>Ga0222706_1000002_pt1 | contig 314409 bp, 284 predicted proteins | sample AntAcemetage1572_FD_179829 | JGI IMG/M metagenome (GOLD analysis project Ga0222706, IMG submission 179829) | Saline water microbial communities from Ace Lake, Antarctica - #1572 | ecosystem: Environmental > Aquatic > Non-marine Saline and Alkaline > Saline | place: Antarctica: Ace Lake...
TTGATTTCCGACTAGCGGTCGATGCAGCACTACTTCGATTGCAATCCATGAAAGAAACCGTTGCTGCGTTTTTTCGACATCCTGAATGCGGGTTCGTGTGAATCAACTTACTTTACGGCTTAGTATGTATGGCTTTAACGAAGTTCGTATTTTGGATGCTGATGCCTTAGTGCGCCATCCGAACATTGCCGAGGCGGGCCACGATATTTTGTTAGCGAACCCGCCGTTTGCGGTCGAAGACTTTTTGCAAACCGTTCCTGAGGAAGAACGCGAACGCTACAACTTGCTGGCTACTGTCAACGATCTGGGCAACAAAAATGTGCAGTGTTTCTTTCTGGAGCGAGCACAGCAGTTATTGAAGCCAGGTGCGGTGATGGGCGTAGTGGTGCCCAGTTCCATTTTGAGCAACACCGACAGCATGCATATTGCCACGCGGAAAATTCTGCTTAAATATTTTGACTTTGTGGCCATTACCGAACTGGGTGGCAAAACCTTCAGTCAAACTGGCACCAACACTGTTGTCTTGTTCATGCGCCGAAAAATTCAGCGTCCCGAACCAGCTGAGCATTTTGCCAATCGGGTACAAGATTACTTTGAAGATTGGGCCACTGAGTTTCAGAGCGGCGGCGGTGAATACCAAGACCTGAATGCAGTACGCCAATATTGTGTACATATTGGTGTGGAAATTGAGTATTACGCTACCTTGTTGCAAGGCAAGCCCAGCGCCGAACTGCTGGCGAGCGATATTTTTAAAGATTACCGCCGTGACTTCGATAAGTTAACCGACATAAAAAAGCTGATTGATAGCCCACGATTCAAAAAGCAAGCCCCAGCTGTGCAGGCTGATCAATTGCATCAACTGTTTCTATCTTTCTGTAAGAAGCACGAGCAAGATAAGCTTTATTACTTTTTGCTTGGATACAATAACCCAATGCCTGTGTTGCTGATCAAAGGCCCCAGCGATAATAAAGCCCAACAACAATTTTTGGGTTATGAGTGGAGTGGTGCAAAAGGGCAGGAAGGCATTCGCTATTTCGGTGGTTCATCGGTGCGTGATATTGTGACGCCTTTGTTTGATCCCAAAGATCGTAGTAATATCAGCAAGATCAGTTATATCGTTCAGCAATGCTTTTCTGGACAGGCAGTAAATATTCCGGCTGAATTGCAGCCTTATGTAACACAAGCTCCGTTGATTGATTTGCTGGAATTCGGACGTGTTGAGTTTGATGCGGTTATATCGCTGACACCAAAATCGAAAATATCAGAAGTGAATTCTAAATGGATTAGAAAAAAAGTTATAGATGTTTGTAATATTGAATATGGCAAACCTCTGCCCGAAGCGGAGCGTAGAAATGGTTTGTATCCGGTGATAGGGTCGAATGGTAGGGTAGGTAATCATACGGAATTTTTGATTAATGGCCCCGCCATTGTAATCGGTCGTAAGGGTAGTGCGGGACTGGTTTTTTGGGAGTCTGAAAATTGTTTTCCTATTGATACAACTTTCTACATCATACCTAAAATTGATATTAATTTCAAATATTTATATGAAATTTTGAATTACTTAAAACTTGAGCAATATCGTGTAGGCATTGGTGTTCCTGGATTAAATCGAAGCGATGTCTATGAAATTTATATTCCGCTTCCTCCATTGGATATTCAGCAGAAAATTGTTGCTGAATGCGAAATGGTTGAGCAAGCGGAGCAAGCTGCAAAAATAGAAATTGAACGAGAGCAGGATCATCTGACTCGTTACCTAGAAGATGCCTGCCGAGAAAATCAGCATGACAAGCTCAGCAATATTGCAAAGCGTATCTCCGATAGCATTGACCCACAAAAACAAACCGGCTCAGTTAATTATTTCGGGCTTGAAAATATTGAAAGCCAAACCGGTCAAAAAATAGGCAATACCACCAGCGCGTACAGTACCATCAAAAGTGCCAAAACCTGTTTTAAAGTGGGCGATGTGCTTTACGGGAAACTTCGGCCCAATCTGAATAAGGTACATCTTGCCACCGAAGATGGCATTTGTTCAACCGACATTTACGTGCTGCGCTTTGCCAGTCCTGTACTCACAAAGATCTTTGTGCATTATTTGCGCAGCAGACCCTTTAATGACGCGGTTCTGGGAACCGTTAGCGGGCAGCAACTGCCCAGAACGTCTTGGACCGCCATGGGACAAATAGCCGTCCCTGTGTTTTCAGCTGTGCAGCAGGAAGCTCTGTTGGCTCAAGTTGAGGCTGTTGAGAAAACCATCGCCGCTGCTCAAGCCACGATCGCTGCTGCTGCCGAGCAAAAGCAAGCCATCTTGCAAAAGTACCTGTGAACAAGCATCCATGACCACTGAATCCATTCCCCAAGCCGACGCGCCCGTCGAAGACAACCTCGCCAACTACGCCCAACGCGCCTACCTCGAATACGCGCTGTCGGTGGTCAAGGGCCGGGCGCTGCCCGATGTGTGCGACGGGCAAAAGCCGGTGCAGCGGCGCATTCTGTTCTCCATGGAACGCATGGGCCTGGGCTTCACCGGGCCGAACCGCAACACAGCGGCCAAGCCGGTGAAGAGCGCGCGCGTGGTCGGCGATGTGCTGGGCAAGTACCACCCGCACGGCGACTCGGCCGCCTACGACGCGCTGGTGCGCATGGCGCAGGACTTTTCTCAGCGCTACCCGCTGATCGATGGCCAGGGCAATTTCGGCTCGCGCGATGGCGACGGCGCCGCCGCCATGCGCTACACCGAAGCGCGGCTGGCCAAAATCACCGGCCTGTTGCTCGATGAGATCGACGAGGGCACGGTGGACTTTGTGCCCAACTACGACGGCTCGTTCGAGGAGCCCAAGCAGTTGCCGGCGCGCCTGCCATTCAACCTGCTCAACGGCGCCTCGGGCATCGCGGTGGGTCTGGCCACCGAAATCCCCAGTCACAACCTGCGCGAAGTGGCCGACGCCTGCGTGGCGCTGATCAAAAACCCGCAGCTCAGCGCCGAGGAGCTGCTGGCCATCGTGCCCGGCCCCGACTACCCCGGCGGTGGCCAGATCATCAGCCCGGCGGGCGACATCGCCGACGCCTACCGCACCGGTCGAGGCAGCCTCAAGGTGCGCGCGCGCTGGAAGATTGAGGACCTGGCGCGTGGCCAGTGGAACCTGGTGGTCACAGAGCTGCCACCCGGCGTGAGCACGCAGCGCGTGTTGGAAGAGATCGAAGAAATCACCAACCCCAAGGTGAAAGCGGGCAAAAAGGCGCTGAGCCAAGACCAGACGCAGCTCAAAGCCAGCATCCTCATGGTGCTCGATGGCGTGCGCGACGAGTCGAGCAAAGACGCGCCGGTGCGCCTGGTGTTCGAGCCCAAGAGCAGCCGCATCGAACAGCGCGAACTCATCACCGCGCTGCTCGCCCACACCAGCCTGGAGAGCTCCAGCCCGATCAACCTGACCATGATCGGTATCGATGGCCGGCCGACGCAGAAGTCGCTGCGGCTGATGCTGACCGAGTGGATCGAATTTCGCCAGACCACCATCACCCGGCGCAGCCAGCACCGCCTGAACAAGGTGCTGGACCGCATCCACATTCTGGAAGGTCGGCAACTCGTCTTGCTCAACATCGACGAGGTGATTGCCATCATTCGCCAAAGCGACGAGCCCAAGGCCGCGTTGATGGCGCGCTTCAACCTCAGCGACCGGCAGGCCGAAGACATTCTGGAAATCCGGCTGCGCCAGCTCGCGCGACTGGAGGCCATCAAGATCGAGCAGGAGTTGAAGACGCTGCGAGAAGAGCAGGGCAAGCTGGAAGATATTCTGGGCAACCCCGGCAGTTTGAAGCGCCTGATGGTGAAAGAGATCGAGGCCGACGCGAAGATGTTTGCCGACGCACGCCGCACGCTGATTCAGGCCGAAAAGAAGGCCGTGGCCGAGATCAAGGTGGTCGACGAGCCGGTGACGGTGGTGATCTCCAGCAAAGGCTGGGTGCGCTCGCGCAACAACCACGGACACGAAGCGGGCAGCTTTGCGTTCAAGGCGGGCGACGGTTTGTACGGCACGTTCGAATGCCGCACGGTGGACACGCTGATCGTCTTTGGAAGCAACGGCCGCGTCTACAGCGTGCCGGTGGCCAGCCTGCCCGGCGCGCGTGGCGACGGCCAGCCCATCACCACCCTGATCGAGCTGGAATCGGGCACGCAACCGCTGCACTATTTCGCTGGTCCGGCCAACGCCACGCTGCTGCTCAGCAGCACGGGCGGCTGTGGTTTCCTGGCCTCGGTGGAGAACCTGGTGTCGCGCCAGAAAGCGGGCAAGGCTTTCATCACGATTGGCGATGGAGAAACCATCTGTGCGCCGTCACACGCAGCCAACACCTCGGGCTCGCAGCCGCTGCCCGCTGCGACCCATGTGGCCTGCGCGTCGACCGGTGGCCGCATCCTTACCTTCGAGATGGCCGAACTCAAGACGATGGAGAAGGGCGGGCGTGGCCTGATGCTGCTCGACCTTGAGCCCAAAGACACGCTGGCTGGCGCGGTGGCCTACACCCGCAGCGTGAAGATTGAGGGCATCGGGCGCGGCGGCAAAGAGCGTGATGAGACGCTGGAAATTCGCAGCTTGAACAACGCCCGCGCGGTGCGTGCCCGCAGAGGCAAGGTAGCCGATCTGGGCTTCAAGCCGAGCCACATCACAAGGGTGGAATAAAGCGAGCGGCAGCGCTGCCATTGGCAAGCGACAACACCAGCCAATGCCATCGCGGCAATGCCGCTCCTACAAATTCACCACTGTGGCTGAGCTTTGCGCCGCGCGGAAAACAATGTCTCTGTAGCGAGCGGCACTGCCGCGACCACCCAGCAACATCGCAAGCCAACGCCACCTTCAGCTTCGGCCGCCTTGACCCCAGCTTGTCTGGCTTGATGGTCTTGACGCGTTGCTGCGCGCGAGGCAGCCAATCAGGCGACCGGACGATCGCGCGCCAGCGGCGGGTTCTGCGAGAAGTATTTGACGATGCCTTTGAGCAGCGCATCGGCCAGCGCGTTCTGGTAAGCCGGGCTGCGCAGGCGCTGCTCTTCGTCGGGGTTGCTGATGAAGGCAGTTTCCACCAGCACGCTGGGAATGTCGGGCGCCTTGAGCACCGCAAAACCCGCCTGCTCCACCTGTGGTTTGTGCAGCCGTGCCACGCGTCCCACCTCGCCGAGCATCGCCCCGCCGAGCTTCAGGCTGTCCTTGATCTGCGCGGTGGTACTCATGTCGAGCATGGCGCGTTGCAAGGTGGCGTCTTGGGTTTGGACGTTGACGCCACCCACCAAATCTGCCGCATTTTCTTTGTTGGCCATCCAGCGTGCAGCCGCACTGGTGGCGCCTCGCGTGCTGAGTGCAAATACGCTGGCGCCTGCTGGCTTGGGTGTGTAGAAGGCGTCGGCGTGGATGCTGATGAACAGATCGGCTCGGACACGCTGGGCTTTTTGTACTCGAACGTTGAGCGGCACAAAAAAATCGGCATCGCGGGTCAGGAAGGCGCGCATCGGGTTGCCATTGACCCGGGTGGCATTGATGCGATCGCGCAGCTTGTGCGCCACCTGGAGCACCACATCTTTTTCGTAGGTGCCGGCTGGGCCGATGGCGCCGGGATCTTCGCCACCATGGCCAGGGTCGAGGGCCACGATGATGAGGCGGTCGGTGGTGCTGGGTTGGCTGGCGCTGCGCGGCGGCTGTTTCGAGGTGGGTGGGGTGGTGTTGGCGGCTGCCGCTGATTCGGGCTTCGTTGTGGGGGCGCTTGCCACCAGCGGCGGTGCAGCGGGGTTGCGGGTGATGGTTGCAGTCGAGGAACTCGCGGGCTTGCCGGGTGTTGCCCGCTCGGCGATCAGCTCGCCCAGCGGGTCTGTGACCGGAGCGCCCAGCGGTTGATGGCCGAGCGCCTCGGTCTCCAGCCCGAGCAGCCGCGCTGCGCGCTGGCTGGCGGCGTCCAGCTCCTTCTCGCGCTGGGCGATCAGTTGCTCCAGCGGATCGGGGGGATTGAGCGGGTACAAATCAAGCACCAGCCGGTGCTGGTAAGCCGCTACCGGGGTGAGGTGGAACACCTGGGGCTTGATGGCCTGCTTGAGGTCGATGTGCAGGTGCACCCGGTTTGCGCCTGCGCCCTGTACGCGGATGCCGGCAATGTTGGGGTCGCTGCTGCGCAGCTGGCCGACCAGATCGCGCAGACCGGTCACCAGATCAATGCCCTCAATCTCCATCTGCAGCTGGGTGGCGCTGGGTGTTTCGATGCCGCGCACCTTGAGCGCGCCATCGGATTCGATCGTCACCCGCGTGTAGTCGGGTGCGGGCCACAGCCGCACCGCCACCACGCTGGCGCCGTGCGCGATCTGCTGTGTGCCCAGCAGCAACACCAGCGAGCCCGCACGCAACAGAGTGCGTCGGCTCAGATCGTTGGAAGGTGGCCGACTCATCGAGCAAGCGCGGCCAGCAGCTGCCGACCGGTTGGGGTGAGGGCGGTCACGTGCACCAAGCGAGCTGGTGCCATGTCGAACGCGGTGCTGGCTGGGGCGGTGTGTTGGGTGGTGTCGGTCATCGCGTTGTCGTCGGTCTGGATCAGGATCTGAGCGTCCATGGGCGGCAGGAAACCGGCGGCCCGATTGGGCCATTCGACCAGCTTGAGGCCAGGGCTGGCAAAAAGTTCGCGAAAGCCCGCGTCTTCCCACTCGCGCGGATCGTTGAACCGGTAGAAATCGAAGTGCCAGATGTTCAATGGCTCGCCAACGGGCAGGTGCTCGCAGGCCTCAGCCGTGTGTGGCTCCACCACCGCGTAGGTCGGGCTTTTGATGCGGCCCTGCACGCCCAGTGCGCGCAGCAGGTGGCGCACCAGCGTGGTCTTGCCAGCACCCAAATCGCCTTGCAGACTGAGGCTGGCATGGGCAATCGCCGGGCAGTTGGCCAGCCGCTGTGCAAAGGCTTGTGTGTCGTCTTCGCTCGCCCATCGACCGCTCCAAGTCAACGCCGGGGCGGTTTCTACAATCGGCGGTGTATGGCTTCCAGATTCGATGCGGCTCAACTCGTCTCCCAGATTCAGGCGTGGGGGAAGGAGCTCGCATTCTCGCAAATCGGGGTGGCCGGGGTGGATCTCTCGACGGCTGAGCTGGGTCTGCAAGCCTGGTTGTCGCAAGGATGGCACGGTGAGATGGCCTACATGGCGCGCCACGGCATGGCCCGAGCGCGCCCAGCCGAGCTCGTGCCGGGCACGGTGAGCGTGATCACCGCGCGCATGGACTACCTGCCGCGTGACACCGCGCCCGATTGGCAAGACCTTGAATTGGCACGCTTGGAGCGTCCGGGGGAGGCGGTGGTGTCGGTCTATGCACGAGGCCGCGATTACCACAAGGTCTTGCGCAGCCGGTTGCAGAAACTGGCCGAGCGCATCGGCGAAGCGGTGGGGCCGCTGGGCCACCGCGTGTTCACCGATTCGGCGCCTGTGCTGGAAGCCGAGCTGGCGAGTCGCAGCGGTCAGGGCTGGCGCGGCAAACACACGCTGGTGTTGAACCGCGAAGGCGGTTCGATGTTTTTTCTGGGCGAGATCTATGTGGACCTCGCGCTGCCGCCGAGCGAGCCGGTGTCGAACCACTGCGGCGCCTGCAGCGCTTGCATTGCCATTTGCCCGACCCAGGCCATCGTGGCGCCGGGACGGCTCGATGCGCGGCGCTGTATCTCTTACCTCACCATCGAACACGCGGGCCCGATTCCCGAAGACCTGCGCCCTCTCATCGGCAACCGCATTTATGGCTGCGACGACTGCCAGCTGGTCTGCCCCTGGAACAAGTACGCGCAGCGCAGCGCCTTGCCCGACTTCGACGAACGCGCTGGCCTGAGCGGCGTCACGTTGACGGAGCTGTTTGCCTGGACCGAAGACGAATTTTTGCGCCGCACCGAAGGCAGCCCGATCCGGCGCATCGGGCACGAGCGCTGGTTGCGCAACATCGCGGTGGCCATGGGCAACGCCTTGCGGGCCTTGGCGGCCGATGAGGCAGCGCCTGTGCGTTCGGCGCTGGCGCAGCGGGCCGAACACCCGAGCGCACTGGTGCGCGAGCATGTGGTCTGGGCGCTGGCGCAAACCGATCCGGCGTAGCGCTGGCGCTGCTCTGGATTGGCCGATATTTGGTTCAGCGTTTTCAGCAACGCATGGATGAACACCATGCGATTTTTCGGTCACCACAGGGGCAGCATGGGCGGCTGCGTGGATTCGTGCGTGCGGCATACCTGGGGAGCCCGGTGGCAAATCAAGGAATTGATTGAACGCCATCCGAGCGGCTGTTTCAGAGGCGTTCGCACCGGCTCAGATGCAGGGTCTGCGCCGCATGTGGCGCGCCCATCGAGCGGGCTATCATGGTTCCATGGACCCGGTATCGAGCACCCAGGACATCCTCAGCCAGTGGGGGAAGCGGGTGCGCGCGTCGTGGTTCTCAGCTTGGCGGGTGCTGCTGATCGGCGCACAGATTGTGGTGCTGGCCTGTCTGCCGTCGAGCTACCACAAAGGCGCGCAGCGCCAAGCCGTGTGGCGCAACCTGTATCTCGCCACCGCACCGCTGCTGACTGGGTTTCTGGTGCTTTCTGCTCTGGTCAGCGTGGTGCTGATCCGCATCGTGGTGGCCACCACCTACAGCTACGGCCTGTCGCAGTTCGCGCTTGAGGTGCTGGTGCGCACACTGGTGCTGGAGCTGATCCCGCTGTATGCGGCGCTGTTTGTGGCGCTGCGTTATGCGATGCCGGGCGCGCAGGCGGTGCGCAAAAAGCTCTCAACTTTGCAGCGCGATGGCGCTGCCATGAAAGAGCAGATCTTGCTCCGCACCGAGCTGCTGCCGCGCGCGCTGGCCACCCTGTTTTCCGTGTCGCTGCTGGCCGCGCTCAGCTGCTTGGTGGCGCTGGTGCTGACCTACCTCACGGTCTATGGCTTTTCCCCCTGGGGCCTGCCCGGCTACACGCGCAGTGTTGGCGGCGTCTTCAGCCCGGCCGTCACGCTGATCTTCACGCTGAAGACGCTGTTCTTCAGCCTGGCGGTGGCGGTTGTGCCGCTGGCCGCAGCGGCACAACCCGACGCGCAAGACCGTTACAGCCGCACCAGCGATATTTCACAGTTTGCCCGGCTGTTCTCGGTGGTGCTGCTGATCGAGGTGGCGTCGCTGGTCGGCAACTACTATTGACGCCCATGGACCCGTCCAACCCGACACCCCCATCGGCCTTGCCGCCAGACGCACCCGCGCCGGTGAAAAATCTGGAAATCAAAGCGGCTTTGCTGCTGCTGCTGATGCTCGCGCTGGTGCTGTGCTCGGCGCTGTATGTGCTGTACGCGCGCGGCGCGTTCGAGAGCACCCAGCGGCTGGTGCTGATTGCCGACGATTCCGAGGGCGCTGTGGTCGGCATGGACATGACGTTTGCCGGCTTTGCCATCGGCCGCGTGGCGCGCATCGAGCTGGGTGCAGATGGCAACGCCCGGATCCTGATCGATGTGCCCGAGAAAGACGCGCGCTGGCTGCGCACCTCCAGCGTGTTCACCATGGAGCGCAGCCTGGTCGGCAGCACCCGCATCCGCGCCTACAGCGGTGTGCTGGAAGACCCACCGCTGCCCGACGGCGCCGAGCGCCAGGTGCTGCGCGGAGACGCCTCAGCCGAAATTCCCAGGCTCACCGCCTCCATCCGCGAGCTGCTCGACAACCTCAATGCGCTCACCGGGTCGGATGCCGCGCTGGCCAAAAGTCTCGCCAACGTGCAAAGCGTGACCGGCCAGCTCAGTGGGCCGCAAGGCGCTCTCGGCGTTTTGCTGGGCAACGAGACCGATGCGACGAAGAAACTGCTCGCCACCATTGACGGTGCCAACGGCTTGCTGGCGCGTGCCGATGCACTCACCGCCCGGCTGGACACCTTGGTGGCCAATGCCGACCGGCAGGTGTTCGGCACCGGCACCGGCCCAGGGCAGGGCGGGCTGGTGAATGATGCACGCGCCACCGTGCAGCAACTCAATGGCCTGCTGACCGACGCGCGCGCCAGCCTGCAACGGGTGGATGCGGTGCTGGTGGAAGCGCAAGCCATCGCCGGCAACACCCGCGAGGCCACGGTGGACCTGGGCGCGCTGCGCGCCGAGGTGGAGAGCAGCCTGCGCAAGGTCGATGGGCTGGTCAACGAGATCAACCGCAAATGGCCGTTTGCACAGGATTCGGAGATCCAGCTCAAATGAACATTCTCTCGTCGGCCGCTGCATGGGCATGGGTTCGCTGGACCGTGTTGTCGCTGGGTCTGGCGCTGACCGCCTGTTCCAGCGCGCCACCGGCGCCCGAGTGGCAGATGAACGCCAAGAGCAGCATCGAACGCGCCACCGAGGCGCAGCTGCGTGGCGACAGCGGGATCGAAGCGGCCGAGTTCGCTCGCGCCCGTGCGGAGGTGGCGCGCACCGGGCAGCCAATATTGATGGCGCGGGTGGAACTGCTGCGCTGTGGGACCCGAGTGGCGGCACTTGACTTTGCGCCGTGCAGCGGCTTTGATGCGCTGGCCGCCGACGCGGCGGCGCCCGAGCAGGCCTACGCGCGCTACCTGGCGGGCGAGTCAATGCCTGCCGATGCTGCGCTGCTGCCGCCAGCCCATCGCAGCCTGGCCACTCAACCCGCCGCGCCCGACGCCGCGCTCGCTTCCATCACCGACCCGCTGTCCAAACTGATCGCCGCCGGTGTGTTGCTGCGCCGCAGCCAAGCCACGCCCGGTGTGATCGAGCAGGCAGTTGACACCGCATCCAGCCGAGGTTGGCGTCGGCCTTTGCTGGCCTGGCTGGGGGTGCAGCAACAGCGGGCGCAAGCGGCGGGTGCTGAGAAGGAGGCTGCGCGGATTCAGCGGCGCATCGACTTGGTGTTGCAAGCCCCGCGCTGAAACAGCAACCGCCGTGCCAAAGTGGTGACTTGGTAGGAGCGGCACTGCCGCGAAGGCGTTGGCAGGCGCTGTCGCTGGCTGGTCGCGGCGGTGCTGCTCGCTACGAAGGCATGGTTTTCTGCGCGTGGCAAAGCTCGGCCAAAGTGGTGACTTGGTAGGAGCGGCACTGCCGCGAAGGCGTTGGCAGGCGCTGTCGCTGGCCGGTCGCGGCAGCGCCGTTCGCTACAAAGGCCTTGTTTTCTGCGCGTCACCAAAGCTTGGTCAAAGTTGTGTTTTTTGTGGGAGCGGCACTGCCGCGATGGCGCTGGATTGGCTTGAAAGGGATGGCGCTAAAACCCGCTGTATCCACCTAACACGCCCAACGCAAACGGCAAGCTCACCATGCCCAGCAGGGTGGAGAGCGTGACCAACCCCGCCACGTAAGGCCCGTTGTAGCCCATGCGCGCGGCCAGCACGTAGCAGCTGGACGCGGTGGGCACAGCGGAGAACATCAGCAGCACCTTGGTCTGGATGGCGTCAAGCCCGAACAGGCGGGCAAGGCCAAACGCCATGAGGGGCATGGCGAGGTGTTTGATGGTCAGCACCAGAATGCCGAGCGTCTTGGCGGTTTGCAGCGAGCGAAACTGCATGCCCGCGCCAGCGGCCATCAGGCCCAGGGCCAGGGCGGCTTGGCCGATGCGGGTCACCGTGGGGTCGAGCCAGGGCGGGATGCTGAACCCGAGCAGATTGGCCGCCAGACCGGATGCGGTGCCGATGATGAGAGGGTTGCGCAGCAGCTCGCCCAGGAAATGGCGTTCAGCATGGCGCGCCATGGGCCAGACCGCGCCAATGTTGAAGATGGGCACACAGACGCCGATGATCACCGCGATCAGCTGCAAGCCTTCGGGTCCTGCCACCTTGCTCGCCAGCGCCAGTGCAATGAAGGAGTTGAAACGGAACGCCACCTGCGCACTGGCGGCGTGCAGCTTGAGATCAAACCGTTTGCCCAGCCAAGGCCAGTAAGGTAGCGAGTACGACAGCGCGATGCTGCCTGCGGCCATGCAGAGCGCGGCGCCAATGAGACTGGAGGTGGCGCCCAGGTCCAGCGGGCTTTTCACAACAGCCTGGAACAGCAGCACTGGAAACAGAAAGTAGTAAACCAGGCTGTCGATCGAGCCCCAGACCGAGCGGTTGAGCGCGGTGAATCGGCACAGGAGGTAGCCGATCAGAATGAGCGAAAAATCAGGGAAAAGCAGCTGGGCGAAGTTCACCGGCGGAGGTTACCCGATCGGTTGGCAGCGACCGGCACGCCCTGTCGCCAATGGGCTCAGCGTTTCGCTGGGCCGGCGCAAGGCGTGAGCAGCGTGATTCCGCCGTCGGACGGCAGCAGCTGCGCCATTGGGCCGCAACCGGCGCTGGTGCACCAGTCGTAGTCGGCGGTGAAGCCCGATCGGGTGAGACGCAGGCCTTCTGGCGATAAGGTTCGCGGTGTGTACTCGTACCAGCCGTTGCGCAGCACAGCGTCGGGTGGTGGCTCCATGCCGGCGCCCGAGCCGCGCACCCGCGCGGTCAGCGCCTGCAGCACCGGCGCTGCACTGGATGTACCGCCTGGCCGCACCGCGTAGTCTTCCTCCCAGCGCACTTTTTCGATCGAATGGGTCCAGGCCAGGGTAAAGCGCTCAACCGGCACGAACACCGGCGCAATGGCCTGGCCCGCAGCAGCCAGCGCGAGGCAGACGCCCAAGGCCGCTGCCCCTGACATTTAGGCCGCCACCAAACGCAACTGGCGGGTGCGCCACCAGTGCCAGGCCAAGAACACCGCCACCGCGCCCAGGCCGATCTCGTCGGTCAGCGGCAGCGCCACGACCAAAAAGCTGGCCGAGACGATGGCAACCACCCGCTCCACCCAGTTCAGCGGCCCGAACAGGAAACCGATGGCGCCCGCGCCCCACATGCTGATGGCCACCAGCGCCTTGAACACGATCCAGGTGGTGTCGACCCAGGTGCCGCTTTGCAGCATGAGGGCCGGCGAGTAAACCGCCATGTAGGGCACGATGAAGCCGGCGATCGCCACCCGGATCGCCTGCATGCTGATCTTGAGCCCGGTTTCACGCGCGATGGGCGCCGCCGCAAAACAGGCCAGCGCCACCGGCGGTGTGAGGTCGGCCATGATGCCGAAATAGAACACAAACATGTGCGACACGATCAGCGGCACGCCCAGCTCTAGCAGCACCGGCGCGGCCAGCGAGCTGGTGATGATGTAGTTGGGTATGGTGGGTATGCCCATGCCCAGCACCAGGCAGGTCAGCATGGTCAGGAACAGCGCGAGGAACAGGCTTTCGCGGCCCACCGCGATGACGTGACCACCGAGTTCGGCCGCTACGCCGGTGAGATTGATCACACCGATGATGGTGCCCACCAGTGCGCAGGCAATGGCAACTGGCAGCGCGTGGCGCGCGCCGTTCACCAGCGCTTGAATGGCCAGCTGGCGCGCGTCGCCACCGACCTTGCGGATGTAGGTCAGCGCCACCAGCACCAGCGTGATGACAAAGAACGCGATCACGCCGAATTCCAGAAAACCCGCGCAAGCAATGCCCAGCAACACCCAGAACAGCGCGCGCAGCGGCGTGCCCTTGACGCCGCCGATCACCGCTGCGCCGAAGATCAGGATCACTGTGAGCGCCAGTCCCACAGTGCCGGAAAACAGCGGCGTGAAGCCCGAGAACAGCAGCGCGACCAGTCCGGCCAGCGGGATCAGCAAATACCAGCGCTCGCGCACCGCTGTCCAGGGGTTGGGGCATTCGTCTTTCGGCAGGCCCACCAAGCCCTTGCGGCCAGCTTCCAGGTGCACCATCCAGAACGCGGTGACGAAGTACAGGATGGCCGGGATCAGGGCGGCCTGCACGATGTCCAGGTAGGGCACGTTGATGGTTTCGGCCATGATGAAGGCGACTGCGCCCATCACCGGCGGCATGATCTGCCCGCCCATGCTGGATGTGGCCTCCACCCCGCCGGCAAACGCCGGGCTGTAGCCGAAGCGCTTCATCAGCGGGATGGTGAACTGCCCGGTGGTCACCACGTTGGCCACGCCCGAGCCGTTGATCGTGCCCATGAGGCCCGAAGAAATCACCGACACCTTGGCCGGCCCACCGCGCGTGTGGCCCACCGTGCCCATGGCGAAGTCGTTGAACAGCTTGATCATGCCGGCCTGTTCCAGGAAGGCGCCAAACAAAATGAACAGAAAGATGAAGGTGCTGGAGACGAAAGTGGGCGTGCCGTAAAAGCCTTCGGTGCCAAAACTCAGCGTGCCCACGATCTGGTCGACGCCATAGCCTCGGTGCGCCAGGGCGCCCGGCAGGTACTGGCCGAACAAGCCATACGCCAGAAAGATGCCGCAGATCAGCGGCAAACCCCAGCCCATCACGCGCCGCGCCGCCTCGAACACCAGCCCGATCAGGATCACGCCGACCACCCAGTCCGCCTGGGTCAGCTCGCCGGCTCGCTGCGTCAGGTCGGCCTCGAACACCCACTGGTAAAGGCCAGTCAGAAAACCCGCGATGCCCAGTAGCCAGCCCAGAGCGCGCCACATGCCGTTCTTGCCACCAGCAGGCGGGAACAGGGTGAAGATCATCAGCAGCACAAAGCCGACGTGGACGGCTCGGATCACTTGGCTGGAGAGCGGGTGGAACGACGCCATCCAGATCTGAAAGCACGAGAACGCGATCGCGATCCAGAACAGGGCACCACGGGCGGTGTTGGCTTGGGGTTGGTTGGCTTCGGTCATAGGGGTTCGCGGTTGAACGCACGCAGCAACGGCCCCGGTCGGGGCCGTTGGAGACAGCTGAAGAAAATAGCCAGAGCGCTGCGCATGCAAGCCCTGGTTGCTGAAAGACCAGACCTTACTTGATCAGGCCCACTTCGCGGTAGTACTTTTCGGCACCAGGGTGCAGCGGGATCGGCATGCCTTTGATGGCGTTGTCGCGCTTGATCGCCTTGGCCGCGTTGTGCGCTGCGTAGAGGGTATCGATGTTGTCAAACATCGCCTTGGCCATGCGGTAGGCCACGTCGTCTGGCACATCGCTGTGCGTCACCAGGAAGTTGGTGATGGCGGCGGTCGGGATTGCCTCAAGCTGACCGCCATAGGTGTTGGCCGGAATCATCGACGACTGGTAGGCCGCATCACCCACCTTGGCCACCACATCGGCCGGCACCGGAATCAGCACAATCTTGATCGCGGTCGACAGATCGCGGATCGAGGCCACACCCAGACCCGCCGACTGCAGCGTGGCGTCAAGCTGGCGGTTCTTCATCAGCTCCACCGACTCGCCAAAGCCCAGGTACTCCACCTTGGCCATGTCGGCGTAGGTCATGCCAGCGGCCTTGAAGATGGCGCGCGCGTTGAGTTCGGTGCCCGACTTCGCAGCACCCACCGAAACGCGTTTGCCCTTGAGATCGGCCAGGGTCTTGATGCCCGAATCGGCACTGGCGACGATCTGGATGTAGTTGCTGTAGGTGCCCGAGAGGCCGCGCAGCTTGTCCAGCTTCTTGGGGAAGCCCGCTTCCACATCGCCCTTCCAGGCATCGGACACCGAGTCCGCCAGCGCCAGCGCCAGCTCACCACGCCCGGCCTGCAGCAGGTTGAGGTTTTCGGCCGAAGCCTTGGTCACCTGCGCTGTGGAGCGCACGTTGGGAATGTCTTTGCCGAAGATTTGCGACAGCGCCACACCGATGGGGTAGTAGACGCCGCTCTGGCCACCAGTCAGCACGTTGATGAACTGCTGCTGCTGGGCCACGGCCGCGCCGCTGACCAGGGCTGCGCTCAAACTGAGGCCCAAGCCAATTTTGTGAATCAATCGCATCGTTATGTCTCCTGAGTTGAAAGTATTTGCACCACCCACGATCGTGCGTGGTGCATTCGTATTTGCAATATGTGTGCCACTGACTTCGGTGGCGCAAAGCGTTGATTTTGATGGCGTTGTTGCGGTGGTGTGTGCGGATTTCCGCAGAGCCTTCCTGCGGTTGCGCGGTCTGCCGCACACAGCAGCATCCGACTGGCGGCGCTATCGGAAGCTTGCGGAATCGATGCGGTGGCGTGCGAGCTTGTCGTAGAGCGTCTTGCGGGGCAATTTAAGCTGGTCGGCGGCCTGAGCCACGTGGCCTTGGCAAGCCCCCAGCGCGTGCGTCAGCAACTGCTTCTCGAAGTCGTCCATCTGTTGTGTCAGTGAGCGGGGCGCGTCGGTGGTGACGTTTGAAGGCTGGTGGTCCAGTTCGAGCCCGAGGCAGAGGCGGTCGGCGAGGTTTTTCAGTTCGCGCACGTTGCCCGGCCAGTCGTGCCCCATCCATTGGGCCATTTGTCGGCTTGTCCAACCGGGCGTTGATGTGCCGTAGCGCTCTGCCGACAGGTGCAGACAGTGCGCCAGCAGGTGGGGAATATCGTCGCGCCGTTCGCGCAAGGCGGGCAGTTCGATGCAGGCCACATGCAAGCGGTAGTAAAGATCGGGGCGAAACGTGCCGGCGTTGGCCAGCACCTACAGATCGTCTTTTGACGCGGCGATGAAGCGGCAGTCGATGCGGGTGGTTTCATTGCCGCCCAGCCGCTCGAACGACCTTTCCTGCAACACGCGCAGCAGTTTCACCTGCTGGGCCATGGGCAGACTTTCTATCTCGTCGAGAAACACCGTGCCGCCGCGGGCGTGTTCCAGTTTGCCGATGCGCTTGCGTGTGGCGCCTGTGAAGGCACCCACCTCGTGGCCAAACATCTCGCTCTCGAAAATGGCTTCGGGCAGGGCGCCGCAATTGATGGCAACAAAGTGGCCTCGGCGCCCAGAGGCATCGTGCACGGCCCGAGCCACCACCTCTTTGCCGGTGCCGGTCTCGCCCCGGATCAGCAAATCCACTTGGGTGGGGGCCAGCGCTGCAATGCGCCGACGCGCCTCCACCATGCCGGGCGTCTGGCCCACCAGGCCAAACTCTTGGTGAGGGGCGACCAGCGCCTGCAAGCGGCGGTTGTCCAGAACCAGTCGGCGCTTCTCCAGCGCCCGACGAACGACCTCGACCAGGCGCTCCGAGGAAAACGGCTTTTCCAGAAAGTCGTAAGCACCCAGCCGCATGGCATCGACCGCCATGCGGATGTCACCATGGCCCGTCATCAGAATGACCGGGACCTCAGCATCCAAGGCCTGCAGGCGTTTGAGCACCTCAAAACCGTCTTCGTCTGGCAGGCGAACATCGCTCAGCACCACGCCAGGACAGGCCGCGGCCACATGGAGCATGGCCGCCTCGACGCTGGTGGCCTGCAAGACGGCGATGTCCGCCAGTTGCAAGGCCTGCTGCGCGCCGAGCATGACGAGGGGATCGTCTTCGATCAACAGAACATTCAAGGGATTCATGGTGGTGTGCGGGGAAGCGTCAGCTCGAAACGGGCGCCCGGATGGGCGTTTTCGGCGCGAATGGTGCCACCCATTTCCAGCACGATGGCGTGGGACAGCGAGAGGCCCAGTCCCAGACCTTTGCCGCTGGGTTTCGTGGTGAAAAAGGGTTCAAACAGATGCTCCATCACATCCTCGTTGAGGCCGGGACCGTGGTCCCGAATGGTGATGGCGACGAGAGACGCGGTTGCGGAAAAACCGATCTCGATCAGCCGTTCAGGCTGGTGCTCCATGGCATCGATACCGTTGCGCAGCAAATTGACCATCACCTGCTCCAAGCGAATGGTGTCGCCCCACACGCCCAGGTCGGTGGGTGGCACTTCGATGCGCGTGCCCGTGGCCTTGCGCAACGGGTCGATCAGCATGAGCGAACTGGTCATCACCTGTTGCAGCGGCGCCATGCCCAGTCGGCCCGACTCTTTGCGAGCGAAGGTTTTGAGCTCGCCGATGATGCTGCCCATGCGGGTGCAGAGCTCTGCGATCAGTTGCAGGTTGCTGCTGGCGCTGCGGGCATCGTTGCGGGCCAGAAAGGCCGATGCGTTGCCCGCCAGGGTATGCAAGGCGGCCAGCGGTTGGGAAATCTCGTGGCTGATGCTGGCTGCCATCTGCCCCAGCGCAGCCAGTTTGCCGGTTTGCACCGCCACATCGTTCGCTGCTGTCAGGTGCGTGGTGCGTTCGGCAATGCGCTGATCCAGTTCGCTCACGATTTGCGCCAGTTGGCGCTGAGAGGCCAAGCGCTCGTGCAGCCTGCGGCGGTATTGCCAAACAAGCGCTGCACCCAGCATCACCAGCGCAAGGGCCATACCGGCAAGCTCTGCTGCCAGCAAGGCTTGTCGGTGCGGGATAGCCGGGTCGGAAAAATACAGCATCTCCCATCCCAGCTTGCCCATGGCCTGCGATTGCACAAAGACCGACCTGTCGTCTTCGAGTGTCAGCCGGGGCATCCCATCGCGGGAGGTCGAGGTCTCGGTGCGCGCCAAAGCGCTTGGGTCGATGTCGCCGTACTGCTGTGTACGTCGCAACAGTTGCAGCGCGGGTGGTGGCAGGGGGCGCAGGCTGCGGTAGCGCCAAGCCGGTTCGGTGGTGAGGAAGATGACGCCATGGGTATCGGCAATCGCGATGTTTTGACCCGCCTCGCGCCACTTGCCTTCAAACGCAGCCAGGTCGATTTTGATGGCCACCACGCCAACGACCGCTTGCCCTGCGTACAAAGGCGCGCCAATGAACGCGCCGGGCTCCCCGGTGGTGACACCCACGCCATAAAAAAAGCCGGTTTCACCCCGGATCGCCGATTGGAAATAGGGCCTGAAGCCGTAGTTCTTGCCCACAAAACTGGAGCTGGTGGCCCAGTTGCTGGCCGCCAGCGTTTTTCCTTGGGGGTCGATCAGGTAGATTGCCGCCACATCGCTGCGCTGCTGGGCAAACGCCAGATAGCGGTTGGCCTGATCGGTGAGCCCGCTGTCCTGCGGCGACTGCAGCAGCGCAGACAGGCTGCGCTCGGCGCCCACCAGATAAGGCAGGTGCTCGAACTTCTCCACCGAGCCCAGCAGATCGCGCACCTGGAGCTGCAGTGTCGCGGTGGTTTGCTGTGCAGCGGTTTGCAGCGCGGCTCGATGAAACCAGGTGTACGCCCCCCAGACCACGGCCAGCCACAATCCCGCCGCCAGCAAAGCGCTGATCAGAACAGCGCGGCGTGGTGCAGGCCCTGCGGGGACATCGTTCGTGTGGGTGATCAAGAGATGGGTGGCCCCAAACGTCAGCGGCCCAAATCGCAATGACTGGGGCCGCTGGAAATTCGGTAGAGACGCCGCAAGGGGCGTCGATGCTGTGGTCGAAGGCTTACTTGATCAGGCCCACTTCGCGGTAATACTTCTCGGCACCGGGATGCAGCGGAATCGGCATGCCTTTGATGGCGTTCTCGCGCTTGATCGCCTTGGCTGCGTTGTGCGCGGCGTAGAGGGTATCGATGTTGTCGTACATCGCCTTGGTCATGCGGTAGGCCACGTCGTCCGAGACACCGCTGTGGGTCACCAGGAAGTTGGTGATGGCGGCGGTCGGGATGGCTTCGGTTTGGCCGGTGTAGGTGTTGGCCGGAATCATCGACGACTGGTAGGCCGCATCACCCACCTTGGCCACCACATCGGCCGGCACTGGAATCAGCACAATTTTGATCGCGGTGGACAGGTCGCGGATCGAGGCCACACCCAGACCGGCGGACTGCAAGGTGGCGTCGAGCTGGCGGTTTTTCATCAGCTCCACCGACTCGCCAAAGCCCAGGTACTCCACCTTGGCCATGTCGGCGTAGGTCATGCCAGCGGCCTTGAAGACGGCGCGCGCATTGAGTTCGGTGCCCGACTTCGCTGCGCCCACCGAGACCCGCTTGCCCTTGAGGTCGGCCAGGGTCTTGATGCCCGAGTCGGCACTCGCCACGATCTGGATGTAGTTGCTGTAGGTGCCCGAGAGGCCGCGCAGCTTGTCCAGTTTCTGGGGGAATCCGGCCTCGGCATCGCCCTTCCAGGCGTCCGACACCGAGTCCGCCAGCGCCAGCGCCAGCTCACCGCGCCCGGCCTGCAGCAGGTTGAGGTTTTCGGCCGAGGCCTTGGTCACCTGCGCGGTGGAGCGCACATTGGGAATGTCTTTGCCGAAGATTTGTGACAGCGCCACACCGATGGGGTAGTAGACGCCGCTTTGGCCGCCGGTCAGCACGTTGATGAACTGCTGCTGCTGGGCCACGGCCGCGCCGCTGACCAGAGCGGCGCTCAAACTGAGGCCCAAGCCAATTTTGTGAATCAATCGCATCGTTGTGTCTCCTGTAGGTGAAAAAAGCAAACAAGCACAATAACGCCAGAACCCCAGCCTGCCCACCCCGGTAAACGCTTAGTGCCTGTTGAACTTCCATGCCCCGAACCTCTTTGCGCCAGACAACCGATCCACTCGCCGCCACCCTCACGCCGCAGGCCCAGGCGAGCGAGGCGATCGCCAGCGCGTTTGTTGACGCCCTGTGGCTGGAAGAGGGCTTGTCGCGCAACACGCTCGATGCCTACCGACGCGACCTCATGCTGTTTGGCCAGTGGCTGGCACCGCACGGCATTGCACTGATGCAGGCGCGCGAGAGCGACATCAGCGCCTACTTCGCCGAGCGCCACGACCAAACCCGCGCCACCACCGCCAACCGCCGCCTCACCGTGTTCAAGCGCTTTTTCCGCTGGGCTTTGCGCGAGCGCCTGGTTGCAGCCGACCCGACGCTGCGCCTGATCGCCGCGCGCCAGCCGCCCCGCGTGCCTAAGACGCTGAGTGAAGCGCAGGTGGAGGCGCTGCTGAACGCGCCCGACACAGGAACGCCCCTGGGCCAGCGCGACCGCACCATGCTGGAGCTGATGTACGCCAGCGGCCTGCGGGTGAGCGAGCTGGTCATGCTCAAAACCTTTCACGTCGGTCACAACGAGCAGGTGCTGCGCGTCACTGGCAAAGGCAACAAAGAGCGGCTGGTGCCGTTTGGTGAGATCGCGGGGCAGTGGTTGAAAATCTGGTTGGGTGACGGTAGGCGCGAGGTGCTGGCGGGGCAGCAGAGCGAAGACCTGTTCATCACCTCGCGCGGCACCAAAGCTGGCGAGGCCATGAGCCGGGTGATGTTCTGGAACCTCGTGAAAAAGTACGCATTGCAGGCCGGCATCACCGTGCCGCTCTCGCCCCACACCCTGCGCCACGCCTTCGCCACCCACCTCATCAACCACGGGGCTGATTTGCGCGCGGTGCAGATGCTGCTGGGCCACGCCGACATTTCCACCACCACCATTTACACCCATGTGGCGCGCGAGCGGCTTAAAAGCATCGTGGCGCAGCACCACCCGCGCGGCTGAGCTTCAGGGAGAGCCTACAAAACCCTCAGCCGTTCGGACAGCGCTTGTCGAACGGTGCAGCGCAAACCGTGTTGCGCAGCGCTTTCTCAGCGCCTCGCGGCTTCAGCCATGCGATCGCGCCGTGCCGCGTCTTCGTCGCGCGCGTCGTCGATCTCGCGCATCACGCTCGCCAGATCCACCGCGCCTGGGACGCGCTTGTACTGGCCGGTCAGCACCGTGTCGATCTCCAGCAAACCGGCCTGGTACAGGCTCCAGATTTCGGGGCCGTAGGCGGTGCGTTTCAGCGCTGGTGCAAATTGGCCAAAGAAATCGCGCAGGTTGGCCACATCGCGCATCAGCATGCGCTGTGCGTGGTTGTTGCCGGCGGCGTCGATCGCCTGCGGCAGATCAATGATGACGGGGAAGTCTTCACTGTTCGGCTCGCCTGAGTGGGCCAGCAAGATGTTGAATTCCGACAGGTCGCCGTGCACCACGCCCGCGCACAGCATGCGAACCACCTCGCCGATCAGTGTGGCGTGGTGGGCCATCGCTTGTTCGGGGGTGAAAGACACGTCGTTCAAGCGTGGCGCCGCGTCGCCATTGGCATCCGTCACCAGCTCCATCAGCAGCACGCCGTCGAGAAAGTTGTAGGGCTGGGGCACGCGAACGCCAGCGGCGGCCAAGCGGTACAGCGCGTCCACCTCCGCGCTCTGCCAAGCCGCTTCCTGGGCCTGGCGGCCAAACTTCGTGCCTTTGGCCATGGCGCGGGCTTGGCGCGAGTTCTTGACCTTGCGGTTTTCGGTGTAGTCCACCGCTTGGCGAAAACTGCGGTTGTTCGCTTCTTTGTAGATCTTGGCGCAGCGCGTCTCGTCACCACACCGCACCACGTAAACCATGGCCTCTTTGCCGCTCATGAGCTGGCGCACCACCGAGTCGATCAGCCCTTCTTCGACCAGGGATTGCAGGCGCGGAGGAGCTTTCATGCGGGCAACCGGGTGTGAAGGGCGGTGCTCACCGGGGCACCACCGACCAGCCGACATTCAGGTTGTTCTTGTCGTTCTCGTAGTCCCAGTTCGTGCCACAGCGGTCGCACTGGTACTCGGTGATCGTCACCTGCCCGTGGCGCCGTGGCTCCTTGCGGTTCAGCCCTTGGTGCAGCTCGGCGTGGCCCTTGGCGCGGCGCCAGTTGCGCTGGATGCCGGCGCAGGCTTCGCACAGGGGTTTCGGTTTTTCGACGTTGTCTGGGATTTCTTGGGACATAGGGTGCGTTGGGTGGCGAAGCGCGTTGCGCTGGGTCGAGGTCGATCATTGTCGCCGCTGGAGTGAGGGTGAGGCCCAACCCCGGCTGGGATAATGCCCCGTCTTGGCCCGCCTTGGGCTGCTTTGGAGCCGCTCCCGCCATGCCCGAAATCGTCTTCAAAGGCAAAGAATACGTCTACAACCACCACCTGTCGGTGCCGTACCGCCCGCTGGTGCCCGATGCCGCCAAGGGCATTGGTGCGCCCGATCTGGCGGGCAATCTGGTCGTTCATGGTGACAACCTGCACGCGCTCAAAAGCCTGCTGCCGCGCTACGCCGGCGCTGTCGATCTGATCTTCATCGACCCACCGTACAACACTGGCAACGAAGGCTGGTGCTACAGCGACGGCGTGAACTCGCCCATCATGAAAGAGTGGCTTTCGACCAATCCGGTGGACGGCGAAGACATGCTGCGCCACGACAAGTGGCTGTGCATGATGTGGCCGCGCTTGGTGCTGCTGCGCGAGCTGCTGAGCGAGACGGGATCGATCTGGATCACGCTGGACGACAACGAGGTGCATCGGGCGCGCATGGTGTTGGATGAGATTTTTGGGGAACAGGCTTTCATTGCGAATGTGATCTGGCAGAAGAACTACGCACCAAAGCCTGGGGCCCAATTTTTTAGTGCTGACCATGACCATGTGTTGGTTGTTGCAAAAAACAGCGATATCTGGCGGCCTCGAATGCTCGAACGGACTGAGAGCATGGACGCTGTTTACAAGAACCCTGACAACGATGCGAGAGGCCTTTGGCGAGCCAATAACCTGGCTGCTCGAAATTTTTACAGCAAGGGCACGTACTCCCTGACTTGCCCAAGTGGTCGTGTAATCGAAGGTCCACCACCCGGATCGTATTGGCGTGTGTCATACGAAAAGTTCAAGGAAATGGATGCCGATGGCCGTATCTGGTGGGGCGAGAGTGGCAACAACGTTCCAGCCCCAAAGATATTTCGGTCAGAGGTGAAGCAAGGTCGTGTGCCTCAAACCCTTTGGTTCTACAACGAGGTCGGCCACACCCAAGACGCCAAGAAAACGCTGCTTGAAATGGGCATGCTCGGCAACGAGGACAGCATCAACACCATCACGCCCAAGCCGGTGGCGCTGATTGAGCGCGTGTTGGAAATCGGCGCTGACAGCAACGCCCTCATCCTCGACAGCTTCGCCGGCTCCGGCACCACGGCCCACGCCGTGCTGAAAGCCAACGCCAAAGACAACGCCGAAGAACCAGGCACGGGCCAGCGGCGCTTCATCCTGGTCGAAGGCGAAGACTACGCCGACCGCCTCACAGCCGAGCGCGTGCGCCGCGCCATCAACGGCTACGCCTGGGAAGGCACGCAGCGCGAAACCCTGCTGGAAGAAAAAATCACCTTCACCCAGTTCAAGAAGGCCGATGAATGGCTGGCCAAGGTCGATGCGATCAAGCGCCGCGAAGGCCTGGCCGATGCGGGCGACACCCGCAAAGGCGACTTGGTGGAGCAAGCCGCGCTGCCATCCACCGAAGCGCCCCAACGCAAGCGCTTCGACAAGATCGAGACCAAGATGGACGGCGGCGTGCTGCGGGTGGAGGGCGTCAAGCGCGTGTCGGAACGCGCCGAGGGCCTGGGTGGCAGCTTCACCTATTGCACGCTGGGCGAAGCGGTGGAGCTGGAGAAGCTGCTGAGCGGCGAGAAGCTGCCCGCTTTTGATGCGCTGGGCGCTTGGTTGTTTTACACCGCCACCGGTGGCGCGTTGCCGCCTGCGCCCAAGGCCGCGCCCGAATGGTATTTGGGCGAGGCGCAAGACCGCCATGTGTGGTTGGTTTACCGCCCCGATCTGGCATTTTTGAAAAGCCCCGAGGCCGCGCTCACCTTGAGTCTGGCCCAGCGCTTGCAAACCTGGGGGCAAGCGGCCGACGCTGCGCGCGCGCGCAGCCCCATGCGCCACCTGGTGTTTGCACCCGCCAAATATTTGAGCAACCGCCAATTGCAGGCGCATGGTGTGGACTACGCGCCGCTGCCGTTTGCGCTGTACCGCGAGGCCTGAGGAGCACCGTCATGGAACACGAACGTTTTGCCCAGCGCCTGTCCCATCTGCGCGATGCGCTGGCGGCCCTGAAGCTGGCGCTGGAACAGCCAGAAAATGAGTTCATGCGCGACTCGATCATCAAGCGCTTCGAGCTGTGTTTTGAGACCGCTCGCAAGGCGATGCGGCAGTGGCTGGTGGAGCAAGACGAGCTGACCGCCGAGTCCACCAAAAAGGCGGTGATGGAAGCGGCCTTTCGCACCGGCCTGGTGAAAGACGCCGACCTGTGGACCGAGCTGGGCGCTGCCCGCAACGACAGCACGCACGAATACGACAAACACAAGGCACAAGCGATTGCCGCTTTGGTGCGCAGCCGCGCAGCCGCCGAGTTTGAAGCCTTGCTGGCGCGGCTGGAGGCGCTGGCATGAGCGGCACTGGCATGAGCGGGCTGTCGGCGTTGCAGCGGCGCGATTGGCTGCTCACCCAGCGCGATTGCGGTCTGGCGCCCCAAAGCCTGGCCGCCTTGCTGGCGGTGTTCGAGACCACACCGGGGCTGTCGGCCGCCTGGCTGTTTGGCTCGCGGGCCAAAGGCACGCACGGGCTGGCGGCCGACGTGGACATTGCGCTGGAGGGGCGCGAGCTGACACCGGCCGATGAAGCGGCTTTGCACCAGCGCGTCGAGGCGCTTGGGTTGCTCTACAAGGTGGACCTGGTGCGCCTGGAAGCGGTGGCCACGCCGGCATTCAGCGAGCAGATCGAGGCCCACAAGCGCTTGCTTTGGCAGCCACCACGCCATGCGGCAGCGGTGGAGGAGCTGGGTGGCACGCAGATGAAGCGTTTTCAGTCCACCGTGCTGGGCCAGTTGGCGCGTTACCTGGACGAGCTGAAAAAGCACCAGGCGCAGGCCGAAGCCGCCTCGAATGCGCTGCGGGCGATGGAGGGCATGGAAGATTTGCAGCGCGAAGCGGCGGACTTCCCCAAGAAGACCTGGGCGGCGCTCAAAAAAGCGCACGCGCTCCCGCCAGCGTTTTGTGAGCAGCCGCATTCCAGCCGGTTCGACGGCGCGGGCCGCGCCATCCCCAACGTGTGCTTGAAGGTGCCCACGGGTGGTGGCAAAACGCTGTTGGCCGCAGCGAGCGTGGCGCGGGTGTTTGGCAGCTACCTGAACCAACACACCGGCTTGGTGATTTGGGTGGTGCCCAACGAGGCGATTTACCGCCAGACGCTCAAAACCTTGAGCAACCGCGATCATCCCTACCGCCAGATGCTCAATGTGGCCGGTGCGGGGCGGGTCAAGATACTGGAAAAAGCCAGCCCGTTGAGCCGGCTGGATGTGGCGTCGCACCTGTGCGTGATGGTGCTGATGTTGCAATCGGCCGCGCGCCAGAGCAAAGAGACGCTGCGCTTCTTTCGCGACCGGGGCAATGTGCTGGGGTTTTTGCCGCTGGAAGACGACATCGAAGCGCATTTTTCGCTGCTGCAGCAAGTGCCGAATCTGGATGCTTATGCGCCGTGGGGCAGCTCGGCGGAAAACACGCGGGCGCAAAAAGGCTCGATCGTGAAGAGCTCGCTGGGCAATGTGATGCGCCTGCTGCGGCCCATGGTGGTGATCGATGAGGGACACCACGCGTATTCAGAAAATGCGCTGTCCACGCTGGACGGTTTCAACCCCTCTTTCATGCTGGAGCTGTCGGCCACGCCGCGCGTGGCTTCTGCGAAAGGGCGCGGGTCGAACATTTTGGTGGACGTGCGGGGCACCGATCTGGACGAGGCCGAGATGATCAAGCTGCCGATCCACGTGGAGGTGAGGCGCTGGACCGACTGGCAGGCGTGTTTGGCCGCTTCGCTGGCGCAGCTGGACACCTTGCAGCGCGACGCCGAGATTTTGCAGGCCGAAACAGCGCGCTACATCCGGCCGATCTTGCTGGTGCAGGTGGAGCGCACCGGGGCCGATATGCGCGACGCGGGCTTCATTCATGCCGAAGACGCCAAGGCCTATTTGCTGCAGTTGGGCTTGAACGAGCGGCAGATCGCCATCAAGACCGCCGAGAAAGACGACCTCAAGCAGCCGGAGAACATCGATCTGATGTCGCCTTTGTGTGAGGTGCGCGCCATCATCACCAAGCAGGCCTTGCAAGAGGGCTGGGATTGCCCGTTTGCCTATGTGCTGAGCGCCTTGGCGGCGGGGCGCAACCCGGCGGCCATGACGCAACTGGTGGGGCGCATCTTGCGCCAGCCGCAGGTGACCAAAACCGGCCGCGCGGCGCTGGACGCCTGCTATGTGCAGTGCTTCGACGCCAACACAGCCGACGTGGTGAAAAACATCAAAAAGTCGCTCGAAGGCGAGGGCATGGGTGATCTGGCCGTCTCGGTGACCGGGGATGCAAGCGCCGCCCATCCGCTGGTCAAACGCATTCCCTTGGTGCGCCGACCGGAGCTGGCTCACCTGAAGCTGTTTTTGCCGCGGGTGACCTGGGTCGAGCGGACCGGTGATGCCGTGCACCGGCGCGAACTGGTGTACGAGAGCGATGTGCTGTCTGCGCTGGACTGGAACGCGCTGCAGGTGGATGCGTTGCTTACCCAATGGGCGCCCAACCGGGACGGCGCACAGCCCCAGCGCGTGTTGGTCGATCTGTCGATCTTGCGGCAGCCGAACCTGTTGCCTGATGCCGAACTGGAGCGCGAGCCGCCGTCTTTGGATCGAACGCGGCTGGTGCGCGCGTTGCTGGACTTGGCGCCCAACGCCTGGATGGTCTGGGCTTGGGTGGAGGCGGTGGTGGTGCGGTTGCTGGCGCAGGGGTACACAGAAGCTGTGTTGGCCGGGTCGATGGCGTCTTTGCAGGAGGGGCTGCGCCGGGATGTGGAAAAGGAGCGCGACCGGTTGGCGCAAACCTGCTTCAACGAACTGGTGGCGGCGGGGTGCATTGAGTTTTCATTGCGTGCGGACGCTGCCGACTACGAATTGCCCCAGGCCGCTGAGCTGATGGTGACGACACCGCCGCCCGCGTTGCAGAGAGCCGATGCGCATTCGTTGGAAAAAAGCCTGCTGGAGCCAGCGCTCAGAACGCCCGACATGAACGAATTTGAGGCGGCGTTCGCCGGCTACCTGGACCAGAAGAGCGCGCTGCGTTGGTGGCATCGCAACGTGGCGAAAAACCAATACGGCTTGCAGGGCTGGAAGCGGCACAAGGTCTACCCCGATTTTGTGTTTGGCCTGGTGACCCAAGCGGCTGAGAGCCGCATGGTGGTGATGGAGACCAAGGGCTTGCACCTGGAGGGCAACCACGACACCGCCTACAAACAGGCGCTGTTTGAGCGGCTGACGCAGGCATTTCAGGACCAGCGTGTGTTCAAGGCCGGTGAAATGGAGCTGCAAGGGATCGAGAAGGCCGGTGTGGTTTGCGACCTGTTGTTCGAGGCAACCTGGGGCGGCACCCTGGAGCACCGGTACTTTGGCGCTTGAAGGCGCTTGTCGCCTCAGTCTTCCAACACCCGCACACTCACGCTCTTGCCCTTGATGCGCCCGGCGTTCAGGCGGCTGGCGGCTTGCTGGGCGATGTCGCGGTTGACCGCAACGTAGGTGGACCAGTCGTTGACGTTGATCTTGCCCACCTGCTCGCGGCTGTAGCCCAGATCGGCGGTGAGCGCGCCCAGCACATCGCCAGGGCGGATTTTTTCCTTGCGCCCGCCCTGGATGTGCAGCGTGACCATGGGTGGCACCAGCGGCTCGTTGCTTGCCGGGTTGAGTTCCGAAGCCGGATGCCATTCGGATTCGCGGCCTTGCAACTGTTCGATCCGGCCGACCGAACCCATCTCGTTCAGGCTGGCCAGCGTGATCGCCAGGCCGCTCTCGCCGGCGCGCCCGGTGCGCCCGATGCGGTGGATGTGCACCTCGGCGTCGGGCGTCACGTCCACGTTGATCACGGCTTCGAGTTGCGCAATGTCGAGCCCGCGCGCGGCCACGTCGGTGGCCACCAGCACCGAGCAGCTCTTGTTGGCAAAGCGCACCAGCACCTGATCGCGCTCGCGCTGCTCCAGCTCGCCGTACAGCGCCAGCGCGCTGAAACCTTCGGCCTGCAACACCGCCACCAGATCGCGGCATTGCGCCTTGGTGTTGCAAAAAGCCAGGGTGCTGGCCGGGCGGAAATGGGCCAGCACACGGCTCACCGCGTGCAGCCGCTCGCTGTCTTTCACCTCGTACCAGCGCTGCTCGATCTGGCCTTCGCTGTGTTGCGTGGCCACCGCCACGGTGAGCGGATCGCGCATGAATTGCGCTGCGAGCTTGGCGATGCCTTCGGGGTAGGTGGCGGAGAACAGCAGGGTTTGGCGCTCCTTCGGGCACTGCTTGGCGACCTTCACGATATCGTCGAAAAAGCCCATGTCGAGCATGCGGTCGGCCTCGTCGAGCACGAGGGTGTTCAAAGCGTCGAGTTGCAGGCTGCCGCGCTCCAGGTGGTCCATCAGCCGGCCCGGCGTGCCGACCGCAATGTGGGCGCCGTGCTCCAGCGAGGCCAGCTGGCCGCGCAGCGGCACGCCACCACACAGGGTGACCACCTTGATGTTGTCTTCCGCGCGCGCCAAGCGGCGGATTTCGGTGGTGACCTGGTCGGCCAGTTCGCGCGTGGGGCACAGCACCATGGCCTGCACCGCAAAGCGGCGCGGGTTCAGGTTGGTCAGCAGGGGCAAGGCGAAGGCGGCGGTCTTGCCGCTGCCGGTCTTGGCCTGGGCGATGAGGTCTTGGCCCAGCAACGCGGGCGGCAGGCTAGCGGCCTGAATCGGCGTCATGCTCAGATAGCCGAGCGTTTGCAGGTTGGCCAGCATGGCGGGCGAGAGGGCGAGGGAGGCGAAATCGGTGTTTGCAGTCATGCGGGATTATCGACTTCGCTCATGGCGGTGGTCGGCAAGATCTGTGTGGCTCTGTGTAAGCCAACGCCTTCGCGGCAGTGCCGCTCCTACGAAGTCACCACTTTGGCCGAGCTTTGTGCCAGGTGGAAAGCAGTGTCTTTGTAGCGAGCGGCACTGCCGCGACCGGTTTGCGGCCGTTCAGGCGCTGTGCAGATCGGCCAACTCGGTTTCGGTGAACCCGGCTGCCCGCCGAGCCGCGTCGTTGAACGGCGGCTTCAGGCGCGGCGCTTGGTGCTGACGGGCCAGCGCACGGTAGTGGGCACGCGGCTCCAGCCCCTGCTGGGCACAAAGCCAGCCATACCAGCGGTTGCCCACCGCCACATGGCCGATCTCGTCGCGCAGGATCACGTCCAGAATCTCGACCGCGCGCAGAGCAGCCGCTGTGCCCACTTTGCGCAAACGCGCCTGCATCAGCGGCGTGGCGTCCAGCCCGCGTGCCTCCAGCGTGCGCGGCACCAGCGCCATGCGGGCGGTGATGTCGTCCTGGGTTTTGATGCACATCTCCCACAGGCCGTCGTGGGCGGGGAAGTCGCCGTAGTCGTGACCCAGGCTTTGCAGGTGCGCGCGCAGCAGGCCGAAATGGGTTGCTTCCTCGTCGGCCACGCGCAGCCAGTCGCGGTAGAAATCGTCGGGCATGCCGACGAAGCGCCAGGCGGCGTCGAGCGCGAGGTTGATCGCATTGAATTCGATGTGCGCCACCGCGTGCAGCAAAGCGGCCAGGCCGTCGGGCGTGAAGGGCGATCGGTGCGGCACCTGCATGGGGGGCACGAGCGCAGGCTGCGGTGGTCGGCCGGGTAGGGAGCAGTCGGCTGGCGCCACCAGTGCCGCTTGCGGATCGATGCCCAGACCCGCGACACAGGCGGCTTGCAGCGCGTGCACGGCGGCTACCTTGGCTTGCGGATCGCTGAGGCACAGCGCTTGCAGCGCGTGTGTTCGCGCACTCTCGGGTTGTGTCGCCGACGGGGAGGATGAATGGATGGGCATCCCTACAATTCTAGGTTTCGCCCGCGCAGTGCCAAGTGGGCACTGAGCGACCCGTTTCGCAACGAGGAAATAGCAACGATGTCACTTTACGAACTCGATGGCGTGGCCCCCCAGCTCGCCGACACCGCCTGGGTGGCCGACAGCGCGCAGGTGATCGGCAATGTGCACCTGGCCGAGGACAGCAGCGTGTGGTTTGGGGTGACGGTGCGCGGTGACACCGAGATCATCTCAGTAGGCAAAGGCAGCAACATCCAGGACGCCAGCGTGCTGCACGCCGATGTGGGCAAGCCGCTCACCATTGGCGAGCATGTGACGGTCGGGCACCAGGTGATGTTGCACGGCTGCACGGTGGGCGATGGTTCGCTGATCGGCATCGGTGCGGTAGTCCTCAACGGCGCCAAGATCGGCAAGCACTGTCTGGTGGGCGCCGGCTCGCTGGTGACCGAAGGCAAGGAATTCCCCGATGGCTCCATGATCATCGGCAGCCCCGCCAAGGTGGTGCGCCAGCTGACGCCCGAACAAATCGAAGGCCTGCGAGCCAGCGCGCGTCACTATGTGGAGAACGCACAGCGCTTCCGTCACACCTTGAAAAAGCTGGACTGAACGCTATTTGTCTTCGTTGTCGATATTGAAAGAAGCGTTTGTCCGAACTCCACAAATTCGTTTTTGAAGGCCTGCCGGTGCGCGGCATGCTGGTGCGCCTGACCGATGCCTGGCAGGACATCCTGCGTCGGCGCGAGCAGGCGGGCGGCTACCCGGCGGCGGTGACCGAGCTGCTGGGCGAGATGACGGCGGCGGCCACGCTGATGCAGGCCAACATCAAGTTCAACGGCGCGCTGATCTTGCAGATTCAGGGCGACGGCCCGGTGAAGCTGGCGGTGGCCGAGGTGCAGCCCGACCTCAGCCTGCGCGCCACCGCCACAGTCACCGGCGAGGTGGCGGCTGGTGCGCCGCTGTCGCAGATGGTCAACCTGAACAACCTGGGCCGCTGCGCGATCACGCTGGACCCGAAAGACCGCTTGCCGGGGCAACAGCCCTATCAGGGCGTGGTGCCGCTGTTTGATGACCGCCGCGAGAAGATCGAAAAGCTCAGCGAGGTGATCGAGCACTACATGCTGCAAAGCGAGCAACTTGACACGCGCTTGGTGCTGGCCGCGAACAACAAAGTGGCCGCTGGCCTGCTGATTCAGCGCCTGCCCATGCAGGGCGAGGCCAACCTGTCGGGCGGCGGTGCCATCCGGCGCGACGAAGACGAGATTGGGCTGAACGAGGACTACAACCGCATCGCCATCCTGGCTTCGAGCCTCAAGCGCGAGGAGCTGCTGGAGCTGGATGTGGACACCGTTTTGCACCGCCTGTTCTGGGAAGAAGACTTGCGCCGCTTCGAGCCGCTGGCCGGGGCTCAGGGTCCGCGCTTTGCCTGCAGCTGCTCGCGCGAGCGGGTGAGCAGCATGCTGAACAGCCTGGGGGTTGAGGAGATCGAGTCCATCCTGGCCGAGCAAGGCCAGGTGGAGGTGGGGTGTGATTTCTGCGGCGCGCAGTACCGGTTTGACCCGGTGGATGCGGCACAGGTGTTTGTGCAGGCGGCGCAACAGCCACCTGGCAGCGGCCAGCAGCACTGACGCGAACAATTACCGCCGACGTGCGCCCATCAAGCCGGTAAACAACCGGCGCTCGCAATCGGGATCGCTGCAGTTGTCGCAGCGCCAGGGCGTTCGCCCTTCGGTGAGTGCTTGGTCGGCTGGCAGCAGATCCCGGCCCAGCCAGCGGCCCACCGCGCGCAGTGCCTGCTGCAGCCGGTCATCTTGCTGGCCATAAATCGTTTGGTAGGGCAGGCGAGCCGCGTCGAGTTCGCGGCGCAGCAGGGTGTCGGTGGCGTCGCGGACAGCGGGGCTGTCTCGAAACAAGCCATCGGGCGTCCATGGCAGGTCCAGTCCCATCAGCAGGTTGAGCGCGTAACGCGACTGCTCGGAGCTGGCGTTTGGCAGCAGGCTGGCGTCGGCAAAGTAGAGCTCGCTGTAGACCGCCACCATGAGCGCTGAGGTGTCGGCGATCACCAAGTCGACACCAAGCTGTTGCGCAGCTTCGCGGATGCGCCGACTTTGCTCGTTGGCGATCGCGGCCTGCTCGTCCAGCTTGGGAGCGCGACCCTTCTCTTTGCACCAGGTGCGCAGGTATTCAGGGACAAGCAACACGCGAAGCCCATGCGCCCGTTCCAGGCGTTGTTGCAGGGCCTGGGCCAGCGTGCTTTTGCCGGTGGACTCGCCACCGAGCAGGCAGACCACAGGTAAGAGATCTCGAACGTCGCCCGCAGACGGTCCGCTCTTCATTAATGTCACCGGCTGGGCTGCGCGATCTGCACAAAAATCTCGTTGGGCCTGACCATGCCCAGGTCCTGCCGCGCCAGCTCCTCAATCATGCCCAAGCCCTCCTGCAAGTCGCGCACCTCGTTGACCACCTGGTCGTTGCGCAACCTGGCCGCTTGGTTGCTGCGCTCCAGATCAGCCAACGCCTGCTTCATGCTGGCCACCTGCGACACGCTGCCCCGACCCGACCATAGCTGCGCGTGCAGCACGATCAGCAGGGTGATCAGGAAGACGGGGATGAAGCGGTTGGCCATGGGGAAGGCTTGGTTTCAGCATGGAGCGCGATGCAGCCACTGCGCACGGTGTGTATTTTTCAGCACACACCAAGCAACCGCCTTTGCGGGACCACGGGTGCGGCTCCCCTGGAAGGGAAGAAGCGAAGCGGCGCAGGGGGTCATTTGAGGTTGTAGAACGCCGCGCGACCCGGGTACACAGCCACTTCGCCCAGGTCTTCCTCGATGCGCAGCAACTGGTTGTACTTGGCCATGCGATCCGAGCGGCTGAGCGAGCCGGTTTTGATCTGGCCGGCGTTGGTGCCGACTGCGATGTCGGCAATCGTGCTGTCTTCGGTTTCGCCCGAGCGGTGCGAGATCACGGCGGTGTAGCCGGCGCGCTTGGCCATCTCGATGGCAGCAAAGGTTTCGGTGAGGGTGCCGATCTGGTTGATCTTGATCAGGATCGAGTTGGCGATGCCTTTGTCGATGCCTTCTTTCAAAATTTTGGTGTTGGTGACAAACAGGTCGTCGCCCACCAGCTGCACCTGCTTGCCGAGGCGCTCGGTCAGGTGCTTCCAGCCGTCCCAGTCGCCCTCGGCCATCGCGTCTTCGATGCTGATGATGGGGTACTTGTCGACCCAGGTGGCGAGCATGTTGGTCCAGTCTTCGGCCGACAGGGTCAGACCCTCGGCGCCCAAGTGGTACATGCCGTCTTTGTAGAACTCGCTGGCTGCGCAGTCCAGGCCCAGGGCGATTTGTTCGCCTGGTGTGTAGCCCGCGTTGGCGATGGCTTCCAGAATCATCTGGATCGCCGCCTCGTGGTTCTCGACGTTGGGGGCAAAGCCGCCTTCGTCGCCCACCGCAATGCTCATGCCCTTGTCATGGATGATTTTCTTCAGCGCGTGGAACACCTCGGCGCCCCAGCGCAGTGCTTCGCGAAAGCTCGGCGCGCCCACCGGAATGATCATCAGCTCTTGCAGGTCGAGGTTGTTGTTGGCGTGCGCGCCGCCGTTGACCACGTTCATCATCGGCACCGGCATCTGCACCGCGCTCATGCCGCCAAAGTAGCGGTACAGCGGCAGGCCAGCTTCCTCGGCTGCGGCCCGGGCCACCGCCATCGACACCGCCAGCATGGCATTGGCGCCGAGACGGCCTTTGTTGTCGGTGCCGTCCAGATCGATCAGGGTCTTGTCGAGGAAGGCTTGCTCGGAAGCATCGAGGCCCAGCACCGCTTCGCCGATTTCGGTGTTGATGTGTTGCACCGCCTTGAGCACGCCCTTGCCCAGGTAGCGGCTTTTGTCGCCATCGCGCAGCTCGATGGCTTCGCGCGAGCCAGTGGACGCGCCCGATGGCACAGACGCCCGGCCCATCACGCCGCTTTCCAGCAGCACGTCGCACTCGACGGTGGGGTTGCCGCGGCTGTCCAGAATTTCGCGGCCGACGATGTCAACGATTGCACTCATGTTTTTTTCCTCGGTATTTCAAAAAAGTCAGCTAGCAGGCGCCTCAGCAGAAACGCGCGTCTTCAAGTCCGCAGCACCCGTGGAACCGGCTTTGCCGGGCCACCCCGAGTGCGACTCACATTCACACACCTTCAACCACGACCATGTTCAACACGCCTGCGCCCTCGCGCACCTCGCGCGCCTTGGTGTAGGCCTCGCTCACGTAATAAGCACGGGCTTTCTCTGCCGATTCAAACTTCAGCACCACGAGCCTGCCGGGGTTCCAGTCACCCTCCAATACCGTGATGGCGCCGCCACGCACCAAAAATTCGGCGCCATGTTCATTCGCGGCTTTGGTGCTCCACTCGCGGTACTTGGCCATTTGATCGGCGTTGGTGACGGTGACGTCGGCAATGATGTAGGCGGCCATGGTTGGGTTCAGTCCTTGAATTGGTTTTCTAACAGCGGTTGTGTCTTGACCACGCGGTCCAGCGCCAGCAGCGTTTCCAGCAGCGCTTTCATGTGTTTTAGCGGCACCGCATTGGGGCCGTCGCTCATGGCCTGAGCCGGGTTCGGGTGGGTTTCCATGAACAGGCCGGCCACACCCACCGCCACGGCGGCGCGCGACAGCACCGGCACCATTTCACGCTGGCCGCCGCTGCTGGTGCCCTGGCCACCCGGCAGCTGCACGCTGTGGGTGGCGTCGAAAACAACAGGAGCACCGGTCTCGCGCATGATGGCCAGCGAGCGCATGTCGCTCACCAGGTTGTTGTAGCCAAAGCTCGCGCCACGCTCGCAGGCCATGAAGTTGTCTTCGTTCAGACCCGCTTCTCTGGCTGCGGCGCGCGCCTTGTCGATCACGTTCTTCATGTCGTGCGGTGCGAGAAACTGGCCCTTCTTGATGTTCACCGGTTTGCCCGACTGCGCCACAGCGCGGATGAAGTCGGTCTGGCGGCACAGGAAGGCCGGCGTCTGCAACACATCAACCACTTTCGCGGCCTCAAAGATGTCTTCTTCAGTGTGCACGTCGGTCAGCACCGGCACGCCGAGTTCGCGTTTGATCTTGGCCAGAATTTCCAGCCCTTTTTCGCGACCGGGGCCGCGAAACGTGTTGCCGCTGCTGCGGTTGGCCTTGTCGAAGCTGCTCTTGAAGATGAATGGAATGCCCAGGCTGGCGGTGATTTCTTTCAGCTGACCCGCCACGTCCATTTGCAGCTGTTCGGATTCGATCACGCAAGGCCCGGCAATCAGAAAGAAAGGCCGGTCCAGACCGATGGGGAAACCGCAGAGTTGCATGGTGGTGGGTCCTGGGAGTGGGCTTGGGGCTCAGGCGGCGGCCCGTGCCTCGCGCTGCTCGCTGTGGCGCGCCAGCGCCGCGTGGATGTAGGCGTTGAACAGCGGGTGCCCATTCCACGGCGTGGATTTGAACTCAGGGTGGAACTGCACGCCGACATACCAGGGATGGACCGACTGCGGCAGCTCGATCATCTCCGTTAGGTGCTCGCGCTGCGTCAGCGCCGAAATCACCAAGCCAGCGTCGCGCAGGCGATCGAGGTAGTGCTCGTTGGCCTCATAGCGGTGGCGGTGGCGCTCGGTGACCACCGGACCGTAAATCTGGTGCGCCAGGGTGCCCGGCGAGACGTCGGAGCTCTGGGCGCCGAGGCGCATCGTGCCGCCGAGGTCCGAGCTGGCATTTCGCTTCTGGATCGAGCCATCGGCGTCTTGCCATTCGTCGATCAGCGCGATCACCGGGTGCGGCGTGTCTGGCTCGAACTCGGTGCTGTTGGCGTCTGCCAGGCCAGCGACATGGCGCGCGTATTCGATGGTGGCGACCTGCATGCCCAGGCAGATGCCCAAATACGGCACGCCACTTTCGCGGGCAAAGCGGGCGGCGCAAATCTTGCCTTCGATGCCGCGCTTGCCGAAGCCGCCGGGAACGAGGATTCCGTCGAAACGGCTCAGCGTGCGCGCCACGTTCTCAGGGGTCAGCGTCTCGGAGTCGATGTACTCGATCTGCACCTTGGCGTGGTTCTTCATGCCGGCGTGGCGCAGCGCCTCGTTGAGCGACTTGTAGCTGTCGGACAAATCAACGTACTTGCCCACCATTGCGACGTGAACCGTGTGCTGTGGGTGCTCGACCTCCCAGACCAGATCGTCCCATCGCTTGAGGTTGGCCGGTGGGGTGTTCAGGCGCAGCTTGTCGCAGACCAGACCGTCCAGGCCCTGCTCGTGCAGGATGCGCGGCACCTTGTAGATGGTGTCCACGTCCCACATGGAGATCACGCACCACTCGGGCACGTTGGAGAACAGGGAAATCTTGGCGCGCTCTTCGTCTGGAATGCGGCGGTCAGCGCGGCAGAGCAGGGCGTCGGCCTGAATGCCGATGGCGCGTAACTCTTTGGCGGTGTGTTGGGTGGGTTTGGTTTTGAGTTCGCCGGCGGCGGCGATCCACGGCACATAGGTCAGGTGCAGAAACACCGTGCTGTTCGGCCCCATGCGCAGGCTCATCTGGCGCACCGCCTCCAGAAACGGCAGCGATTCGATGTCGCCCACCGTGCCGCCAATTTCCACGATCGCTACATCGACCGCATCGGGCGTGCCGATGCCGGCGCCGCGCTTGATGTAGTCCTGGATTTCGTTGGTCACATGCGGGATCACCTGCACCGTCTTGCCCAGGTAGTCGCCACGGCGTTCCTTCTCCAGCACCGACTGGTAGATCCTGCCGGTGGTGAAGTTGTTGGTCTTCTTCATCCGCGTTTCGATGAAACGCTCGTAGTGACCGAGGTCGAGGTCGGTCTCGGCACCGTCGTCGGTGACAAACACCTCGCCATGCTGAAACGGCGACATCGTGCCCGGGTCCACGTTGATGTACGGGTCGAGCTTGATGAGGGTGACTTTGAGGCCGCGGGACTCAAGAATCGCGGCGAGGGATGCGGAGGCAATGCCTTTGCCCAAAGAGGACACCACACCGCCAGTAACGAACACAAATTTGGTCATGTCTCGTGCGAGCCTTGCGCTCGCGGGAGGTGGAAACCGGAATTATAGGGGGCCGATCTTGAGCGACATCCGTTGAACCACGCTCGCTGCGAAGCGCTGAGGCGCGGTGTCTGGCGTGTCCAGAAGCCCGTGCGCCACCGGGTGGTCCAACGCTGCTACATTGCGCCCATGCAAGATCTGGCTGGCAAACACATTGTTCTGGGGCTCTCGGGCGGCATCGCCTGTTACAAGGCGGCCGAGCTGTGCCGCGCGCTTATTAAAGCCGGTGCCACGGTGCAGGTGGTCATGACCGAAGCGGCCGAGCAGTTCATCACCGCGGTGACCCTGCAAGCGCTGTCCGGTCGCCCGGTGTTCACCTCGCAGTGGGACGCGCGCACAGCGGCCGGGGTGGACAACAACATGCCCCACATCAACCTCAGCCGCGAGGCCGACGCGATCCTGATCGCGCCGGCCAGCGCCGACTTCATGGCCAAGCTGCTGCACGGCCGGGCCGACGACCTGCTGAGCCTGATGTGTCTGGCGCGTCCGCTGGAGTCGGTGCCGCTGATCCTTGCGCCAGCGATGAACCGCGAGATGTGGGCGCACCCGGCCACCCAACGCAACGTGGCGCAGCTGCACGCGGACGGCGCCACCGTGCTGGATGTGGGCGCGGGCGACCAAGCCTGTGGTGAGGTCGGTGACGGCCGCATGTTGGAGCCGGAAGAGCTGTTGTACGACCTGGTGCGGTTCTTCACCCCGAAAGCGCTGGCCGGGCAGCAGGTGCTCATCAGCGCCGGGCCGACCTACGAGGCGATCGATCCGGTGCGTGGCATCACCAACCTGTCCAGCGGCAAGATGGGCTTTGCGATTGCCCGTGCGGCGCACGAGGCAGGCGCTCAGGTGACGCTGGTGGCCGGGCCGGTGGGCCTGCCGACGCCGCGCGGGGTGGTTCGCATCAACGTGAAATCGGCGTTGGACATGCAGCAGCGTTTGCAGGGGCTGGCGCAGACCGCCACCGTGTTCATTTCTGTGGCGGCGGTGGCCGACTGGCGCCCGGCGAGTTCGGCCGTGCACAAGATCAAGAAGGACGGCAGCGGTCAACCACCCGCGCTCGAATTTGTGGAGAACCCAGACATCCTCGCCGAGATGGCGGCCAGTGCGCGTGCGCAAACCGGTGAGTTGTATTGCGTGGGCTTTGCAGCCGAAAGCCAAGACCTGCTCGCCCACGCCCAGGCCAAGCGTGAGCGCAAAGGCGTACCGCTGCTGGTGGGCAACATCGGACCCGATACCTTTGGGCAGGACGACAACGCCTTGCTGCTGGTCGATGCCCACGGCTGCACCGACCTGCCGCGCGCCCCGAAACTTGATCTCGCACGCCAACTCGTGGCCGAGATCGCGCAGCGGCGCAGAAGCTTCATCCGAACGGGTTGATCACATGGATCAAATGGCGCTTAGAAAAGCCTATTCATTGATCAAAACAGCCGACAGTTCCCTGCCAAAGCTGCCCACTTTCACACTGAATTGAGCGGCTTTTCCGCGAACCATCATCGGGAGCCTCGCGTCTCCCGTGCAATAGGTGCCAGCAATCGACAAGAGCTCTGGCGCCATGTTGAGCGAAAATATTCTGGCGTCGCCATTGCCCTTTGCTCCAGCAATGGCTTTGCCACGCAATGGTGCGTAGACATGGATGTGTCCATCGGACACGATCTCTGCGCCTGGGTTGACCATCGCCATCACCACCAGATCTCGGCCACGCGCATAAATCTGCTGCCCGCATCGAACTTGTCTATCGATCACAAGGGCTCCTGCTGGGGGTTGGGGCAATGCTTGTGGCCGCTCTTGCTCAACCATTTGTGTCGGCGCTTGCTGCTTGCGCGGGGGAAGCGGGGCGTGTGTGTGTACCAAGCCTGTGGACAACGCCGCAGCAATTTGCTTGTCGTTGCCTCCACGGACGGCGACCGGACGCAGATGGTGCGTTCTCAGCATGTCGTTCAAAACAACGAACTCAAGGGACGTCTCCAGACCAGGGACAGGTTCTTCGCGGCCAGGGCTGCAGACATTTGAGAGGTCGATGATCACGCCGTCTTGGTCAAAGAAGCCCGGCATGCCTCCAAAGCGTTCCTGGAACTCGATGTTCAAGCGGTTCAGGTCTGTCGTCCTGAGGACCAAGGCGACCAAAGGGAGATTGCTGCTTTTGATGTCAAAGCCAAGCGGCGCGCGAACAGAATCGGTCTTTGTCATGTAAATCTTTCGGTAACAAGTTACTGCGCTGTTCACACTGCAAGCATCGGCAGATTCAACGCTTTCTACACAGTTTTTTTAGATATTTCATCTAATCATACGAGAATTTTACAAATGTAAACTTCTAAAAAGTTTAGAAATAGTGTATGAAGTAAGGCTATTTCTTGCTTTTGCAGGCCGGTGTTTTGTGGGAGTGGTCGGCTGCGCTGAGGCGCTGATCAGCGAACGTGGTGCTTGTAAACAAAAGATGTGTGCTTGACCGGGGCTGTGTGCGGTCGACTCGCGGTTGCGGAGCCTCCCCCAGATGTGCTTTGACGCGCTTTGTTGTGGGAGCCCCACCAGGTGGTCAAGTGGGCAGGTGCCTGCTGGCGCGCACCCGCACCGCAAAGCATCGATCCCACATCCCTTGCAAAAGTCGGCATGCAGCTCGCCAACACCTGCCACAGTGCACGGAAACTTACCCACACTGGCTGTGCCCAAAGCTGTGGATAACTTTGTGAACAACACCCGCAGACTGCGCCGGTGCTGGCCTGCGGTAGGTTGCCCAAACAGTGGGCACACAAGCGCAAAGTCGAGCATCAGCGATGCGGGCTGGCTCGCGTTTGCGCGTGGTGTTGGTCACTACCCCGATCGCCACGCGGCTGGTAGACGGTTAGGTGGTAGCCATACGCCGTGTTGCAAGCGGCCGAGACCGCCCCACCATCGCAACTGGCCGCTGCGGCATGGTTACCGGTCAAGGTGCCGCTATCGCCCTGTCGACGATCACTTGCGCTTCCTTCAGGATGCGTTGCAGGTGCTCGTCACCTTTGAAGCTCTCGGCGTAGATCTTGTAGATGTCTTCGGTGCCCGAGGGCCGGGCGGCGAACCAGCCGTTTTCTGTGGAAACCTTGATGCCGCCGATTGCCGCGCCGTTGCCGCTCGCATGGTCGAGCACGGCCGTGATCGCCTCGCCAGCCAGTTCGCGCGCTGGAATGTCTCCCGGCACCAGTGCGGCAATCTGTTTTTTCTGCGCTGGGGTCGCTGGCGCTTCGATGCGGTCGGCGACCGGCTCGCCGAGTTCTTTCACCAGCTCCCCATACAGCTGGGCCGGGTCGCGCCCGCAGCGCGCGGTGATCTCGGCGGCCAGCAGCGCGGGCACCAGACCGTCTTTGTCGGTGGTCCACACCGTGCCGTCGCGGCGCAGAAAGCTGGCGCCGGCGCTTTCTTCTCCGGCGAAGCCGAGTGAGCCGTCGAGCAGGCCAGCTGAAAACCATTTGAAGCCGGCTGGCACCTCGCACAACCCGCGGCCCAGCTTGGCAGCGACGCGGTCGATCAAGCTGGTGCTGACCACCGTTTTGCCGATGGCGGCTTGCGCGCTCCATTCACTGCGGTGGCGGAACAGATAGTCGATCGCGACCGACAGGTAGTGGTTCGGCGGCATCAGGCCGCCAGTGGGCGTGACGATGCCGTGGCGGTCGTGGTCGGTGTCGCAGGCGAACGCGATGTCGAAGCGGTCCTTGAGGGCTTGCAGGCGCTGCATCGCATAGGGCGACGACGGGTCCATGCGGATCTGGCCGTCCCAGTCGACCGACATAAAGGCGAACGTTGGGTCGACCACATCGCTCACCACGGTCAGATCGAGCCGGTATTGCTCTGCGATGCGCGCCCAATAGTGCACGCCGGCACCGCCAAGCGGATCGACGCCGATGCGGACGGTGGCGTTGCGGATGGCAGCGAAGTCGATCACGCTGTCGAGATCGGCCACATAGCTGCTGAGGAAATCGTGGCGGTGCGTGGTGGAGGCGCGCAGTGCCTGTGCATGGGGAATGCGCTTGATGCCGCGCAGCCCGGTTTCGAGGTAACGGTTCGCCGCAGCCTCGATGCCAGCGGTGATGTTGGTGCCGGCAGGGCCGCCATGGGGCGGGTTGTATTTGAAGCCGCCGCTCTCGGGCGGGTTGTGCGAGGGCGTGATCACGATCCCATCGGCCAGCCCCGAACTTCGGCCTCGGTTGTGGGCCAGGATGGCGCGCGAGATGGCAGGCGTTGGCGTGTACTCGTCGCCCATGGCGAGCATCACGTTCACGCCGTTGGCGGCCAGCACTTCGAGCGCGCTGGCGCAGGCCGGTTGCGACAGCGAATGGGTGTCGATGCCCAGGAACAAAGGGCCGTCAATGTGCTGGGCTTGGCGGTATTCGCAGATGGCTTGGGTGATCGCCAGCACATGCTGCTCGTTGAACGAGCCATCGAACGACGAGCCGCGATGGCCGGAGGTGCCGAACGCAACCCGCTGCGACGGCACCGACGGGTCGGGCGCGCCGGTGTAGTACGCGGTGACAAGGCGAGGCACATCGACCAGCAGCGAACGCGGTGCCGACTTGCCGGCCAGGGGACTGATCAGGGTAGGCATGGCGGGTTTGTGTGGGTGGTCTGGAGGCGCTTCTCGGGCCAAACGCTGGCTTTGGTGGCGTTGAATCGGTGCGCTGGTGGCATTGTCGCGAGCCAGCGGCGCATCGCTTTCGACCGGTTCAGGCCAGTTTCTCGCGTTTCTCTTCAATGCGCGCCAGCAGCGCATGCCACGAGGTGGCGAAGGCGTCAGCCCCTTCGCGCTGCAGACGTGCAGCCAAGGCCTCGCAGTCGACGCCCTCGCGCCTGAATTCCTCAAGCACCGTTTCGGCGTAACCCCCGTCGGCCGGCAGCGCGGTGCCCACCTGGCCATGGTCGGCAAAGGCCTGCAAGGTCTTCTCGGGAATCGTGTTGATGGTGTCGGGCGCCCCCAGCGCTTGCACATACAGCGTGTCGGGCGCGGCAGGGTCCTTGGTGCCGGTGCTGGCCCACAGCAGCCGCTGCGGCCGGGCGCCGGCGTGGGCCAGCTTGCGCCAGCGTGGGGACGCGAGCAGCTCGCGATAGGCCTTATAGGTGCGCATCGCAATCGCGATGCCCAGGCGGTTGTGGAATGTCGGCGCGACTTCCTGCTTCACCCCGACATCCCAGCGGCTGACAAACAACGAGGCCACCGAGGTGACGTTTGGGTCCAGCCCAGCTTCAATGCGGCGCTCGATACCGCGCATGTAGGCCTCGGCGGCGGCGAGATAGTGCTCACGCGAGAACAGCAGGGTAACGTTCACATGCACGCCGTTGAAGATTGACTCCTCAATGGCTTCTGTGCCCGCCACCGTGCCCGGGATCTTGATAAACAGGTTGGGCCGGTTTGCGGCCTCGTGCAGCTGGGCCGCGGCCTGGATTGTCTGGGCAGCGTCGTTGACCAGCAGCGGCGACACCTCCAACGACACCCAGCCGTCGATTCCATCGGTGGCGTCATAAATGGGGCGAAACAGGCTCGCGGCGGCTTTCAGGTCTTCCAGCGCGAGCGCAAAAAACGTCGCCTCAGCGTTCTTGCCTTCGCGCATCAGGCGCGCAATGCCCTCGTCGTACCAGCGGTCGTGGCCAATCGCGTGCTCGAAAATTGTCGGGTTCGAGGTCAGCCCGGTCACAGAAAATTCGGCGATGTAGCGCGCCAGCGTGCCCATCTCCAGCATCTCGCGGCTGATGTTGTCGACCCAGAGGCTTTGGCCCAGTTCGTGCAGTTGTCGGGTGTGGGGGTTGAGGCGGGTTTTCATGGCGTTTCCTCTGTGGGCTTTTCCAGGTGACCACCAAAGCTGTGGCGCATGGCCGAGAGCAGCTGGTTGGCAAAGGCGGCCTCGCCGCGCGAAGCAAAGCGGTCGAACAGGGCGGCGCTCAGCACCGGCGTCGGCACGCCCTCGTCGATGGCGGCCTGCAGCGTCCAGCGGCCTTCGCCCGAATCGGACACGCGGCCATCGAATGCGTCGAGTTGCGGGTCTTTCAACAGCGCGCCAGCCGTGAGGTCGAGCAGCCACGAGCCGATCACGCTACCGCGTCGCCAGACCTCGGTGATCTCGGGCAGGTCCATCTCGTAGCGGTAGAACTCGGGGTCGCGCAGCGGTGTGGTTTCGGCGTCATGGGTCTGTTTTTGCAGGCCCACGTTGGCGTGGCGCAAGACGTTCAAGCCTTCGGCATAGGCCGCCATCAAACCGTACTCGATGCCGTTGTGAACCATCTTCACAAAGTGACCCGCGCCAGACGGGCCGCAGTGCAGAAAGCCCTGCTCAGCCGGTGCGTGCGCGCCGCTGCGCCCCGGTGTTCGTGCCGCCGTGCCGGCACCCGGCGCCAGGGCCGAGAAGATTGGCATCAGATGCTCGACGATGGGTTTTTCTCCGCCGATCATCAGGCAGTAGCCACGCTCGGCGCCCGCCACGCCGCCGCTGGTGCCCACATCCACATGGTGCAGCCCCAAGGCGGTGAGCTGCTGGGCGCGGCGAACATCGTCGCGGTAGTGCGAGTTACCGCCGTCGATCACGATATCGTCCGAATCCAGGTGCGGCAGCAACTGCTCCAGCACCGCGTCCACCGCGCCCGCAGGCACCATCAGCCAGACCGCACGCGGCCGGGCCATCTTGGCCACCAACTCCGCTAGAGACGCCACGCCAACCGCTCCTTGCGCGCTCAAGCTGGCAACAGAAAATGCCCGCGTGTCATGCACCACGCAGGTGTGGCCCGCTTCCATCAGGCGCCGCGCCATGTTGGCGCCCATCCGCCCCAGCCCGATCATTCCAATTTGCATGTGTTGCTCCGTTGTCGATGAGGCGCTGCTCGCGCCCTAACGCTTCAGCCCATAAGCGGTGCAACTTTTTGAATCGGCTTTGCAGCGCGGACAAGACTGGTGCAACCGCATCAAGCAGGGTGGGCGACGTGTTACCCGTAGCGTGCGCGAGATACGCGAAGCGGTCAGTGCGCTGTCGCACAGACGCGAGTCCATACAGGGCAGACAGTTGCGTCCATATCGTCTGTGCTGGTGCTGCCACTGCCGCTATCGACAGGCCCGCTTGCCTTCCTCGTCGCGCTGCCCAGGATTCAGGCGGCTGCAACCTAAGGGGATTTCCCGTGGGCATCCACATCGGCGACACCGCCCCCGATTTCACCGCCGACACCTCGACCGGCCAGATCAGCTTTCACGACTGGATCGGCAGCGACTGGGTGTTCTTCTTCAGCCATCCCGGCGACTTCACCCCGGTCTGCACGACAGAGATTGGCCGCACCGCCCAACTGACCGACGAATTCGCCAAGCGCCACGTCAAGCCGCTCGGCCTGTCCACCGATGGGGTCCAAGAACATCTCGACTGGATCAAAGACGTCAACGACACGCAAAAAACCACCGTCAAATTTCCGATCGTCGCCGACCCCGACAGCAAAATCGCCCGGCTCTACGAAATGATCCACGCCCATGAAAGCGAGACGGCAGCCGTGCGCCCGGTGTTCATCATCGACCCGAAGAAAAGGATCCGCCTCACGATGACCCACCCGATGAACGTGGGCTGCAACTTCGACGAGATCTTGCGTGTGATCGATGCGTTGCAGACGAGTGATGCCAGCCGCATCGCTACGCCCGCCGACTGGGTGCCCGGTGGCAAAGTCATCATCCCGAATTCGATCAAGGACGAAGAGGCGAAGACGTTGTTTCCGAAGGGCTGGACCGAGGTGTGGCCTTATTTGCGGACTGCGACGCTTTGAGCGGCATCACGACCCGTTAGCGTTTGAACTCACCGACCTACCGAAGGCGGGCCTGCCGCAATGAAGGGTTAGACCGCACTCGGCGGCAGCCCGATTACCTCACCTCCAGGCCAGATCGATTTTCTTCTTCGAGGCTGCGCAGTCGCGCAGATAGAGGTTGATGAGGCTTTGGTAGGGAATGCCCGTCTCGTCCGCGAGCGTCTTGAAGTAAGTCAACGCGTCTTGGTCAAGGCGGATAGTCACGGGCTTCTTCAACTGCGCAGCGTACGGGTTCTTGCGCGCCGCGGCGAAGTCATATTCCTTGCGCATAGGTCACCTTTATGGATATGAGTTGCGCTCGCGGCCTTCAGCTTTGCGGGCGGAGATGAGGCGGATGACATTGCCTTGCGACCGGTAACAGTGGCAGACCACAAGCAGTCGTAGGCTGCTGCTCAAACCGAGCAGGACACATCTGTCTTCTTCGTCGCAGTGGTCCGGGTCATCGATGAGTTTTGCGTTCTTGTCCGCGAACACGGTCTGAGTGTGCTCAACGCTCACCCCATGCTTGAGCAGGTTGGCAGCCGCCTTCTTCATGCCCAAGACGACAGACAGTCCGCTGGTCAAGTCGCTACCAGCGTAACCACCGCAAAAGTAGACGTGCATTCCAATGCTCCCTACGCTGATCAAACACAGGGGCTTTGCCGAGTTCAAATGCACAGAGTGAACTATCCTCCAGCACCAGGCCCTGCGGGATCGTCCGCTTGGCGCGCCCAACCGAGAGCCACCCATGACTGAATTTCACGAGCTGCTTGGCGACGAGCCGGGCTACGGTTCGACATTGCCGACGATCTACAGCGTCGTTTACTGCAGCCGCGCCAGCGAAGGTGTCGACGAAACTGAGGTGCAGCGCATCGTGACCAGCTCGCAGATCTGGAACCGCAAACACCAGATCACCGGTCTGCTGGTCTTCGGTTCCGGCATCTTCTTCCAGTGGCTGGAAGGCCCGCGCGAAGAAGTTATGTCACTCGTTGCCATGCTGCGCACCGACCGCCGCCACGGTGACATCGTCGTTCTGGGCGAAGTCGAGGAAGTGCGCGAGCGCTTGTTTCCCGATTGGGGCATGGAGCTGGTGGGCGGCGAGCACATCCGCGAGGTGCTGGAAGACGCCTTGGGCAATGCCAGCGACAGCAAGAACGAGCAGGCTCTGCAGCAGCTGTTGGCCCAGTTGGACGGCCCAGCCCTGAGCGGCTTGAGCACCGCCGCTTGACCGGCGTTTGATCGGCGTTTGATCGGCGGCCGATCACCGCTTGGTCCCCGCCTGATTTATTGAAGATTTGCCGCTTTGCCGCTGCAGCGCGTTTGCGCTCAGGCGCTGTCCCAGCCGAGAACCTGCGCTGCGGCTGAACGCCAGCCCTGGATTGGCATACACGGTGCCTGTGGCGTTGACCATCAGCGCCTGCAGCTCAGGCCAGCGACGCAACAGATCCAGCCCACGCTGCACGCCCAGGTGCAGCAAGCCGCGCGACAAGGCTTCACCCGCCAGTGCGCTGCTGCCCAACACGGCGGCGCTGAACAGGCCGTCGGCGTGGCTCACCAGCGTCCAGCGTGGCAACTCCAGTTCCAAATCCCGGGACAGGCAGGCATTTCCAATGCCAGCGGGTTGTTTTCGCGACCCTGTCCGATCACGCTCTGGGCGGTGCCTGACACCACCCCGGCTCGCACCACGCTGCGCACGCACAGCAAGGCTATGCTGCGGTCCACCGCATGCGCCCGGGCACGGGCGCGCAGGTCGAGCTGCAAACCGGCTTGCGGGCTGCTGCGGTCGGCGGCTTGAGGGCCAAACGCCGTCTGGCAATGATGAGCCCATTGCATCGCGGTTTCGATCAGCTGCGTCAACTCCGGTGCCAAGGCGGCCGGACGCCAACTGGCCTCACGGCGTGTGGTGCCCAGTGCGCCACCCGGCAGATATGGGCTGACGGCGCGGTCGATGCGGTGCATCTCATGCAGCACAGCGGAAACTGCCGCCTCGCCGCGGTTGCGCTGCTCGCACCACACTTCGGCCCGAAGCAGGCTGCCCAAGATGGGATCTGAACGTTGCACTTAATGCCTACTGGGACGCACCAGGCACAGGGCTGGTCGGTTGACTAAAGCCCACAGCGCGGCCGGATGAACGGGCAGGCGTTGCACCGCGGGCGCGGCCATGTTGGCAGGCAAGCCGGCAGAAGACGCAACAGGCATGGCTGCGAACTCCAATGCCTGCCCGTCTGGAAGGGGGGGTGACCAGCCGCACGCAACTGCGAGCAGATGCATCAAAGGTGCGCTGGTTGGCCGCAGCGCTGGCGGACTGCTCGGCTGCGCCAGGTTGGCCCGCTCGAGCAGGCCAACCAGACAGACGATTTCAGCCCAGCGACTTCAGCAGCGCATCCAGATCAGGGTCGATGCTTCCGTCGCCCGGCGCGGCAATGGGCTTGTCCACCGATGGTGTCCAGGAACACCTGGACTGGATCAAAGACGTCAACGACACGCAGCACACCACCGTCAAATTCCCGATCGTCGCCGACTTCGACAGTAAAGTTACCCCGCTCTACGAGATGATCCACGCCCATGAAAGCGATGTCGCCTTGCCAGGCTTTCCCAGTGAGAACCGCTGGATTCTGATGTATCGCCACGCTCGCGCTGTCGTGTCCCAGAACGTCTATGTCTTCTCGCATGGTGTGGCGCCACCACGTGACTGTGCGCTGGCGAACAGACCCCGTCGGGTGGTGCGGTTTCAATGCATCTGTCTGCTCCCGAAACTCTCGCGTATGGAAGTCAGCGTTGCAGCACTCGCAACAGTTCGGACCTTCTCGCGGCTCTCCGCTGCAAGACCTTTGCAGTGGACCGCATCAACCACCAAGGAGGAGCGCTCCCTATGTACGACAGCACCGACAACACAAACAACACCGACCCAGCAGCCAACAACGCGGTGATCGCCGTCTTCACCGACCACCCAGCGGCAGAGGCTGCGGTGAAGAAGCTGGCTGAGGCCGGCATCGACATGAAGCACCTCAGCGTGGTGGGCAAGGGTTACCACACGGATGAGAAGGTGATCGGGCTCTACAACACCGGTGACCGCATGGCGTTCTGGGGCAAGCGCGGCGCTTTCTGGGGTGGCCTGTGGGGCTGGCTCATTGGCGGCGCGTTCTTGTTCCTTCCCGTGCTGGGCCATGTCGTCGTGCTGGGCTACCTGGCCACGGCCGTGGCGGCCGCGATCGAAGGCGCGGTGGTGGTTGGCGGCTTGAGTGCGCTGGGCGCGGCTCTCTACGGCAGCGGCATTCCGAAGGACAGCGTGCTCGCTTACGAGACCGCGATCGAGTCCGACGGCTTTCTGGTCACCGCGCACGGCCCGGCCGAAGAAGTGTCGCGGGCCAAGGTCATTCTCGGCAAGCTCGGCGCCGCGCGCCTTGATCTCTACGACAGCGCGCCCGACTTGCAGTTGAGTTCGTGAGCGTTGTCTTTCATCGATGAGCAACAGAGGAACGCCATGCCGACCCGCCACAAGACCCTTTCCCCCGAGCTGCTGGACCGCATCGACGCCTACTGGCGCGCGGCCAACTACCTGTCGGTCGGGCAGATCTACCTGTACGACAACCCGCTGCTGCGAAGGCCGCTTGCGTTGGCTGACATCAAGCGCATGCTGCTCGGTCACTGGGGCACAACGCCAGGGCAGAACTTTATTTATGTGCACCTGAACCGCGTGATCAAGAAGTACGACGTCGACATGATCTATGTCTGTGGCCCCGGCCATGGCGGGCCAGCGGTGGTGGGCAACACTTACCTGGAAGGCACCTACAGCGAGGTCTACCCCGACATCAGCCAAGACGAGGCCGGGTTGCAAAAGCTGTTCCGGCAGTTCTCGTTCCCTGGCGGCATCCCCAGCCACGCTTCGCCGGAATGCCCGGGCTCGATCCACGAAGGTGGCGAACTGGGCTATTCGCTCAGCCATTCCTTTGGCGCGGTGTTCGACAACCCCGAGCTGATCGTCGCCTGTGTGATTGGCGATGGCGAGGCCGAGACCGGGCCGCTGGCCACGGCGTGGCATTCCAACAAGTTTCTCGACCCGGTGACCGACGGCGCGGTGCTGCCGATCCTGCACCTGAACGGCTACAAGATCGCCAACCCAACCGTGCTCGCGCGCATCACGCGCGAGGAGCTGGAGCAGTTTCTGCGCGGCTGCGGCTGGACGCCGCTGTTTGTCGAAGGCCATGAGCCGGCCCTGATGCACGAGGCCATGGCCACGGCGCTGGACACCGCCGTTGAGCAGATCCGCGCGGCGCAAAAAGAAGCGCGCGACACCGGCAAAGCGGTGCGCCCGCGCTGGCCGATGATCGTGCTCGATTCGCCCAAGGGCTGGACCGGGCCGAAGGAGGTTGACGGCCTGCAGATCGAAGGCACCTTCCGCGCCCACCAGGTGCCGCTCAAAGATCCCGCCTCGCACCCAGGCTACCTGTCGCAGATCAACGACTGGCTCAAGAGCTATCGCGCTGAAGAACTGTTCGACGAGCAGGGCAGGTTGATCCAGGAACTGGCCGAGCTAGCGCCCGTGGGCACGCGGCGCATGGGCGCCAACCCGCACGCCAACGGCGGCATGCTGCTGCGCGACCTGCACATGCCGGATTTCCGCGATTACGCCTGTGAGGTGCTGGAGCCTGGTGTGCGCGGCATCGGCGACACGCGCGTGCTCGGGCCCTTCCTGCGCGACGTGGCGACGTGCAACGACCAGCAGCGCAACTTCCGCGTGTTTGGCGCCGATGTGACGATGTCCAACGGCCTCGGCGCGATGTTTGAGGTGACAGATCGGCAGTGGGACGCAGCCACTGAGCCCACCGACGAGTTCCTGGCACCCACTGGCCGCGTGATGGAGATGCTGAGCGAGCACCAGTGCGAAGGTTGGCTGGAAGGCTATCTGCTGACCGGCCGCCACGGCATCTTCAACTGCTACGAAGCCTTCATTCACATCATCGACTCGATGTTCAACCAGCACGCCAAGTGGCTGACGGTAACCTCGCACATTCCATGGCGGCGCAACATCGCGTCGCTGAATTACTTGCTGGCCTCGCACGTCTGGCGCCAGGACCACAACGGCTTCTCGCACCAAGACCCGGGTTTTATCGACCACGTCGTCAACAAGAAGGCCGATGTGGTGCGCGTGTACCTGCCGCCAGACGCGAACTGCCTGCTGTCGGTGATGGACCACTGCCTGCGCAGCCGCCATTACGTGAACGTTGTGGTCGCGGGCAAACACCCGGCGCCGCAGTGGCTGACGATGGACGCGGCGGTGAAGCACTGCACGCAAGGCATCGGCATCTGGGAGTGGGCCAGCAACGACGGCGATGAGTCGCCTGACGTGGTGATGGCCTGCTGCGGCGACGTACCGACGCTCGAAACCTTGGCGGCGGTGTCCATCCTGCGCGAGCATTTGCCCGAACTGAAAATCCGCGTCGTCAACGTTGTCGATCTGATGCGCCTGCGGTCCGAAACCGAGCATCCCCACGGACTGAACGAACGGGATTTCGATGAACTCTTCACCCGTGACAAGCCGGTGATCTTTGCCTTTCACGGCTACCCGTGGCTGATCCACCGGCTGGCCTACCGCCGCACCAACCACGACAACATCCATGTGCGTGGCTACAAGGAAGAAGGCACGATCACCACGCCGTTTGACATGACGGTGCTGAACGACCTCGACCGTTTCCACCTCGCGATGGACGTGATCGATCGCCTGCCGCAAACCGGCGACAAAGGCTTGGCGGTGAAGCGGCGCCTGAAGAACAAATTGATCGAACACCGGCAGTACATCAACCTGCATGGGCAAGACATGCCGGAGATCCGCAACTGGTCCTGGTCACCCGCACCCTCAAACAACTGAAGCTGGCAAGGAGCACACGCACATGGCAAAAATGGAACAGATCGAGCTTGAGCGGCACCGCGAGCAGCTGACAGACGATGTGAAGGGACTGGTCGACAAGTACCGTTCGATCTTCGAATGGGACATACCGGAGGTCAACGAGGGTTATGTGGAACGCTTGATCCCTGGCGCGATTCGCCAGGCGCTGGACAGGGTCGAACAAGCGCTGCCGGGCGCGGTGCAGCCATGAATGCCGACACGCTCATACAAACCGCGCAGGCGCTGATCGAAGACGACAAGGGCCTGCTGGCGATGGACGAAAGCAACCCAACCTGCAACCAGCGTTTCGCCGCGCTCGGCATCCCGCAGACGGCAGAGGCCAGGCGCGCGTGGCGCGAAATTATCGTCACAACGCCAGGCCTCAACGAGAGCATCAGCGGCGCCATCCTGTACGACGAGACGATCCGTCAATGCTTGGAGGACGGGCGTTCCTTCCGCCAGGCGTTGGAAGCGCTGGGCATCTTGGTTGGTATCAAGGTGGACGCTGGCGCGAAAGCGCTGGCCGGGCACTCGGGCGAGAAAGTGACCGAAGGGCTGGACGGGCTGCGCGAGCGGCTGGCGGAGTACGTCGCCTTGGGCGCGCGCTTCGCGAAATGGCGCGCGGTGATCGCGATTGGCGATGGCTTGCCCAGTGACGCGTGCATCGCGGCCAACGCCCATGCGCTGGCGCGCTATGCCGCCTTGTGTCAGGAAGCCGGGCTGGTGCCCATCGTCGAGCCCGAGGTGCTTTTGGCGGGCGAGTACACGCTGCAGCGCTGCGCCGACGTGAGCGCGCAGGTGTTGCACGAGGTGTTCGAGCAATTGCATGTGCAAGGCGTGCTGCTCGAAGGTCTGCTGCTCAAGCCCAACATGGTGCTGCCGAGACTGGATTGCGCCCACCAAGACACGGTGGAAGCGGTGGAGGAGGTCGCAGAGGCCACCGTGACAACCCTGCTGCGCAACGTGCCCGCCGCCGTGCCGGGCATCGCCTTTCTGTCAGGTGGCCAAAGCTCCGAGCTGGCCTCCGCCCGACTGAACGCTATGAACCGAGACTTCGCGCACCGATTGCCTTGGGCGCTGACGTTTTCTTTTTCGCGCGCGATCCAGCAGCCGGCGCTGGACATCTGGCGCGGCGAGCCCGCCAACGTGGTGCAGGCGCAGCGTGTGTTGCAACACCGCGCTGCCTGCAACCGCCTGGCGCGGCGCGGCGAATACATGCCCGCCATGGACGGCGTGGCCTGAACGGCAGAACCACCATGGCCACCCCGCTCGATCTTCAGTGCATCAACACCCTGCGTTTCCTGTCGGTCGACATGATTCAGCAGGCGGGCAGCGGTCACCCCGGCCTGCCGCTGGGCGCGGCCACGATGGCTTACGCGCTGTGGACCCAGCATCTCAAGCACCACCCGGCAAACCCGCTGTGGTCAGACCGCGACCGTTTCGTGCTCTCGGCCGGACACGGCTCGGCGCTGCTCTACAGCCTGCTGCATGTGACGGGCTACGACCTGCCGCTGGACGATCTGAAGCGGTTTCGCCAGTGGGGCAGCAAGGCGCCTGGCCACCCGGAACGCGGCCACACGCCGGGCGTGGAAGTCACCACCGGCCCGCTGGGCCAAGGTCTGGCGAATGCGGTGGGCATGGCGATTGCCGAAACGCATCTGGCGGCGCGCTACAACCAAGGTGGTCACACGCCGGTTGACCACCGCACCTGGGCGCTGGTGAGCGACGGCGATTTGATGGAAGGCGTGGCAGCCGAAGCAGCGTCGCTGGCCGGTCACCTGCAATTGGGCAAGCTGGTCTGCCTGTACGACGACAACCGCGTCACGCTGTCGGCCGGAACCGACATCACCTTCAGCGAAGACTGCGCGCTGCGCTTCGCGGCTTGTGGCTGGCAGGCGATGGTGGTGGACGAGGGCAACAACCTCGATGCGTTGAACGCCGCGCTGGCCGCCGCGCGCGCCGAGACGACGCGGCCGTCGCTGATCCTGGTGCGCACGCACATCGGTTTCGGCTCGCCGGAGCAAGACAGCTTCAAAGCCCACGGCTCGCCGCTGGGTGTGGAGGACGTGAAGCGCACCAAGCAGACGCTGGGCTGGCCGCTGGACCCGCCGTTTCTTGTGCCTGAGCCCGCGCTGGCGCATTTCCGCGAAGCGCTGGAGCGCGGTGCGAAGGCCGAGGCCGATTGGGACGCGCGCTGGCTTGCCTACGCCAAGGCCTTTCCGGATCTGGCTGCTGAACTCCAATGCCGACTGTGCGGCGACCTGCCCACTGGCTGGGATGCCGACATCCCAGCCTTCCCAGCCGATGCCAAGGGCATGGCCACCCGCGTCGCGGGCGGGCAGGTGATGAATGCCATTGCGCCGCGCCTGCCCGCGCTGTTTGGCGGATCGGCCGATTTGGACCCGTCGACCCACACGGCCTTGAAGGGGCAGGGCACCTTCAATCCGCCGCTGCAAGCCGGTGGAGACGCGCAGGGCAGCGATGCCGGGGGCTGGAGCCGGGTAGGGCGCAATCTGCACTTCGGCGTGCGCGAGCACGCGATGGGCGCCATCGTCAATGGTCTGGCGGCGCACGGCGGCTTCCTGCCGTTCGGTGCGACCTTCTTCATCTTCTCCGACTACATGCGCCCCGCTATCCGCCTGGCCGCGCTGATGGGTTTGCATGTCGTGCTGGTGTTCACGCACGACAGCATCGCGGTGGGCGAAGACGGCCCGACCCACCAACCCGTGGAGCAGCTCGCCAGCCTGCGCGCCATGCCTGGGCTCACGTTGATCCGCCCGGCCGATGCCAACGAAACCGCTGTGGCCTGGAAGGTGGCGGTGGAGGCGCGCGACCGGCCAGTGCTGCTGGTGCTGACGCGCCAAGACCTGCCCACGCTGGACCGCACGCGCTATGCCAGCGCCGAGGGCCTGCGCCGGGGCGCTTACGTGGTGTGGGAATCGCCCGATACCGTCACCGCAACAGCTGGCGCCAGGTCCGCCGAACCCGAGCTGATCCTGCTGGCCAGCGGCTCGGAACTCACGCTGATCTTGGCCGCCGCCGAGCGCCTGCATGCCGAAGGAATCTCGGTGCGTTGCGTCTCGATGCCCAGCTGGGATTTGTTCGATTCGCAAGTGCAAAGTTACCGCGAAGAGGTGCTGCCGCCCGGCGTGCGTGCGCGGCTGGCAGTGGAACTTGGCGCCCTGCAAGGCTGGCACCGCTATGTGGGCGACCAGGGCGAAGTGATGGGTATCGAGCGCTTCGGCGCGTCGGCGCCCGCGCGCGTGCTGATGCGTGAATTCGGGTTCACAACCGACGATGTGCTGGCGCGCGCGCGCCGCTTGGTGGATGCTGCGAAACGGCGCTGAGATCATCTGATTTCTGCGTTCTACAAAAGCTCGGCCAAGGTGTGCAGCCGTTTCGCTGAACGACGTATATCTCGGCCAACGGTGTGACTTTTGTAGGAGCGGCACTGCCGCGATGGCGTTGGCTTGCGCTGTCGCTTGCCGGTCGCGGCAGTGCCGCTCGCGACAAAGACACGTCTTTGGCGGCTCAGCGGATCAAACATCTTGTCGGACGGTCCGCACCGGCATGTTGTCGTAAACAACAAACCGTTGTTTGCATGGCGCGATTTACCCAGCCAAACCAGCGTACACATGCTGCACGTCTTCGTTGGCGTCCAACGCTGCCAGGAAGGCCTCAACCTCTTCGAGCTGCTCGGCGCTGAGGCTGGCCGGGTCGACCGGATTCTTGGGGCGGTAGGCGAGCTGGGTCGCGAGCACGGTGAAGCCCTGCGCGGGCAGGGCGCGGCTGACCAGGTCGAGGTCGGTCGGATCGGTGATGAAGCGGGTGGTGCCTTCCTCCTCGCCCGGCTCCATGTCTTGCGCGCCGGCTTCGATGGCGGCGAGTTCCGCATCGGCACCGGGCTTGACCGGCTCGGCGTCGATCTGGCCCACGTGTTCAAAGTCCCACGCCACCGAACCCGAGGTGCCCATTTGCCCCTTGCGAAACAGCACGCGCATGTCTGACGCTGCGCGGTTCACGTTGTCGGTCAGGCATTCGACCATCACCGGCACCCTGTGCGGCGCAAAGCCTTCGTACATCACGGCGTCGAACTGCACCGTCTCACCGGTGAGGCCTGCGCCTTTCTTGATGGCGCGGTCCAAGGTTTCCTTGGGCATCGACACCTTGCGCGCCTGCTCCACCACCAGCCGCAGCCGCGCGTTGGCCGCCGGATCGGGGCCGTGGCGCGCGGCAATCATGATGTCTTTGGCGAGCTTGCCGAACAAGCGCCCTTTGGCGTTGGCGGCGAGATCTTTGTGCTTGGCTTTCCACTGCGCACCCATGCGGATTCTTTCGTTGGCGATCCGGCGCGATGGCGCTGGAATGGTCGGGGCGCCAGTTTAGGGCAACGCTGAACGTGTCCCGCTTGGTTCGGGTGTCACCAGCCCATGGCCGATCGCACCAGCTTCAACGTGCGCTTGCGCACAGACCGGCGGATGCAAGGGGAACAGACTGCCCACTGGGCCAAAACCCGTTCTTATGAATCCAGAAACCACAGCCCCGAACATCGGTGTCGTCGTGGCGGTTCGCGGCAGCGTCGTGGACATGCGCTTCGATGGCACCTTACCTGCCATCCATACCCTGCTGTGGGCGGGTGAGGGCGTGCGGGTGGCGATCGAGGTGCTGACCCAGCGCGACGCTCGGCATGTGCGCGGCATTGCGCTCACGCCCACCCAGGGCCTGGCGCGCGGCATGCCGGTGCAGGACACCGGCGGACCGCTGAAGGCGCCGGTGGGCGAGGCGATTCTGTCGCGCATGTTCGACGTTTTCGGCAACACCATCGACCGTGCGCCCGAGCTGGCCGATGTGCAGTGGCGCTCGGTACACCACGCACCGCCGCCGCTGGTGCGCCGCTCGACCAGTTCTGAAATTTTCGAGACCGGCATCAAGCTCATCGATGTGCTCACGCCGCTGGAGCGCGGCGGCAAGGCGGGTCTGTTTGGCGGCGCGGGCGTGGGCAAGACGGTGCTGCTGACCGAGATGATCCACAACATGATCGGCCACCAGGAAGGCGTGAGCATTTTTTGCGGCATTGGCGAGCGCTCGCGCGAAGGCGAGGAGCTGCACCGCGAGATGAAGGCTGCGGGCGTGTTGCCGAACATGGTGATGATCTTCGCGCAGATGAACGAGCCGCCCGGTGCGCGCTTTCGGGTGGGCCATGCAGCGTTGACGATGGCCGAGTACTTCCGCGACGACCAGCACCGAGACGTGTTGCTGCTGGTCGACAACATCTTTCGCTTCATCCAGGCTGGCTCGGAAGTCTCGGGCCTGATGGGACAGATGCCCTCGCGCCTGGGCTACCAGCCGACCATGGGCACCGAGCTGGCCGCCCTGCAAGAGCGCATCGCCAACACCGACAGCGGCGCCATCACCGCGATTCAGGCGGTCTATGTGCCGGCAGATGATTTCACCGACCCGGCCGCAGTACACACGTTTTCGCACCTGTCTGCCTCCATCGTGCTGTCGCGCAAACGCGCCAGCGAAGGGCTGTTTCCAGCCATCGATCCGCTGCAGTCCAGCTCGAAGATGGTCTCGCCCGGCATCGTCGGTGAGCGCCACTACACCCTGGCGCAAGCCATCCGCCGCACGCTGGCCCAGTACGCCGAGCTGAAAGACATCATCGCCATGCTCGGGCTGGAACAGCTGTCGTCCGAGGATCGCAAGGTGGTCGCTCGCGCGCGCCGGCTGGAGCGCTTTCTCACGCAGCCGTTTTTCACCACCGAGCAGTTCACCAATTTAAGTGGCAAGTTGGTGAGCTTGGCGGATGCGCTGGACGGTTGTGAGCGCATCCTGTCCGACGAATTCAAGGACCTGCCCGAGAGTGCGCTCTACATGATCGGCAAGGTGGAGGAGGCCATGGCGAAAGCGAAGGCGGGTGTGAAAGCCAAGCCTGACCAAACGCCCAAGGCTGAGTCTGAGTCTGAGCCGAAGCCCAAAGAGGAGGCCGCCCATGCCGCTGATGACGCTTAAGGTGCTGCTGCCATTCGAGATCTTTGCAGAAGAGACCGATGTGGCGAGCATCGTGGTCGAAACACCGCAAGGCTCGTTTGGTCTCTTGCCGCAGCGGCTGGACTGCGTCGCGGCGCTGGTGCCCGGTATTTTGAGTTTTGAGACGGCCACGCAGGGCGAGGTGTTTCTGGCGCTGGATGAAGGCGTGCTGGTCAAGACCGGTGCGGCGGTGGTGGTCTCGGCGCGGCGTGCGCTGCGCGGCGGCGATCTGTCTCGCCTGCGCGAGGCGGTCGAGCAGGAATTCCTCGCGCTGGACGAGCATGAACAGGCCACGCGCGCGGCGATGGCGCGCCTAGAGACCGGCTTTCTGCAGCGGTTCGCATCCCTTCGAGAGCTGTCGCCATGAGCCAAGAACCCGATCGCAAGCCTTCACAGTCGGCACCCGAAGGCCGGCCGCTGGCCGAGCGGGTGGGCGCCCAGGCCGCGCGCAAGCTCAAGGCGCGCCGGCGTGGCACGCCCGGCGTCTGGTTCGGCCTGGGGATGATGGGTTTGATCGGCTGGTCGGTGGTCATGCCCACGCTGCTGGGCGCGATGCTCGGGCTGTGGCTGGACGAGCGCTACCCCGGCGGCCGTTCGTGGACGCTGGCCTTGCTGGTGGGTGGCCTGGCGCTGGGCTGCCTGAACGCCTGGCGCTGGGTGTCCGTGGAAAACAAAGCGATTCAAGACGAAGAACAGGAGGGCGGTGATGCTTGATGACAGCGGCGGTGCTTGGATGTGGGCTGGCGCGCTGCTGGCCGGCGGCGCGCTGGGCGCGGTCTTTTTTGGTGGCCTGTGGTGGACGGTGCAGCGCGGCGCCGCGTCATCCACGCCGACACGCTGGTTTCTCGGCAGTTTCGTGTTGCGCACCGCCACCGTGCTCGCCGGGTTTTACGCCGTGGGCGCGGGGCAACCGGCTCGGCTGTTGCTGTGCCTGCTGGGCTTTCTGCTGGCACGCGCCATTGTCTTGCGCTTGACCCGCGTTGCTCCAGTTGCTGCCACCGCGCAGCGCACGCCCAAGGCGCCGCCATGCGCCTGACCCCTGACGCCTGGATCTTTTGGCAGTACGGCTTTGTCAAGCTGAATGCCACCATCGTGTTCACCTGGGTGCTGATGGCGGTGCTGGTGTTGGGCGCCGCGCTGATCACGCGCCGGCTCGTCACCAGCCACCAACGCTCGCGCTGGCAGAACCTGCTGGAGATCGTGGTGACCGCGATCGTGGGCCAGATCGAAGACGTTGGCCTGAAAGAACCGCGCCGCTACCTCGGGTTTCTGGGCACGCTGTTTTTGTTCGTGGCTGCGTCGGCCCTGGCCACCGTCATTCCCGGTTTCGAGCCACCGACTGCGTCGCTCTCGACCACAGCGGCGTTGGCACTGTGTGTGTTGGTGGCGGTGCCGCTGTTCGGCATTTCGGGGCAGGGCCTGCTGGGTTACCTGAAGTCGTATGTGCGGCCCACGCCGATCATGCTGCCGTTCAACCTCATCAGCGAGGTCACGCGCACCTTGGCGCTGGCGGTGCGCCTATTCGGCAACATGATGAGCGGCGCCATGATTCTTGCCATCCTGCTGTCGATCACGCCCTTTGTTTTCCCCGTCGTGATGACGGTGCTGGGCCTGCTCACCGGCATGGTGCAGGCCTACATCTTCACCATCCTGGCGGCGGTGTACATCGCCGCGGCCACGCGCAGCAGCAAAGCAGCCACCGCCCCTGTGCCAGAGGCCTGAGCCGCTGGATCATCCCCAACTACCACTCACTAAGGAATCTCATGGACGCTCTCACCTGGATTGCCATCGCCTCCATCGTCATGGCCGGTCTGACCACGGGCTTCGGCACCATGGCGCCCGCCTTGGCCGAGGGCAAGGCGGTGTCTGTGGCGCTCAGCGCGCTGGCCCAACAGCCCGATGCATCGGCCACCATCACCCGCACGCTGTTCGTTGGCCTGGCGATGATCGAATCCACCGCTATTTACTGCTTCGTGGTGTCGATGATCCTGATCTTTGCCAACCCGTTCTGGAACACAGCGCTGGAAGCGGCGGCTCAGGCGGCGGGCAAGTAACCCATGCTGATCGACTGGTTCACCGTCGGTGCGCAGCTGCTGAACTTCGTCATCCTGGTGTGGTTGATGAAGCGCTTTTTGTACCAGCCGGTCCTGGACGCGATTGCGGCACGCGAGAAAAAGATCGCTACCGAGCTGGCCGATGCCGCCGCCACCCAGACAAAAGCGCAGCAGCAGCAGAAAGAGTTTCAGCAAAAGAACCAGGCCTTTGATGAGGAGCGCGCTGACCTGCTTCAGAAGGCCCGGGATGCGGCAAAGGCCGAGCGCGAGCGCCTGCAAACTGAAGCCCGCGAGGCGGCTGATGCAGCGAGCACCCAGCGTGCGAAAGCGTTGCTCACCGACGCGAAGCAGCTGTACGCCGACATCGCACGCCATGCACAGCAGCAGGTGTTCGGCATCGCGCGCCGGGCGCTCGGCGACCTCGCGGGGGTCGATCTGGAGCAGCGAATCTGCGAGGTGTTCATCGAGCGACTGCGCGCCGTGGAGGGCCCCACGCTGGCGACCCTGCGCACTGCGATCCAGGCGGTGAGCCCCGCCGAGCCGGCCTTGCTGCGCAGCGCTTTCGAATTGCCAGCGCCGCAAACTGAAGCGATCCAGGCGGCGCTGGACGACTGGTTTGGCGACCCGGTGGCGCTCAAATTCGAGGTAGCGCCCGAGCTGGTGGGCGGTATCGAACTGCGCGCCCAAGGGCAGAAACTGGCTTGGAGCATCTCGGACTACCTCGGTGAGATCTCGACCGACCTGGAGAAAAGTCTGCGCGTGCAGGAGCCCGCATGACGGAGGCTGCGGCACCAGCGGATGCGCCATCCGCGCCACTGGCGACCCTGAAAGACACGCTGGTCCACGCGTTCGCCAACATCGATCAGCGGCTGCGCGCATTCCAGCCGCAACTGGTGCCGCGCGAGGTGGGTACGGTCGCCAGCGTCATCACGGGCATTGCCCGGGTGCAGGGCCTGCCCGGCGCGGGTTTTGAAGAGCTGCTGCTGTTCCCGGGCGGGCTCTCAGGTATCGCGTTCAACCTGGATGAAGACGGCATCGACGTGGTGCTGCTGGGCGACCACACCCACCTGCGCGCGGGTCAGGAGGTGCACCGCACCGGCCGCGTGATGGACGTGGCGGTGGGCAAAGGCCTCCTCGGCCGGGTCGTCGATCCGCTGGGTCGCCCGCTGGACGGCCTGGGGCGCGTGGTGACCAGCGATCGCCTGCCGATTGAGCGGCCAGCCGCGCCCATCATGGACCGATCCCCGGTGACCGAGCCGCTGCAGACCGGCTTGAAGGTGATCGATGCGCTGATCCCTATCGGTCGCGGCCAGCGTGAATTGATCTTGGGCGACCGCCAAACCGGCAAGACCGCGATTGCGCTTGATGCGATTTTCAACCAGCGCGAAAGCAACGTGTTGTGTGTCTACTGCGCCATCGGGCAGCGCGCGTCCGCCGTGGCCAAAGCAGTGGCCAAGCTGCGCGAGGGCGGCGCGCTGGCCTACACCGTGGTGGTGGTGGCCGAAGGCAACGAAGCGCCCGGCCTGGCCTACATCGCGCCGTATGCCGCCACCAGCATCGCCGAACACTTCATGGAGGCGGGCCGCGACGTGCTCATCGTCTACGACGATCTCACGCACCATGCGCGCGCCTACCGCGAGCTCTCCCTGCTGCTGCGCCGCCCGCCCGGGCGCGAGGCTTTTCCGGGCGACATTTTCTACATCCACTCGCGCATGCTGGAGCGCTCTACTCACTTGAACTCCAAGCGCGGCGGCGGCTCGATGACCGCACTGCCCATCATCGAGACCGAGGCGCAGAACAACGCGGCCTACATCCCGACCAACCTGATCTCGATCACCGACGGTCAGATCGTGCTGTCGCCGTCGCTGTTCGAGCTTGGCGTGCTGCCGGCCGTCGATGTAGGCCAGTCGGTCTCGCGCGTGGGGGGCAAGGCGCAGCGCGCGGCTTACCGCGCGGTGGCTGGCGATCTCAAGCTGGCTTACGCTCAGTTCGAGGAGCTGGAGACCTTTGCCCGCTTCGGCGCCCGGCTCGATGACGACACGCGCCAATCCATAGCCCATGGCCGGCGCATCCGCGCCTGCCTGGGCCAGGCGGAGCTGTCGCCAGTGTCAGTGCCGGCGCAGATCGCGATTCTGCTGGCCTTGAACGCGGCCCTGTTCGACCCGGTGCCGCTGGACCAGATGGTGGCAGCCCAGCAGGCGGTGCAAACCGCGGCCGATACACTGTCCGATGACTTGGTCGAGCGGCTCACACAGGGGGATCAACTGACCCAGGCCGATCGCAAGCAAGTCACCGAAGCCGCCCGACAGTCCATCGCGACCTTTCTGGCGCAAGCTGCTGACCCGCCAGACGCGGCGCTACAGCCCGCGACCTGACCGTTTTGGTCCCATCCCCATTCCCCAGGAGAAACCCATGAAGATCCAAGTCAACACCGACACCCACATCGACGGCCATGAGCGCCTGGCCACGCACGTCAGCGCCACCATCGAGCACTCCCTGAAGCGCTTCAGCGACCACGTGACCCGGGTGGAGGTGCATCTGAGCGATGAGAACGGCGACAAGACCGGGCCGCTGGACCAACGCTGCATGTTGGAAGTTCGCCTCCAAGGCCGGCAGCCGGTGGCGGTCACGGAACACGCCAACACGCAGGAGCAGGCGGTGAACGGCGCCACGCAAAAGATGCTGCACTTGCTGGACAGCACGCTCGGGCGGCTGAACGACCACCGCGACAGAGCAACGGTCGCGCCCGTGTCCGACACGGACGCAGATCAGCCGGGATGACCAACACCACGATCGCGCTGCGCCGCCAGATCGGCAGTGCGGGCGATCTCAAGTCGGTGGTGCGAACGATGAAGGCATCGGCCGCGTCGGCCATCGGGCAGTACGAGCGCTCTGTGGCGGCACTGGGCGACTACGCGCGCACCGTCGAACTTGGGCTTGGCGTGTGCTTGCGCTCGGTCGCCTCCGATGAGGCACATGCAGACGGTCCATCGCCGCCCACCAAAAATCCGGTGGTGCATGCGGTGGTGTTCGGCTCTGACCAAGGGCTGGTGGGCCGATTCAACGAAGCGGTCGTTGAGCATGCTTTGGCGCAGCTGGCCGAAGGGTCGGCTACGGTGCGCTTGTGGGCGGTTGGTGAGCGCGTGCAGGCGCGCTTGCAAGACGCCAAGCGGCCGCCAGAGGAGGTGTTCCCAGTGCCGGGATCGGTGGAGCAGATCACCCGTCTGGTGGGGCAAATTTTGCTGAAGGTCCCGGTGCTTGGTGGACAGTCGTTGGCAGATCCCGAGGCGGATTCGGCGGTGGCGACAGCGGGCCAGGCATCCAATGCCCCTGCCAGCCTGGTGCTTTTTTACAACCGGCCCAGCGGTTCTGGCTATGCCCCCGCGAGCCAGCGCCTGCTGCCACTGGACGGGATCTGGCAGCGCGAGCTGGCCGGTCAGCCCTGGCCCACGAAACAGCTGCCCGAGGTGCTGGGCTCCGGCGCGCAAGCACTGCGGGCCTTCATCCGCGAGCACCTGTTTGTCTCGCTGTTTCGCGCCAGCGCCGAATCGCTGGCGAGCGAAAACGCGAGCCGACTGGCCGCCATGCAACGCGCCGACAAAAACATTGGTGCTCTGCTCACCGAGCTGGGCGCCGAGTTCAACCGCCTGCGCCAGAGTGGCATCGATGAAGAGCTGTTCGATGTGATCGCCGGCTTCGACGCCATGGCGCCTGATGCAAAGTCAGGAAGCTGACCCCGATCTCCGATCCTCGTAGCAAGCGGCACCGCCGCGACTGCCCACCAGACCCCAAGCAGGCGCCTACGCCACCTGTTGGCGCATGCTCCAGAACACCTTGAGCAGCTCCAGACCCATCGGCGATTCAAAGGAAGACGGCTGCTGGGTCGCCTTGGACCACTCTGCGGTGGAGAGCGCCAGCAGTTCGGAATCGGCCGGTTCCGCCAAGCCCATGTCCCACGAGCCGAAGGTGCGCTGAGGCACCTCGCAGTCCATGTATTCGACGATGTCTTGGTGCTGCGAGCTGTGCTTGATGCGCTCGTAAGCCTTGTCCACGTCCTCAGGAGCGCCCTCCAGGCACTGCATGAAATTTGCCCCGCTGTGCAGCAGCACGCCGGTCACCTGGTGCTCGCGGTTGAAGGCCCGCGCATCGGTCAACAGCGATTCAAGATCGGCTGTCGTCAGTGCATGCGTGGCGGTGCTGGCGTAGACGATGGAACGAAGGTTTTTCATCAGCATCTTGTAGCAGCATTTTTATGTGGCCTCCGTTCGGTGGCATACACAATTTTCAACTTATGCAGCGTGCTGTGCGAGAGCGGGGCCGAGTCGTATCGAATCAAACGTTCAGCATCACCGTCGATCGCGTCAGGACTTTGTTTTTCGGGATGGATTCTCGAAGCCGAAGCGTTCTCCCTTCTTCCAAGCGTTTCGGTCGTTGCCGCGATTCGGAATGCCCCCAGCCGCCTTCATCATCTTCGCCAGGTGCATGCAGTTCCAGCTCATGATCGTGGTGTTGCGCTGCGTGAATTCGTTGTCGAAGCCGGCCCGGCTGCCATCGGCCTTCTCATCGCCATACGAAGCGCCAGGCCCGGCCTCGCCGATCCATCCACAGTCGGCCTGGGGCGGGATCGTGTAGCCAAGGTGGTTCAAGGCGAATGCGATCGTCATCGCCACATGCTTGATGCCGTCCTCGTTGCCGGTGATCACAGCGCCGCCGACCTTGTTGTAGTAGATCGACTGCCCCCTGTCGTTGAGCTCGCCAGACATCGCATAGAGCCGCTCGATCAAGATGCGGCAGACCGAACTTTCCTCGCCGAGCCAGATGGGCGTGCCAACGATCAGGATGTCGGCTGCCTTGACTTTCTCCCAGATCGCAGGCCATTCGTCTTTGGGCCAGCCATGTTCGGTCATGTCGGGGTAAATGCCTGGCGGGCATTGGTGCGCAACGAAGTGCAGATGCTCCACCGCCACACCGTTCTTTTGCATGATGGCGGCAGACGCATCGAGCAACAGGCCGGTGTGGCTGTTGTCCGCTTCGCGCGTCAGCGAGGTGTTGATGAACAGAGCGTGGAGATCGGCGAAATCGTTCATGGTGTTCCTTGTCTGTGTCAAACCGCTGATGCCGCCTTGCCTGCAGCCAGCAGCACGGGATCCCACACGGGCGAAAAAGGTGGCGCGTACGACAGGTCCATCCCGCCCACTTCCTGCACCGTCATGCCGTTCCACAGCGCCGTGGCCAGCACATCGATGCGCTTGCCCGCGTCTTCGCCGCCGACGATCTGCGCGCCGAGCAACCGGCCTGTGCCACGCGCGGCCACGATCTTGATGCGCATCAATTGCGCGCCCGGGTAATAGCCGGCCCGGCTCGTCGCCTTGGTGGTCACAGCGAAGGCATCGAGCCCGGCGGCCTGAGCTTCGCGTTCGGTAAGCCCGGTGCGACCAATCTCCAACTGCTGGAACTTGGTGATCGCCGTGCCCAGCACACCGCCGAAGCTCGCCTCACCGCCCGCGATGTTGGTGCCGACAACCCGGCCCTGTTTGTTCGCATGTGTGCCCAGGGCGATCACGACGCTGCGTCCGGTGATCCGGTGGTAGGACTCCACACAGTCGCCAGCGGCCCAGACATGCGGCACGCTGGTGCGCAGGTGATCGTCGACGACGATGCCGCCGGCCTCTCCGACGCCGATGCCAGCATCGCGCGCCAGATCCACATTGGCGCGCACGCCCAGCCCGATGATCACCAAGTCGGTCTCGACAGCCCCAGCCTCGGTCTCCACGGCTGTGACGTGGCCGTCCGCCGCCCTGAAGCCGGTGACAGCGGTGCCCAGCCGCAGGTCGACGCCAGCGCTGCGCATCGCGTCAGCAACCGCAGCGGCCATGTCGGCATCGAGCACCGCGCCCATGGGCGCGTCGTTTTTCTCAATCACGGTCACGGTCAGACCGCGTGCCAGCAGGCCTTCGGCCACCTCAAGCCCGATGTAGCCAGCGCCAACCACCACAGCGCGCTTCGCCCCAGCGATGATCGCGCGCTCGACTTGGGCGGCGTCGTCGATCGTGCGCAACTGCAAGACACCTTCGGCGTCGGTGTTCGGCCACGGCGGTGTGATACCCGATGCGCCAGTGGCAATGAGCAGATCGTCGTAGTGGGTGACCGACGTTTGACCGGTGTCGAGATCGCGCACCGTTACCGTGGCGGCTTCGGTGTCGATGGCGGTGACCTCGTGGCGAATCCGAACATCGATGCCGTTGGCCCGGTGTTCCTCTGGCGTGCGGGCGACCAGATCGTCCGGTGCCTCGACCAGCCCACCGATCAGATAGGGGAGGCCGCAGGCGGCGTAGGAGGTGCGAGGTCCGCGCTCGAAAGCGACGATCTCCAGTTCGTCACCGGTGTTCATCCGGCGCGCCTGCGCCGCAGCCGTCATGCCTGCGGCGTCACCACCGATGACCACCAGTCTGCGTGCCATGTTTGCGCCTCCATTTTTGTTGTAACCAGCGCGGTATCAGCATCAGGCCATGAACACCGCGATGAAAGCCAGCATGAAGATCAAGATGGCGCCCGCGACAGGCAGGACGATGGGCATGTAGTGGACGATGGTCTCCAAAATATCTTCAGCCTGTTCATCGGTGTAGGCACGCAGTTCCGGGTCGGAGTAGTCCAACGGGGCTTCGGCCAAGCCTTGGTCAGGAGGTGGGTTGACTTGATTCAAAACAGTTTCTTTCTGTGGGTTCATGGGTGTTGCGACCCGTCATAGGTTATCGCGAGAAACAGTCCTTTTGCGCTGACAGCCTGAAGCAATCGTTTGTACACGTCAACCAAGGCGGTTTTTGACACGCAGTCGCCGCTGTCTGCACTGTTCGCGCCACCCAATCGTTTGTGTCCCGTCCTACAGCCATGTATCCCGATGGCTGACGCAGCACAGGGCCCATGCTGGTGACGATGAAGGCCTGCCTGTCCATGTGTTGCATCGTGATGAGAACCCCCATCGACATCGCAGGCCTCGTGGCTGCTGTAGCGCTGTATTGAGAGTTCTCTTGGTCTGCATTGACTGGCCATTGGGCAAGCAGCAGACCATTGACGAAGAGCCGTTTTTTCACTCGATCGACCAGGTTTACGTGTCTTTTTTGGGTCACACAGCCCATCAGGTCCAACATTTTCTCGAAACAGAACTTCCCATGCCCACGTTTTCCAGCCCTTTCGAGAACCGCCTGCTTTCTGCCCTGGGAAGTTCGGATTGGCTGCGGCTTCAGCCATTTGTTGAGCGGGTGGGTCTCGTCCGAAACCAGCCGATTTATCGACACGGCGAGACGGTGTCTCACGCTTACTTTTTCACCACCGCTGTGGCCTCCACGATGCACCTGACGGCAAGCGGCGACTGCGCAGAATCCGCCATGGTGGGTAGCGACGGCATGCTGGGGGTTTGCCTTTTCATGGGCGGCGGACCTGCTTTTGGCTGTGCATCGGTACTGACCAGTGGAGAGGCCTATCGCATGCCGGCGGGCGTTCTCAAGCGGGAGTTCAACCGCGCTGACACCACCATGCGTGTTCTGCTGCGGTACACGCAGGTGCTTCTTGCGCAGGCAGCGCAGCGCGCGATCTGTGTGCGGCATCACCTGATCGCGCAGCAGGTTGCGGTGTGCCTGCTGCAGCACGCAGACTGCTCTGGCAGCGACGAGGTGCTCATGACCCAGGAGCAGATCGCATTGCGCCTTGGTGTGCGTCGCGAGGGCGTGAACGACGGCGCTGGGCTGTTGCAACGGCTCGGGTTGATCCGGTATGCCCGGGGCCATGTCGAGGTGCTCGATCGGGATGGTCTCGAACAGCAAGCCTGCGAGTGTTATGCCGTGCAGCGCGATGAGTACCAGCGCCTGCTCCCCGCGTCCTCCTGTCAGCGATGCCTGGAAGCCGTGGCCTAGAAGTTTTTGCAAGCCGCGTTGCTGGTGAGCGCGAACTTTTACCTGCCATATCAAGGAGATCGCTCGTGCTCACCCCCACCGTTTTCAACAAAACGCCAAAGCATTTGTCTCTTATCGTGTTGAGCAGCCTGTTGCTCAGCGCCTGCGGCGAGATGGCCAAGCTGCCAATAGACACCGGGTTTGGAGCCGACCCGCGACTGCCCGAACCGGTCAAAACCCTGATCCCCACGGTGAAGATCGCCCCTGCCCAACGTTGGGAGGCAGGCGAGGGACCCACCGCCGCCCAAGGCACCACGGTGCGCAAATTCGCGGGCAACCTTGATCACCCGCGCTGGATTCATGTGTTGCCCAATGGCGATGTGCTGGTGGCTGAGACCAATGCACCCAAACGCCCGCTGCGCGACGAGTTGCTGGGCATCAAGGGCAAGGTGATGGGCTTTGTGATGAAGCGCGCGGGGGCTGCTACGCCCAGCGCCGACCGCATCACGCTGCTGCGCGACGCCGACGGCGATGGCACTGCCGAGGTGAGCTCGGTGTTTCTGGAAAACCTCAACTCGCCATTCGGCATGGCACTGGTGGGCGGGGAGCTGTTCATCGCCAACACCGATGCGCTGGTCAAAGTGCCGTACCAAACCGGCGACACGAAGGCCAGTGGCCCGGTCACCAAGGTGGCCGAACTTCCTGGTGGGCCGCTGAACCACCACTGGACCAAGGGGCTGCTGGCGAGTGCCGATGGCAGCAAACTGTATGTATCCGTCGGGTCCAACAGCAACGTGGCAGAACACGGCATGGAATACGAAAAGGGCCGTGCAGCGATCTGGGTATTCGACCGCGCCAGCGGCGAAGGCCGCGTTTTCGCCAGCGGCCTTCGCAACCCGGTTGGCATGGCGTGGCAGGGTGATGCCCTGTGGACCTCGGTCAACGAGCGCGACGAACTGGGCTCCGACTTGGTGCCTGACTACATGACCTCGGTGCGCGATGGTGCCTTCTACGGCTGGCCTTACAGCTACTACGGCCAGAACGTGGACACGCGACCGAAGCCACCACGGCCCGAGTTGGTCGCCAGTGCCATCAAGCCCGATTACGCCCTGGGCAACCACACCGCTTCGCTGGGCCTGGCGTCGGCACAAGGCAACACCTTGGGTGGGCCATTCGCGCAAAGCGGCATGTTTGTGGGCCAGCACGGCTCATGGAACCGCAACCCGCCCAGTGGCTACAAGGTGATTTATGTGCCCTTCAACGGTGCACAGCCCAGCGGGCCGCCGGTGGACGTGTTGACAGGTTTTCTTGACCCGGACGGCAAAGCCCAGGGCCGCCCGGTGGGCGTGGCCATCGACAGCAAGGGCGGGCTGCTGGTGGTCGACGATGTGGGCAACGCGATCTGGCGGGTGCAGGGCGCCAGCACGCTCGCCGCCACCGGCGCACCCCCGTTGGAACCTGTGGCCGTGCCGCCGCCCGCGTCTGCCTCAGCCGCACCTCGCTGATTCGCATCGCCGGGGAGCTTCAAGGGCGTTAGGCCCAGGGCTTTGCCGAATCCGCACATTGCGAGGATGGGTGCACCTGCAACCCAGAAGAATCAAGCATTCGGCCAGCACCTCGCCACGGGACGTCGCTCCGACGGCAAGACCAGCTGAGACTGGCGCACCGACAAGAAAAAGTTGCGGCACCCGCGGGCCGGGGGGCTCAACCCCTTGATCGGCTTGCTTCGCGAGCAGTTGGGGGGCTTTTCGTCTGCCTACCAGTCGACGCGTCAATGAATATTTTGCCAAATGCAGGTTGCTTTTGATGGCCTGCTTTCGATCCACAGGAGTCAGTGCGATTCTCTCTATGAACGACTGGCTGGCCTTGCAACCTGAATGTTGCTCAAGCCTCGAAGAAAATCGGTAATGGCGACGGCGGCCGTTCTCTCGCGCCCGCGAGCGTGACAAGGCCGCCACCACTCCATAATCATTGCGAAATTCATTTCACCACTGCTCGATTGGCTTAAGTCAAGTCGGGAGTGCACAGTCCACGACAAATGGGAATTGGCATGCAATTGACCGGCCCCTTGGTGCCTATCGGCGCTCGTTTTCTTTTGGCGGTAAAGCGGGAGGCGGGCGAGGGCAGAACAAGCCCCGCCGCCGCTTCGATGAAGCGCTTCTTTGACTCAGCGGTATCACTTGTTTCTCGTGCGCGGCCACGCCGGGTGCGGCAAGACGCTTTGGATGGGCTGGAGGCTGCTGGATGAACGTCCCGTCAGGCTCCGCATCTGTCCCAGTCCTCGAACGCCTTCGGGCCGAAACCCGCCCGCACCACGACGCCATCGAAACGGCGATCAACCTCACGAGCGCCACCCTCACGCTCGGCAGCTACCGCCACACGCTGGCACGGTTTCACGGCTTTTACCGCCCGCTGGAAGTCGGCATGCAGGCCGCAGGCGGATGGGCCGACCACGGCTTTGCCGTGGGCGCAAGGTGGAAAACGTCACTGCTCGAAGCCGACCTGCGCTCGCTCGGGGTGAACGATCCCGCCGCGCTCCCGGTCTGCACCGACCTTCCGCCGCATGCCAACCTTGCCGCCGCTTTTGGCTGCCTCTATGTGCTCGAAGGGGCCACGCTCGGCGGGCAGATCATCAACCGGGCACTCGAGAAGTCGCTGGGCATCACGCCGCAAGCGGGCAGCGCTTTCTTCCATGGGTATGGCGAGCGCACAGGGACAATGTGGCGGGCGTTCCGGGCAGCGCTGACCGCTTTTGCGGTCACGCCTTGCGATCGGGACGAAGTCGTCGAAGCCGCGAAAGACACTTTCTCGACATTGCACCGCTGGGTTGAAACCGGAAAAAATCACCCATGAATCCAATCTCAAGCGATCTTTCCCAGCCTCTGTGGGACAGTCAGCCGTACAGCATCAAGCGGCACGGCGTCAGCATCACCAATTGCGACAGCGAGCCGGTGCAAACGCCAGGATGCGTGCAGGCGCACGGCGCCATGCTGGTGCTGCGGCCTGCCGACCTGACAGTCCTCCAGGCGAGCGAGAACACAGACCGGCTGCTCGGCCACCCGGCGGGCACGCTGCTGAACAACTCCGTCCGCGCCGCCATCGGATCGGATGGCGAAGCCAGCCTGAAAGCGTTTCTGGCAACCGAGCCGACCGACCGCAACCCGCTCTACGTGTTCACCCTGCCGGCCTGGGGGGACGTGCCGCCACTTGACGTCACGGCCCACACCATCGATGGCGTGGTGGTGGTTGAGTTCGAGGCCACCGGGCGCACCGGGGCCGCCGAGCCAGACTATTACGCGCTGGTGAAAAAGACTGTCGCCCGGCTGCAAACAGCCCGCACACTCCGGGAGTTCTGCGAGCTCACCGCCGAAGAGTTCCGCACCCTCACTGGCCTGGACCGGGTGATGATTTACAAGTTCCATGCCGATGGCCATGGCGAGGTGTTCGCCGAAAGCAAGCGCGCCGACCTCGACCCGTGGCTGGGGCTGCACTACCCGGCCGAGGACATCCCCAAGCCAGCCCGCGAGGTGTTCAAACAGGTCTGGGTCCGCCCGACGCCAGACGTGGCGGGTGATCTGGCCGAACTCGTCCCGCTCGCCAACCCGGACACCGGCCGGCCGCTCACCATGACCTATTGCGCGTTGCGTGGGGCGTCGGTGATGTACACCGAATACCTGAAGAACATGACGGTGACAGCCGGCCTCACGCTGGCCATCCGCCGCGGCGACGAACTCTGGGGTCTGATCGCTGGCCACCACTACGCTGGGCCGAAATTCGTGCCGTACCAGGTGCGGGCGGCGTGCGAATTTCTGGCCCAGGTGGTGTCCCTGCAACAGCAGGCGGCCGAGGACCGTGAGCATTTGGTCTATCGGCTGAAGATCGACGGAACGCACCAGCGATTGGTCGCCCAGGCGGCGCAGGAGGGCGGCCTGGCCACCATGACAGATGGCCAGCCGACCCTGCTCGACGGCATGGCGGCGGACGGGGCGGCGCTTTTCCACCTCGACCGCTGGTGGCGGGTCGGGAACACCCCGTCCGACCCCGAACTGGATGGGCTCGGCGAGTGGCTGAACAACTGCCCTGAGTTCGCCTCTTCGGCCCGCCCGCTCTATGCCACCGATTCGCTCGCCCGCGATTACCCCCCGGCTGCCGCGTTCGCCGATGTGGCCAGCGGCCTGCTGGCCACCCCGCTGTCGCGCACCAACCGAAACCTGATGCTCTGGTTCCGTCCCGAAACCACCCAGACGGTCAACTGGGGTGGAAACCCGCACGACAAGCCGACCGTTCCTGGCCCGAACGGCCCACGGCTCAGCCCCCGGCAGAGCTTTGCGCTGTTCCAGGAGTCGGTTCGCGGGCGGTCCCTGCCGTGGCTGACGGTGGAGCTCGACGCTGCCGCCCGGTTGCGGATGCTGGTGATGGAGTTGGTCGTGAGCCGGGCCGAGCGGCTCGCCGACCTGAACGCCGACCTGACCCGGTCGAACGAGGAGCTGGACGCTTTTGCCTATGTGGCGAGCCACGACCTGAAGGAGCCCCTTCGGGGCATCTACAAGTACGCCCACCAGCTGTTGGAAGATGCGGCCGTGGTGGATGAGCAGAATCGAAAAAAGCTCGAAGGGCTGATGCGGCTGACCGTTCGAATGGACAGTCTGCTTGACTCGCTCCTGTACTTTTCCCGTGTCGGCCGGGAGACGCTGCTGACCGAGGTCACAGACCTGAACGAGGTGGTGGCCGAGGCCGTCGAGATGGTGGATGCCCGGCGGACCGAGGGGCCGACCGAGATCGTCATTCCCCGGCCGCTGCCAAACATCCGCTGCGACCGCGTGCGGTGCCGAGAGATTTTTGTCAATCTGCTGTCGAACGCCCTCAAGTACAACGACAAACCTCAAAAGCGGGTCGAGGTCGGGTTCATCGCCCCGAGCGAAGACCATCGCCGGCCCGGTTTCCCGGAAGGCGTTAGTGGCCTGCCAATTTATTACGTCAAGGACAACGGCATCGGCATTCCGGCGCGGCACTTCGAGCAGGTCTTCAAGATGTTCAAGCGGCTGCATGGCCGGGACGATTTTGGCGGTGGCACTGGCGCCGGGCTGACCATCGTGCAAAAGCTGGTCGAGAGGCACCACGGTCGGGTTTGGCTCGAATCGACCCCGGGCACGGGGACGACCTTCTACTTCACCCTGTCGTGCCGGGAAGGAGCCTGACATGCCCTGGACCCAACAGACCTCGGTCACTTTGGTCATCGTTGAAGATTCGGACGAAGATTTCGACACCGTCTGCGAGGCCGTCAAGCGGTCCGGGGTCGCGGTCGAGGTGCAGCGGGCGACGACTGGCGGGGGCGGGCTGACGCTGCTCGGCGAACTCGCTGCCGACCGCCCGGCGCTCGTCCTGATGGACCTGAACACGCCCGGAACCGACGGCCGCGAGGCGCTCGTGGCCATCAAGGCGAACCCCGCCCTCAAAGCCATTCCGGTGGTTGTGTTCAGCACCTCGGCCAACCCGAGGGACGTGGGGTTCTGTTACGCCGCCGGAGCCAACGCTTACCACGTCAAGCCGGTCCGCTACCCGGACCATCTGCAACTCGTCATCGATCTCGTCGGCTACTGGTTCGGCCGCGTCGTCCTGCCCGCCGTTGGAGCGACCAACCCATGAAAACCGCGCCACCGCACTCAGTCCGCCCGATGTGGCGGATCGTCATCATTGAGGACAGTCCGGAAGACCGGGGCGATATCCGCCGTCTCCTTTTAAAGGGGTCGGACCGGCGGTACCAGTTCATTGAGGCCGAGACCGGGGCCGCCGGGCTGCGTTGTGTTCTCGACACGTCAAACGGGCCGCCCGATTGCGTGGTGCTCGACTACACCTTGCCCGACATGGATGCCTTGGAGGTGCTGGCGGGCACGCTGGGGGCCGACGGCTTGACCGTCTGCCCAGTGGTGGTGGTGACCGGCACCGCCGACGCCCGGTTTGGGCCGGCCGTGCTGCGGGCTGGGGCGCAAGACTTCATCGGCAAGAGCTGGATATCGGCTGAGAGTTTGACGCGAGCCGTTGAGAACGCTGTTGAGCGGTGGGCGATGACGCGCGAGCTTCAGGCCCGCACGGTGGCGCTACAGACCAGCGAAAGGCAGCTGAAGCTGGCAGTCGAGGTCGCGGGCCTCGGGGTGAACCGCATCGACTACAACACCGGCACGGTGGTTCTGGACCCCATCGCCGCAGCACTCTTCGGGCTGGCCGGCGGCGTGCCGCTGCCACGCTCGGCCATTCATGCCACGTTTCATCCGGAAGACAAGGACGAGATCGTCCGCCGCATGCAGCGGTCCCTCGACCCGACCGGTGAAGGCACTTTCAGCATGGAGCACCGGGTCGTTCACCCCGACGGCTCGGTGCATTGGCTGGCGGTCAAGAAGCTGGTGGTATTTGCCGAGACCCATGGCATCCGCGGTCCGGTCAGCAGCGTGTTGGCGGCGATGGACATCACCGAACGCAAGACGCGCGAAGAGCAGTTGCGCACCAGCGAAGAGTTCAACCGCAGTCTGATGGATGGCACCGCCGATTGCGTCAAAGTGCTGGACCTGGCCGGCCGACTCGTGCACATGAACACCCCTGGCCTGTGTGCGTTGGAAATAGACGACTTCGAATCTGTGCGCGGGCAGCAGTGGGACGCGCTGTGGCCTGCGGGCGCACGGGGCGATATCGAGCGTTGTGTGTTGAAGGCGGTGGAGGGCGAGGTGTCTTCGTTTCAGGCCTACTGCCCGACCGCCAAAGGCACACCGAAATGGTGGGAGGTCACGGTGAGCCCCGTTCGGGACAGGGAAGGCGGGCAGGTCGTGCGACTGCTGGCCATGTCGCGTGACGTCACCGAGCGCAGGCGCGCCGACGAAGAGCGACAACTCCTCGTCTCGGTTGTCGAAAACGCGTCCGATTTCATCGGCGCCACCGACGCCGAAGGCAAACCCAGTTTCATCAATTCGGCGGCCTTGAAACTCGTCGGGCTCGATGACCTCGACCAGGTTCGGCGTACGTCGATCACCGATTACTTTGTTCCGGACGAGCGCAAGTTTGTTGAGGAGGTGGTGTTGCCCGCTGTGACGCGTGAGGGGCGGTGGACCGGCGAACTGACCTTTCAGCACTTCAAAACCAAAGCGGCCATTCCGGTTCTTTACGACATTTTTCGGGTGAATGACCCGGCCACGGGCAGGCCGATCTGCTTCGCCACGGTCACCCGAGACTTCACCCAGCGAAAGAAAGTCGAGGCGGAACTTCAGCGTGTCAACGGTTTTCTCGACACTCTGCTGCGCACCGCGCCCATCGGCTTTTGCTTCCTCGACCTGAATTTGCGCTGCCAGCGCGTGAATGAATATCTCGCGCACATCAACGGCGTTTCAATCCAGGCGCATCTGGGCCGGCATGTCGCCGACATCTTGCCCACCATGGCCGAAAGTGTCCGGGCCGTGACCGACCACATCCTGGCGACAGGCCAAGCGGTGATGAATCAGGAGCACTTCGGTGAGACGCCGGCAGCGCCGGGCGTGGTGCGCTTCTGGAATGCAAATTGGTACCCCGTGCACGACGGGGCGGGCGAGATCGAGGGTTTCGGTGTGATCGTCGAGGAAACCACCGCGCGCAAGGTGGCGCAGGAGACGATTGCGCGGCAGATCCGCGACATGGACGCTTTGTATTCGACCACTCCAGCGGGGCTGTTCCAGCTGGATATGGAGCTGCGCTACTTGCAAGTAAATGCCTGGATGGCGGCCATCAATGGGCGCACCATCGAAGCGCACATGGGGCGTAGCGTGCGCGAGGTGTTGGACACGCCGCTGGGGTCCACGCTCGAAATTTTGCTCCGCCAAGTCCTTCAGTCAGGCGAGCCAATACTAGAAGTGGAACTGCATGGGACGACGCCCGCGAGCCCCGAGGAGCGCGACTGGGTGGCGAGCTACCACCCCATTCGAGGCGATGACGGTGAGGTCAGTGGGGTGCACGGCGCTGTACAGGACATCACCGAAAGGAAACGCCGCGAGCGCAACGCCAATTTTCTGGCCAATTTGCAAGTTGGTTTGCCGCAAAACGCCCAAATCGAAGACACGATGAAGGCTCTAGGCAAACGCATTGCTGATTATTTGAAGGTGTCGCGCTGCAACTTTATTGAGATTGACGAGCCTACATTCGTCGCCAATGTCATCAGCGATCTCCACCCTGAGAGGCAGCCCAGTCTCGTCGGTTGTCATGATCTGCATCAGTTCAACTCGCCGGAGGAACTGCGCGAACTCTCTAGCGGCGGCGTTCAAGCCATCAATGACTTGCGCGAGGCACGTCCAGCGGCGGCCGCTGCGCGCTTGGAGGCGCTCGGCATCCGCTCGCTGGCCAGTGCAGGGTATGTGCGCGGCGGTGTCTGGAAGTTCTCCTTGGGCGTGCAGCACAGCCAGCCGCGGGAATGGCTGCCGGATGAACTTGAACTTCTGCGCAATTTGGCGGGCCGGATTTACCTCCTTGTCGAACGCGAGCGCGCTGAAGACAAGTTGCGCCAGTTGGCCGCTGACCTGTCTGAAGCCGACCGCCGCAAGGACGAGTTCCTGGCAACCTTGGCCCACGAACTGCGCAACCCGCTGGCGCCAATTCGCAACGGCCTGCAGCTGCTGAAGCTGGCGGGTGGTCAGCCGGCGACGATTGAGAAAGCCCGCGCCATGATGGACCGCCAATTGACGCAAATGGTGCGCTTGGTCGATGACCTGATGGATGTGAGCCGCATCAACCTGGGCAAGCTTGAATTGCGCAAAGAGCGACTCACCTTGGCGGCGGTCGTGAACAGTGCCGTGGAAACCAGCCGTCCATTGATCGAGGAGATGGACCACGAACTCACCGTCTCGTTGCCCGAGCAACCGCTCATGGTCGAAGCCGACATGACCCGGCTGGCGCAAGTGTTCATGAACCTGTTGAACAACGCTGCCAAGTACAGCGACCGGGGTGGGCACATCCGCTTGAACGCCGATCTTGATGGAAGCGAAGCGGTGGTAACAGTGACGGACACCGGCATCGGTATTGACGCCGACGAGTTGCCCCGAATCTTCGGCATGTTCTCGCAAATCAGTGGCGCGCTGGAAAGGGCGCAAGGGGGCTTGGGCATCGGGCTGATGCTGGTCAAGCGGCTGGTGGAGCTGCATGGTGGCAGCGTTGAAGCCAGGAGCGAAGGGCTGGGTCTGGGCAGCAGCTTCACGGTGCGTTTGCCGGTCTTTGTCGATGCGGTTTCACCGCAGGCGCTGGACGTGAACGACGAAGCTGGGGCCATGAAGTCGTTGCTGCGCATTCTGGTCGTGGACGACAACCGAGATGCTGCAGACAGCCTGTCGGAGCTGCTGACGTTCATGGGCAACGACACGCGCACCGCCTACGACGGACAACAAGGCGTGGACGCGGCAGGCGAGTACCGGCCCGATGTGATCCTGCTCGACATCGGCCTGCCCAGCCTGAACGGCTTTGAGGCCTGCCGCCTCATTCGAGAGCAGCCGAGGGGCAAGCGTGTCGTGATCATCGCGCTGACGGGGTGGGGTCAGGACGAGGACCGCCGCCGCTCGCGCGAAGCTGGCTTCGATCATCATTTGGTCAAGCCGGTCGACCCGCAAGCCCTGATGAAAATGATTGCCGATTTGGTTGTGAGCTGATGCTCAGCAGGCGCACTGGCCAGTTTCACGCCGTCGGCTCGCTGGCTTTGTTGCGCAAGCGCGACCGAAGGGCGACCTGAGCAAGCGTTTCACAGCACATTGTTCACCCCGCCTCTCTTGGCGAGAACGTCTCAGTAGGTCAGCCGTTGCATGGGGCAGGTGTTGTTGTGATGCAACGTTTTCAGCGCCTCGTCGCGATTCTCGACCGCCTTGTGGATGACCTGTTCACCACTGGTGCGCCCGAACACACCGTACGGCACGTGCCACCGCAGGCGGCGCTTTAGATTGATTTCAGTTGGTACGATAACTTCACTGTCAAGGGCAAACCCTGCGAAAGCAGGCGGCGCAAAGTCATCGGTCTAAAGGGCGCAAGCCCCAGGGCGGCAGGACTGCCAGTCGAGGTTGGCTGCTGGATGCAACACATTCGCATCCGCGCAGCCATGGCCACAGCACAAGAGGATTCGCTCCATCGTTTGCGCTGCGCCATCACCTTTTCTGCAGTTCCTGCCCTGGGTTTCAAACCCTTCATCACAGCGGGAATTCATCATGCAGAACATCGTTACAACACACAAGCTTCAATCGAAGCGCTTCTCTAGCCAATTTTCGGTGGGTGCTATGGCACTTGCAGCGGTGCTTGCTTGCAGCGGGGTTGCTGCACAGCCCGCAACGGGCGAATTTGCTCCAGGGCGCATCCTGGTTATGCCACGCGCCGGTATGCCTGACGTCGCAATGGACAAGATCCTCAAGCAGCATGGTGGCGGGAAGGCGCGCCGCGTTGGTAAAAGTGAGCTGCGCATCGTCGATCTGCCTGGTGGCAGCGAAAAGCGCATGGTTGAACAGCTGAAGCGCAACCCGCACATTGAGTTTGCCGAAATTGACAGAATCATTGCGCCGGAAATGGTCAGCAACGACCCTTACCTGGGCAGTCAGTGGCACCTGACGAAGATTGGCGCTACGACCGCTTGGGACAGCGCAAGCGGCGCCGGCATCACGGTGGCGATTCTGGACACGGGCGTCGACGGCACCCACCCCGATCTTTCATCGCGAATGGTTGCGGGTTGGAATGTCTTTGACAACAACGCCATCACCGCCGATGTCCATGGCCATGGCACGAAGGTCGCTGGCACTGCTGCAGCGGCCTTTAACAACTCAATCGGTGTGGCTGGGGTGGCAGGCAATGCCAAGATCATGCCAATTCGCATCAGCGCATTGAACGGCGGTGCATCCTTGAGCGCCATGGCCCAGGGCTTGACCTGGGCTGCTGACAACGGTGCGCGGGTGGCCAACATCAGCTACCTCTGCGCGGACAGCCCGGCTGTTCTGAGCGCTGCCAATTACTTCAAGAGCAAGGGTGGCTTGGTCACCACGGCAGCAGGCAACTACAGCGTGCAAGAGCCGATTGCGGCAACGACCTCGATGATTCCAGTGTCCGCCGTAGACAGCAGCGACGTCAAGGCGTCTTTCTCAAGCTATGGCGCCTTCGTCAGCATGTCCGCTCCGGGGGTAGGCGTATACACGACAACAAAAGGCGGCGGCTATGCATCGGTGTCGGGCACCTCGTTCGCAAGTCCCGTCACAGCAGGCACCATTGCCTTGATGATGTCCGCCAACGCGGCGTTGCCCAACACCGTGATCGAAGGATTGCTTCACACCAATGCCGTCGATCTGGGCGCTGCGGGCCGGGACATGCTCTACGGGTATGGCCGAGTCAATGCTGCCGCCGCGGTGCTGGCCGCCAAAACGGCGGTTTCCAATGTGGATTCGACAGCACCCGACGCGTCGATCACCGCGCCGTTCGGTTTCAGCACCGTAACCGGACTGGTTCCAGTGAATGTCAGCGCGAGCGACAACGTTGGGGTGGCGAAGGTGGAACTGCGTGTCAACGGCACGCTGGTGGCCACTGACACGCTGGCGCCATACGCGTTCAGCTGGAATTCCTCGGCGTTTGCCAATGGCATGTCCACCTTGGTCGCCACCGCCCACGATTCGGCCGGCAACACGGTTAATTCCGCCGCAGTGGCGGTGAACGTCGCCAATGCAGCGACTGCAGACACCCAAGCACCAGTCGTGGTCATTTCGAACCCACAGGACGGATCTCAAGTGTCAGGTGTCGTAGACATACGAGTCAGCGTTTCCGATGACAGCGACCTTGCCGGCATCCGTCAGACGCTTTACGTCGACGGCAAAGCGGTGGCATCCGCAACTGGGGCCGTACTCAGCTACAAATGGAACACACGCAAGGCCTCTTCAGGCAGTCGCACCATCCAGGCAGTGGCACGCGATGCGGCAGGCAACACCACGACCCGGTCGGTCACGGTGAGAAAATAATCGGGGACTCAGGACCCAGCGCTGCGCCTTGTCGCTTCGCGCGAAGGGCGCCAGTCTGGGAACAGAAACCGCACACACATCGCAACACCCATAAAAAGAGAGCCCGCCGAAGCGGGCTTTCTCATGAACAAGGTGTCAATCAAGCCTTGCGACGGCGCGAGGCAACCAGAGCGAGAAGTCCAAGCCCAACCAGCGCCACGGAGGCGGGTTCAGGCACCTCTTGTGGCGGGCGCGTGTCGTCAACGAAACTGCCGAGCAAAAATCCGCTTGCCCCTTGTTGTAGACCCTGCAAGTGAGCACCCAACTGCCCGCAGCCCAACGTCGTATTCCTGCTGCAGGACGTCGCAGCATTCAGAAAGTCAGCTGCGGTGAAGAAGCCTGCGCTCTTCGTCATCACAAAGCTCAGATTCTGGGTGTTGGTTACGTCAGCGGCGTTCGGGCGGCCGGGCGGATCAAGAGCCTCGAAGAGGAATGTTGGTGTGATGTTGCCGCCGCCTTGTGTCGTCGCAGGACTGTTGACCGCCCAACCGATCGGAAGGAAGCTGGAGAAGCTGTACAGGTTCGCTGGTGCGACCATGTTGAAGTAAAACTCATCCAGCTAGGCACTCGGATGGAGCGGGGAGGCGATGTCAACGAGCCAGTTCACGACGTTACTGGTGGTGTCTCCAACGATGGAAACGTTGATCCGCAGGTCTTGAAATGAGACACCAAGGCGCGGATCGCCAGTGAGGGCCTCAGAGATGCTGATCGGCGAAGCAGATGCAGACGCCACGAAAAGCGCAGCCGCAGCTGCTGAAACAATCTTTGACAATGCTTTAACCTTTTTGCTCACCCTTGTGTGTGTTGACGAACGTTCGCAGTTCTGTGTTCTGACGAACGTCCGAAAACAAGCGTATCTTGTGCCAAAGAGCGTAAGTTTTTGATTTCATGAGAGATCGCCAAGTTTCTTGGCGCCATGGTTTGCGCAGCTGGCAAGTGTTTCGACACTTTTTCGGCCTGGTTAAGTCTGAAGCCGCGGAGAGCACCCGGCGATCTTGGCAGCATCTCATCACGCGCCCGGGGTTTTGCTCCAGCAGCGCCATGAGATCGTTGGCCGCTTCCCGTCACTTGGTCATGGTCTTGACGTGCACAGGCTTGTCCATCTCTTGCTTCAAGTCCACCGACAGGACCTTCCACCACATGAGGCCATGTGTCGCACCCCAAAACGCCTTGAAAAATGGGTTTTCCCTGAGCTGACAGTCTGAATCCCCAAGCATCTGCGTCCCGTCATCGCGAACCCCGCTTCGGGCTGGCGAGGAAGACAGTCCTGTCCCGGCGCAACCGTCGCGGCCCGTTGCCATTGCTCACTCAACTTGCGTGCACCGACATCGCGAAAATCTTTGCGCGCGGCTCTTACGGGGAGTGGCGGACCGGTCGCACCGACTAACGACCGCCAGTCGCAGAACTTTGGCGCGAGTCGCCCTTGCTTTGGCGCCCTGTGGAATCGTGCGGCGCAGGCACAGCGCTTGGCGCTTCCTGCGCACCCAGCCAACGCGAGGCGGCCCACACCGCCGCCAGCAAATAGACCAGCCCGCCGGGCACCCACATCACCAAACCAGCCATCTGCTGTTCGGCCAGCGCCGATTCGGCCACGCTGTAAAGCGGCACCCGAGCGAACACCAGCAAGGCACCCAGCATGCCGGTGTGCATGACGGTGAACAGCAGCGCCCCAGCGGCTGAGAGTGCCGCAGCGCGGCCCGGCCCCAGCACCGACCACCAGAACAGCCACCCTGTGAACAGGAAGCAGGCGTGTTCCACCACATGCCACAGCGGCGATTCCAGGGCCGCGGTGTAGGGCCCGGGGGCGTGCCAGAACCAGATGGCCACGGCGTGCAGCAGCGCGCAGGTCATGGGGTGGCGGCTCAGGCGGTGCAGCGTGCGCCACAGCACATCGACCCGCGCACCCAGCACCGCGCGCCACTGCGGCAGCGGCCGTGCCAACACCAGCAAGGGAGCAACCACCACCATCAGCAGCATGTGCTGAACCATGTGCCAGGCGGCGCTGGTTTCGGCCAACCCGTCCAGCGGGCCAAACAGCGCCACGCCCATCACCAGCATGGCGCTGTGAAAACACAGACGGGGGCCGAGTGGCGGCCGTCGCTGCGCACCCCCGCCGATGTACAAGCCCCAGACCAACACAAACAGAGCCTGGGTGATCCACACCGGCAGCTGCTCCATACCGCCTTGGCCGATGTGCGCAAGTCCCGCCAGGGGCCAGACGCACAGCGCAGCCAGCAAACCGCCCCGGGCCGCGCCTGCGCCGCTGGGCATCGCGCACCTCATATGCACGGCGCCAGCAACACCGCTGGCAGGGCGACCACGGCGGTGGACAGCGCCGCCGTGGCATAGAGCGCCGTGCCCGCGCGGGCCATGAAGCGCTGGCGCTCGCCAGCCGCCTGTGCTCGCGCACTGGCCCAGGCGGCCACGCCAAACGCCGCTGTCACCACAGCAGCCAGCAGCAGCACGCTGGCGTTGAGCCAGGTCCACGCCCCTTGCGCGGGCAACGGAGGCACCACCGCGCAGGCCACCGCCAGTCCGCCGTAGGTGGCGCAGAACCAGGCGAGCCAGAGTGTCAGGCCGATCACCAGGTGCCAGGCATGCGGTTTCATGGCACGGCTCCGAAGGCCATCGGCAGCAGCGCCATCAGCGCCCAGGCCAGCCCGGTGGCGAGAACACAAAACTGCCACAGCATGGCCACCACCCCGGGTTCGTAGGGCGCCTGAAAACCCACGCGACCGTGGTGCACGCGCAAGGCCTGCAAGGCAGACAGCACCGCAGCCAGCGCGCCGTGCAGCAGAAGAAAAAGCAGCGTGAAGCTCAGCACCGAATCCTGAGCTCGAAGCTCGGGCTGCAGATCGGCTGTGAGCAGCAGCCACAGCAAACCCCCACATCCCGCCACCCCGAACGCGGCAGCGCCCCATAGTCGCATGTGCAAGCCCGTGTCGCCCCCGGCCCGCAGGCGCCGCACCGCGCTTTGCATCAGCCACAGCCCGGCGCCGAACAAGCCGGTCACCGCAGCCAGCGGCCAGGTGCCCAGCGGCGACGCGGCGGCTGGCTGGCCGTCGGGCACCACCGTCCACAGGTACAGCCAGCCAAACAGCAACGAGGCATACAACGCGGCGTCGGCCAGCATGGTCAGCCCCATGCCCCAGAGCCCCGGGCCGTCGAAGGTGTGCGGGTGCAGCTTCAGGCCCTGCGGCAGGTCGCGTGTGGAATCCGCACCGGCGCCGGGCCGAGCGCCGTTTTCCCACGACCATCGCAGCAGCACGCCCACCGCCAACAACGCCACCACCACCGCACCCGCGTACAGCTTGAGCAGCAGCGCGATGCACAGCAGCGCGAGCAGGCCACCCGCCAGCAGCGGCCACCACGAGTTGCCTGGAAGAAGAATGACCTCTCGCACCCGGCCGCTGACCGGGTCGACCCCCAGCGTCTCACGCCGCCCGTGGGCCGCGTGCGGTAACGCGTGTTGACCGGTGGCAATGGTCTCTGCCAGATCGGGCATGTCCCACAGCGGGTGGCGGGTGGAAATGCGGGGCAGGCTGGCGAAGTTGTAAGCGCGCGGTGGTGTGCCGCTGGCCCACTCCAGCGTGTCGGCCTGCCAAGGGTTGAAGGGCGCCTGGCGGCCATGGCGCCAGTGCAGCACCAAGTCGAGCAGCAGCGTGGCAATGCCGAACGCCATAACAAAGCTGAAGATCGACGACACCAGGTTCGGCAGGTCCCAGCCCAGGCCGGCGTCGTAGGTGTAAACGCGCCGGGGCATGCCGAGCAGGCCGGTCCAGTGCATCACCAGAAAGGTGCCGTTGAAGCCGATGAAGGTGAGCCAGAAGCCGACCTTGGACAGCCGCTCGGAGGGCAGGCGTCCGCTGAAGTGCGGCAGCCAGTGGTAGATGCCGGCAATCAGCGGAAACAGCATGCCGCCGATCAGCACGTAATGGAAATGCGCCACCACAAAGTGCGTGTCGTGCACCTGCCAGTTGAATGGCACGAAGGCCAACATCACGCCGGTCAGGCCACCGGCCACGAAGATCACCAGGAAGCCGGCGATCCACAACATCGGCACGCTCCACACCGGGCGACCGGTCCACAGCGTGGCGATCCAGGCGAAGAGTTGGATGCCGGTGGGAATGGCCACCAGCATGCTGGCCATTGAAAAGAAGGCTTGCGACAACGCCGGTATGCCCACCGCGAACATGTGGTGCACCCACAGCCCGAAACTGATGAAGCCGGTGCCGATCATCGACACCACCACCCACCGATAACCCACCAGCGGCCGACGCGCGTACACCGCCACCAGCGTCGACACCACGCCCGCCGCTGGCAAAAAGATGATGTAGACCTCGGGGTGTCCAAACAGCCAGAACAGGTGCTGCCACAAAATGGGGTCGCCACCGCGCGTGGGGTCGAAGAAGGCCCAGCCCGCAGAGCGCTCCAGCTCCAGCAGCATGCTGCCCAGAATCAGCGGCGGGAAGCCGACGATCACCATCATTGAGGTGATCAACATCGCCCACGCAAAGATCGGCAACTGGTGCAGGCCCATGCCGGCGGCGCGCGTGCGCAGGATCGACACCACGATGTCGATGGCCGCCGCCATGGTGGCGATCTCGATGAAGGTGATGCCCAGCAGCCAGAAATCCGCGCCCATGCCGGGCGAGTAGGTGTTGCTTGAGAGCGGTGTGTACATAAACCAGCCGGCATTGGGCGCCAGGCCCAGCAACAGGCTGCTGGTGAAAATCAGGCCGCCGAAGAGGTAGCACCAGTAGCCGAAAGCGCCCAGACGCGGGAATGCCAGATCGCGCGCGCCCAGCATTTTGGGCAGCAGGTAGGCCGCCAGCCCCTGCTGGATGGGCACGGCAAAGAGAAACATCATCATCGTGCCGTGCATGGTGAAGACCTGGTTGTATGCCTCGGCTCCCATGAAGCCCTGTCCGGGTTGGGCCAGTTGTGCGCGGATCAGCATGCCCAGCAGGCCGGCGATGACGAAGAACACCGCGCCGGTGACCATGAAGCGGTTGGCAATGCTGGTGTGGTTGACAACGCTGAGCGCGCGCCATCCCTTGGGGTTGCCCCAGACCGCTTCGAACTCCGCATGCAGCTCGGCGGCATCGCGCGGTGGGGCGGTGGCGGTGGGCTCAGTCATTGCTTGCGCCTCGGGGCTCGGTGGTGGGCTGGGTCAGCTGCCAGGCCTCGAAATCGGCCGCTGGCATGGCGATCACGTTGAGCACCATGTGTGCATGGTTCAGCCCGCAAAACTCGGCGCACTGGCCTCGGAACACGCCCGCTTGATCCGCCTGCAGGCGCACCACGTTGGTTCGGCCGGGGATGGCGTCGATCTTGCCGCCCAGGCGCGGCACCCAGAACGAGTGGATCACGTCTTGGCTGCCCACATGGATGTCCACCGGCCGGCCCACCGGCAGCCGCAATTCGTTGTTCAGCTGCACGCCGCTCTCGGGGTAGTGCAGCGACCAGGCCCACTGCCGGGCCATGACATCGATGCGCAGCGGCGCCGCACCGGGCCCGCCACCACCCGACCACGCCAGCGGCAACTGGTGCAGCCCCGCCGAAGAACCGAACACCAGCAAGGCCGTGATCGCCACCGACGGCAGCACGACGCCGCCGCCGACGATCCAGCGTTGGCTGTGGCGTGTGGCGGTGGCATCGTCCATCTCGCTCGGTGGTTTCTGCCCTCGGCGCATCGCCCACAGCCACACAACCACCACGCCCAACAAGACCAGCGCCGCCACGCCCAGCATCCACCACCACACCAGCGCGATGGCCTGTGCAGATGGCCCAACAGGGTCCAGCATTGATTGCGAACCCGCGCAACCCGACAAGCCAGCAACAGCCGTGGTGAGCCAACACGCGGCGCCCGAACGCATGACAATGTGCGCATGAGCACCAGCACAAAACCCATCCTGAGCCGTGCGGCCATTGCTGGCCATCCTGTGCACCCCATGCTGATCCACTTCCCGGTGGCCGCGCTGATCGCCCTGGTAGCAACCGACGCGGCCTACCTGTACGGTGGTGACCCCTTCTGGGCGCGCGCCGGCGTGTGGCTGGCCGGCGTGGGTGCCTTGGGTGGATGGTTTGCGAGTGTGGCCGGGCTGATCGACCTGCTCAGCGTGGCGCAGATCCGGCGCCTCATCACCGCGTGGGCCCACGCTGTGATGGCCGTGATGATGCTGTCCATGGCCACGCTGAACTGGCAACTGCGCCTGGGCGAAGACCCCGGTGTGTACGTGATGCCTTGGGGCATGGCGATGAGTCTGCTCACCGCCTTTTTCATCTCGCTGGCTGCTTACCTGGGTGGGCGCTTGGTGTACGAAAACGCGGTGGGCGTGCACACCGACAGCTGAGTCGGCCTTTGGATGGGGCTTGCCACGCCCTTGGTCGAAAATGGTCGCCACCGTCAAACCGCCTTGCCAAGCACCAGCCAGGCAATGACCAGCAACACGATCAGCATGGCTGCCGTGAGTGCCGGGCAGATCCGGCATGCGCCCACCCGTCCTGCTTCGGCTCGCAACACGAGCAGCCCACAGATGCCATGGCCGAGCACCAACAAGCCAACCCCCAGCAGCTTGAACATGAGCCAGGGCGCGATGAGTCCGTGCAAGAGAAAGAGCACCGTGCCCGAGCCAATGGCCACCAGCGCCGCCGGCGTGCACACGCCGATGAAGACGTTGCGCGGCCACTGCCTGGGCAGCGAATGTCCTAATCCCATCGCCGACTCCGATACAGGCGCTGCGCTGGACCGGACCAGCATAGGCAGGTACAGCAAGCTGCCACACCAGACGATGACGGCGCTGATGTGCAGGAGCTTGAGCCAAGGGACGCCTTCAACCATGCCCGTCACCCACAGCTGGGTGCCCCGATGTCGCAGGCTCTGCTGCAAGCGTCAGCCCGCATCCGGTTTGACGATCAATCGCCAACGCCGGTTCTTGCCATGCATCTCTTCGCATGCGGCATGCTGGACCGCATCAACGCTCCGCCTTGTAGGCGATGTCCTTCAAGCCTGTAGGAAATTCCCACGAGGTGTGGACGCAGGGTCGGCCCATGCTCATCGAGCCCACATGCGCTCCTGGTACCTCAGGGTCAGCGGCTCCTGCGACGGGGCACCCATGGGCTGCGCCGTCACTTCGAAATCAAGCACTTCGCGGTGGGAAAACACATAGGAGCCTATGTAAGAGACCCGGTCGTTCGCGCGCATTTCCCGCATCTCGATGGGCGTGCGGTCGCCCGACAGGCTGCGCGTTGACACCGATACCAGCGCCGGCAAGGTCTTTTGCATACCGGGTTGGTCGCTCAGCAGCACGACGTTGATGACTGCGCGATCGGGCGATTGGTTGATCCCGTGCAACCTGGCGGTCTCTGGGCTGATGCGGTCGCTGGCGACGCTGGAGCTGCGCAGCACCACTCCCCCGCGTTCCACTTCGTGGCTCTGCGCCCAGGCGCTTACCGCCAAGGCCGACAGCAGGAACCCTGCGACCAGCTGACGCGAGCAAGACCGGGTTTTTGCCTGGGTCTGACCATCGCTGCTGCGCGCTGCTGTATCGCGAGCCGAGTAGCTCGCCGTGAGGGTGGTTGAAACGGATGTGCACGGCATGGTGGATGTCCTTCCTTTGAACCGGGTTGAGGGATTGAAAGGGCGCCTGAGCGGTTGCCGTCGCGTGTCACAACGGGCTTGACCACCGATTTCCGCACCTTTTTAGAAACTACATGCTGCACCGCTTTGAGGCAGTGGTCGCGTAGGCGCCGTCCTTCCATCCCGTAGGAAATGCCCGCATGTTCCGTCACGGCAGCGTGGCGCAGGCGATGGCAGCTGCACTGTCAAACAGGCAGACCGTCACCGCGCCGTGTGCGACGTTTCTGACATCGCCTCGGGCTCCAGGCCGATGGCGTTCGTGGTGTTTGGTGAGACAGTGCTCTCATGCGGTTGCATCCCATGACCGTTGTTGTTCGTCCCCACCCTTTATGTCACTGAATCTTTGCAAGACCCTTGGACATGCCAGAACGTTTGCTTCTGGCCGCATTCGGCTGAGCTGCCTCGGGGGCCTCGCGGGCCTCGCGAGCCTCGTGGGCCCCGCTATGGCGCTCGCGGTGGGTTCCGCAGTTGCACAACCAAGCCAGGCTCTGGTGAACCTGATCAACGTCTACCGAAGCGAGGAGCGCCCATGCGAGGGAACGCGCAGCGGTGCAGCTGGCCCGCTGGCTGCAAGCGCCGCCCTGTCGGACGCTCAGACCAGCGCCGACACCGACATGCAAGCCGCGCTGAAGCAGCAGGGTTACCAGCCGGCCCGCGTCCTGACGATCAACCTCACCGGGCCCACCAACGCAAGCGCCGCCATGCGGCTGATCGAGCAGCGTTACTGCCGCCCGCTGCTTGATCCCGCCTTTGCCGACATCGGCGTCTCGCGCGACGGCAACACCTGGCGAATCGTGCTGGCGCGGCCGGTGCTGTCGCCCGATCTGCCCGGCTGGCAAGAAGCAGGCAGGGAAATTTTGAAGTTGACCAACCAGGCGCGCGCCGAGTCCCAAATCTGCGGCGAAAAGTCCTTCGCTGCTGCGCAGCCGCTGGCATGGGCGCCTGCGCTGGCGGGGGCCTCCCTGGTGCACAGCCGCGACATGGCCCAGCAAAACTACTTCCGCCACCGCGCTGCAGACGGGGGCCGTGTATCGGACCGGGTGGATCGCAAGGGCTATGCCTGGCGTCAGGTGGGCGAGAACATCGCGGCGGGGCAGGGCTCTGCGCAACAAGCGGTCTCCGCCTGGCTCTCCAGCCCACCCCACTGCGCCAATCTCATGAACCCGAACCACAGAGAGATGGGCGCGGCTTACGCGGTGAACGCCAACAGCAACAGCACCATTTACTGGACGCAGGTGTTTGCCACACCGCGCTGATGCGGGTCAAAACCCGGACTGGTGGCGCAACAAGCCGGGTTGAACCGACGGGGCAACGCGGCGTTCACCGACACACCGATCAGGCGCACTGAACGAGCCTCAAAGCTGGGCTTGCAATGCTTGCCTCCCTGCATCCGGCTTGCCTGGGCGATCGCTCCATCGTCCGCGCTGGGCGTCTCACAGGCCGTCGCCACATTCGCCACGTTCGCGAAATCCCGGCCAATTTAGGAATTGCCATGCCTCAGCTGGACACACGGCCCATTGTTCTCATCACCGGCGCCGCCGGCAACCTGGGCCGTTCGCTGGGCGAAGCGCTGAACCACAACTACCGCATCGCCGGGCTTGACCTCAGCGCCGAGGGCGCTGACTTCAAGGTGTTCGAGGCCGACTTCACCTCGGACGCATCGGTGGAGCTGGCGCTGCGCAAATTCAAGGACGCGTACGGCGCGCGTATCGCCAGCGTGATCCACCTGGTCGCGTATTTCGATTTCACCGGCGAAGACAACCCGCTCTACCAGTCGGTCAATGTCGAGGGCACCCGCCGCCTGTTGCACGCCTTGCAACCGTTTGAGGTGGAGCAGTTCATCTACGCCAGCACGATGCTGGTGCATGCACCCTGCCAGCCGGGCGAGCGCATCGACGAACAGCAGCCGATCGACCCGCGCTGGGCTTATCCCCTCTCCAAGGCAGCCGCCGAAGCAGTGATCCGGGAAGCGCGCGGGCAGATTCCCACCCTCATGCTGCGCCTGGCCGGGGTGTATGACGAGCGATCCATGGTGCCCACCGCAGCCCAGCAGATGGCGCGCATTTATGAGCGCGATTTTCAGAGCCATCTGTATTCCGGCAGCACCCTGGTGGGCCTGTCCATGCTCCACCGCGATGACATGCTGGATGCGTTTCGCCGCGCGGTTGACCGCCGGGCCGTGTTGCCGCCGAACGACGCGATCCTGATCGGTGAGCCCGATGCGATGGGTTATGAGGCGCTGCAGGACGAGCTGGGCGTCTTGCTGCACGGCGCTGAGGACTGGCCCACCTTGCGGGTGCCCAAGCCGCTGGCCGCCGCTGGCGCCTGGGCGCAAGGCAAGCTGGAGCCGGTCATTCCCGATGTCATTGACAACGGCGAAGCGCCATTCATCAAACCCTTCATGGTCGCCATGGCGGACGACCACTACGCGATTGACATCTCAAAAGCGCGCAACCTGCTCGGCTGGGAGCCGCAACACCGGCTGAAGGACGAGCTGCCCCAGTTGGTCGACGCTTTGAAAAGGGACCCGGCCGGCTGGTACAAAACTAATGGCGTTCGGGCGCCCGCCTGGGTCAGCGAGGCGAGCGAAATGGGTCGAAACGCTGAGGACCTGCGCGTTCGACACGAGGCGCTGATCAGGTCTCAGCACCGGGACAACCGCTGGGCGCACTTCGTCAACATGGGCCTGGCGACATGGCTGATCACCCAGCCGCTTTTGATCAACGTGCAGGAGCCGCTGCTGCGCTGGAGCGATGTTGGGCTGGGTGTTGCGCTTTTCGTGTGCGCGGCGCTGGCGCTGTCGTGGCGGGCACCTTGGGCGCGCTGGCTGTGCGCCGGCATTGGCGCGCTGGTGATGGCGGCGCCGTTTTTGTTTTCAACCGGCAATGCAGCGGCTTACTTGTCCGACTCACTGGTCGGCGCGCTGATCTTTGGCTTTGCGGTGGGCACCAAGCCGGAGCCAGGTTCGTCGGCGATTGCCGCGCTGACCGGCCCCGAGATCCCGCCGGGCTGGAGCTACAACCCTTCCAACTGGACGCAGCGCCTGCCCATCATTGCGCTGGCGGTGATCGGGCTGTATGTGTCGCGCTATCTCGCGGGCTACCAGCTGGAACACATTCCAGGTGTTTGGGACCCGTTTTTCGTGGGCTCGCCGACCGACCCGCAAAACGGCACCGAAGAAGTCATCACCTCAGCGGTTTCGCGCTCATTCCCGGTGTCGGACGCAGCCGTTGGCGGCTACACCTACCTGCTGGAAATCCTGACCGGGCTCGTTGGCTCGCGGATGCGCTGGCGCACCATGCCCTGGCTGGTGCTGCTGTTCGGGCTGATGATCGCGCCGCTGGGCATCACATCCATTCTTTTCATCGTCATCCAGCCGGTCGTCATTGGCACCTGGAGCGCCATTGCGCTCATCGGCGCGACAGCGGTTTTGCTGCAAATTCCCTACTCGCTGGACGAGCTGCTGGCGACGATCCAGTTCTTGCGTCGGCGCAAGGCAGCGGGCCAGAATTGGCTGCGCGTGCTTTTTGTGGGCGATACCGACGATGAGCAGCCAGCGAAAGGCGCAAAACGCCCTGACACGCTCGCCGACGAGTTCGACCAGCCACCCAGCCAGGTGCTCAAGAGCATGCTGGGCGGCGGCGTCAGCCTGCCATGGAACCTGGCGCTGGCCGCGCTGATTGGTCTGGCCTTGCTGTTCACCCGTGTCACGCTGGGTGTGGATGGCGCCCTGGCCAACGCCCACCATGTGATCGGCTCGCTGGTGCTGACCGTGATCTCGGTGGCCGCAGCCGAAGTGGCGCGGCCGGTGCGCTGGCTCAACACGCTGCTCGGCGCTGCCCTGATCGCCACGCCGTTCGTGTGGGAAGCCAACATCCTGACGCTGGTGGTCAGCGTGGCGCTGGGCCTGGCGCTGATCGTGCTCAGCATCCGCCGCGGCCCTATTCGCGAGCGTTACGGCCATTGGAGTCGCCTGATTGATTAGGCGTTTGCGCGGCACGAGCAACGTCGGCTGTCCGCACCTCACCCATCGAGTTGGCGGCTGGGGCAGGGCAGCCAAGATGCAGTTCACAAGTGGCGGTGCTTTTTTGCATGAAACGATCCCGCAGTGGCAATGCCCGGCAGCTGGACTGGCGAACGCCTGCGGGACGAAGGCGAGGACTCGGTGGTCGCTGTTGAGCAAAAGGCACTTGCGCCACCAAGCTCCAGCGTCAACTCCTATGCTGCGCGGATGCGAACCTTCCCGTCTGTACGACAGCGCACCCTGTGGGCACTCGCCTGCCGGTTGGTGCCCGCACGCCTGTGCCAGTTTCAACTGCCGTACAGACCGCGCAGAGCAGGCAGGTCTTGTAATAAATTGGGCTTATAGTCGAGAGGTCCTCACGCGTCACCGGTCGATCAAATTACGAAGGTGAGCCATGAATACTCCACGGGAGTTGAAAGGAAACGAGCTGCTCGCAGCGCTTTCTCCGGATATGTTGCAGCGTTGGGCCCCGCAACTGGAATGGGTGGACATGCCACTTGGCCAGGTGCTGTACACGTCTGGCGAAACACCTCAACACGTGTTTTTTCCGACCACCGCCATGGTCTCTCTGCTGTACGTCTCAGAAAACGGCTCAACCAGCGAGATCGCGGTCGTGGGCAAAGAGGGCTTGGTCGGCATCTCGGTCTTCATGGGCGGGGGCTCCACGCCCAGCCGCGCCGAGGTGCAGTGTGCTGGCCAGGGCATTCGGCTGGATGCCGGGCTGATGCGGGAAGAATTCGATCTCGGCGGCGCGGTCACGCACCTCATGCTTCGGTACACACAGGCACTCATCACGCAAATGGCGCAGACCGCCGTGTGCAACCGGCACCACGCGCTGGACCAGCAGCTGTGCCGCTGGCTGCTGCTGAGCCTGGACCGGGTGTCAGGCACTGAGCTGGTCATGACGCAAGAGCTGATTTCCGCGAACCTGGGCGTGCGCCGCGAAGGCGTGACCGAGGCAGCGCGCCGCCTGCAAGAGGCCGGTGTGATCCAGTACGCGCGGGGCCGCATCACCGTGCTGGATCGACCGGCGCTGGAGGCCCGCTGCTGCGAGTGCTACGGTGTCGTCAAGCGGGAGTACGACCGCCTGCTGCCGCGTCGCCAGGCGACCTAACCAGCGCATTGGCCAGCGCAATGGCCAGCGACCTGTTCAACGGGTCAGCCAGCGAATTAAGCGTCCGCTTCCTTGCGCAGCGTGGCTTCCACCTGCTTGGTGGTGGTGATGTCCACAAAGGTGATCACGGCGCCATCGATCACGTTGTCGAGTCGGCGGTACGGCATGATGCGCACCGAAAACCAGCGCTGGTCGCTGGTTTGGACCTGCTTTTCCGAGAACACCAGCGTGCGCAGCGTCTCTTGCGCATCGTCGGGCAGCGCCGGGTATTGCAGGGTGGTGGTCAGGTCGCTCAGGGGCCGATCAATGTCGCTGTCGCGCAGGTTGATGATCTTGGCGGCGCGGTCGGTGAAGCGGCGAACGTTGAGGTTTTGGTCGAGGAAGAGCATCGCGATCTCGGTGCTGTTGAGCAAGCTCTTCATGTCGCTCTGGGCCAGCGCCAAGTCGTCGAGCTTGGACTGCATCTCGGCGTTCACCGTTTGCAGTTCCTCGTTCATTGACTGCATCTCTTCCTTGGACGTGGTGAGTTCCTCGTTGGCCGACTGCAGCTCCTCGTTGGTGCTCTGAAGTTCTTCGTTGGCCGACTGCAGTTCTTCGCGGGAGGCGCGGTTTTCCTCGCGCAGCGTCTGGATCTCGTCGCGGCATTGCTGCACTTCGGCGGTGTGGGCGACCTCGGCTGCGCCGGCGCCCTTGCGCCTGCCGCCGCGCGGCGGTGCCGCCACATCACGAAAGACGATCATCACCATGCCCCGCAAGGCCACGGGCTCGTGCAGCGGCTGCACGGTGACATCCACACTTTGCGCCCCGCCCGCCGCCGCGAGTTGGAGGCCCCGCACCTGCACCTCCGCGTCTGTTGTCAGGGCTTGTTGCAGGGCGCTGGCCACGGGCTCGCGCAGGTTGTCGCGCACCATCGCGTGGAAGTTCCAGTTGGCCTTGCCGGCTGCGGGCTCCAGGTATTTGCCGGTGCGCCCGCTGATGTAGACGATGTCGCCCGCGGCGTTGACCACAACAGCCGGTGGCGCATGCACCTGCAGCAGCACGTGGTCGGCGGCGGCTTGCAGCGAATCGCCGCCTGGCGCTGCGTTGGGTGAAGGGGGCACGGGCGTTTCCTTGGTGGGTTTGGAGAGGGGCGGGAACGATCTCAGCAGCAACTCGGGCCCCGCGGCAGAAGGTGTTTGTCGGCGCAGATACAGGCGCAGCTTGGACTCCACCGGCTCGAACAATTTGCCAAACGAGCCAACTGTCTCCGAGCTGCCCAGCAGCAGCAAACCGCCCGGGCGCAGGCTGTAGTGAAACAGCGGCAGCAGCCGGCGCTGCAGCGTGGCGTCGAAGTAGATCAGCAGGTTGCGGCAACTCAGGATGTCCAGCCGGGTGAAAGGCGGGTCTAGCACCACATCGTGCTGGGCAAACAGCACCATGTCGCGGATCGGTTTGGTGACCACCAGCGCGCTCCCTTGCGCGGTGAAATAGCGCGCCGCGAACTCGGCTGGCATGCTGGCGCTGATCTTGGCCGGGTAACGCCCGGCGCGGGCGGTGGCGATGGCGTCGGGGCTCAGATCGGAGGCAAAAATTTGCAAGGTGCAACCGTGGTGCTCGGGCTGGCGCTGCACCGCTTCGGTGAACGCGATCGCCAGGGTGTAGGCCTCTTCGCCGGTGGAGCACCCTGCCACCCAGGCCCGGAACTTCGTCTCGCTGCCTCGGCGCGCCAGCAGCGCGGGCAGAGCGACATCGAGCAGGTGCTGCCACACAGCGGGATCGCGAAAGAAGCTGGTGACGCCGATCAGCAGTTCCTTGAACAGCAGGTCGATCTCTTGCGGGTTCTTCCTCAGAAAGCGCACGTACTCAGCCAACGTGGGCAGGCCATGGATGGCCATGCGTCGCTCGATGCGGCGGTGCAGCGTGCTGGGTTTGTAGAGCGAGAAGTCGTGCCGGGTTCTGCGCCGCAGCAGGCTGAAGATGCTCTCGATCGTGTCGTTGGCGTCGGTTGGCGGATCGATCGGTGGATGAATCGGCGCATCCATCGGCGAATCACTCGGCGAATCGGTCGGCGTGGGTTGTGGCCCCGCGTCTGCGGTGGACCGCACCGATTGACCATCCCAGGCGATGCAGCCCAGGATGCGCTCGGGCATGTCTTCAGGCAGCGCCACAAGGTCGACACAGCCCGCTGCCATGGCGCTGCGCGGCATCGAGTCGAACTGCGCCGATTCGGGCTCTTGCACCACGGTCAGGCCGCCCACCGCCTTCAGCGCCTGCAGCCCCAGCGTGCCGTCCGACCCCATGCCCGACAACACGACACCCACGGCCGAAGCCCCCAGCTCGCGGGCCAGGGAAGAAAACAGCACATTGATGGGCAGCCGCATGCCACGCGGCTGAATGAGCGGCACCAGGTGCAGCCTGCCCTGCGACAGGCTCATTTCGGTGTTGGGTGGAATCACATACACATGGTCGGCCTCGACGAGCATCTGTTCGCCCGCTTCGCGCACGCTCAGCGCTGTCACCCGCTGCAGCAACTCGGCCAGCATGGCTTTGTGCGTCGGGTTGAGGTGCTGAACCACGATGTAAGCCAGACCAGACCTCACCGGCACCCGGGCAAAAAACGCTTCAAGCGCCTCCAGGCCGCCCGCTGAAGCGCCAATGCCGACCATGCCAATCGTATTCAACGCGCCCACGCCACCCACCACCGCCATCGGCTGGCGCTCACCCAATGCGGTTGGCGAAAAAGTCATGCCGCAGTGTGCACCCTGTCAGCCTCCAGCCCGAGGCTTTTATGGCCTTCGATCGCTCGGCGCTTCACCGCCCGGCCGCCACAGGCCATGGCCCGGCGGGCACGAGCGCCATCAACAGCTGCCCGCCGACAGGTGTGGCGCTCGCCACCGCGTTCGCGCTGGAACCACCAACCCGGGACTGAACCGCGCAGGTTTGCCTACCCTCGCCCTTTCGCACCGCAGTGAGCATGGCTCGAACCGCCGCTCGGCATTCGGGCGCCAACAGGTCTTCAACATGGCGACCTGCCCACGCTTCGCTCGATCCGGGTGCGATCCAGTCGGCGGCGAGGCGGTTGGCGGCTAGCACCACCCCTTCGGGGCCGAGCGACAGGTAGGCGAAGGGAGCAAAGTCAAACAGCGCGGTGTATTGGGCCAGGTCTTCGATGTGTTGGCTGCAATCTTGTTGGGTTTGTTCGTGCTGCAAGTCCAGTTCAACCTGATGCACTTGCAGCTCGTGCAAAAGTTTGAGCGCGTCGCCTGCGGTTTCGGGCTTGGCGGCGAGGCCGTGCAGGAGCGTGAGCGCACTCACGCCAGTGTTCCACCCGCGCGCGAAGGGTGCGGTGCCGTTTGCAAGCCGTTCTTCAGCGCTCTGACGCAGCTTCATGTCCATGGGGCAACCTTTCGCTTCTCAATGAGCGTGGATTTTGCCTGAGGCTGTTTGGCCTGAGGCAACGATAAGACCATCAACTCGCGGACAGTTTGGCCCATCGGTTGCAACGCGTCCGTTCGCCAGCGAACAGACCAAACCACATAACGCGCGCACGATGCAAAATCGACGTCGCAGCGCGCCAGTGGCTGCCAATGTCTCGGTCCCTTGACAAAGCAGCGCATGAACAACAAAACCCTTCTTGAAAAAGCAAAAGCGGACGCTCCCACGAAGAACTTCCCCGTGGTTTGCGTGGGGGGCTCCGCCGGGGGCCTGGACGCCTACATCCGCTTGTTGACGAGCCTGCCGGCCGACATGGGCGTGGCGATCGTCATCGTCAACCACATCACCACCATGCCGACGCAGCTGCATGAGGTGCTGCCGCGGTTTTCTCGAATGCCGGTCGAGCTCATCACAGAAGACCTGCTCATCGAGCCCAACCACGTCTACATCATCCCCAACAACCGCGATCTGCATGTTGATGGCGACGTGTTCCACCTGGCGCCGATTTCCAAGCCGCGTGGCTGGCCCGATGTGATCACGGTCTTCCTGAAGTCGCTCACCCAGTTCTGGGATGGCAAGCTGATCGCGGTGATCGTGTCCGGCTTTGATGGCGACGGCGCCGAAGCCATGTGCGGTATCCAGGCGGTGGGCGGCATCACGATGGCCCAGAAACTGGATACAGCCAGCCAGCCCGACATGCCAGAGAGTGCCATTGCCAGCGGCTGCATCGACTTCATCCTGTCGCCGGAAGACATCGGGAAAGAGATCATGAGAATCGCCCATGAAGAGGCCGCGATTGCCGCTGACAAGCGCGACGCGCGGGGTGTGCTCTGACGGCTCTATTCAAGCTCTCGAACAGCCCGTTGCGCAGCCAGCGCCCGGTCCATGGCCGCAACGCGCGTCACATCGACGATCAGGCCGGTGGGCAGGGCAGAAATGCTGTGCACGGTGACACCGTCCGGGCCATCAACGCGAACAACCTGTGCTCGCTGCTGAAGGAAGACCGCCCGGTAGCTGTCAAACACCGAAGCGTCCATCGCGCACTTGTCCAAGACCTGCTTCAGCGCGCGGCCCACCAGATCTTCGCCAGCACACCCCAAGGCCAGCGCGGAAGTGGGCGAAGCCTTCTGCCAAGTGAAGTTGACCACTTCACCACCACCGCCAAACACCGGAGCAAGCGCCATGTGTCCGGGCTCGGCCAATTCCGTCAGCACGGCGAGATCCCATCTGGCGCGACCCAGGCGTGTTGCCCGCTCGGCATGCGCTGCTGCCAAGCTGGGATGCGGGCTGGGTCGTGGGGTGTGCATGGTGAATGTGCTCATGGGGTCCTCTCCTTTCGGTGTTGTGACCAATGTGAACCAAGCAATGCTGCCTGTCTGTACGCCAGCGAACACCCATGGCCTGTTCTCCTACAACACAACAGGCATCTGGACGTGGACCACCTTTTTTCAAAGCCACATGCGGACGATGCGATGTGAAAAACGCCAGCACCGTCAACCCCCGGCGCCGCTCTGACAAAGCAGTCCTCGCCAATCCGCCGAGCGCAGTCGCCGACAACACAACCAAAGCGCCGAGTGCCGACGCCACATTCCCGGTGATCGGCATTGGCGCGTCTGCGGGTGGGCTCGAAGCCTTGGAGCAGTTCTTCCGCCAGGCACCGGCCGATTCGGGCCTCGCGTTCGTGGTGGTGCAGCACCTCGACCCGACCCACGAGAGCCGGTTGGTGCAGCTGCTGCAGCGCAACAGCTCGATGCCGGTGGCGCTGGTGATCGACGGCCAAACCGTGTTGCCCAACCACATCTACGTCATACCGCCGGGGTGCGACATGGCGCTGCTGCACGGTGAGTTGCATCTGACGGAGCCCGCCGAACCGCGCGGCCTGCGCCTGCCGATCGACCATTTCCTGCGCTCGCTGGCGGCCGATCTGCGGGGCGATGCGATTGGCGTGATCCTCTCTGGCATGGGCTCCGACGGCACGCTGGGTCTGCGAGCCATCAAAGAAAACGCCGGCGCCGCCTTTGTGCAGGCGCCGGATTCGGCCAAGTTCGACGCCATGCCGCGCAGCGCCATCGATGCAGGCCTGGCCGACGTGGTGGCGCCCGCAGACGAGTTGGTCTCGCGCATTCTGGCCTTCTTGCACACCACGCCCACCCTGGCACCTGCAGAGCCCGCGCATTCGCAGCACGGAGCCAGCGGCGACACCGGTGGTGCGGCTGGCGACATCGCCAAAGTGCTGCTACTCCTGCGCGAGCGCACCGGCCACGATTTCTCGCACTACCGCAAGAGCACCCTGTTGCGCCGCATCGAGCGGCGCATGAAACTGCACCAGTTGCCACGCATCGCCGACTATGTTCGCCTGCTGCGTGAGAGCACGGCAGAGACCGAGCTGCTGTTTCAGGAGCTGTTGATTGGCGTGACCAACTTCTTCCGCGACCCAGCGGTGTGGGACCTGATCAAGAGCGATGTGATGCCAGCGCTGCTGGCCATGCGGCCCGAAGGCGGCGTGTTGCGCGCCTGGGTGCCGGGTTGTTCAACGGGTGAAGAGGCCTTTGGCCTGGCTATGGCGTTCAAGGAAGTGATTGAGGCCGCGCCGTCGCACGCCAAGCTGGCGCTCCAGATCTTTGCCACCGACCTGGACAAGACGGCGATCGACAAGGCGCGCAGCGGCGTCTACCCGCTGGGCATTGCAGCGGATGTGTCGGAGCAGCGGCTGCAGCGTTTCTTCGTTGAGGAAGGTCACGGCCGCGGCTACCGGGTCAGCACCGAGATTCGCGAGATGGTGGTGTTTGCACCGCAAAATGTGGCGATGGACCCGCCTTTCACCCGGCTGGACCTGCTGAGCTGCCGCAACCTGTTGATTTACCTGGAGCCCGAGCTACAGCAAAAACTCATTGCGCTGTTCCACTACAGCCTCAACCCCGGCGGCGTGCTGCTGCTGGGCAGCGCTGAAACGGTGGGCGACGCAACCAACCTGTTTGCGCCCTGGCATGGCAAGGAGCGTTTGTACCGGCGCCTGGACGGTCCCTCGCACGACGAATTGGGCAACTTCCCGGCGGCTTTCGCGCGCCGTCGGCCGCTCCCAGTCAACACCAGTGCCGAGGTGGCCAGCACCGCCGCAGCGCCCAAGATGCCCAACCTGAAGCAGCTGGCCGACGATCTGCTGCTGCAGCGGTTCGCGCCAGCCGCCGTGCTGGTCACAGCCAAAGGCGACATTGTTTACGTGAGCGGCAAAACCGGGCGCTTTCTGGAGCCGGCCGCCGGCAAGGCCAACCTGAACCTGCTGGCGATGGCACGCGAAGGCCTGAACCACGCGCTGGTCGGGGGTTTTCGCCGCGCCATGCGCGACAAGGTGGCGGTGACGCTGAATGGCATTACCGTGCCTTTCAACGAGGGGCGTCTGCGGCTCAACGTGCATGTGCAGCCGCTGGACAGCGGTACCGCGCCCCCAGGTCTGGCGCTGGTCGCCTTCGAAGAGCTGTCGTCGACCGACCTGCCGCAGGAGCTGGCGGACCACAGTGCGCCCCAAGGTGGGCCGGCCAAGCGGCTGGTGGCGCTGCAAAACGAACTGCGGCGCGCCCACGAAGACCTGCAAGCCACGCGCGAGGAAATGCAGACCTCGCAGGAAGAACTGAAGTCCACGAACGCGGAATTGCAAAGCACCAACGAGGAGCTGCAATCCACCAACGAAGAGCTCACCACCGCCAAGGAAGAGATGCAGTCGATGAACGAAGAGTTGCGCACCGTCAACCACGAGCTGGTGTCTCGGGTCGACGAAATGGTGAACACGGCAGACGACATGAACAACCTGATCAACAGCACCCAGGTCGCCACGCTGTTTCTGGACGCGCACTTGGGTGTGCGGCGCTTCACGCCGGCGACAGCGCGCCTGATCAAGCTGATCCCGAGCGATCTCGGTCGGCCGATCACCGACCTGGTGAGCGCGCTCGAGTACCCGGAGTTGGCGGACGACGCGCGCGAAGTGCTGCGCACCCTGGTGGACAGCGTGCGCGATGTGCCGGCCTCTGACGGCAGCTGGTACGCCGCCCACCTCATGCCGTACCGCACACAAGACAACCGCATCGACGGGGTGGTGATCACGTTTTCCGACATCGCCATGGCCAAAGCGCTTGAGCGCACCTTTCACGATGCACAGCAACTGCTGGCGCGGCATGCCGCAGACGAGAGCAGCGAGCCCGATGCCATGCGCCAGGTGGCGGCCTTGCTGCGCCATGCCAATGAGCTGGTGGACAAACGCTTCATCGATCAGCAACGCGATTTCATGCGCGCTGGCGCCGGCCTGCGGTCCGACGTATCCGGGAGCAAATCATGACGAATACCAACCGTCAAAAAGACGCTGCGGCGTTGCGCCGGCGTGCCGAAGCGCTGCAAAAGGTTCGGCTGGAAGACCCACCGCTGTCGGCCGTCGATGTTGAGCGCCTGCTGCAAGAGCTCCTGGTGCAGCAAATTGAGCTTGAGCTGCAAAACGAGGAGCTGGTTTCCCGCCGTGGCGAGATCGAAGCCGCTCTGGCGCGCTACACCGATTTGTACGACTTCGCCCCGGTCGGGTACGCCACGCTGGCGCCCGACGGCACGCTCACGCAAACCAACCTGGCTGGCGCCCTGCTGCTGGGCAGCCCGCGCGCGGAGCTTGAAGGCAAGCGATTGGCTTTGTTCGTGGTCGAGGCCGATCGGCGCGCCTTGTGCAATTGGCTGGACCAGGTGTTTGCCGGCAGCGAGCCCCAGCCCTGCCAGTTGCGCCTGCATTCGGCACAAGCGACCGATGGCCCGCAGATCACTGTGCAGATCGATGCCAAGCGAAACGCAAGCGGCAGCGAGTGCCGCGCGGTGTTGACCGACCTGACCCAGCGGCTCGCGGCCGAGGCGGCACACCAAGCCCTTGAATCGCAGCTGCGCGAATCGCAAAAGATGGAGGCCATCGGCATTCTGGCTGGCGGCATTGCCCACGACTTCAACAACATTCTGGCGGCCATCCTCGGCAATGTGGTACTGGCCCAGCAGGATGTCGGCGAAGGCCATGAGGCCCTGATTTCGCTGGCGCAGATTCGCCAAGCCGGTGTGCGAGCGCGCGGCCTGGTGCAGCAGATCCTGGCCTTCAGCCGCAGACAGCCCGATGCGCCGGTGCGCCTTGCACTGCAGCCGTCGATCCAGGAAACACTGGCCCTGCTGCGCGCCACATTGCCCGCAGGCGTGGACCTGGAGGCGTGGCTGGGCACGGAGCCGCTGGTGGTGCTGGCCGACGCTACACACCTGCAACAGGTGGTGATGAATTTGTGCACCAACGCCTGGCAGGCCATGCCGGCAGAAGGCGGGCGCATCGAACTGCAGCTCGATGCCGTGCGGCGAGGCAAGGACGCCTCCCACCAACTCCCCGCTGGTCTGGCGGCCGGGCGCTGGGCCAGGCTGCGCGTGCGCGACAACGGCTGTGGCATGGACGCGGCGACCCGGTCGCACATGTTCGAGCCCTTCTTCACCACCAAACCGGTGGGCAGCGGCACCGGCCTGGGGCTGGCGGTGGTGCATGGCATCGTCACGTCGATGGGTGGCGCGCTCAGCGTGAGCAGCGAACCCGGCCAGGGCAGTTGCTTTGAGGTGTGGCTGCCCTTGCTTGATGTGCCGCAAAGCGCCCCTGTGGTGCCGGTCGACACCGACACGCTTGTGCCTGCAACCGAGGGCCCTGCCAAGCACGTGATCTGCGTCGACGACAACGAGCCCATGCTGCGCATGGTGGAGCGGTGGTTGACACGCCGGGGTTACCGCGTCAGCGCCTACGCCGACCCTCAGGTGGCGCTGGCGGCTGTTCGCGCGGCGCCGCTGGGCGTTGACGTTGTTGTCTCCGACTTTCACATGCCAGGCATGTCTGGCCTGGCACTGGCCGAAGCCCTGGCCGCCCTGCGCCCCGACCTGCCGATCGTCCTCAGCTCGGGCTACGTGAGCGACGAATTGCTGCGTAACGCCCGCCGCTGCGGCGTGCGCGAGGTGATTTACAAGGAAGACACCATCGACAAACTGGGCGCGGTGCTGCAGTACCTGCTTGATGAGAAAGCTTGATGGTCCGTGGCTGGAAACCGCCGCTGCGAAACAGATCGCCTGAACAAGCGCGCCACACACATCGGCACCGGCCACACGACCATGTGTTGAAAACACCGCACCTTGCGCGAGACCAATCAACACGCCAGACAGCCGGCGAAACACCAGGCAAAAGGAAACCCCATGCACATCGACGCCACCGACTTCAGGCTTCGTGAGGGCGACGAGGTTGACTTGGGCCTTTGGGCCACCAACGTCAAGCCGCTGTACAAATCCAAAAAGGCCTACCGCAAATTGTTGGAAGACCAGGTCGAGCAGCTGAGCGACCAGCAACGCATGCTGTACGCGGCGAACCGGCATGCCGTGCTGCTGGTGTTTCAAGCCATGGACACGGCAGGCAAAGACGGCGCGATTCGCCATGTGATGTCGGGCGTCAACCCGCAGGGCTGCCAGGTGTTCAGCTTTGCCCACCCAAGTGCGCGGGAACTTCAACACGACTTTTTATGGCGCACCACCCGCGACCTGCCCGAGCGCGGGCGCATCGGCATCTTCAACCGGTCGTATTACGAAGAGGTGCTGATCGTGCGCGTGCACAAGAGCATCTTGCACAGCCAATTGCTTCCCGATCCTGCGCCCGACGAGTCGGTGTGGCACAGTCGCTTCCGCTCGATCGTCGATCTGGAAAGGCACCTGCACGCCAGCGGCACGCGCATCGTCAAGATTTTCTTGCACCTCTCTAAGGAGGAGCAGCGCAAGCGCCTGCTGGCGCGCATCGATGAGCCGGAGAAAAACTGGAAATTCAGCGCAGCCGACATCGCCGAGCGCGGGTTCTGGGACGCCTACATGCAGGCTTACAGACATGCCCTTGCGGCGACCAGCACGACAGACTCGCCCTGGTTCATCGTGCCAGCCGACGACAAGAAAAATGCACGGCTGATCGTGTCGCAGATCGTGCTGGATGCGCTGGAAGGTCTTGGATTGAGCTACCCCGAGGTCACCGCAGCGCGGCGCCAGGAGTTGAAAGCGATTCGAAAAAAGCTGGAGAAATGAGCAGCAGGCAGAAGCGCTGCTCAGTGAGTGGCTGAGCCCTGCGTTGACGTCACCCCATCGACCGTGGCGGCGGCATCGCGCTGCTCGCAGCGGGGAGGGGGCTTTCGGCGACCACCACCAAGCCATCGAGCAGGGTGATTTCGCCAACAGGAATCTCCACGCCGGTGTCGAGCACCACAGCGACCACGCGCTCGCGTTCCTCATCAACGAGCATTTCGCTCACCGTACCGATCTGAATGCCCATCGCATTCACGCAATGCCAGCCGCGACAATCCTGATCGTTGTGAGACAGCTGGTAATCATCGAGTTCCAAAAGTCGTTTGACGGCCATGGTGTGAATCCTTTGTCCGGTGTGAGGTCAGTTGACCTTGCTGAATTCGGTGGCGTGCAGATAGACCTGCGTTTTCTTGAGCCACTCGCGCTCGGGCTCGGTCAGGTCGCGGAAGCGGTCGCTGGCGATGGTATTGATCTCATCGGGCTGTATCCGTTGGAAGTTGCCCTTCAGGTTGAGCGTGTTGCCCTGATCGATCTGGCCCTGGGTGCCGACCCCTCGGTTCAACGCCGGGTCGATGATGACCAGCAGCTCTTCGCTGCCCGAGGCCAGCGTGAAGGACTTCGGCCCCACGACCCGGACCACACGCACGTTGGCAAGCACCGCTTCGCGGCCAACCAGGGTGAGCTTGTCGCTGGTGGCGGCATAGGTGCCTGCGTCCGTGAACCTAGCATCTGGCGCCGAGCCGGCTGGCGCGCGGGTGGTGGTGGCGGTGGTGTCTGCGGGGGCCGCCGCGTCGGTGCCGGTTGGGCCTGCGGGCGTGGTCGTGGTGATGTCTGTGGCCCCCGGGGTGGCGCTCAAGGGGGCGGTCACTGCCGCAGGGGCGGTGGCAGCGGTGTTCAGGCCCGCGCGGTCCCGCGAAAAGTATTGCCAGACAAACCAGATGGCCAGCAGTACGAGCAGACCGATCAGCCACATCGCCCAGGGGCTCATGCTCTTTTTTTCGACGCGTATTTCTGCCATTCGATCGCTCCTTGGCTGGATGTTCCTGAGTACAGTGGCGCAGACGACGAAATGATTTTCTGGCGCGTCAGGCCTCGCTGTTGTAGGAGGCCTGCGCTTGAGGCCATCGGAAAGCTGGTCGCCAGCGTCGCGGCCGCAGCGCCTGCAGACCCTGCTTGTACCGCCTACGGCGCTGGCTCATCCTGCCGCATCACAGTCGGCCCATGATCAGCATCACGATCAACACCACCACGACCAAGCCAACAATCCCGCTGGGCCCATAGCCCCAGCTGCGGCTATGTCCCCAGGTGGGAAGCACCCCGAGCAAAATCAGCACCAGCACGATCAACGCAATCATTCCTATGCTCATGAGAATCTCCTAAAAAAAGCAACGAAGAAGCCAACAGGAATCTTAGGTAGACCGCGGAGGGAGGTCTGTTCGCTGTCGCACACTGAGGTCTGCGCGGCCGCAGCCGGGAGCGGCGGCTGGCGCAGTTGTTGCGGCATACATGCCCAACTGCGCCCGCACCCCCGTGCGGCTCCCTGTGTGTCAGCGCGCCTCGGCGTTGCGTTCGCGTTGGTCGATCGCTTTCCCGGCGTTCTGCTTGCCACCGGCTCGTCGTTCAATGAGCACATTGATCTCCGAGCCAAACAGGATGGCCAGGCCTGCGATGAAGAGCCACAGCATCAGCACGATCACCGCACCCACGCTGCCGTAGGTGGCGGCGTAGTTGCCGATGCTTTGGGTGTACCAGGCGAAAGCCAGCGATGCGACCAGAAGCAGGGCGACGCCGACAACGCTGCCGGCGGTGATGAAGATGAACTTGTTCTGGACATTCGGGGCAAGGTAATAAATGAAGGAAAACGCCAGCAGCAGCGCTCCCAGGATGACCAGCCAGCGAAAGGCTGTGAAGAGCGCCAGCAGCGCGCCGCCGATGCCGAAACGCGCGCCCAGCCAGTCCTGAATCTGGCCACCCAGGACGATCAGCGAGAAGCCGCCCAGCACCAGCACCACGAACAGCAGGCTCAGTGAGATCGCCACGAGCCGGGCCCGCAGAAAACCGCGCCCCTCTTTGACGCCATAGGTGATGTTGAGCTGCTGCATGATCGCGTACATGCCGCTGGAAGTGGCCCACAGCGCAGCGAGCAAGCCAAACGAGAGCAGGCCACCGCGTTGTTCTTGTGTGACCTCTTGAACGACACCGGTGAACATCTCAGAAGCGCTCGATGGCAGTGCCTGGCGCAGCAGATTCATGATCGCCTGATCGACATTCTCGATCGGCAGGTAGGGGATGATCGCCAGCACGAAAATCATCGCTGGAAAAATCGCCAGCATCAGGTAAAAGCCCAGCACCGCCGCGCCGTTGAGGATGTTGTCGTCTTGGGTTTCTTGGTACAGCGCTTTCAGAAACTGCCAGCTTGTTGCGGGTGTTGTCATCTGCCTGCTCCTACCTGATCTGAAGGGGATTCAGCTGCCTTTTTGAATCAGCGCCATCCCGGCTGCTCAACGGCGCTCAGGCCCCAGAAGTGCGCGATGTGGCGGGTGGAGGAGATGCCGACTTCGAGCATGTAATCGCCGCTGGCACCGCAGCCCTCGGCGCCTCCTGTCTCAAGTGGCGTGCCATGTCCCATTCCGGTGATGTTGTATTCCTCGATGACTTCACGGCCGCTGGCATCACACCAGACCTGCCGTGGATAGCCATCCACCACTTCGGTCCGCGTCGGCGGACCCTCAACCTGGTGGATCCCCTGCCACTGCCGGACGATTGCATCGGCATTGGAAGAATCAACGGTCTGGTCCAGGCTGCCGTGCCAAACGGAGATCGTTGGCCAGTTTTTGACGTTCTCCGATGCGTCGCGCACCAGGGCCTCCAGTTTCGAGTCGGATGGCCCGCCATATCCCTTCATTCGAAAAAGGGCTTGCATCAGGGTGTTGGCGCTTCGATATGGCAGCCCGGCAATGATGGCGCCGCCTGCGAACACATCTGGATAGGTGGCCAGCATCACCGATGTCATGGCGCCACCGGAGGACAAGCCGGTGATGAAGATGCGATGGGGATCGACACCGTGTTCTTCGACGACCTGTTTGATCATCTGGCGGATGGAAAGGGGTTCTCCGTCGCCGCGATGGGTATCGCCCCACTTGAACCAGTTGAAGCTGCGCAACGCGTTGTTGGAGGGTCTCTGTTGAGGAAAGAGCAGCGCAAAACCATACTCGTCTGCGAGGGCGGACCAGCCTGATCCGTGGTCGTAGCCCTCTGCGGTCTGCAGGCTACCGTGCAAAACGACGACGAGCGGAGCACCTTCCCGGAAGTTCTCAGGTACGTACGTGTCTTCCTTTAGTGATCCGGGGTCCGAACCGAACTTCCTCACGACGGTTAAGTTGCTGCCAAAAGGCTTCGAAGATGCCATCAGTGGGCTCCTTTATTTGGTTGGGGGAGGGCGTCATGCGGTGTGACCTCAAGACGATCTTGGTTGGTACTTTGTGCTCGCCGATGTACCGCAGTCACGGCAGGCATCGCCCAGCCAGTTTCGACAGCCGTTTCAGGCGAAGGCGTTCACCTGCACGATCTTCCTCTAGGCCGCCTCGACGGTGGATCTCGTGCGTGCAAAGATGATCAAGGGGTCCACCATCAGGGATTGAGCGGAGACACGCCTCCCATCAGGAAGCAGCCTGTCAGCGTCCACCTTATGGCTCTGCGCTGGTCTCCCGAATTGGGCACGGACCGATCAGCGCATGCCCACGTAGCCCAAAATGAACATGACGATGACCACGACGCCGACGATCCAAATGATGCGATTCATGGAGGCTTCCTGCCGAGATGGCGATTTCTATTGGGTGACAGACGCACTTTGCTCGTGTGCCCACTCTTGAAGCTCAGCTTAGTTCTTTGCCCCCCAGAGCACCGTGCGGTGCCGAACATTGCTCGAAAAAATCATTGGGTTGCCGGTGTGCCGCTTGGTTCACCTCCGTCGCAGATGGATGGGCGGTCGTTATCGTCGGCACCCTGGTTTTGCCAGACGCGGGGATGTGGGGCTGTGTCTCGACATCTGCGCAAGTCGCAGCTCCGTGGTGCCTTGTTCGTCGGCGCGCTGCGGCCTGGGCGCCCAATCGACGCTCAGACCCGGGCTGCGCGCAGTCGAAGTCCAAACTCCTGCAGGGCGCCGATGCCGCTTTGCTCAGACTCCGCGAGCCACGCCTGCAGATCGGCAACCAGCTGATCGGCGCAGACGTTGGTGCGCGTCCAGAGCATGCGCAACGCTTCGCGCATCGCGACCAGCTTGGCGAGACGGGGGCTTGATGCCAGCGCACCCGCGATCTGCGCCTTGACGTTGTCTGGAATCAGCTCGTCATCCCGATGCAGCCAGCGGCTCGCGATTCGAATATCGGCGAGCTCGCTGGCTGTGCTTCCCTCGGCTTTGAGGCGACGCACCTCGGCGCGGCTGGCGCGACGCAGGCTTCGCGCGTAGTCGGCCATCACCTCGTACCGGTTGGCGATGATCGCCTCCAGCGTCTTGTCGTCGGCCACCGCCTTCACAGCGCCAAACCGCAGCCGCGGCACTGTCTTGCGGACCGTTGCAAGGCCGAGCAGCTCCAAGCTGCGGATGTAGAGCCAGCCGATGTCGAACTCGTGCGGCCTGACCGACAGCTTGGCCGATGTGGGGTAGGTGTGGTGGTTGTTGTGCAGCTCTTCACCGCCGATGATCAGCCCCCAGGGCAGGATGTTGCGGCTCGCGTCCGTTGGCTCGAAGTTGCGGTAACCCCACCAGTGCCCGATGCCGTTGACGATGCCCGCCGCAGTGATCGGAATCCAGAGCATCTGCACCGCCCACACGGTGGCACCGATGGCGCCGAAAAGAAGCAGATCGACGATCAACATCAGCGCGACGCCTGCCAGGCTGAAGCGGGAGTACAGGTTGCGCTCGATCCAATCGTCGGGCGTTCCGTGCCCGAACTTGGCGAGCGTCTCCCCGTTTTTGGCTTCGCTGCGGTAGAGCTCGCTGCCTCTCAGCAGCACGGTCTTGATGCCGCGCGTTTGCGGGCTGTGTGGGTCGTCCGGCGTCTCGCACCTGGCGTGGTGTTTGCGGTGAATGGCGACCCACTCCTTGGTCACAATGCCGGTCGTTAACCAAAGCCAGAACCGAAAGAAATGAGACGGGAGGCCATGAAGATGGAGTGCTCTGTGCGCCTGGGCGCGGTGCAGAAAGATGGTGACCGCCGCGATCGTGATGTGCGTGGCAACCAGCGTGAAGGCGACGATCTGCCAGCCATTGAATCCGGAAAATCCATGGGCCAGCCAGTCGACCAGATTCGAAAATACGTTCGTCTCGCTCATTGCAATGCCCTAAGACGCCAACCGAAGACCATCACCGGCTTGCCGGTTCGGTTCCGGACAGCGGCAGACCCGACGTCTTCTCGCGGTGGTCGTGCAGCCGTCCGAGCCTGCTGTCCAGCAGATGCGCCAGCTTCTGCGCAGCGCCATGCACCGCTTGCTCCACCGTGGCAGCCTGATCGGTCACGGCCACCGGCTGCCGACCTTCAAGGCGCGCTTCCAGCATGCAGCGCTGGTCACGCTGCCCGCTCTTGCCGGCGTTCTCGTCACTCAGGTGTACCTCCACCCGGGTGACGTGCTCGCTGAAGCGCTTCAATGCTTGCTCCACCGTGGCATTCACCTGAGCGGCCAGGGCTTCGGAGCCGTCGACGTGGTCATCGGTGTTGAGTTGGATCTTCATGGGGTTCTCCTGTGGATTTCGGGACGGTTCGGAAAAAAGGCGGCGTGTGGCGCAGGGTGACCTCTGTGCAAAAGAAGCGCAGTGGGCTCCCGCGGATCAGTGTCGAAAGCTCGCCGCCACGCCGGTATCGCAAGGCATGCGTTCGGCCGACAAAACATGGACATCACCGCCCATGCTCTCGACCAGCGCAGCCAGGTCGTCGAGCACATCGTCCACGCGCGGATTCGCAAGATCGGCGGGATCGATGCGACCGGTGGACGGGTCGATCCGCCCAGCCACCTGCCGCTCGGCCTCGATCAACAGCGTCGCCACCCGACCGGCCACGGCGGCGTGGGCAACTTCCGACAGGTTTTTGCTGCCCAGGCCGTGGGCTGCTGAGGCGGCGTAGGCGTCGGTCAAGACAGCCTGCTGTGCCTGCTGCTGCGGTGCTACCACCTCCCAGGTGCGCTGTACCAAGGTCTCATGCGTCAGCCCGTGGGGGTCTGCCATCAAACCGCTGGCCATCAGGAACGGGTTGTTGCTGACCTCTCGGAACAGGTGATGGTGCTCGGGCAAAGCCGCCAGAAGCAAGGGCAGGCCCGATGGGCGCGAGTGGTGGTCCAGCACAGCGCTATCCACAGCCCGAAAGAAACGCTCGGTGTCGCCGGCGATGTCGTCATTCCTGCCACCTTGGTTCTGCTTCAACGCTGTGTTGCCGCCATCGCTGCCGCCATCGAAGGACACGCTGATGGGCGGCCCGGTGGACCCGTCGACCAGTTCCGCGGCAGGCATCTGCGGCACGCCAACCGCCAGCGTCACGGGATCAAGCGTGTGGCGATCACCCTCAAAAAGCTGCACCTTGTGCAAGCCCAAGGCCAGCACCTGGTAGCGCTCGGTCGATTGCAGCCGCTGGCGCAGCGGCTTGGTGTGGAAGCTGTCGGCCACCACAGCCAGCTCAGCCACCGGCTGCTGCAACCGGAACACGCGGAACAAGCCTGATGCGCTCAGCACAGCCAGGCCGTCTTGCGTGTGGTTCCAGAAGTCGCGGTCTTCTGCGAGGGCATGGAAGGGGTCGAGAAGCGCCTTTTTGGCCGCTGACGACAGCTGTTGTGGCAGCGAGGTCTCCAGCGCTTTCACCAGATGGCCGAACCGAATCGGGTCCTGCTGGTTTTCGGGATGGCGCCGATGGGTTGGTTGGTAGAGCGACAGGCAGGGCCGTTCCTCGAACGACGCCAGTTCCCCCAAGCTCGCTTGGGTGAGTGTGTCGGGCGTGTGGGTGGTTTTCATGTGGCTTCCTTTTGTGGTGTCTGTGGCCTGGCGGCATTCGGCAACTTCGGCACGCTGCGCGCTCAGGGGACGAGAGGACAAGCAGCACACAGTGCTGGGTGAACAGGCAGTCTGCCCAGCTCGTTTAACCCCGTCTGTGCGACAACGAACATGCACTCGAACGCCCAGCACCGCCTGGTTGCGCCTGCGCGGGGGAGCGATGGTGGGCGGTTGACGGCGAGCCTCCCGGTTGCATCAGCTCTCAATCCCGCGCAGCGCCTGGCTCGCCGCCGTGAAGGCCGCTTCCACAGCGCGCAGGTCATCCGCTTCTGGCACCGTTTCACGCGCCCCTCTCACGATCATGGCAGCGTGGCGCTGCAGACAGGCTGCGTCCTGCGCGTGTCGCACGTGGTTCGCGACCTGAGCGATGGCATCGAGCATGCGGATGGCCACAGCCGGGTTCGACCGGGCGCTTTGCCGGATCTGGTTCAAGGAGGTGTCCACGATCCCTGCAAACGTGGATCCCGGCGCCACCAGCCGCAAACGCCCGTGAGCGTCGAATCGGCAACTCGAGGGTAAGTCGCGTTCAGCCAAGCGGCACAGGCCCGAGCCGAGTCGGTCCACGCAGGCGATCGCTGTGAACGGGTCGTTGATGCCCGGAGACAGCGCCCGCACGGCGATCTCGACCAACTGTTTGAAAGAGAACTCGGCATCCTGGGTGGCGGTGCGCTGGTCACCGAGCACGAAGGCCGCATTGATCTTCTCCACCAGGGTGTCTGTGACGCGGTCCCCTGGCCAGACCATCACCATCACCCGGCCCTTGACGAGGTAGTGTCCCGGTCGGCACTCCAGCCGCAGCAGCAGATCTTCCTCGGCGGCCAAGTCCATCAGCGCCTCGGCGGCGATCTGCTGGAGGTAGCCGTCTTCCAAGGCGCCCACAGGACGCGCCTCGCGTGAAAACGCCGACGGCAGGTCGGCCTCGCCCGTTGCGCTCGAAACCTCGGATGCAGGCTTGCCCAAGTGGCCGGGAAACAGCCTGTCGATCCCGTCCACCAATTCCCTGCCGACCTGTGCCACCACCTCGTCGGCCTGGATCGACACCGAGACGTGGTGGATGAAGTAGATCAGCACGCCGATGCTGACAATGGCCAGCAGCACGCCAATGGTGACGGCCAGATGCGGCACAAAGGCCACCTCGTCGCCGCGTCGGATGGTGCGCAGCACGAGCAGGCAATACACGAAGGTGGCCACAAAGGTGCCCAGCACCACCTGGTTGGCGGTGTCGCGCATGAAATTGCGCAGCAGGCGGGGACCCAGCTGCGACGAGGCGAGCGACAGCGCCACCAGCGTCATCGAGAACACGGTGCCGGCGATGGCGATCATCGACCCGGCCACGGTGCCCAGCAGCAGGCTGGCACCTTCGGCGCCACCGGAATAGATCCAGCTCAGGCGCTTCAACCAGTCTTCGGTGGCGGCCTTGTCGAGCTCAACGGCACCAAGGGCGAGCGCCACGGCCAGGCATGCCATGACCGCTGGCACAAACCAGAAACTGGATCGAAGCCGATCCCAGTATTTCAACAGCAGGGTTGTCAAGCGGCCTCACTTCAGCTCGTAAGCCAAGACCGAGTCGCCCACCGTGGTGCCCAACGAGCCATGGCCGCCCGCCGCGACGACCACCATCTGCCGGCCGTCGATGCGGTAGGTCATGGGGGTCGCCTGGCCGCCAGCTGGCAGTCGGCTCTCCCAAAGCTTGCGCCCGGTTGTCACGTCGTAGGCGCGCAGGTAGTTGTCCATTGTTCCGCTGTAAAACACAACACCGCCGGCTGTGATCAAGGGCCCGCCCAGGCTGGCCACCCCCATCGGGAAAGGAATTGGAAGAAAGGCAGGCATCTGATCGCGCACGGTACCGTGCCGATGCATCCACGCCTTCTGGCCGGTCCGCAGATCGACCCCGGCGATGGCACCCCATGGCGGCGCCTGGCATGGCAGCCCGAGCGGTGACAGGAACGCACCTATCTTCACCGCGTAGGCCGAACCGAGGTTTTCGTTCCAGTGCTCTTTGGCGTCGGCACTGACCACATTGGTCGTGTCATCGGGACGCGGAATCAACTGGAACGTGAAGGCCAGGAACGCGGGTGTGCCGACCATGATCTGCCGCACCGGATCGACCGCCACGCCGCCCCAGTTGAAAACCCCCGCATTGCCCGGATAAACCAGCGTGCGTCGCGTCGATGGTGGCGTGTAGGGCCCGTCGTAGTCCAGCCGGCGCAGCTGGATGCGGCAGATAAGCTGGTCCAGCGGTGTGGCGCCCCACATGTCCTTGCCGGTCAAGGCCGGTGGCATGAAGCTCAGCGACGAGTGGGGTTGTGTGGGCGCGGCAAATTCGCCGGGCACCGTGCTGGGAGGAGCAGGCCGTTCACCCACCGGCAGGATCGGCTGGCCGCTGCGGCGGTCCAGCACGTACAGGTCGCCCGTTTTGGTGGGCATGACCAGTGCCGGCACCGGCTTGCCGTCGATCGTCAGGTCGATCAGTGACGGTTGGGCTGGCACGTCGCGATCCCAGAGGTCGTGGTGCACCGTCTGGAACACCCAGCGCAGCTTTCCGGTCGCCACATCGAGCGCGATGATGGTGCTGGAAAAGCGCTCGACCTCAGGGCTCCGGCCTGCCCCCAGTTGGTCGGGCGATCGGTTGCCCAGTCCGATGTAAACAAGCCCCAGCTGAGCATCGGCACTGGACGGCGCCCAGTTGTTGGGCGCACCGGCGGTGTAGGTTTGGCCCGGCAGCAGCGGCTCGGTAGCGTCTGGACGCCCTGGATCGAAGTTCCACACCAACTGCCCGCTGCGAACGTCAAACGCCCGTATCACGCCGGAGGGGTTGTGCACCGATGCGTTGTCGTTGATCGAACCACCAACGATCACCACGCCGCCTGCCACCACCGGGGGCGAGGTCTGCATGTAGGAACCGGGTTGGAGGTTCGGCATGCCGGCGTTGAGATTGACCACGCCTTGCTCGCCGAAATCGAGGCACAGCTCGCCGGTTTGCGCGTCCAGCGCAAACAGACGAGCGTCGATGGTGGGCAGGTAAATGCGGCGCACACAGGTTGACGGTGGCGCACCGGCGGGCACGCTGCCAGGCCTTCCTGGCGTTGCGTCGGCACCCTCGTGGTAGGCCAGGCCGCGGCAGGTCAGATGCTGGCTGGTGTGGCCGACGTCGATCTGCGGGTCGAAGCGCCATCGCACTTCCCCGGTGGCGGCGTCCAGGGCAATCGCGTGTTGCCGAATGCTGCACAGGTACAGCAGATCGCCAACCTTCAAGGGTGTGACCTGGAAGGTGCGCTCGATTGGCTCACCGGGGCGCGGCGTCTCGCCGGTGCGAAAGGTCCACGCGACGCCCAGTCTGCCGACCGTGGCGGGCGTGATGTCGGCAAGCGACGAGTAGCGCTGTCCCTGTCCGGTGCCGCCATAGGCTGACCAGTCGTCGCCAGCGGCTGCAGCTGGAACCACACCGCCTGGCACGCCGGTCTGCGAGACCGGTGCATCGGGTAGCAGTCCCGCAACTTCAAAGGGGTCACGCGCCATCGAAACCGCCGCGAGGGCGGCCACCGACAACACGGCCCCTGCCAACCAGCCGCGTGCACCACGCCACGAATTTGTAGCGGGGCTCCCCGTCACGGTTGCACCGCGCAGCGTCCGGTCGATCCAAGGGGTTAGCAGCCACAAGCCAATGACCGCCAGCAGGGCGCCCCGAGGGATCAGCGCCCAGCGATCCAGCCCCACTTCCCAAAGTGACCAGACAGCCATCGCCACCAGCAGTCCGGCATACACCCCCAATGCGATGCGGCGGTGGCGAATCAGCAAGGCGCCGCACGCGACCAAGGCAATGCCCGCAACGCCATATGCCCAGCTTCCGCCCAGCGCTGCAAGCCAGACACCTCCAGCGCCGAGGATGGTGCCGAAGAGGACGAGAATCCAGGCGGTAATGGCTGTCAGCATTCTTTCGTTTCCTCATCGTTGTGCGAGTTCGATACAACCCGCGGTGGCATTGAGATCCCTCGCGCGCAAAGATTGACATGTGGTGCCGCCGTCCGCTGTTCGGTACCGCACATTGGCATCGACGACCCACAGCGGGGAAGCGGGCGTCTGCTGTGGGATTGCTTTGTGCGTCATCGCACAGACACGGCGCTGCCAGACGCGCATCTTGTTCTGCTGAAAACCGCAGAAAGCTGGACCCTCATGCTTTGCCAACCCAGGAACTTGTTGCATCGCGCCACCACCGCCACCGATGGAAAGCCTGGGCGGGCGCGGCGGCTGCTCATCGACGAAAACTTGTGGGCTACCCGGTACTGGGTTTTAGGCAGCCGCAACGGGTGGATCAGCGACAACGTGCTGATTGCCCTGCGGTGGATCCAGCGCTTGAGCTCGGGACCTTGCGCCATGGCGCTTGACTTGTCGCCTGAAGCCCTGAACCAGGCGCCTTGGTCGGAGCCGATGTATTCGCTCATGTGCGAACGGAAGGTCGCCGTTCGCATGCTCTTGGGGCGCGCAGGGCACTGGACTGGCACCGCAGCGGCGGCGGCGTAGTGCCCACGCAAAAACCTGTTGAGGCGGGGCATACCTCGCCACCCGACGATCCGTCGCTGAGCGACATCGCCGATCTTGCTCTGGCGCTCGGCACCGACCAGGAACATGGACTCGGCGCCGATGAGGCCGCTGCCCGGCTGCTCAAAGACGGCCCCAACGAATTGCGCGCGGTGCCACCCGTGTCGGCCTGGCGCCGGGCGTTGGCGCAGTTGCAGGACCCGCTTGTGTACCTGCTGGGTGCGGCAGCAGCGGTGGCCCTGGCCGCCTGGTGGTTCGAAGGCCGCGGCCAGCCTGGCGTGGCTGGCTGGCCGCTGGACGCCATCGTCATCACCGCTGTGGTCGTGCTCAATGCGGTGCTGGGCTGGCTTCAAGAAAACAAGGCGGCGCAGGCGGTGGCGGCGCTGGCGAAGATGACCACCGCCACCTCCAGCGTGTTGCGCGACGGCGCGGTGGCTCGGGTGCCCAGCGCCGAGCTCGTCAAGGGCGACCTGCTGGTGCTCGCCGAGGGCGACGCGGTGGGCGCCGATGCGCGCTTGGTGCAGGCCGCCGCGCTGAAGCTGCTGGAGGCGCCGCTGACGGGCGAAAGCGAGTCCGTGCTGAAGGATGCGGCATCGCTTCCCGAGGCTGCGGCATTGGGCGACCGGCTGAACATGGTGTTCAAAGGCACGGCAGTGGCGCAGGGCACCGGCCGCGCCATCGTCACCGCCACCGGCATGCAGACCGAGATGGGCGGCATCGCCACGTTGCTCGACACCACGCCCGATGCCCCGACGCCGCTGCAGGTCGAGATCGCGCACCTGGGCAAGGTGCTGGGCATTGCGGCGCTGGTGATCGCCGCCGTTGTGGTGGGCACGATCCTGCTCATCTCGGACATCCAAGGCATCGCCGATGTGGTGGCGGTGCTGCTGCTCGGCGTGTCGCTGGCGGTGGCCGCCGTGCCCGAGGGGCTGCCGGCCATCCTCTCGGTGGTGTTGGCCATGGGCGTGCGCCGCATGGCGCGCCACAACGCCATCGTGAAGCAGCTGGCCTCGGTGGAGACGCTTGGCTCGGCATCGGTCATTGCGTCTGACAAGACCGGCACGCTGACGCGTGGCGAGATGACGGTGCAGCGGGTGATGACAGCCTCGGGGCGAACCGATATCAGCGGCGTCGGTTACGCGCCTGAAGGCGGCGTCAAGCGGGCGGGCGCTGAAGGGGTCGATGGCGCAATGTCCAACGATCTGCGCGGGGAACTGCAGGCCGTGCTCAGCGGCGGCAGCCTGGCGGGCAACGCCCAGCTGCAGCAAGACGACAGCGGCGCCTGGGCGATCCATGGCGACCCGACCGAAGCTGCGTTTTTGGTGGCGGAGCGAAAGCGGGCGGGCAGCGAGGACGGCGTGTCTGAGCGCAAGCAGCGTTTTGAGCGCATCGGCGAGATCCCGTTCACCTCGCAGCGCAAGATGATGTCGGTGCTGGTGGTGGACCATGCTGATGGCGATGCGCACCTGCTCTTCACCAAGGGCGCGCCCGATGTGCTGCTGGCGTATTGCACCCACGCTCGCCGGGGCGACGCCACGGTGGCGCTTGATGAGGCCTTGCGCCAGCAGGTGCTGGCCGACGTGGCGGCGATGACCGACGACGCGCTGCGCACGCTTTCTGTGGCGCGGCGCACGCTGGCCCCTGACGCGCAGATTCCAGCCGATGCCGAGGCGGCGGCTGCGCTGGAACAGGCGCTGGAATACCTCGGCACCGTGGGCATCATCGACCCGCCGCGCAAGGAAGCCGCCGTGGCCATTGCCGAGGCGCACCAGGCCGGCATCCGCGTGGTCATGATCACCGGCGACCACCCGCGCACGGCGGTGCGCATCGCGGCCGATCTCGGCATCGTCGACACCGGTGCCGCGGTGCTCACCGGGATCGACATCGACCAGCTGGATGAAAAAGCCTTCGCCGCCGCCGTGCCGCAGACCTCGGTGTTCGCCCGCGTGGCGCCCAAGCACAAGCTGCGCATCGTGCAGGCGCTGCAGGCCAGTGGCAACGTGGTGGCGATGACGGGCGACGGCGTCAACGACGCGCCGGCGCTCAAAGCCGCCGACATCGGTGTGGCGATGGGCGTGGCGGGCACCGAGGTGACCAAAGAGGCGGCCCGCATGATCCTGGCCGACGACCACTTCGCCACCATCGTGCTGGCGGTGCGCGAAGGGCGTGGTGTGCTCGACAACATCCGCAAGTTCCTGCGCTATTTGCTGTCGTCGAACATCGCCGAGGTGCTCACCGTGTTTGCCGGGGTGGTGGGCGCCGGTGTCATCGGCCTGGAGGCGACCGCCACCGGCTCGGGTGGCGCGGTGGTGCTGCCGCTGCTGGCGACACAGATTTTGTGGATCAACCTGATCACCGACACCGGGCCCGCCTTGGCCATGGGCGTGGACCCGATCGCCGACGACGTGATGGCGCGTGAGCCGCGCCCGCGCAGCCAGCGCATCGTAGACGCTCGCATGGGGCTGAGCGTGCTTGAAGCTGGTGTCGTGATGGCGGCACTCACCCTGCTGACGCTGGACCTGTTCCTGCCCGGCGGGCTGATCAAGCCGGTGGACGCCTGGCTCGGTGCCGGCCCGCACAGCCTGGAGCTGGCGCGCACCGCCGCGTTCAACGTGCTGGTGCTGACGCAGCTGTTCAATTGCTTCAATGCGCGCTCGGTATCGGCCTCCGCCTTCCGAGCGGCGTTTTCCAACCATTGGCTGTGGGCGGCGGTGGCGTTGTCGACCGCGCTGCAAGTGGCTGTTGTGCACCTGCCGTTTCTGAACCTCGCCTTCGGCACCGTGCCGCTCTCGCTGGGTCAGTGGGGGGTGTGTGTGGCGATAGCCAGCGGGGTGTTGTGGTTCAGCGAAGCGCGCAAGTTGGTGCGCCGCCTGTGGGCTCACCGCGTGGCTTGAAAGTTCAGGGCGCAGCTTGTCCAGTTAATGCCGATGCCGGGGTAGCGCACTCGTTCCACAGCTCGATCACCCGGCGGTCCGCGTGGTGCGGGTTGGTGCCCAGCAGGCTGACCGACGCCGGGTGCAAGATGAAGTGGTGGCCTTCGATCAGCGGCAGCTCAATCCACCGGGTGGCCAGCGCCACGCCAAACTGACCGTGCGAGAACAGCGCAACAGTTCCGCCCATGCGGTGCAGCCGGGCGATCAACCGGTCCGCCCGCGCGCTGATGTCGGCCGGCGATTCGCCGCCGGGGCAACCGTCGCGCCAGATGTCCCAGCCCGGGTCGTCCAGCCGGATGTCCACCGAGCGGCGTCCCTCGTGCTGGCCGTAGTCCCATTCGGCCAGATCGGGTTCGGCCTCGGCTATGTCTCCCAGGCCCGCGAGCTCACAGGTGCGCCGCGCGCGCAGTCGGGGGCTGACGAGCACCCGGGTGAAGCCCATGGCTTGCAATCGAGGCGCGAGACCGCGTGCCTGATCTTCGCCGTTGGCGGTGAGGTCCAGGTCAGTCTTCCCGGTGTGCTGACCGCTGAGCGACCAGGTGGTTTCGCCGTGGCGGATGAGGCAGGCCTTCATTGGGATTTTTCAGCCATCTTGCAGCCCTTCCACCGTGGCGAGCGGGCAATGTGAAACCTTGCTGATCACGCCCGCAGGAAGGACAACAGCGCATCGTTGAACGCCTGCGCGTGCGACACGTTCAGGCCGTGCGGTGCACCGCTCAGCTTCACCAGCTTGCTGTGCTGCACGGCGTGGTGGGTGCGTTGGCCCGAGCCTTCGAAGGGCACGATCGCGTCCGCCTCGCCGTGAATCACCAGCGTGGGCACCGTCACTTTTTTGAGGTCTTCGCGGAAGTCGGTGGTGCCGAATGCGTCCATGCACGCCAGCGCCGCTGGCTGCGCCGACTGGAGGCACAAGGCGGCCGCCTCTGCGCGCTGCGACTCGGTGACCTGAATCACACCGTTGGCAGAGAAGAAGTCTTCGGTGAATTGGTCAAAGAAGGCACTGCGGTCCTGCTCAAGTGCGCCTCTCATTTGTTGCGCTTTCTCAGGTGTGAGGGGTCCGTCAGGGTTGTCTGCGGTCTTCATCAGGTACGGCGGCACAGCCGAGGCAAACACCACGCTGCGCAGGCGCGATTCGCCGTGGCGCGCGATGTAGCGCGCCACTTCGCCCCCGCCCATCGAGAAACCCACCAGCGTGGCGTCCTGCAAAGCGCACTCGTCCATCACGCGCTGCAGGTCGTCGGCCAGCACGTCGTAGCTGTAACCCGATGCTGGTTTGTCTGAACGCCCGAAGCCGCGCCGGTCGTAGGCCACCACCCGAAAGCCAGCGGCTTGAAGCACCGACACCTGCGGCGCCCAGGCCTGCGTTGACAGCGGCCAGCAATGGATCAGCACCACAGGCCGACCGCTACCACCGCTGTCTTCGATGTGCAGGTGAACGGTGTCTGTTGGCGCTGTGTCAACGCTGCTTGAATCGCCTGGGATGGCAGCGGGGCCTGCGGCAGCACCGCCGAGGCCACCAGCAACCGCACCCAGCGCGGCCCCGGCCAGAATCCCCACGGGGCCTGCCACCGCAACGCCGATGAGGGCACCCGTGGTGGCGCCTGCCACCAAGCCACCACCCACCAGCACCGACTTGGCCTCGCGCTTGGCTTCGTGGGGCTCCAGCACAGTCTGAGCCGTGCCAGTCGGGTCTTGCGACGGAATGCCTTGGCCTGGGTTGGCTTGCTCGGCAAGATCGCCGTCAGCCGATTCGGTGCTGGATGGCGAGGTGTTCGGTGGGTTCATGGGTTTCTCCGGGTTCCGCTGACGTTGGGTAAGGGCATGAGACGAGGTTCATCCGGTTCTGTCTGTTCGATAGCGAACCTATCGACACCAATCGCACCGTCCACAAACGCTGTCGAGCGCCAAATGACGAAGACCACCACCAAGAGCGCCAGCCAATACGCCAGCAATTGCGCAGGCCACACCGCCTGGTTGTAGGCCACGAAGACGGCCAAGAATTGGTCAAGCGTGAAAGGCAACATGCGATGGGTTCCTTTGGCGTGCTTCGAGGACCTAACCGGGCCTCACCATCTTGTTGGGCGAGCGATCGCCAAGAACCAACAGCGCGACAGCCGTCAGCACCAGAATGCCGACGACAATCTGAAACGGTCGCAGATTGCTGCCATCGGGCAACACCATCACCGGGATGATCAAGGACCAAGCGTTGACCGCCGTGTGCAACACGAGTACCGGAACAATGCTGCCCCGGCTGCGGTTGAACAGCCACGCGAACAGCACCGACGAGGCAATGGCACTCAGCGCATACAAGCCCATCGGCAGATGGCTCTGCACCGTGCCCACGCTGTAGAACAGCGGCAGGTGCCAGACCGTCCAAACCACACCCAACAACAAACTCGCCACGCGCCAGCCCCACCGCGCCTGCAAGCCCGGCAAGGCGAATCCGCGCCAGCCGAACTCCTCGCCCAGTGGGCCGCCCACCAGAAAGACAAGCAGGAAGTTCATCGCTGCCAACCCCACATGACCCACAGCCGGTGAAGGTGGCAAGCTGCCGCCCAGCGCGACATGGGCGGCTGCCGCCAGCCCCATAAAGCCCACAGGAAACAGGAACGCCAGCACCGCCCAGCGCCAACCCGCGCGCCACCGCAAGCACCTCGTCAGCCAGCGGCGCAAGCCAGTCACACCGCTGCCGTGGGCGACCACGACCACCGCCGCGAGGCTGGGCCCAAAGCCACCTGCCAACGACAGCGTGGTGGCCGCCACAGGTGAGCCCACCTTTAGCACCGGTGCGAGCAACCAGCATGCCCATGACCAGGCAAACGCCAGAACGAAGAATGCCAAAAGGCCCGCTGTCGAGCAGGTCTCGTCGCCATGCGCGGCGTCATGGCTTGGCCAATGAGATGAGCAATTCAACAATGGCCTCGCGCACCGATCACCAGCGTGGGCACACGGATCGATTCCATAGGGGATGGCGACAGGTGCTTTCCCACCTGCGTGTCGCTGCGCAGCCCCTCGGCGCACAGCGACACCGGCAGGATGCCGCGGCGCATGGCCGCCACCCGCGCCCACCCGTGCGGCAGGCAGTTCACTGCGCGTACCCGTACACCAGCGATGTGAGGTCACCGACGAAATAGGACTTCCCGCCTTTGGCGACTTCGCCGCGAGTCGGCACCAGCATCCCGTGGCGCAGCTCGTGATTCGAGAGGCTGCAATCCCAGGGCAGCATGACCATGTCTTTGCCGACACCAGCGCCGCGCGCGTCGGCGTGTATCCCAGAAATCAGCCCGGCGCCGTCGAACTTGAACAACAAGGTCAGGCTGATCGGCCCGTCCACCAACGTGGCATTGGCCGAGCGGTCGTCCACCGCTTCCCAGCGCACGCCTTGGCTGGGCAGCAGCGCGGTCGGGTACCACGCCATTTCGGCAAAGTAGCGCATCAGTTCACCGCGGGCAATCTCGCCGTCGCCCTGCACCTCGGCCACAGTGAACACACCCAGCATTGCTGCGTGCAGCCTGCCTTCGCCTGCGATGTAGCTGTCGTGCACATACGCCGAAATGCCGGGAAACAGGGTGACACTGCCGTTCCACAGGAAGCCCGGGCGGTGAACGATGGCCCGCTGCCAAGACGTGAAGGGCTTCCAGCTGTCTCCCGTCGCTGACATGTTGATCGTGCCGGCAAGCTTGAATGTCGCGTTTGCAATGAGCGGCTGTCCGTCCTTCAACACGGCTCTGAAGTAGCGCTGCACCGGCGCGGGCAGCCCTTCAAGTTCGCGGGCGTCGTAAAGCTTGTTCTGGCCCGCAGGAGCAGGCGCGCTGGCAGCGTCCAACAGTGCCAGCTGCGCCTGCGTCGCACCCGCCCAACGCGAACTGCCAAAAGCGACCAGGCCCGCACCCCCGGCCACCAGCAGGCCCGTTCCCAAAGCCGTCCATCCGATCTTGTTCATGGTGCTTCTCCGTTGGATTGCATCGCGTTCCCTCAGGCCGCCTCGTCGCTGCGCTCGGTGATGAGCACCGCGATGCCAGCCGAGCTGCGAATCTGGCGCAACTCGGCTGGTGAAGTCGGCTGGCCGTCGCAGTCGCCGCGGGTGCATTGCCGCTCAGCGACCGCCTGAGACGGCGGTGTGATGCGCGCTTGTGTGGCCTTCAGACTCACCGCGATTGCCCCGTCGCCGCCAGGATCGAAGCGCGGTTCGGCGTGGAGCCCTGCGGCCAAGGCAGCCTGCGCCAGGTTTTCTGTCGCGCAACCGAGCGATACAAAAAGATGGTGGTCATCGGGGTCGACCACCGGGCAGCGCCGCGCCAAGTCGGGCGCAATAACGATCGACTTCTCGACGATCTGGAAGCGCCAGCAATGCGTGTTGTGGCTCGAAGGAGCCAGGGTCGCTTGACGCACCAAGTCAAGCAGGGGAGGCGTGGCTTTGTCCGAGAAAGGCGCTCCCGGCTCTCTCAATGCACGGGCAGCTGGTTGCACGGTGTCGCTCGACGAACACGCTGTCAACGTGGGTGCGGTGGTGACGCACGCAGCCGCCAGAAGCAGCTGCCTTCTCGATGGGCGTGTGGCCGCGCTGGTGAGTGTGTCGTTTGGGGGTTGCATGCGCTTACCGTGTTCTCTCTGTTCACGCCCAAAGCAGAGCCACGCGCTGGACTGAATGAAAAGCTACAGACGGGCATGGCATGCCTATTCTTCCAAATTCACTGCTTGACCATCAGTTCGTTCTTCACACCGCTGGCACCTTCCGCTGCACTGGCGATCTGAGCGGCCAGGTCGATCTGGCTTTGGTTGTTGACGAAGCCGGTGAGCTGAACCTCGCCTTTGAAGGTGACCACGCTGATGTCGAAACTCCGGATGTCCGGGTCGGTCAGCAGCACAGTTTTCACGCGACCTGTCGCAGCCGCATCGTCGATCTTGGTGCCGACCGTGCTCGGGCTGCCCTTGAGCGTGACGCCGTTTTCAACCGTCTTCACGCCAGCCGCGGTGCGCGTGATCGCCAGCGCCTTGGCGATCTGCGCTTGGTTGTCGACGAAGCCGCTGAGCTGCACCGTGCCATTTCGGGTTTCAACCTGCAGATCGAAGCTGCTGATCGTTGGATCGGCGAGCAGCGCCTTCTTGACGCCGGAGGTGACCACCGCGTCTTCCACCTGGGAGCCCAAGGTGGTGTTGCTTGCTTGAAGCGCCACCAAGGCAATGGGCTTGGTGGCTTTGTCGCAGGCGCCGAGCAAGACCAGCGCGCTCAAGCTGGTGGCGAGCAGGCCGGTGTGGATGAGACTTCGACGGGTCATGGGGTTCTCTTGAAGAGGGGACGGGTGTTCAGCGGGCGAGGTAGCCACCGTCGACCGGGTAGTACGCGCCGGTGACAAAAGAGGCTCGGCTGGAAGCCAGCCAAACCACCAGCTCGGCCACTTCCTCGGGCAGACCGAGGCGGCCAATCGGGTGTGCTGCGATCAGGCCAGCCTTCACATCGGCATCGGCTTCCAGCGCGTTGAGCATGGGCGTGTGAATGAAGCCGGGGCCGACCGCGTTGATGCGCAGGCCCTGGGCGCTGTAGGCGAGGGCAGCGGCCTGCGTGAGGCCGATCACGCCGTGCTTGGCGGCGGTGTAAGCGGGCGCAGTGGCCATGCCCACCATGCCCAAAATGGACGCGGTGTTGATGATGGCGCCACCACCGCCCTTCAGCATCGCCGGGATCTGAGCCCTCATGCCGTAGAACACACCGGAGAGATTGATGCTGATCACATGTGCCCAGTCGTCGGTCTTGTAATCTGCAAGCAGCGCAATTGCGCCGCCAATGCCGGCGTTGTTGCAAGCCACGTCGATCTGCCCGTAGTGCGCCAGGGCTTGGTTCACCAGCGCCTGAGCGTCGTCGGGCTTGCCCACATCGGAGGTGGCAAAAAGCACTTCCGCGCCCAGGTCGCGCACCTGCTTCACCACTGACTGCCCAGCGTGTTCGTCGATGTCAGACAAGACCAAGCGCGCACCCTCGCGCGCCGCAACCAGGGCAATGGCCTGGCCGATGCCGGAGGCGGCGCCGGTGACGAGCACCACTTTGTCTTTCAGCATGGGAGTTCACCTTTTGTGTTGCAGCAAGGCGCTGCATTTTGTTGACATCTGGAGTGGGAGTTGAAGAACGAGCAGACGTCTGCTGCACCACAAATTTGTGGTGCAGGCTCCAGCACACCCAGTTCGGTCTGCTCGTGTGTGATCACCTTGGTGGAACGACGATGATCGTGCCCCCGGCATCGCCTACACCTCCCGTCCTGCCGGTGGCGCCAGTGCTGCCAGTGGTGCCAGTGGTGCCAGTGGTGCCAGTAGCGCCGGTGGCGCCGGTGTAGCCCGTGCTGCCAGTGGCGCCGGTGCTGCCGGTAGCGCCCGTGTAGCCCGTGTTGCCGGTGTTGCCCTGCGGTCCCGCCGGACCTGTGCAGGCGCCAAGCGCGAACGTTGCGGCCAGCAGTGCAAAAGTGGTTGTGCGTTTCATTGTTTTTCCTTGGTTGATTTAGCGGCTTAGCAGGTTGCTTCAGCAGATCGCTGTCAACAATTTGACCGGTAACTTGAAGGCCGTCTGTGCGCCATCGCGCTTTGCAGTGCGGCTGCTTGCCCGGGCAAACGACACGGCTTCAGATGGAATGTCAGTGCCAAGCCCGACTACAAGACCAACGGTCTGCGCCTCAATGTTCAGGAAAAGGCACAACTGCGCCCACATCACGCCGTGTGGTGCCCGCCATGAACGTTGGCTGGGTTAAGGCCTCACCAAACCAACGACCTGAAGAGGGGGCCTTGAGGTGAGCCGTTCGCGAAGAGCTTTCTTGGCAATGTTCGAAAGCGCACAGACGTGACATTGGTGATCCAACAAAATGCTGCGAGGGCGAGACTGCCGGTTCCGGTTGCCACCAATCTCTGTTTTGAAAGCTCTCATGACCTTAAGTCTCCAAACGCACCAGCTTCATCAGAGCGCCCCAGATCCTTGGTCCGAGTCGCAGCCGGCTGTTGAAGCGCCTGCCTGGAATGCCTTGCCTTTCTCTTTTCACTGGCTGTCCACCTGCGCTGCCTTTGCGGATTCGGGTGGCATGGTGAGCGGCGATGACTTGGCGCAGCGACTGGTTGATTCGGCATTGAGAGCGGGTGGCGCGGACGGCTTGCAGGCCACATCGCTGGTGGCACGCTGGATCGTCTCGCGCTCGGTGGTCACGGTCATGGGGCCGCACGGGTGGATGCTGCCCATGTTCCAGTTCGACCAGGCCACGGCCACGCCCAAGCCGAGCATGGCGCCGGTGCTTGCTGTGCTGCGCGGTGTCTTTGCTGACGCGGAGTTGGCGCTGTGGTTTGTGTCGTCCAACGACTGGCTCAAGGGCGATCGGCCCGCGATGGTCATGCACAAGAACCTTCCCGGCGTGCTGCACGCCGCGCGCGCCGACCGCTTCCTGGCCCGAGGCCACTGAACGCGCCACCGCTATCGGCTATCGGTTGTCGCACCCGCCAAGAAATGAGGAATCCCATGAGTGAACAGCACCAGACATCTGAACCTGCCCAGGCCCTCTCTTACGGCTTTGGCTGTGAGCTGAAGGAGCGGGAATTTGACACCGCCATCGCGCGCGTCACAGAGGCCTTGAAGGCCGAAGGTTTTGGCGTGCTGACCGATATCGACGTGCAGGCCACGATGAAGACCAAGCTCGGCATTGATGGGCCTCTGTACCGCATCCTGGGTGCATGCAACCCGCCGCTGGCCCACCAGGCCTTGCAGGCCGAGCCCGACATCGGCTTGCTGCTCCCGTGCAACGTGGTGGTGCGCGAAGCCGCCGAGGGCTCGCTTGTCGTCAGCTTCATGGACCCGATGGCGATCATGCAGATGACCGGCAACGACGAGGTGGCCAAGGTGGCGCGGGAGGTGAACGGGCGGTTGCAACGCGTGATGGCCGCTTTGTCGGCCTCACCAGCAAAGCCCCAAAGTTGACAGCCCCGTGAAAGACCCCGTGTGCGGCATGACCGTGACTGCGGCCTCCAAACACCACCTGGAGCACGACGGCCACCCTTTTTACTTTTGTAGTGCAGGTTGCCAATCGAAGTTCAAGGCATCGCCAAAGAAGTATCTCGGTGAAGCAGAAGCTGCGGCGCCAACACCCCCTGAACTAGCCGAGCCGGGTACGACCTACACCTGCCCCATGCACCCGGAAATCCGCGAGGACCAGCCGGGCGACTGCCCCAAGTGCGGCATGGCGCTGGAGCCCGAGATGCCGGCGCTGGACGATGGCGAAAACCCCGAGCTTGTCGACTTCAGGCGCCGCTTCTGGTGGACCCTGCCGTTCACCGTGGTGGTCGTGTTCCTCGCCATGGCAGGGCATGGCACCTCGTGGCTTGACGGCCTGTTTGGCAGCGTGGATCAGAACTGGGTCGAGTTCGGGCTGACACTGCCTGTGGCGCTTTGGGCGGGCTGGCCTTTTTACAAGCGCGGCGTGCAGTCGGTGATCAACCGCAGCCCCAACATGTGGACGCTGATCGGCCTGGGCACCAGCGTGGCGTTCGTCTACAGCGTGGTGGCCACCGTGGCGCCGCAGATCTTCCCGGCAGCCTTTGTCGTCGAGGGTCGCGTGGCGGTTTACTTCGAAGCCGCCGCCGCGATCATCTCGCTCACCTTGTTCGGCCAAATCCTGGAGCTGAAAGCGCGCTCGCAGACCTCGGCGGCGATCAAGTCGCTGCTCGGCTTGGCGCCCAAGACCGCGCGCCGCATCAACGAAGACGGCAGCGAAGAAGATGTGCCCCTGGCAGAGGTCCACGAAGGCGATCGGCTGCGCGTGCGCCCCGGCGAGAAGGTACCGGTTGACGGCGTCGTGGTCGAGGGCAGCAGCGCGCTGGATGAATCGATGCTGACCGGCGAGCCGCTCCCTGTGACCAAGCGCGCCGGCGACAAACTGATCGGCGCCACGATGAACACCAGCGGCGCGCTGGTGATGCAATCCGAGCATGTGGGCTCGGCCACGGTGCTGTCGCAGATCGTGCAGATGGTCGCGCAGGCCCAGCGCTCGCGCGCGCCCATGCAGCGCATGGCCGATGTGGTGGCGGGGTACTTTGTGGTCACGGTGGTGTCGGTGGCGCTGCTGACCTTTTTTGCCTGGGGCTTCTTCGGCCCCAACTCGGCCACCGAATCGAGCTGGGTCTTCGGGCTCATCAACGCGGTGTCGGTGCTGATCATTGCCTGCCCCTGCGCTCTGGGGCTGGCCACGCCGATGTCGATCATGGTCGCCACTGGCAAGGGAGCCTCCAACGGCGTGCTGTTCCGCGACGCTGCTGCGATCGAGAACCTGCGCAAGGTGGACACCCTGATCGTCGACAAAACCGGCACGCTGACCGAGGGCCGGCCGACCTTCGAGCGTGCCGTGCCGGCGGAATGGTTCGACGAGCAGGAGTTGCTGCGCCTGGCGGCCAGCCTGGACCAGGGCAGCGAGCACCCGCTGGCAGCGGCCATCGTGGCGGCGGCCAAGGAGCAGGGCCTGACGTTGTCGAAACCGGAAAACTTCGATTCCGAATCTGGCATCGGCGTGCAAGGCACGGTCGACGGCAAGTCGCTGGCACTGGGCAACACCGCTTTGATGGAGCAGCTCGGCGTGGAGGTTGACACGCTCAAACGCAAGGCCGAGGAGCTGCGCGGGCAGGGCGCCAGCGTGATGCACTTGGCGGTCGACGGCAAGCTGGCCGGACTGCTCGCCGTGTCCGATCCCATCAAGGCCACGACAGCCGAGGCGCTGAAGGCGTTGCGCGATGCCGGTCTGCGCGTGGTGATGGCCACCGGCGACGGCGTGACGACAGCCCAGGCAGTGGGCAAGCGCCTGGGCATCGACGAGGTGCACGGCGAGGTGAAACCAGCCGACAAGCTGAAACTGGTGGAGAAGCTGCAGGCCGAGGGCTGCGTTGTGGCGATGGCGGGCGACGGCATCAACGACGCGCCGGCGCTGGCCCGCGCCGATGTCGGCATCGCCATGGGAACCGGCACCGATGTCGCGATGAACAGCGCCCAGCTCACGCTGATCAAGGGCGACCTGCGCGGCATCGCCATCGCGCGCACCTTGTCCGAGGCCACGGTGGCCAACATGAAACAAAACCTGGCGTTTGCCTTTGTCTACAACGCGATCGGCGTTCCCCTGGCCGCTGGTGCGCTGTACGCGCTCACTGGCTGGCTGCTCTCGCCGATGTTCGCCGCGCTGGCCATGAGCTTGAGTTCGGTGTCGGTGATCACCAACGCGCTGCGTTTGCGCGGCCAGGATCTGCGGGCGAAATGACGGTGTGCGACGTCAAAGGCTGTTGATAAAAGGGCCTCACCACCATGGCGTGCCACCTCGCCTGCGGCCGCGCTCGCCCCGGTTGTCGTCACTGATGGCAAGCACCTCTGGCATTGCTTGTAAGGACCGACGACGACGGCCGCTTGGCAGAGCCGTGCTGCGCCTGGGTCACTTCGGTCGCGGCGCCTTGATTTGCTTGTCGGGCTGGCTCAACTGCCCGGCGCGCAGCGCCGCCACAGCGCCCACCACAGCGCGAGCCACGTTGCGCACCTCTTCCTGCACCGCGCTGTCTTTGTCCAGCGCCTCGTGGCTGTTGTAGTAGGGCTCGAAGTAGCCGATGTAGCGGTCAAGCTTGGCAATTGCACCGGCGTCGATCAGGCCCATCCATTCCAGCCACTCGCACAGGTTGCGGCGGTGGTCTTCGACGCCAGCGACATCGCCATGCACGACCACGCCGAACGCACGGCCCGCCAAATGTTTGGGGTAGTCCCACCCATTCGCTTCGATCTGCTTGGCCTCGGCCACAACTTTGCCATGCGTGGTGGTGGGGTCCGGATTGCCACCATCGGCACACACCAGCCGGTCGATCATCAGCTTCAGCGGGCTGGGCGACTGGTACCAGTAGGTCGGCGCCAGCAAGATCACCGCATGCGCCGCCACCCAGCGTTCGTAGATCTCTGCCATCCAGTCATGCGCTTGCGCCAGTGAGTGGTTGGGGTAGCAGCTGCAGGGCCAGTGGCACAGCGGCATGGCGCTCGACACGCAGCCCTTGCAGGGATGGATGTTGCGCCCGTACTCCGAGGTGACAAGGCTCAGATCGAGCACGTCGGCCTGGACACCAGCGGCCTGCACGATCTGCTGTGCGATCTCGGTCAGGCGCCAGGTTTTCGAGATTTCACCGGGGCAGCTGCCGTCGTTGCGGGCGCTGCCACACACCAGCAGCACACGCGACTTGGTGGTCGGGTCGGCCCAGGCCAGCTGCGCTTGATCGAGGGCTTGCCGAGTCGCCAGCCACTCCACCGACAGCGCGTAAGCCGGATCGGCATAACCCGCGCCAGCCGGGCGCGTCAGCGGCGCCTTGCGGCCCTCGTCGTAGGCCAGCCAGGCAATCTCTTCCAGGCGCGCGATCGCTTCCTTCTCGGCGGCGTAGGCCGGGTCGACGAAGCCAGCGCGGTAGCGTTCACCAAAAACCTGGCGCGACAGTGTGGCGCTGGCTTGGCCCTTGCGAATCTCGATCATCGTGGTAACTCCAAAAAGTACGTTCGGCAAATCTCGGGTTCATTCGCCGCAGCTCGCAGCGGCAGACCGTGGGCCGTCTGTGCGCAAGGCAACACAACGCTGCGCTGCGCTGCGCGCGCAAGCAGAGCGGTCTTCAGCGTTGCCTGGGCCGCCAAGATGAATTGGCTCAGGCCGTCGGCCCAGACCGAGTAACCCGCGTCACTGGGATGTATGCCGTCTGCGGCCATGCCGGTGCTGGTCGTCGACGCCGGATGCCAGTGCAAGGCGCGCTGACCCTGGTCGGCCAGCTGGCCTTGTAGCGTGGTGTTCATTTGTTGCGCCCAGCGGCCCATGAACCAGCGCAGCGGCTGGGGCAGGGCTTTGCAGGCGTGCATGGGCGGCACCGCGCTGTGTATCAGCAGATGGGGGTTGAAGCGGTCGGCGATCAGCTCGGCCAGGCCGTTCTGCCACTGCGCCCAACGCAGCGGAGCGCACAGGCCGGTGGCATCGTTGGCGCCCATGGAGAGCACCACCACGTCGAACTGCTCCGCTGGCGAGTCCTTCAGCAACTGCATCAAACCCGGTGTGTCCAGCCCGTTGACCGCCAGCACACACCACTGAACCGTGTGGTGCTGGCTCAGCCGCTGGACCAGTTGCCCACACAGTGCTTGCTCCTGACTGGCAGCGCCCACCCCGGCAGCACCCGAGTCGCCAGCCACCAGCAAGCGCACGAGCGAGCCAGATCCTGCTGTGCCGGCACGATGACCCGGCGGCTCCGGCATCCGTGGCGCCGTGCGCCGGACGTGCCGGGCCTGCAGCCACAGCAGCGGCGACAGCAGGGTCAGCAGCACAAGGCGTTCAGAGTCAGACATGCGCTTGCTGGCGGTTCATGGTGGTTGGCTTGACGCCTGGGTCAGTCCAGCAGGACCAAATACCCATGGCTTTGGGCGGCCTGGACCTCTTCAATGGGCAACGTCGCGCAGTTCTGACCACGCGCGCCCCAGATGATGTCGACCGACGACCGCCCGTCCACTGCTTCGATCAGGCACGGTCCGACCGGAATGCTCTGCGGGCGCCCGGGTTCGGCCAAGAAGGGAATCGGGTCGGTGATGCGGGCGCTGCGTGTGGTGATGTCCATGAACTTCTCCGGTGAACTGGGCAATGGCGCGCCTCGTCGACTGGGTGTCTAACGCGGCAGGCTTCGCACAGGGGGCAACTTCAAGATTTCTTGCTCGGAACATCCACCGGGTCGGTGGGCGCGGCGGCCAGTCGATCGATCTGCGCCTGGGCCCGCGCCTGGTCGTCGCTGGGGTCCACCCCCTCGGCAGAGCCCACCACATGGTCCGGCATGATGTCCGCGCCATCGGGCACGTCTTGCCCGGTTGCGCTGGCCCGTTCACCGGTACCAGACGCATCGCTGTTGTTGTCTGTGTCGACCACCAGCGAGCCGAGTTCGTCCGCGTGATCGCCTTCGCCGCGCACGCTGAATTCGCCTTGCACATCGCTTCCGCTGTCGCTGGTGTCGCTGGGACCCAGGGCGTCGATGTCTTTGCCAGGTACCGGTGGAGGTACCCGCTCGCCCCCGAGAAAACTGCTTTTTGTCATCGTGGCTCCTGTTTAAGTGGGCACCGCCATCAGTGGGGCTGTCGGGTTCGAGATAGGCATTTGCACAGGCAGGCAAAACCTCATGGAGAGACCTTACCTGTCGCGCGCAATATGTTCTGTTCGATAACGCACATCCAGAGGCTCGCTCGTGTGAAAACGGTGCACAGACGCATTGATTCAACTGGCCTCATTCGCTATCTCGTCGTGAACATTGGCAACTGGCTGTTTGCGTGAGGTGTTGATCTCGTCGAGCCATCCGACACTGGCCACGACGACGAAAAGCGGTTGCACGATGCCTGTAGCCGCCAGGGCGGTTGGGCTTGACGGGGCTTGGTTTTAGCGATCCACGGCGCTGCCCGTTGCGGGCTTATTCGTGTGCCAGCTGAATCACCAGCTTGCCGAAGTTCTCGCCCGTGAGCAGGCCAATGAACGCCTCGGGTGCCTTCTCCAGACCAAAAACAATGTCCTCGCGGACCTGGATCTTTTCTTCCCGCACCCACTTGCCCATGGCGTCGGCAAACTCGCTCCAGCGCGGGCCGTAGTCGTCGAACACGATGAAGCCCTGCATCTTGATGCGTTGGCGCAGCAAGGTGCCGACCAACAGGCCCAGCCTGTCCGGCCCCGGCGGTAACTCGGTGGCGTTGTAACCCGCGACCAGGCCGCACACGGGCACCCGTGCCTTGGTGTTGAGCAAAGGCAGCACGGCATCGAACACAGCGCCGCCGACGTTCTCGAAGTACACGTCGATGCCCTTTGGGCAGGCGGCGGCCAAGTTCCCGGGCAGGTCGTCTGCGTGGTGGTCGACGCAGAAGTCGAAACCCAGCTCGTCGGTCACATAGCGGCACTTCTTTTCACCACCGGCGATGCCCACCACGGTGCAGCCTGTGATCTTGGCGATCTGCCCCACCACCGAGCCGACCGGGCCACTGGCCGCCGCCACCACCACGGTGTCACCGGCCACCGGCCGGCCGATGTCGAGCAAGCCCATGTAGGCGGTGAAGCCCGGCATGCCCAGCACGCCCAAAGCGCGCGACGGGTGTGGATCTTCCGGTTCGAGCTTGGTGAGGCCCTTGCCGTCGGACAGCGCGTGGTCCTGCCAGCCTGTGTAACCCAGCACCAAATCGCCCACCTTGAAGTTGTCCAGCCGCGACGCTTCGACGCGCGACACCGTGCCGCCCACCATCACGTCACCGATGGCCACTGGTGCCGCATACGACGGCCCATCGCTCATGCGACCGCGCATGTAGGGGTCCAGCGACAGGTACAGCGTGCGCAACAAGAGCGGGCCGTCTTCGGGCTTGGGAATGGGGCAGTTTTCGAGGCGAAAATCCGAAGCGGTCGGCGCGCCGTGTGGCCTGGCGTTCAATACGATACGGCGGTTGACGGTGGTGTTTTGCGGCATGGTGGTGGTTTCCTTGTGGGGCCGTGTTTGGCTGCGGTTATGTCGCCACCGGTTGCGTGGTGGGAAGGCTTGCTCTCTCGCCCCATTCGACTGGCGGCGCACCTGGCGTTGGGTGCATGGCAACGTCAACATTAAGGGAGTCGCCAGCCGGGGTCTGTGCGGTAAACAACAATCGACCAAGCGTTTAAGCACCGCCCGGCCTCACCGCGCTGGGCATGTCCAGCCGAGGCAGCGACGGGCTTGGGCATGCGTTCCTATGTGCGCTGGCAGACAGACAGACCTGGCGGATGCCGCAACAATGAGGTTTGAGCCTGCTTCCGGGTTCAGCACGTCACCCTGCGTCCGCGCTGCCGCAAGCGGCGCCACAAAGGCGGCTGACACGCCAACGCGCCTCGGTCTGGCATAACGCCGCTCCAGCCCCATTCAAAAGGAAATGAAATGAACACCGCATCCGCCCACGCGCTCGCCACCGAACCCCCTGTTTGGCTCATCACCGGTTGCTCCACCGGTTTCGGTCTGGAGCTGGCCAAGCAGGCCATCGCGCGCGGCTTTCGCACGGTGGTGACCGCGCGCGATCCATTGAAGCTGGAAGGCTTTGACGAGAACGACCAAGTGTTGGTGCTGCCGCTGGATGTCACCAACCCCGATCAAGCGGCCGCCGCCATCAAGGCCACCGAGGAGCGGTTTGGGCGCATCGACGTGCTCGTCAACAACGCCGGCATCGGCTACTTTGCGGCGGTCGAAGAAAGCGAGGAAGACGAGGTGCGCAAGATGTTCGACGTCAACGTGTTTGGCACCGGCCGCATGATCTGGGCCGTGTTGCCCGGCATGCGCCAGCGGCGCGCCGGCTGCATCGTCAACCTGTCTTCGTTGGGCGGCCTGCGCGGGTTCCCGGCGCTGGGTTACTACAACGCGACCAAGTTCGCGGTGGAAGGCTTGTCCGCCGCATTGCGGCTGGAGGTTGAGCCACTGGGCTTGCACGTCATGGTGGTCGAGCCCAGCGGCTTTCGCACCGACTGGGCCGGGCGATCGGCCAACGAGAGCCCGAACCAGATCGACGACTACGCGGACACCGCCGGCGCTACGCGAGCCGCTGTGCGCGCTTCTTCTGGCCAACAGCCGGGCGACCCGGTGCGCGCTGCCAAGGCCATTCTGGATGCCGTGGCGTCGGGCAAGCCGCCGCACCACCTGCTGCTCGGCAATGACGCTTTCGAAGGGGCCATGGCCAAGCTCGACCATTTGCGTGAAGACTTCGCGGCGGTGGAAGCGGTGGCTCGGGCCGCTGACTTTCCGAAGTCAAAAGCCGACGCGCAGGCCTGAGCGTGGGTGGCTTGCTGAACAGCAGCGTGGCCTTGCTCACCGCCGCGCAGATGGGCGAGGCGGACCGGTTGACGGTGGCATCGGGCATCAGCGAGATGCGGCTGATGGAAAACGCCGGGCGAGCGGTAGCGCTGGCCATCATGGAACGTTGGAGCCCGCGCCCTGTGCTGGTGCTCTGCGGTCCGGGCAACAACGGGGGAGACGGCTTTGTGGCCGCGCTGTGCCTAGCGCAGAACGGCTGGCCGGTGCGCGTTGCAGCGCTCGTGCCGCGCGAACAGCTGCGTGACGCGGCGGCTCAGCATGCCGCGCTGTGGCAGGGGCTGGTCGAGCCCTTGACGCCGGCGGCGCTGGACGGAGCTGCGCTGGTTGTTGATGCGATCTACGGCGCGGGCCTGAGCCGGCCGATCGAAGGCGCTGTGGCGCAGACGCTGGCTGTCGCTTCGGAGAGAAACACAACGATCGTCGCTGTGGACGTGCCAAGCGGCCTGATGGGCGACACCGGCGCCAACGCAGGCGCTGTGCCTTGTGCGCTCACCGTCACCTGTTTTCGCAAGAAACCCGGCCACCTGTTGCAGCCTGGCCGCAGCCTGTGCGGTGAACTTGTGGTGGCCGATATCGGGACGCCTGACTCGGTGTTTGAGGTGGTCCTGCCCGACACCTTCGAGAACGATCCGCTGCTCTGGGCCGCTGCGCTGCCCCTGCTGCACCCGGAAGGCAACAAATACACCCGGGGACACGCGCTGGTCTGGGGCGGTTGGCCCACCACCGGCGCGGCGCGGATGGCCGCTCGCGCGGCGGCCCGAGTGGGCGCGGGCCTCACCACCGTGGCGGTGGACGCGAGCCGCAGCGAAGCCGCGCTCCCGGTTTACGCCGCGGCGTTGACCAGCATCATGGTGAGCCCGGTTGCTGTGCCCCGCGACCTCGACAAGCTGCTGGCTGATGGTCGCATCACCGGGCTGCTGATCGGCCCTGGCGCAGGCACCGGACCCGACACCCGCGCTCGCGTGCTGGCCATGCTGCACGCCACCCGCGCGACCGTGCTCGACGCAGATGCGCTCTCGGCCTTCAAGAACGAACCTAACTCGCTGTTTCGCGCCATCAATGGCCCTTGCGTGCTGACCCCGCACGAGGGCGAGTTCGCGCGCCTGTTTCTGGGCGCCAACCCAGGCGTGGTCGACGCGCCCAGCGACAAGCTGGCCCGCACCCGCGCCGCCGCCCGCGCCAGCGGTGCCATCGTCGTGCTCAAAGGCAGTGACACCGTGATCGCCGCGCCCGATGGCCGCGCCATCGTCAACGCCAACGCGCCGCCGAACCTGGCCACCGCTGGCACTGGCGACGTGCTGGCCGGCATGGTGCTGGGCCTGCTGGCGCAGGGGATGGAGCCGTTCCTTGCCGCCGCCGCTGCGGTGTGGATGCACGGCGCGGCAGCGGCTCACTTCGGCCCGGGCCTGCTGGCCGAGGATCTGCCTGAGAGGTTGCCCGCCGTGTTTCGCCGGCTGGCCAGACGGGCGGGCGCGCATGGGCCTGACAACACACGCTGACAACGCGCATCAGGGCCAGCAGGTGAACCCCTGGTGCATGGTTCGCAACGCGCGGCAGGCACAGAGGCCTACCCAACCGATGTCCATCCGCCGGAGGCCGCATGGGTCGCATTTGCCATCGCGTGGGGATTTTTTCCGTTCGAATTCGCGACACGCGTCGAGCCCAGCCTGACGGCGGGTTCGATTCAACGCTTCTGCGGTTTGTCTGATGCGCACTTCGGCACGGTGTCCAGTTTGTCTTTCCGGGCCTGCGGGCCAACACAGATCCTGGCGCTGACGGCGCACGCATGCGACGGGATGTGCGCGTCAGCCGCGCAAAGCGCCAGACAAGCTGGTTGGGATCACGCGTGAGAGCTGTCCAATTCGCGATGAACTCGGCTTTTGCCCTGCCATCGCCGCGCGCCCCATGCAAGCAGCGCTGGCCTCGCCAGCCAGCTGTGGCGTGGGCGCTGCGCTGCCCATCGGCGCTGTGTTGATCGCCACGCCCGCGCAGCCGATTCTCTGGGTGTCGATCGCTTCCCTGGTGTTCCTGACAGGCTTGGGAGCCACCTCGGCTCGGGTGGGCGGCGCGCCGGTGGGCAAGGGCGCTTGGCGCGTCACTTTTTGGGGCGCCATTGCGATGGCTGTCACAGGCGGAGCAGGGGCGCTATTTGGCGCCGTGGCCTGAAAAACGCCCGTTTGGGCGCTGCAACGCGTCTCAGGCGGCGGCTTGGGCAGCCGCGACACGGGTGTGCGCGGGGCGATGCTGGGGGTGAGCGTACCGCTGGTCTTGCTTCTCGAACTCCCTTGCCACCAAGTACCCGAGCTTGCGCAGCGCGCCGTGAATGGCCTGGCTGGTGGTCCCGGCGTGGTGTCTGGCGACAACCGGCTCGCGCCCAACCAGCTGGACCTCCAAGGTGCAATGGATGTCGAGGGGTCTGACGTGGTTGGCGCCATTGGCATCGGTCAAGTAAGCCTGGACGCAGGTGATCCGATTTCCGAACTGGCCCAGCACCTCCGTCACAACCGCTTCCAGGTGTTCGCGCATCGCCTCGCGACCGTCGATGTGGGGGTCTGTGTTCAGCAGAATTTGCATGTTGGGCTCCGGTGGTTGGTGGTCGTGAAAAAGGGTGTGCGTCAGCGCGTGTGCGTGTGGGCAGGCAGTCGTTCCGGGTTCGGGCGCGAATCCGCGATCAAAGTCGGCCGGTGAGCAGCAGCACAAGCACGGATGGCCAGCACCAAGCCAATGCCGCCGCTGGGGCCGTATCCCCAACCCCGGCTGTGCGGCCAGGAGGGAACAGCGCCGACCAGCAGCAAAAGCAGCACGATCAGCAGGATGGTTCCGAGGGTCATGGTTGTCCTTGAGGGGTGGCGGCTTGAATGCACGGGTTTACCGAGCTCCCCAAACGGGAAAGCACCAGCGTAATTCGATTGGTTACACATGTCCGTGCGGTAGCGCACATAAAATGTGTATTTTGTTACCTATTTGTGGGATTTCAGTGCATCGGGCCTTCGGTCAGCTCCGTGTAAAGCCGCCAGTCTGCGGCGTAGCAGCTGCAAGCCTGTTCTTTCAGCGCCGCCCGGTCCTGCACGGTGATCTCGCCGCGGTGGTAGCTGATCAGGCCGTCTTTTTGGAATGCGCTGGCAGCCACCGTCACGCTCACGCGGCGCACGCCAAGCATGAGCGCCAGGAATTCCTGGGTGACGTGAAAGGTGTCGGATTGCGCGCGGTCCTGGCTCATCAGCAGCCAGCGCGCCAATCGCTGGCTGGTTATGTGAAAACGCTCGCAACCCGCCGCCAGCGTTTGCTGGTGCAGCCGCACCAGCAGGCTGGTCTGGATCACCTGGCGCAGCGCCGGGCTGTCGGTGAAGGCCTGGCGCAAGGCGTCGGCTTCGATCCGCCAGCTCAGGCCTGGCCCTTGCACCAGGGCGCGCCATGGTGTGGGCGCCACACCCAGCACCAGCTCGGCCCCCAGCATGGATTCGCGCCCCGCCATGCCCACCTCCAGCGCCGGGTGGGTGTCGACATCGATCACCAGCGAAATGAAACCCGAGCGCGGAAAGTAAGCGTGGCTGAGTGGCTGGCCGCGCACACTGAGTTCTTCCGAGAGCACCAGCTCGAACGGCTCACACTGGTCCAACAGGCGCTGGCGCTCAGCCTTGGGCAGTTGGCGGATCAGTAAATTCTCGGTTTGTGCCATGGGTGGGTTTTCTCGGTTCGTGTGGCTTCATCCACAGCAGACAGCGGTTGAAAGGCAGCTCACATCTCGCTCAGTCTGGTGCAGCGGGCAGCGGTTGACTGTCTGCCAGCGCACACAGGCGATGTTTGCTGCCTCAGCGCTGTCATGAATCTGCACCTGTGCGCCAGCCCACCGACGCTTGCTCGCCATTTTTTGATACATGCGTTGTTCTTTGGAGAAGGCGGAAGCCGGGTACCGCGCACCCGCCTACAGCTGAGACTGCAACAGCGTGGCGGTGTCGTCGAGCACACGCGTCCACCAGGGTCGGTTCTGCCAGTCTTGCAGCGAGACGCGCTTCGATTGGCGCAAATCGGCCTCGAAGATGGCGGTCATCGATTCTGCAAATGGCGTGTCGTAAACGTTCAGATTGGCCTCGTCGTTGATGCTGAACGAGCGCGAATCGAAATTGGTCGAGCCGACCGACACCCACAGCCCGTCGACCACCATCACTTTGCAGTGAAACATGGTGGGCTGGTACTCGTGAATTTCGGCGCCGTGCGCCAGCAGGTCGCCCCACAAAGCGCGGGACGCATGGCGCACCAGGGTCGAATCCATGTGCTCACCGGGCAGGATGATGCGTACCCGAACGCCGCGCTTGAGCGCCGTCACCAGCGACGTCAGCGCCACCTCATCCGGCACGAAATACGCCGCTGAGAGGTCGATCGATTTGGCCGCCGAGGTGATCGCCATCAGGTACATCAGCTGCACGCTTTGGGAGCCGCTGCCAGGCGATGCAGTGAAAAGTTGCGCCGATGCCGTGCCGCTGTTGGCAACCTGCGGCAGGTAGTCCAGGCTGTGCAGCACCTCGCCGGTGGTCGCGATCCAGTTGTCGATGAAGGCCGCCTGCAATTGCGTTGCCACCGGCCCCTCCACCCGAAAGTGGCTGTCGCGCCAATGGTCGGGGTCCTGCGCGTTCCCACCCCATTTGTCGGCCAGGCCAGCGCCACCGGTGAAGCCGATGCGACCATCGACCACCATCAGCCGCCGGTGGGTGCGGTGGTTCATTCGGTGCAGGTTGTGCCAGGCGGGCGGGTTGTAGCGGTGGATGTCGACACCGCCGGCGCGCATTTCCTCCAATAACGCATCGTCCAGGCTGCTGCCAAACCAGTCGAGCAGCACCTTGACGCGAACCCCCTGTTTCGAGCGTTCGATCAGCGCATCGGTGAACAGGCGCCCCACCGAACCCGACCAGTAGATGTAGGTCTCCAGCGTGATCGAGGTCTGCGCTGAGCGAATCGCCTCCAGCATGGCGGGAAAAATCTCGTTGCCATTCACCAGAGCCTGCACCTGGTTGCCGCCCACCAGCGGCGGCGTCAGCGCGTTTCCCATGATCCACTGGAACTGCGGCGAGTCGACAGGAAACAGCCGCTGCAATGGCTTGTCGATCTCCTTGTCGCCCAGGCTGAGGTTGGCGATCAACAGCGTTGCCACCACGCTCACAGCGATCGAGGTCAATGCGGTGAACCAGAATCTCAGGCGTCGCGACATGGGGTGGCCTCCGCTGGCGCCTCAGGTTTCTTCATCGATGAACAGCACCCGGCGCACCAGATCCTTGCTGTCGGCGCGCCCGCCCAGCGAGCCGGCCAGCAGGCCGAGCGCGGCGACAAACAGGCTCAGCTTCAGGTGGTCGATGGTGTGCACAGCCGGGTCGACGGTGGGCCAGGTTTCCATCAGCTTCTGCGGAAACACCGTGATGGTGCCCAGAAAGGTCAGGCCCACAAACAGCGAAAACAGCAGCAGCATGGTCAAGAACAAAGACAGCACGGTGGCCGCTGCGGTCACGACCGCAGACTCGCTCAGCACCCGGCCGCGGCTGAGCATGCCGCCAAACGCAAACGAGCGGTACAGCACCGCGGTAGAGCCGATCACAGCCGCCATCGAAAACAACGCCAGCTGGTAGAACGCCACGGTGCTGCCGACATCCCAGATTTCAGGGCTGAAGAAGAAGACGATGATCACCGACAGGGCCGCTGTGATCATGGTGGGCAACCGTGTGATCAGGTGCAGCGGGTTGGCGCGCGACACCGCGCGCACGACGTTGCGCCAGTCCAGCAGCAGCATGCGCAGCGCAAAGCGCCAGTGGTTTTGATGGCTGGTGTGTTCGTGTGCTTCCAGGGGCAGGGCGCGGCGCATCTGCTCGCGTTGCGCGTCTGTCAGCTGGTCCATTTGATCGAGGTCGCTCACATTGGTTACATCGTGCATGGCGTTGTTCGCACCGTCGGCATGCGGCAGGTTGAGCAAGTGGCCAAAGGTGTGCAGCAGCAGGGCGGTGAGCCGTTTCACGGCGCGTGCGTCGTCAGCCGGGTCGCCCCAGAAGGTGGGATCGAGCCGCTTGGTCGAGATCACGCCCACATTGGTCAGCGGACTGGGCAGCGCCAGGGTGTAAGACAGCGTGGAGGCCGCGAGATCGACCTCGGTCACGATCAGCAAAAAATGCACCTTGCGCTCCAGCTTCTCGGTCAGGCCCATGCGCAAAAAGTCGAAGGGGGCATAGGTACCGGCTGTGGGCACCAGGTGCGGCCCCGTGAAGGCGAGCAACTCAACGCGCAAGCCCAAGGCGCGCGCCAAGGCGGTATCGAAGGCCTGCACCGCTTGTTCCACCAAACGGTGGAATTGATCGGCGTTTTTGCCTTCAACGTCGATCAGCATCACGCCAATGACGTACTCGGGCGGCTGGTCAGCTTTGATCATTCGAGCGTTTTCTGATGTCTTGAAGCGCGGACCTGGATACCGACCCCGACTGTTTGATCACGCTGAAGCTGCCGTCGGTTTCCAGCACCACGGCATCCACGTCTTCAAGCGCGGCAATGCCGGCAAAGCGCACCGCTGCGCGCACCTCGGACTCGGTGACACGCTCGGCACGCAAAGCACTTTGGAGCATCGTGCCGCGGTCCAGCAGCAGCGTCGGCTCGGCCTTGACCAGCTTGACCGCCCATTCGAACCGAACCGACAGCCAGGTGATCACAAACTGCAAGCCGATCAGCACCACGACGGCCAAGACGCCTTCTGCCAGCGTCACACTATCGGAAAGAAACGAGCTGGCCAGTATCGAACCCAGCGAGATCGTGACGATGAAATCGAACGCATTCCATTTGGACAGCGTGCGCTTGCCGGTGACACGGAGAGAGACGATCAACGCAACATAAACGACTGTTCCGATCACGGCCACCCGCAACAGGTCGAACCAGCTGTTGAAGAACATGGCTGTACCCCCTATTTAGAACCGTTTGGTGCCAGACCGGGTGGTGTTTGAGTCTGGCTGTGTGTCCCACCCCGTCGCCTCGATCCGCCCCGTCCGTTGCACCACAGGCTTGCTTGGCGAGAAGCCTCGCCGAGCAAGCGGCCGGTTTGTTCAGTAAGCAGGCCGACGCGTGGCATTCATCCCATCCACTTCGCGACGGGCCGACATGCCGCCCACGGCCGCAGCGATGGCACCGAGCAGCAACGCCAGGGCTGCGCCGAGCGCCGCCTGGGAAGAGGCTTTGGCTGCTGCGTCTGCCGCTTCTTTTGCCTTGGCTGTTGCCTCGGCCTTTTTCTGCTCGAAAGCCGCGCTGGCCTTTTCGTGGCTTTGAACCCAGCTGTCCACCCACTGCTCGGCTTCAGGTCGGCTCACATTGGCCTGGGCAATCACCACATTGACGAGCGCATCGCGGTCCGCTTGGTTGACCACAGTGGCGCCGGAGTCGATGATTTTTTGCAGCGTGTTTTGCAGATCCTGCACCGCTGGCTCGCCAGCAGAACCGGCGGCGGAGGCCGCCTGGGTGAGCTCGTCAGCCGCTGCCGACGCTTGGTCGGCCACCGCATCCGGTTGCAGCGCGGGCACGCCGGTTTGCGCGAGCAGCTTGCGCGCTTCGGACTTGATGTCATCAAACGACATGCCGCTGGCTTCCAGCTGCTGCTGAGCCCGATCAGCGATGGGCCCGGCGGCTGCGGCAACACCGCTGCCGGCCGCACTGGCTGCGGTGCCCACCACACTGGCCGCGCCGCTGGCCACCGAGCCAATGGCCGAGCCCAGCAGGTAAGCCATCAGGATGGTGGCCAAGGCCCAAGCCAGCAGCCCACGCAGCGCGCCGTCGGATTTTTTATGGAAGCCCGCCAGATGGCCTGCCACCCAACCGCCCGCAAACAGCGCAACCATGCTGGAGACCGCCCACCAAATGGCCACCCCCATGCCGAAGGTCGACGCATCGGGGGTGCCGTTGTAGCGCAGGGGATCGATGGTGGACATGCTGATACCGGTGCCGATCAGGCTGAGCACCACCTGAACCACCACAGCAATCACCGTGCCGGCGAACACGGCGCCCCACGACATGCGTTGAACGGAGAACGCTGTTCCGTTGGTGCGGGACAACATCGCATTGCCTGTGCGGTCAAGGGATTCGTGGGCGGCGGTGTTCATGAAAATCTTCAGCAAAAAGAGGCTGTCTGATGGGGCGGTATCGTGGTCAACCCAGGGCTTTGGTCAGCGGTGGTACGTCGATGGTGTTGATTCAAGGCAAACCACAAATCCGTTTCAGAATACTTCGATAAACGTCAGCTTTCGACACTTCCGCGCGCTCAAGGCGCAAAACGGCATGCCTTCCTACAACCTCCGCAGATCCGATATTCGAGAGTGGCTGTCACCCCCATGTCGAGTGACAACACCATGCGTTTTCTTACCGCTTTCTTGTTTGCTTTGCTGGCCCCTACAGCGGCTTGGTCGCAGTTCGCCGACAGCAAAATTCCCCGCTTCACCGCGACCGCGCTGACCGGGGAAAAAGTCAGCTCGGCCCAGCTGATTGGCCAGCCCACGGTGTTGATCGTGACCCCGAGCAAAGACGCTGCCGAGGACACGCGTTTGTGGGTACAGGCGCTGCGCAAAAACATCGACCCCAAGGCGATTCGCATCCGCGATGTGCTGGCCATCGACTTGCCATTTTTTATGAGCGAAAGCGATGCCATCGGCCGCGCCAAAGAGAAGATCCCGGCGCGTTACTTCGATCAGACCTGGATCTTTGCCGAGCAAGAGCTTGAGCGCGCCTTGGGCATTCCCACCAACAGCCACAAGGCCTTCGTCGTCGTGCTGGACTCGGCCGGGCAGGTGATCGCCCGCGTGGAAGGCAATCCGACCGAAGCGCGCGTCGAACAGGTGCAATCCGCCATTCGGTCGACCAAGCCCTGAGCGGATTGACGCGGACCCGCGCCCGCGTCGTCTCACATCTCGGCGAGGCGGCAGGCCGGCGGCCAGGCACCGATCACCTCGGTGGACCTGGGTGTTGGCATGCCGATGCGGGTGAGGTCCTGCTGCTGCTGCGCCCGGCGGTGGCGCACCATCTGGTCGCGCAGTGAGAGCATGTCCAGGCCTGCACCCCGCAGTGCCCCGAACAGCACCGCTTTGGCGTGGTTCATGCTGGGCAGCACGCAGTCGCTGATGTTGCCCACCGCTTCGTCGTAGCCGGGGTCGGTGGGTTCCAGCTCGTCCAGTCGGGCGATCAGGCGGCGCAGCAGGGCGTGGTCACACAGCAGGGTGTGCGCGAGTCCGCTGTTCTCCAGCACTGGGCGCACCAGAGGATAGAAGAGCTCTTCCTCGATCTGCGCGCACTGGCTCAGCACATCACACAGCCGATCCACGACATCGGCCTTGCCCTCGGAGCCGCCTGCGCCCCCTTGGCGCAAGCGATCGCAATCACACAGCAGCTTGCGAACGAGATCGTGCTCGCGTTGCAGCAGGTCTAGTGCGTCGCGTGCGCGGTGGGCGGAAGGGGGGCGCATCGGCGGGCCAGGATCAGACTCGGGCCTTGACCTTGTCCCGCGCACGGTGTGCGGCTTGGGGCAGGCTCAAGGTCGGTCGTTTGATCGGCTCTGTGGGCTGGCTGGCCGGCGGCAAGAACGCTGGGGAGCCAGCCGTCGGAGCGACCTTGCTGGTCATGGAAGATTCTCTCGGCTCCAGCGTGAGGGATCGAGGGTTGTCTCGGTCGGCGTCGGTGATCATGGGGAGACCCAGGTTGAGGGTTGCGCACCTCGCGCCACCCTGGGACCGTTTGTACCGGGCGATGCCAGCCGAAGTCTGTTCGGCAGCGCACGCTGGCTGCGGGTTACACGGCCTGTCCGACAGGCAGCAGGCGGTCGTATTCCTTCTTGACAACGGCATAACACTCGCAGACGCGATGTTCCAACGCCGGGCGATCGAGCAAGGTGATGCGTCCGCGTGTGTACCGGATCAGGTCCAGCTTTTGAAGTTTGAGGGCCGCCTCGGTCACCCCCTCGCGGCGCACGCCCAGCATGTTGGCGATCAGTTCCTGCGTCATCGCCAGTTCGTTGCTTTTCAAGCGGTCCATGCTCATCAGCAGCCAGCGGCAGAGCTGTTGGTCCAACGAGTGGTGGCGGTTGCACACAGCGGTTTGCGCTATCTGGGTGATGAGCGCTTGTGTGTAGCGCAGCAGCAGGTGCAGCACTGGGCCACCGCGATTGAATTCGGTCTTGATTTGTTCCGCCGCCAGCCGGTAGCCCTTGCCGGCACTTTGCACCACCGCTCGGCTGGGTGTGGTCTCGCCACCCATGAAGAGCGCGATGCCCACCAGGCCCTCGTTGCCCACCACCGCGATCTCGGCAGAGGAACCGTTTTCCAGCACGTACAAGAGCGAGACGATGGCGTTGATCGGGAAATGCACATGGGTGATTTGGCTGCCCGACTCAAAGAGCACCTTGCCCAGCGGCAGATCGACCAATTCCAGCTGCGGCGCGATGCGCAGCCACACCTCGTCTGGCATGGATGCCAGCAGCGCGTTGGCTGACTGGTCGTGGGCGGTTTTCATGGGCGGCTTTTCAGTGGGTGCTCAGGATTTTGTGAGCCGCTTGGGAGTGGTGTGTGTGACCAGCCTCGCAGTTTATGAGCGCCACTGTGTTCTGTCTGTGCGGCAGCGTACGCACCGCCTGCGGTGTGCCCGGCGCGTCACAGCACCAACGCTTGGTTGGGGAACTGCCCAAGCCACCCGTTTTGTCCTGTTCAGCGCGCAGCAACCACCATCGAGCGCACCGCCTGAGCAGCGCCGCGTCGCCTCAAGGCCCCGTTGGCAGCGCAATGACGCAGCAGCTCTGCGTTGGCAAGTCTTTCCAGCGCAGGCGCTCGCCCACCGCCAGCAGCTGAGCATTGGGCAGGCCGCACGCCGCCAGCGCGGCCTGCGGCTCGGCGCGCACCAGCACGAAGCGCATGGCGCGGTTGTCGCGCCGCAGCGTGATCTCGGCCTGTGGCCAGTGGGTCGGCAGGCAAGGGGTGAACCACAGCTCGTCGGCGTGCAGGTGCAAACCCAGAATGGATTCGAGTGCGGCGCGGTGCATCCAGCCAGCCGCGCCGGTGTACCAGCTCCAGCCACCGCGCCCGGTGTAGGGCGCCGCGCTGTACACGTCGGCCGACATCACATAGGGCTCCACGCCATAGACCGCGCCTCTGAGCGCATGGGCCGCCCGGTGGGCCGGGCTCAGGTAGGTGAAGTAGCGGTAAGGCGTGTCGTGGGCTTCTGATGAGGCTTTGGATTCCTGATCGGTTTGGCCCGCATCGCGCAGCGCCAGTTCCGCAGAAGCCATGAGCGCCCAGACGCCAGCGTGGGCATACTGCCCGCCGTTTTCGCGCACGCCGGGCGGGTAGGCCTGGATATAGCCCGCGCTCGGCTGGGCATGCACCAGGGGCGGCGTGAGCAGGCGCACCAGGCCGTATTCGGTGTCCACCAACTCCGCTTCAACCGCGTCCATCGCCTGGCGCTGGCGCTCGGGCGCTGCTTGGTCGCTCAAAACCCCCCAGGCCTGCGCGATCAAGTCGATGTGGGCCTCGGGCTGGCCGGCAGAGCCCAGCGGGCTGCCGTCGTCAAAGAAGGCGCGCTTGTACCAGGCGCCGTCCCAGGCTTGCGTCTCCAAGGCCGCTTGCCAGCCGGCCAGTGCCGCTGTCCAGCGCTTGACCCGCTCGATTTCCCCGCGGGCGCGCGCCAAAGGAATCCAGTCGGTGACGATGTCGCACAGAAACCAGCAGAGCCAGACCGACTCGCCCCGGCCCTCGCTGCCGACTCGGTTCATGCCGTCGTTCCAGTCGCCGCTGCCCATCAACGGCAGGCCGTGGGCGCCCACTGGCAGGCTGCGGTCGATGGCGCGAGCGCCATGCTCGAACACGCTGGCTTTCAGCGGGCTGATGGCGGGCGTGTCGTAGCGGTCTTCGGCGCCCTCGGGCACCGGCGGGCCTTCCAAGAAGCCCACCTTCTCGTCGAGCAAGGCCGCATCTCCAGTGGTTTGCAGGTAGTGGCTGGTGGCGTAGGGCAGCCACAGCAGGTCGTCTGAAAAATGCGTGCGCACACCGGCACCACCCGGCTCGTGCCACCAGTGCTGCACGTCGCCAGCCTCGAACTGGCGCGAGGCACAGCGCACGATCTGCGAGCGCAAGGTGGCGGGCTGCGCCCAGGCCAGCGCCATCGAATCTTGCAGCTGGTCGCGGTAGCCGGTGGCGCCACCGGCCTGGTAGAAGCCGGCCTTGGCCCACAAGCGCGAGGACACGGTCTGGTACAGCAGCCAGCGGTTGACCATGGCGTCAAACAGCGGGTCGGGCGTTTTCACCTCGGTGGCACCAAGCAGCGTGTTCCATTGCGCCTGGGCGGCCTGCTCGCGCTCGGCAGCAGACACCTGGCGGGCCTGGCGCATGAGCGCGCGCGCGGCCTCGGCGCTGCCCGCGTAGCCGAGCAAAAACGCCTGCTCCAGGCTGGCACCGGGGCGCAGCGTGAGCGGACGCGAGAGCGCAGCGCAAGGGTCCAGACCGTAGCCGCTGCGCTCGCCCAGGCGCTGTGGCAGCGCGAGCTGGCCGCTGGCGTCGAAGAAAGCACGGCGGTCGCAGGTCCAGTCCAGGTTGTCGGGGTCGCCCACCGTCTCCTGCGCTTCGCAGAAAAAGGCGGTGCCACCACCAAAGCCGCCAGCGGCCTCGGTCTGGGTGCACAGCAGGCCGAGCAGGCCGCTGCCCGGCGGGCTCACAAAGTAAGGCTTGCTTGACAAGGTGCCTCGGTCGCTGCGCTTCTCGCCCATCATCCATTCCACCAGCCCGACGATGCGCAGGTGCGCCTTGCCTGTGCCAAGGTTCTCCAGCCGAATGCGCACCTGTTTGACGGCAGTCTGCGCATCGACGCACCAGCTGACCGACACCGCCAGCGCCCCGCGCCGGTGGCTGATGGTGGTGAGGCCCTGGGTGTGCTCCACCTGGTAGGACACCGCCGCGTCGCCCCACGCCGATGGCGTGGCGCTCCAGACCTCGCGCGTGCGCCGGTCTTGCAGCAAAAACCACTCGGCTGGTGGGTCCGACACCGGGTCGTTGGCCCAGGTGGTGAGCTGGTTCAGGCGGCTGTTGAGGGCCCAGGTGTTGCCGGCGCCGCTGTCGGACACGATGGTGCCCAAACCGGGATTGGCCAGGATGTTGCACCACGGGCGCTGCGGCGATTGCCCCGCACCCACCTCGAAGGCGAACGCGCCGCCGTCGTGGGCGAACCCGCCTGTGGCCGGGGCCAGCGCGGTCTGCCGCAGGCGCAGCGGCACGGGATCGCGCCGCTGCGACCCACCGCTCCACAGACCCGGCAGGGGCGTTTCATGGCGCTCGCACCAAGCGCGCACCTGGTGCAGCAGCGCCTGGCCATCGGCCTGCAGCTGCACGCGAGCCAGGCTTTGCAGCGTGGCGATTTGATCGGGCAACAGCTGATCGGTGCGCAGCAGGTACAGGCCGGTCACGTCTGGCCCGGCGTGAGCCTGCTGGTCGGCAGCGTGGTGTTCAAGCAGCAGCGTGAGTTCGCGCTGCAGCGGCATCTCATACGAATGCATCTCGCGGCTGAGCACCACCACATCGCAGGGGACGCCTGCGCGTGTCCACTCACGCAGCACCAGCGCGAGCACACCCAGCAGGCCGAGGCCTTGTGATGAGCCGGCGTGCACCAGCAGCAGCGGCCGGTCGCCTGAGATGCCAAGCGGCCACAGCTGACGCCGGTCGCTGTGGGCCGAGGCAGTGCTGTCTGGCGGCACAGAGGGCGCGTTGGCTTTGGGCAGCGTCAGCACCAGCGCGGTGGTGAGGGCGTGCAGCGCGGGCAGGTACTCGACCCGGGGCCGGTGCGGCTGCACGGGGATGCCCGCCAGCGTGGCCGACATCAGCGAGGAGCGCTCTACATAGCTTGGCTGGCGGTATTTGTCGACGATGGCCAGCAGGGTGCCCGGGTCTTCGCTGGCGGCGGTGGCGAATGTCACGGTCGCCTGAGCGCCGGGCGCGATCAGCAAGCGCACGCCCAGCACCGCCGCTGGGTCCAGCCCGGTGTCGAGTGCGGTGGGCACCAGTGGCACGGCGTCCATTTGGGCCAGTGGCTGACCCGGTGTGTGCAGTCGACCCAGCCACTGGGCGCGGTCGGTCTGGCAGCGCAACCCCAGCACCTCACCCTCGACGCTGGCCACAAAATGCGCCGCCTGCAGCGTGGTCTCGGTCTGCAAGCGGGGCGTGCGCACGCAGCGCAGCGCCTGTTGCTCGGGCAGCCAGTCGGTTTTGACAAACAGGTTGGAAAAAGCAGGGTGCGCCTCGTCGGCCGCGTGGCTGGCGAGCGTGACCTCCAGCGCCGAGATCAGCTCGAGCTCGACCGGTTTGCTGCTGCGGTTGACCAGCACCACCTGGCGCAGCTCGATGTCGTCTTCCGGGCTGACCCAGACCGTTGTGGTGACGCGCAGCGTGTCCCAGGTGGCGTCGAAACACACGCGGTCGGTGTGGAAGCGGCTCTGGTAGATGGCGTCGGGATCGGGCGCCGGGTGGCGGGTGATCGACACCGGCGCTTTGCCTTCGCGCAAGCGCAGGTAGAGGAAAGCGCCGCTGGCATCGCGCAACGCATCGTCGCGCCAGCGGGTGATGCCCGTCTGGCCCCAGCGGCTCCAGCCAGCGCCGTTGGGGCGCAGCGTGACGGTGTAGCGCCCGTTGGACAGCAGGTGCGTGGGCTCCAGCGTCTGCTCGCCCGGTGTGAGGCTGCGCACCTGGTCGGGCACATGGCGCGTCAAAGCCTCTGGCACCTCACCTTGCGCGCTGCGCAGCGGCGGCAGATCGCGCGGCGCGCGCTCGTGCAGCAGCGAGCCCACCGCCTGCATGCGCGGATGGGCCATGCCCCAGCGCTGCGCCACGCCAGCGCACAACACATTGGCCAGCGCCACGATGCTCATGCCCTGGTGGTGCGCCATGAAGGTGTTGACCGGGGCGAAAGCTTCGCCGTGGACCTGCCGCGCTGGCGTGAAATCGAGCGCCTCGATGAAGCCGTAGCGCCCGCGAGCGGACATCGCGCTCAAGGCGCGCAGGTTGTTGCAGGCCAGCGCCGCGTCCACCTGCGTGGCCAGCAGGGTGGCGTAGGGCGCGATCACCCGCTCGGCTGCCGGCGTTTGGCGCAGCGCCAGCCGGGGCACACCCTGCGGCGCGTACTGGTAGGCCAGCGTGTGGTCTTGCCCGGCATAGGCGCACTCTGAGATGCCCCAGGGCATGGTGGTGCCGCGCACGAAGGCGATGTGTTCTTGCACCGCTGAGCGGCCGGCTTCAAACAGCGCGCTGCTGCGCGGCTGCGCGACCACCAGGGTGGGCATCAGGTACTCGAACATCGAGCCCGACCACGAGCGCAACACCGCGCGCTGCCCGCTGGCAAAGAAGGGCCGACCCAGCGCCGCCCAGTGGCGCACCGGCAAATCGCCTTTGGCGATCGCCAGCAGGCTGGTGCTGCGCGACTCGGAGGCCAGCAGATCGTAGTAGCTGTTGTCGAGCTGGTGGTCTTCGAGCCGGTAACCGATGTGCAGCAGGCGACGCTGCCGGTTGTAAAGGAAGCGGTAGTCCGCCTCCCAAGCCAGGGCCTCCAGCGCGGTGGCCAGCGCTTGCAGGCGCTGTTGAGCGCGCTCGCCGGTGCCCGCGCCGTGCGCCGCCGCGTCCAGACACGCCGACTGCAGCGTGGCCAGGTGATCGGCCAGCAGCCAGCGCAGCTCATCTTGCGCGGTGATGGGGTGGTTGACGATGGCCGCGTTGCGCGCTGGGGGCATATCGTGCAGCTCGGCTTGCGCTTCATGCAGCAGCACCTGGAAGGCGGCGCAGGCGGTGGCCTCGCACGACTCGGGTGGGGTGGCCTCCAGCAGCCGGCCGATGGCGGTCTGCTGCAGCGGCTGGTGCAAGGTGGTTTGCAGCAGCGCCAGGTGCGGCTGCAAGCGCTGGCGCGAGCGCCGAGCCGCCTGCTGGCTGGCGCCGGGATCGTGGGGGTTGCTGGCCAGCTCGGTGCAGGCCGCCGCTACGGTAAGCAGGTGGGCACTGAGGTTGCCGCTGTCGACCGTGGACACATAGCGCGGCAGCAGCGGCTGCAGGGTGAGCGTGTCGTACCAGTTCAGAAAATGGCCGCGGTGGCGCTCCATCTTGTGCAGGGTGGCGCAGGTGGCTTCCAGCCGCGTCAGCAGTTCTTGCGTGCCGATCCAGCCGAACTGGCGCGCGCAGGCGGTGCTCAACAGGTAGAGCCCGATGTTGGTGGGAGAGGTGCGGTGCGCCTCCATCTCGTAGGGCGCCATTTGCAGGTTGTCGGGCGGCAGGTGGTGGTTTTGTTCGCTCACACAGCGCTCGAACAAGCGCCAGGTATCGCGCGCCACGCCTTCGAGCAAGGTCTGGTCAGCGGCTTGCAGGGCAGGGCGGTGGCTGGACCACCGCCGGTTGGCCGCCCAGACCAACACCGGCGACAGCCCCCAAAGAATGAGCACCGCGAGCGCCAATGCGCTGGGCGCGGGCGTGAGCAGCCAAAGGCTCACCAGCCACAAGCCAACCAGCCACACCAAGGCGCCAATCGGCTCGCCCCGGTGGCGCCACAGGGTGGGAAGCAAATCAGGGTTGAGGCCCGCCTGCGCGGCTTCGGCGGTGGTCCATTGGAGCAGGCGCAGCCGGCTGAACGCCAGCCGGTACAAAGTGCGCAGCACCGCGTCCAACGAGAGAAACGCCTGCTGCTGCAGCAAGGCCAGGTGCCACAAGCCCCCACCCGCAGCGCGCAGCAAATCGAATGCCGCAGCCACCACAAAACGCTCGCCCACCAAGCGCCAGTGGCGCGGCACCCAGCCGGCAACTGCGCCCATGAGCGGGCCAGCACTGTAGGCGGCCACGGTGAGCAGCAGCGCCGTCGGCAAGGACACGCCCAGGCCGAGCATCGCCAGACCGATCAGCAACAGCGACGCTGGCGCCACCAGCGATCGGCGCAGGTTATCCAGCATCTTCCAGCGGTTGATGGTGTGCAGCGGCCATTGGCGCGGGTGCAGCAAAAACGGCAGCAGCTGCCAGTCGCCCCGGGTCCAGCGGTGCAGGCGCGAAGCGGCGGCATCGGCATGGTGCGGGTCGGGCTCGATCAGGGTCACGTCGGTCACCAACGCGCAGCGCACCAGGGCGCCTTCAAGCAAATCGTGGCTGAGCACCTGCTCGGCGGGCAAGCGCTCGCCCAGCACCGCGTGCAGCGTGGCCACATGCAGCAGGCCCTTGCCGGTGAAGCTGCCTTCGCCAAACAGGTCTTGGTACACGTCGGAGCTCATGGCGCTGTAGGGGTCGATGCCGCGCTGGCCATCGAACAGCCACTGCCAGGCGGTGCGTGCACCGTCTTCTGGCAGCGGGGGCACCACGCGCGGCTGCAAGATGCCGTAGCCCCGCACCACCTGGCGCCCGCTGGCGTCGAGCTGGGGCTGGTTCAGCGGGTGTTCGGCCACACCCACCAGCGAGCGCAGCCGCCCAGGGGGGAGCAAGGTATCGCTGTCGAGCGTGAGCAGGTAGCGCGTGTGCGGCGCGATGCGCGAGAGCTCGCCCAGATCGAAGAACGGCCCCAGCTGGCCGGTGGCCAGCGTGGCTATCAGCTGCTCCAGCTTGCCGCGCTTGCGTTCCCAGCCAAGCCAGCATCGCTGCGTGGCGCTGAACACGCGGGCGCGGTGCAACAGCAAGAAACGCGGCGGTTCACCAGGTGCTTCGGGGTAGCGGGCGTTGAGCGCAGCGAGCTGTTCCTGCACATGGTCCAGCAGGGCCGCGTCTTCTGGCCGGTGTTCGGTGTCTGCATCGGCCCAGTCGCTCAGGAGGGCGAACTGGGCGCAGGCTTCTTCGTTGGCCAAATGGTGCAGCTGCAGGCGGTGCACCACCTGCGCGATCGACTCGCGGTGGCTCAGCATGGCCGGTACCACCACCATCACGCGGGCTGCGGGCGGTATGCCGTCGGCCAGCAGCAGGCGCTTCAGGTGCGAGGGCTTGACCGATTCGCTGATGAGGCGGTTGACCACAGCCACCACCGCTTCGGAGGCGGGCAGCAGCATCAGCAGGCCCACCAACACGGTACCGAGCTGCGTTGACCAGTCGGCTTCGAGCCAACCCGGCCGGTGCAGCAGCCACTCCACCAGCAGCAGCGAGCCCAGCAGCATCGCCCCCAAGTAGACGGGCGCACGTGGGATCTGGCGCACCGAGCGCCACAGGCCAGCGGCGCGCTGCTGAATGCCCAGCGTGTGTTCCAGCGCGGCGCGGCCTTCGCCCTGCAACCAGTGAGAGGCCAGCGCGGCGTGCCCGTGGTGCTCGCCCATCAGGTGCAGCAACTCGCGCGCCACGGCAGCCTCGCTCTGGTCACTCAACTTGGCCAAGCGCTCGATGCCGTGCAGCGTGCTGTTGCGGGTGTTGTCGTCTTCGGCTTTGAAGACCGGCGACTCCAGCATCACGCGGATCACCCGACTGGTGCGCGCCACGGTCTCGGACCAGTCCGAAGCGCCAATCAAGCGCAGCGCGGTGACCGCGTTGCCCACGCTCAGGAGGTCGGCGGCCTGGGCCGCGTGTTGCCGCGTCTGCAAGGCCGTCAGATCCGGCACCTCCTCTTGCAGCCATCCCCGTACCTGGGCCAAGGGCGTGTCGTCCTGTGCTGGCGGGTGGCCTGTCAGGCTCTGGGCCAGGTGCGACAGAAACACCTGGTCCACCCCGCGCCGTGCCGACAGCGCGCGCATGCCGATGACCTCGTCCAGGCTCAGGGTGTTGATTTGGCTGGCGCACAGGTTGGCCAGCGAGCGCGCTGCCTTGTGGCTGGCGATGCGGTCGGCCAGGCGGCGCAGGTTTTCCACCAGCACCACACGCAAGGTGGTGGGCAGCGCCCACAGCTCGCCTTGGCTGAGCTCGCGCTCGTCTTGGTAGGCATTCAGAAAATGCACCAGCAGGGTTTCGTCAAACGCGCTGTCGGTGTGGGCCACGAAAGCCCAGGCCACGCCGTAGATGCGCGGCAGGCCGATCAGCGGCGCGTCTTGCAGCACCGGGAGCGTTCGGTAATAGCGCGGTGGAAGGCCTTCGTGGATTTCCTGCAGCTGCGCTTCGATCAGGTGGAAGTTGTCAAGCAGCCACTGGGCTGCGGGGCTGACATCGCCGCCTTCGTGGGCCTCCAGCACGATGTACTCATAGGCATCGCGCAGGGTGCGCACATTGCTTTGCAGCCGGGGATAGAACGTGGCGTTGCGCCAGCCGGCCGGACCCGCTTGGTGCGAGATGCCCAGGCTGCGACCGTGCTGCTCAAAGCGCGCGGGGCCAAACAGCTCGGCGCGGATGGGCTCCAGCGCCGTACCGCGCGAGGCGGCCAGCATGTGCTGGACATGTTTGGGCACCCACGACCCGCGCGCAATCCCTGGTGCTTGCGCAAGACCCAAGAATCCCACTTAGCGCAGCAGCCACACGCCGCCCGCCAGCGTCAGCACGAAGAGAACGGACGTGATTACGCGACCAGCCAACACGCCTTGTGCCGCAGCAAACCCGCTGTGCAACACCTGCAGCGGACCGCGCAGCGCCGCGCACAGGCTCAGGTGATCGCTCAATGCGGCACGCTCATGGAGAGATACCTCGGCAGGGTGGCCAAAGGATGACGTTTCCCAGCTGGGGGAATGGGAGAGTTTTTTTGTCATGTTGTGTCCCTGGGCTTTCGGTAATGGGTAATGTGAAAAAAAGGGGGTGGGTTCTGATGACCGTTTGAATAGCCCCCTGGGCATCGAGAATCTGATCAAAAACGCACATGTCTCCCAAGTTTTTGCTCTGTCAACCACTGTAAGCAAGTGGCTCAGCTCACCGCGTCGGACGCCGCTAAGGAGCCCGGTAGGACAGCGCCTACCTTGCTCGGCGGCTTTGCGATCAGCAGGCCAGAGAACTGCCCGAGCCTGGTCTGTCGCGCAAGTTGGGCGATACCGCTGAGCCGCCGCAGCGTGGTGCAGTGCCCGCAACCAGCGAATCCTCGCGTTGCTTCAGTGGCGGCGGTCTTCACCCCGACCGAGCAACACCACCATCCCCACGAGCGCTGCGCCAACGGCAGCAGCCATCAGCATCGACTTAACCGGTTCGTGTTGTATGTAGCTGGTGGTGGCGTCTCTCATGTGCGCCGATCTCTCGCGCAACTGGTGAGAGCCCTCGCGCGCCGCGTCCATACCCCGGTGCCGCAGCGAATCGGCCTCGCGGGTCAGTTGCTTGATCGCGCTGTTGGTCTGGGCACGGACATCGTTCAGTTCATCGGCCATGCGGTCCAGGCCTTGCTGAGTCGTTCGTTGCATGGACCGCATCGAATGCTCGGCGGCCTGAGCGGCTTCATGGGCCAGCGTGGAGGCGTCCTCGCCCAGTGTCTTGAGAGGGTTGTTCATGGCGGTGCCTTCGGTAAGAGAAAAGGGGGCTGAGCGGAAACCGTGGCTCACTTCGGGCGCATGTCGTTCTTGACCGAGCGCACACCGCTCAGACTCCGCACAAGCGCCACTGCCCGCTGGATGTCGGCGTTGGAATTGACGAAGCCGCTGAGCTGGACCACGCCTTTGAAGGTCTCCACATTGATCTCCGCCGACTTCAGCGACGCGTCGTTGAAGATCGCGGCCTTCGCCCGGGCGGTGATGGCGGTGTCGTCCATGTACTGCCCGGTACTTTCCTGCGTGCTGGTCGCCGCGCACCCGACCACGCTGGTGAGTGCCGCAGCGGCGAGCAGCAGGATGGAGAAGCGTTTTGTGGTGCTTTTCATGGGCAGCTTTCTGTGACGAGGGTTGAATGGGCTGTGTAAACGGGGGCTGCGCTGATGAGCAGATCAAGTTCATGCACCGCGCCATTGCCGTCACAGTAAGACGGGGCGCGCTGTGTGTCTGTGCGTTGGCGCACCCAAAGGTCACGGTGATCTCGCCAGTCGGGTGAGCCTGTGAGCTCACTGGCGCTGCCCAACCGCTCCTGACCCAATCAAAAAAAGGCCCGCATTGGCGGGCCTTTCCAGGATGTGAACAGCGCAGTGATCGCTCAGCCCGTCATGGGCAGCAGCGGCACGATCAGCAGGGCCACGATGTTGATGATTTTGATCAACGGGTTGATCGCAGGCCCTGCTGTGTCTTTGTAGGGATCGCCCACGGTGTCGCCGGTGACGGCTGCCTTGTGGGCCTCGCTGCCCTTGCCGCCATGGTGGCCATCTTCAATGTACTTTTTGGCGTTGTCCCAGGCGCCGCCGCCGGTGCACATGGAGATCGCCACGAACAGACCGGTCACGATGGTGCCCATCAGCAGGCCACCGAGCGCCTTGGGTCCGAGGATCACACCCACCAGAATCGGCACCACCACCGGCAGCAGGCTGGGGATCACCATTTCCTTGATGGCGGCCGTGGTCAGCATGTCCACCGCGCGGCCGTAATCGGGCTTGGCGGTGCCTTCCATGATGCCGGGGATCTCTTTGAACTGACGCCGCACCTCGACCACCACCGCGCCCGCCGCCCGGCCCACGGCCTCCATTGCCATCGCGCCAAACAGGAAGGGGATCAGACCGCCGATGAAGAGGCCGACGATGACCATCGGGTCGCTCAGGTCGAAGCGCACCTGGTGGCCGTAGGTCTCCAGCTTGTGGGTGTAGTCGGCAAACAGCACCAGCGCGGCCAGACCAGCCGAGCCGATGGCGTAGCCCTTGGTCACCGCCTTGGTGGTGTTGCCGACCGCGTCCAGCGGGTCGGTGACAGCGCGCACTTCGGGCGGCATGTCGGCCATTTCGGCAATGCCGCCGGCGTTGTCTGTGATCGGGCCGTAGGCGTCGAGCGCCACCACGATGCCGGCCATGCTGAGCATGGCGGTAGCGGCTGTCGCAATGCCGTACAGACCGGCCAGGTTGTAAGCCGCCATGATTGCCACGCAGACGAACAACACCGGCCAGGCGGTGGAGCGCATTGACACGCCCAGGCCCGCAATGATGTTGGTGCCATGACCTGTGGTCGATGCTTGAGCGATGTGTTTCACCGGCGCGTACTGAGTGCCGGTGTAGTACTCGGTGATCCAGACCAGCGCCGCCGTCAGCACCAGGCCCACTGCGCAGGCGCCGAACAGGCGCAGCTGGCTGCCAGTGGCGGTAATGGCGTTGTCCGGCATGATCCAGGCGGTAACAAACCAGAAGGCGATCAGCGACAACACGCCCGCAATTGCAAGGCCCTTGTAGAGCGCCGGCATCACGTTTTTCATGCCTGGCGTGGCCTTCACGAACGTACAGCCGACGATGGACGCCAGGATGGACACAGCGCCCAGCACCAGCGGATACAGCACGGCGTTCATCGGTGCGGCGGCGACCATCAACGCGCCCAGCACCATGGTCGCGATCAGTGTGACCGCGTAGGTCTCGAACAAATCAGCCGCCATGCCGGCGCAGTCGCCCACGTTGTCACCCACGTTGTCGGCGATCACCGCTGGGTTGCGCGGGTCGTCCTCGGGAATGCCGGCTTCCACCTTGCCCACCAGATCGGCGCCCACATCAGCGCCCTTGGTGAAGATGCCGCCGCCCAGCCGCGCGAAGATCGAAATCAGTGATGAGCCGAAGGCAAAGCCGATCAGCGGATTCAGCAGTTTGGCCAGGTTCTCGTCGGGCGCGAGGTTGCCGTCACCCACCAGAAGCCAGAAGAAGCCCGCCACACCCAACAGGCCCAGGCCGACCACCAGCATGCCGGTGATGGCGCCGCCGCGAAACGCCACATCGAGCGCCGGGCCAATGCCTTTGGTCGCGGCTTGGGCGGTGCGCACGTTGGCCCGCACCGAGATGTTCATGCCGATGAAGCCGCAGGCACCGGAGAGCACTGCGCCGAGCACGAAGCCGATGGCTGTGATGCCGTCAAGGAACACGGCCATGAGGATGGTGAGGATCACCCCGACCACGGCAATCGTCTTGTACTGGCGGGCCAGATAGGCTGCGGCGCCCATCTGGATCGCCCCGGCGATTTCCTGCATGCGGGGGTTGCCCGCGTCCTGAGAAAGAATCCAGCGGCGTGACCAGAAGCCGTAGGCCACCGCCACCAGTCCGCACACCAGCACAAATATCAGCGCACCTTGATCTGCCATGTCGTTCTCCTGCTTGTTTTCGACTTGGAAGGGGCAACGCCTCTGGGGCTGCCCCCGCTGCGTTGCTTCCTCGTCTGCGGGCTCAGCGTTTTTTGAAGCGCTGTGCAGGGCGATTGGCCAACACGGCCAATTTAGCGGCAATCGCATGGCGCCGACCACGCTGTTACCAAGAAAGTCAGGCTCGAATCAGTAAAATCTGGATACTCCCTCTGGCGTGCAGAGCTGTTGTTCCGCGCATCAGGCTCTTTCATCACGCGCATCGTCAGCCGCCGTTTCCAACCAAACTTTGATAACAAGCATGTCTCTCGACAACGTCACCCCTGGCAAAAACGTTCCCGAATCGTTCAATGTGGTCATCGAAATCCCGATGAACGCCGATCCGATCAAGTACGAGGTGGACAAAGCCACCGGTGCAATTTTTGTCGACCGCTTCATGAGCACCGCCATGCACTACCCGACCAACTACGGGTATGTGCCAAAGACGCTCTCAGGCGACGGCGACCCGGTCGATGTGCTGGTGATCACGCCAGTGCCGCTGATTCCCGGTGTGGTGGTGACCTGCCGCGCCATCGGCATTCTGAAGATGAACGACGAAGCGGGTGAAGACGGCAAGGTGTTGGCGGTGCCGATCAACAAAGTGCTGTCGATCTACAGCCACTGGCACAAGCCCGAAGACCTCAACCCTATGCGCCTGAATACCATTCAGCATTTCTTTGAGCACTACAAAGACCTGGAGCCAGGCAAGTGGGTCAAGATCATTGGTTGGGAAGGCCCTGAGGCGGCCCACAAAGAAATTCTCGACGGCGTGGCCAACTACGAAAAGAGCCTCGGCTGACGTCAATCGCTCGCAGGCAAGCAGCTTGCAGCCCCCCAGCAAAAGGCCTGTGCGGTTCGTCGCACAGGCCTTTTGCTTTTGAGGGGTGGGGCGGTCAGATCGATGGCGTGTCGATGTCGCCGCGAAACTCGATCTTCCCGCGCACCCGCGCACGCGGGTGCATGTCGATCAGATCGTCGTACTGGACGTCGCCGATCAGGGTACCCGAACCGGTGATCTCCAGCGCCTTGCGCGCGATCACGGTGCCGATCACCTTGCCTTCGATGAACACGTAGTCGGCTTCCAGGCGGGTGTTTTCGATCAGCCCGTTGGCGCCCACATGCAGCGTGCCACCGGTCTCGAAGCCGATATTGCCCTTGAGGCGGCCGTCGATCTTGATGCCTTGGTCTTGCGCACAGTGAAAATTGCCCTCGAACACCGAACCCTCGGCGATCAGGCTGGTGATGGCGCCCAGGCGCTCGGCAGGAACCAGGCGGGTATTGGCGGGATGTGTGTTCATGGGGTCAAGGCTCCTTGCCATGCGGGGCGTTTTCGGAAGGGAGAGAGGTGGGGGCGGGTGATTGTTCGCGGCTGTTTGACAAGTTGAATGGGATGCTGGCGGCCACGGGCTTGAGCCATGCTGGCACATTCGCGGGCGGCATTTGCCCCAGCAGCCAGACTGCCAAAGCCAGCGCCAACAGCACCGGCAGGCCGATGCGCCACCAAGCCCAAAACAGCCAGCGAATAGCGAGCCGCCGACTCGCCACCCGGCGATCGCGCGCCCAACTCGCGCTCAGCGCCGTCCGGCGCACCGTGTCCGAACTGGGCACCGCAGCGGGGTGCCGGGCATTCGGATTGGACGTTGGGGTGGATGAAGCTTTTGGCCACGGCATGGGGTTTCTGTCGTTGGCTTGGCTCAATCGGCCCGTCTGGCTGGTGCTGCCCGCTCCAGCGTGGCGTTGAGGTTGGCGCCATTCACCTGAATGCGGCCATAGCGCACATGCCCATGCACATCGGCGGTGTCGTGCAGCGAGACCTCGCCCTGGCCGGCATCAAGCGTGCCATCGGTATGGCCCATGACCGAGATCCGGTGTGCGGTGATGTCGCCCTTCACGCTGCCGGTCTCTGTGACCACGATGCTGGCGAGCGCGTCGTGCGCCTGTGTCAGGTTGCCTTCCACCTGGCCCGCCACACTGAACGGGCCGCGCAGCGTGGCATTGCCCACAAACTGCATGCCCTCGGCCAGCAGGCTGCGCACCGCGGCGGTCTCGCCGTCGCCGGCGGGAAGTTGCGCGTCGAGGACCGGCAGGTGGGCGGGCAGGGTGGGGGGCATGGCCTTGCCAACACCCACCGTCAGGCTGTCGCTGCTGGGGGCATCCGAGCTGGGGAGGTCCTCAGGCTCAGGGCCTTGCTGGGGATCGGTGAAGTCGGGTTGTGTGTCCATGGCCTGTTTCCGTATCGGATGGGTGGAAGCGGGAAGTTGTCGATCGCTGCGGTGGCTGACTCGGGCGGTTGGCAGGTGCTGGCCCTTCGGTATCGCCCTGCTTCAAGGCATCAGTCCGCCTCGGGTTTGAGTTTCAACGTCTTGAACGGTCCTTGCAAGTCAGCCCCTTCATAGAGCTGCAAGCGCCGAGCCTCCAAGGTGCCAGTGGATACACCGGTTTTGGACACAAAGGCCATGCCGTCGCAGGCCAGATGGGTGGCTGCTACATCGGCACCAGGATCGCCCAGGCGGCCGAACAAATAAAAATCGCCATTGACTTTCACTTGGCCTCGAACCACACCACCGGTCCACACGATCAGGCGACCGTTGACCCGCAGATGCCCAGACACCTCGCCCTGCACCAGCAACCCACCCTCGAAAGTCAGGTCGCCGCTGAGCACCGAGCCAGCCGCCACACGGCTGACCACGTTCATCGCAATCGGGTCGATGGTGAGGGTGTCTTGGGGGAGGGTCACCGCCACGATGTCAGGCTCCAATGGACCGCTGTGATCAGCAAGCTCAGCAGCCCAATGGCCGCGATCCCGAGCGCGTAGCGTTCCAGCCAGCGCCTGTAGCGGGTGGGGCGCATGCGCGGGATGCCGACTGGTGCACACGCTTGGGTGTCGATGATCCACGACCGCCAGCTGGGGCTGAGCACGTCTGCTCCTGATGCCAGGTCGATCTGCAAACCTTCGCCCCCAAGGTCGCCCGGCTGGCTGAACTGGCGCCCCAGCAACACCGACATCGGTGCACCCACGATGGTCTGTGTGAAAAAGGCGTCGGTTTCGCTCATGTTGCGGGGAGTTTACCTACCGGCGGCCGGTGGGCTTTCGCGAGGCGACCGCGCTGGGCGGCAAGGCTCAGCCGGGCTCGTCCAGACGCGGCGCTTTGAGCGGGCTTCGGCTGTTCAGCTGAGAGAGGTAGTCGCCAATGCCTTCGCCCTCACGCTCCAGAAACCGCCCCACCGCGTCGGCAAAAGACGGGTGTGCGAGCCAGTGGGCGCTGGTGGTTTTGACCGGCAACAACGCGCGCGCCATTTTTTGCTCGCCCTGGGCCCCGCCTTCAAAGCGCGCAATGCCGTTGTCGATACACCAGGCCAGCGGCTGGTAGTAGCAGGCTTCGAAATGCAGGCAGTCCACCCGCTCCAGCGCACCCCAGTAGCGGCCATACGCGATCTCGCGAGCACCGTCCAAAGCGATCAGGCTGCTGGCGATTGGCTGCCCCTCGCGTTCGCCAATGAACATCAGCCAGTTCTGTGGCATGTCGGTCGCCATGCGCCGGAAGAACGCACGGTTCAGATACGGCGCGTTGCCGTGCTCCCGATAGGTGCGCTCGTAGCAGCGGTAAAAGAAGTCCCAGTCGGCCTCAGAAATTTCAGCGCCTTCGGCGTACCGAAACACCACACCGGCCTCGGCCACCTTGCGCCGCTCTTGGCGAATTTTTTTTCGCTTCTCCTGCACCAGGCTGGCGAGAAAGTGCTCGAAGTCGGTGAAGCCAGCCCCCTCGGGGGGCAGCGCACCTCGCGCAGCGGGAAGCGTGGGGGCGACGGCCTCGCCGCCGGGCCGCCCCAAGGCGGGGCCAGCCCCCTCGGGGGACAGCGCACCTCGCGAAGCGGGAAGTGTGGGGGCAACGTTCGTCCAGTGGAATTGCACGGTGTGCCGCAGCATCATGCCGGCCTGCTCGCAGGCGGCCATGTCTTGCGGCTGGACAAACAGCAGGTGCAGCGACGACAGGCCTTCGGCACGCGTGTGCTCAATCAGCGCGCGGGCCAGTGCGCCCCGGGCTTCTTCGTCGACCGCCAGCAACCGCGCCCCAGGCACTGGGGTGAACGGCACCGCCACCAGCGCTTTTGGGTAGTAGTCCAGACCGTGCTGCGCATAGGCGTTGGCCCAGGCCCAGTCGAACACGTACTCGCCATAGGAATGGTTCTTCAAATACAGCGGACAGGCAGCGTGCAGGACATCGTCACGCCACAGCGTGAGGAACTGGGGCTGCCACCCGGCTGGTGGGCGCGCGCAGCCGGTCTCGTGCAGCGCGCTGAGGTAAGCGTGTTGCACGAAGGGGCTGGCATCGGGCTCTTGGGCCAGCAAGGCCTGCCAAGCCGCTGCATTGACCTGCATCGGCGAAGAAAAAACCCGGGTGACATAAACTTCAGAGGCGCTGTTCAAAGCCTCGCTGTTCGCTGCGTTGCAGCCGTCTTTGTCTAGGCGTTCCATGCCGATCCAGCCCTTGTTTCACGCCCCATGACCATCCCCATCTGCGTTGCCCAGCTCAATTTTGTGGTGGGCGATATGGCGGGCAATGCCCGAAAAATCATCGATGCGGCCCAGGAGGCGCACGCCCGGGGCGTTCGCTTGTTGCTGACGCCCGAACTCGCGCTGTGCGGCTACGCGGCTGAAGACCTGTTTCTGCGGCCCGCGTTCATCGACGCCTGCGATGATGCCTTGAAAGCCGTGGCGCTAGCGACGGCTGATCTGAAAGGCCTGAGCGTGGTGGTGGGGCATCCGGTGCGGGCCTCAAACCTGGCGCCTGGCCTTCGCGATCGCAGCGTGTCGATGGCAGGTCTGTACAACGCAGCGAGCGTGCTCTGCGAGGGCCAGGTGGTGCACATCTACGCCAAGCGCGAGCTGCCCAACTACCAGGTGTTTGACGAACGGCGTTATTTCGTACCAGGGCAGGACGTTGGCGTGTTTGACATCACCGGCGCGAGCGGGGAGCGAGTGCGCTGCGGCTTGCTGATCTGTGAAGACGCCTGGTTTGACGCCCCTGCCGCACAGGCGAAGGCCGCTGGCGCCGAGTTGCTGGTGGTCATCAACGCCTCGCCCTTTCATGGTGGCAAGGGCAACGAGCGCGAGCAAACCATGCGTCGGCGGGCACAAGCGGTGGGCCTGCCGCTGATCTACGCCCATCTGGTTGGCGGCCAAGACGAAATTGTGTTCGAAGGCCGCTCGTTCGCGTTGGATGCCCAAGGCGAATTGAGCGCTCGCGCGGTGAGCTTCGAGGAATCGATGTTTGACCTCGCTTTGTCGCCATCGCCTGCTGGCTGGAGCATTGAAGGAGCCATCGACCGCGCCCACAGCGAAGAGGCCGACCTGTGGCACGCGCTGGTGCTTGGCGTGCGCGACTACATTGGCAAGAACGGCTTCCCCGGCGCTTTGCTGGGGCTCTCCGGCGGTATCGATTCGGCGCTGGTACTGGCGATCGCGGTCGATGCGCTGGGCAAAGACCGGGTGCGCACGGTGATGATGCCCTCGTCCTACACCGCAGACATCTCCCACATCGACGCACGAGACATGGCAATCAGGCTCGATGTGCGCCACGACGTGATCGACATCGGGCCGACGTTTGAAGCTTTCAAGTCGGCACTGGCGAGCGATTTTGTTGGCTTGCCAGAAGACACAGCCGAAGAAAACCTGCAAGCGCGCACCCGCGGCACGTTGCTCATGGCGCTGTCGAACAAATTTGGCGGCATCGTGCTGACCACGGGCAACAAGAGCGAACTGGCCACCGGGTATTGCACCTTGTATGGCGACATGGCCGGTGGCTTTGCGGTGATCAAAGACGTGGTGAAAACGATGGTGTTTCGCCTGGCGCGCTGGCGAAATGCCCACGACCCGTACCGCACCGGCGCCAACCCGATCCCTGAACGCATCATCACCCGCGCCCCCAGCGCCGAATTGCGCGCGGATCAGACCGACCAAGACAGCCTGCCACCTTACGAGGTGCTCGATGCCATCATTGAGCGCTACATGGAAAACGACCAGAGCCCGGCGAGCATCGTGCAGGACGGTTTCAATGCCGCCGATGTGGAGCAGGTGGTGCGCCTCATCCGCATCAACGAATACAAACGCCGCCAAGCGCCCGTGGGCATCCGCGTCACACACCGCAGCTTCGGCAAAGACTGGCGCTATCCGATCACCAGCAAGTACCGGGCATAGAGCAGCGCTTTACTCAAGTTGGCTGCAATTTCAGCACCGCGCGCATCTCACCCACCTCGATGCCAGCAGCGTTCTTCAGCGGTGGCGGAATCAAACTGGCCAGCGCTTTGCGGCTCTCTGCATCGAGCCAGCCGAGTTGTTCCAGGGCCGATACGAACGCCACCATCAGCGGGGCCAGTTGTCCGTCGCCGCACTTGGCCGCGATGCCAATGCCCCGGCTGAAGCTCGCCAGCACCTGCACACCGTCAGCGCCCACCTTGCTCACCCAGTCGCCTCGCCCGGCCTGCATCAGCGCCAAATCGTTGCGGCCTTGCCCACTCACCAGTTCGGGGTGGCGGCTCATGGCGCGCGCAATGCGCTGGGGTGCGTTGCCGTAGATCGGGTCGGGCTCATCCAGCGTCAGGCGGGCAAATGCGTGAGCCAGCGAGCGCAAAGGCAAGGCGTAATTGGGCGCGCTGCAGCCGTCCGTGCCACGTACCAATTGGGTAACCGGCACGCCTGAGAAGTGGCTCACGCTGCGGGCAATGGCCAATTGCACGGCATGGCCGGTGTCGAGATAGCCATCCTGCGGTGCGTCCAGTGCGTGGGCGAGCAACAGCATGCCGGTGTGCTTGCCCGAGCAGTTGTGGTGCAGGCGGTTGAAGCGCGCACCGGGCTCGGGTGTGACGTTGTTGGTGCTGAAGAAAAAGGGCAGGTGCGAGCCGCAGGCCAAGCTGGATTCACCCGCACCAACCTTGGCCAGCAAGGCCGCAGCGCGCTCCACATGCATGGGCTCACCGTTGTGGCTGGCGCACAGCAGGGCCACGTCGGCGTCGCTGAGTTCGTAGCGGTCGCCCGTTTGGGCGATCAGCGGCATGGCCTGGAAGGGCTTGAGCGATGAGCGGGTGAACAGGGGCGCGTCCACATCGCCCACGCTCGCGAGCAGTTGTCCCTTCGCGTTGACCACCGCAAGTGAGCCGTGGTGGATGTTTTCTGGATGGCCACCGCGGTAGGCGACCGTGATGGGAACGTGATGAGGCAGCGTGGGGATATTCATGGAAGGGTTGCTTGGTTGTCAGCCCAGTGTACGAAGCGGCGCGGGTGCCTTGGGCATAATAAAAAGCACCCGTCCCCCACACAGCCAAGTCCTGGAGAAAACGCATGAAACAGATCACTGCCATCATCAAACCATTCAAGCTGGAAGAGGTGCGCGAGGCGCTGGCTGAGCAAGGCGTGACCGGGCTGACCGTCACCGAGGTCAAGGGCTTTGGCCGTCAGAAGGGCCACACCGAGCTGTACCGAGGCGCCGAGTACGTGGTCGATTTTTTGCCGAAGGTCAAAATTGAGGTGGTGGTGCAATCCGACGACGTGGAGCGCTGTGTGGACGCCATCGTGCGCGCCGCGCGCACCGGCAAGATCGGTGACGGTAAGATTTTTGTGACAGCTGTGGAGCGTGTGGTGCGCATCCGCACTGGCGAGCTCGACGAGTCGGCGGTCTGATTCGCTGAAGTTGGTTGATCCGGCGGTCTCAACCGCCGAATCAGATCGCGTCCAGCCGCGTGGCTGGCGCGAAACCAGCTGCTTGCACCAGCGCGGGCAGCAGTTTCTCCAAGTCGCTTTCTTCGCGGATGAGCTCCATCTGCCACGGGTTCATGAATTCCTGCGCCACCGACTGTTTCAGGAAAGTCAGCAAGCCGTCGTAGTAACCCGATGCATTGAGCAGGCCGATCGGTTTGTCGTGATAGCCGAGCTGGCGCCAAGTCCAGACCTCGAAAAATTCCTCAAAGGTGCCAATGCCGCCAGGCAGCGCCAGAAAAGCGTCGGCCCGCTCGGCCATCAGGCGTTTTCGGTCGTGCATGTTGTCCACCACATGCAGTTCGGTGCAGTCGTGGTTGGCGAACTCCCGCTCCACCAGCGCTTTTGGGATCACGCCCACCACGCGTCCGCCCGCGGCCAGCGTGGCCTGGGCCACACAGCCCATCAAGCCGCTGCGCCCGCCGCCATAGACCAGCTGCCCTTGGTGCTGGCCAATCCACCGACCCACCCGTTCCGCCAGCGCCAAAAACGCGGGATCGACGCCGGGCCGAGAGCCGCAGTAAACGCAAAGGGAAAAAGCGGGTTTGTTCATGGGGTGGGGCTCAAAAAAAACGCGTCCACACGGCCGCAGCCCATGTGCTCGCGCACAGCAGCAGGCTGAGCAGCACAGCGGCGCTGCCCATGTCTTTGGCGCGTTTGGACAGTTCGTGCCACTCGGGCCCGATGCGATCAATGGCAGCCTCAATGCCACTGTTGAGCAGCTCCACCACCATCACCAACAGCACCGTGCCCGCCAGCAACGTCACCTCTACCCAGCTCTGGCCAAGCCATAAGGCCAGTGGCAGCATCACCAGAGCGGCGAGCGCCTCTTGACGAAACGCGGTTTCGGCCCAGCCCGCGCGCAAGCCCGCCAGGGAATAACCGAAAGCATGGCGAATGCGCACCAGCCCTGTCCGCAGTTTTTGCGCGTTCACCGCTTCGCGGTTGGGTGTGGGTGTCATGGGTGCCAGCATTCGCGATGGTTGGCCTCAGTGCCACCAACGCCTGGGCTTGCTTTTGTCTTCGACGGGTTTGAAATGAACCAGGCGGGTGCCCGCCAGCGCATCGTGCAAGAACTGGCGTTGGGTGTGAAAAAGCGACAGCAGCGCCCAGACCACGATCCAGCCGATCAGAATCACCGCGAGTTCCCCCACCGGCAGACTGAAGTAAGCACCGGCGCCCAAGGGCGGCAGCAGCCACAGCCAGGACAGCAGAAAGCGCCAAAAGGCGCGCCCCCGGCTGAGCTGCTGGCCTTGGGCATCGACCACCCGGATATTCCAGGTCTTCAACGCAAGCGTCTGGCCCTTGGCCCAAAACCAGGTGAAATAAAAAGCCAGCAGAAGAAAGACAAAGGCTTGCAGTGCGTACCGGTTGTTGAATGCGTCCCGCAAAGGCAAGAGCGAAGGGGCAAGGTGACCGATCGCGAACAACAGCCCGTAAAAAAAGAGCCCGGTTCCAAAAATGACGCCGAACAAGAGCGTGCCTTCATACAGCCAACAGGCCATGCGTCGGGTCAACGACGGCGCCTTAAGCGCGTTGGGTCCCGCGAGGGGTGCGGGTGAAGATGGAACGGTCTGAGGCATGTTGATAACGCGGCGAAAAACCCGGGAATTGTCGCATTGAGTCGGTACTGCACCGTCCGATGCGGCTGCCTCGCGTGGTGGTTGGAGCCGTTCCAATCGACAGCATCGCCAAACCGCATGTTGCAGTGCGATAATCACAGGCTGCGTTTCAAAAAGGCAAACGGGTCAAGGTCCGGCGGGGTATGCGTCCGCTCATGTCCTTGGTCTCAAGTTCCGACACCGCTCCACAAGAGCAGGCGAAGGAGCACCCAAGGTATTTCGTCAGAGAAATTCTCGAAAGGTTCATCATGGAAATCAACAAGGCCGAACTGGCCTCAGCCGCTGCCGCGAGCAGCGCCAATGTTCAAGAATTGCGCGGCGGGGAAATCCTCGTCAAGGCCTTGCAGGCCGAGGGCGTCAAGTACATCTGGGGCTATCCCGGTGGTGCGGTGCTCCACATTTACGACGCGTTCTACAAACAAGACACGATTCAGCATGTGCTGGTGCGCCACGAGCAAGCGGCCGTGCACGCAGCCGATGGCTATGCCCGCGCCACCGGCGAAGTGGGCGTGGCCCTGGTGACCTCTGGCCCGGGTGTGACCAATGCCGTGACCGGCATCGCCACCGCCTACATGGACAGCATCCCGATGGTGATCATCACCGGCCAGGTGCCCACGGCCGCGATTGGTCTCGATGCCTTCCAGGAATGCGACACAGTCGGTATTACCCGCCCCATCGTCAAGCACAACTTCCTGGTGAAGGATGCGCGCGACATGGCAATGATCATGAAGAAAGCCTTTCACATCGCTCGCACCGGCCGCCCAGGCCCGGTGGTGGTGGACATCCCGAAAGACGTTTCCTTCAACAAGGTGCCTTACACCGGCTACCCCGAATCGGTCGAGATGCGCTCTTACAACCCGGTGCGCAAAGGGCATGGGGGCCAGATCCGCAAAGCGCTGCAACTGCTGCTGACCGCCAAGCGTCCGTACATCTACACCGGTGGTGGTGTTCTGCTCGGCAATGCGGTGCAGGAGCTGCGCACGCTGGTTGATTTGCTTGGCTACCCGGTCACCAACACCTTGATGGGTTTGGGCGCCTACCCGGCGTCTGACAGGAAATTCCTGGGCATGCTGGGCATGCACGGCACGGTTGAAGCCAACAACGCGATGCAGAACTGCGACGTATTGCTGGCGGTGGGCGCGCGGTTTGACGACCGCGTCATCGGCAACCCCAAGCACTTCGCGCAGAACGAGCGCAAGATCATTCACATCGACATCGATCCGTCGAGTATTTCCAAGCGCGTCAAGGTCGACATCCCGATCGTTGGCGACGTCAAAGACGTGCTGACCGAGCTGATCAACATGGTGCGCGAAACCACCACCCGCATGGATGGCCAAGCGCTGGCTGGCTGGTGGTCCACCATCGAAGCGTGGCGCTCCAAAGACTGTCTGAAGTACGACAACAGCAACAAAGACGTCATCAAGCCGCAGTACGTGGTCGAGACGTTGTGGAACATGACCAAGGACGTCGAGGCCTACATCACCTCCGACGTTGGCCAGCACCAGATGTGGGCCGCCCAGTACTACCGCTTTGACGAGCCACGCCGCTGGATCAACTCCGGCGGTCTGGGCACCATGGGCGTGGGCATTCCCTACGCCATGGGCATCAAGCTGGCCAAGCCTGAAGCCGAGGTGTTTTGCGTGACCGGTGAAGGCTCGGTGCAGATGTGCATTCAGGAGCTCTCGACCTGCCTGCAATACAACACCCCGATCAAAATCTGCGCGCTGAACAACCGCTACCTGGGCATGGTGCGCCAGTGGCAAGAGATCGACTACGAAGGCCGCTACAGCCACAGCTACATGGACGCGCTGCCCAACTTCGTGAAGCTGGCCGAGGCTTATGGCCACGTCGGCATGTTGATCGAGCGGCCAGAGGACGTGGAGCCGGCACTGCGCGAGGCACGCAAGCTCAAGGACCGAACCGTGTTCATGGACTTCCGCACCGACCCGACCGAAAACGTGTTCCCCATGGTCAAGGCCGGCAAAGGCATCACCGAGATGCTGTTGGGTTCCGAAGATCTTTGACCCTCTCCTTCAACCGCAGCGTTCTGCCGCGGTTGGTCCCCAGACGAATCTATTTGCAGCCAAGCCTGCGCATTACCGTGCGCAGGGGAGGGCTCAGAAAAGAGGAATGCTCATCATGAAACACATCATTGCCGTGCTGCTCGAAAACGAGGCCGGTGCGCTCTCGCGCGTTGTCGGCCTGTTTTCCGCCCGTGGTTACAACATCGAGTCGCTCACCGTAGCACCCACCGAAGATCCCTCACTCTCGCGCATGACGATCCAGACCACTGGGTCGGACGATGTGATCGAGCAGATCACCAAACACCTCAACCGGCTGATCGAGGTGGTCAAGGTGGTCGACCTCACCGAAGGCGCTTACACCGAGCGCGAGCTCATGCTGGTCAAGGTACGCGCGGTGGGCAAGGAGCGCGAGGAAATGAAGCGCATGGCCGACATCTTCCGTGGTCGCGTGATCGACGTGACCGAGAAGAGCTACACCATCGAACTCACCGGCGACCAGCACAAGAACGATGCGTTCTTGGAGGCCATCGACAAAAGCGCGATTCTGGAAACGGTTCGCACCGGTTCATGTGGCATCGGTCGGGGTGAGAGAATCCTGCGCGTTTAGTTTGACCCACCCCTGCGCCGCTGCGCGGCTTCCCCCCAAGGGGACGACGCCAGCGGCCTGGCGGAGCCGGTTCTACGGCGTCTGCTGGAACACTTCCCCTCAACTGCTAACTTTTTCAACATTTCAACCGGAGCAACCCCATGAAAGTTTTCTACGACAAAGACTGCGACCTGAGCCTGATCAAAGGCAAAACCGTGGCCATCATCGGCTACGGCTCGCAGGGCCACGCGCATGCACAGAACCTCAACGACAGCGGCGTGAAGGTTGTGGTTGGCCTTCGCAAAGGTGGCGCGTCTTGGGACAAGGTCGGCAAGGCGGGCTTGAACGTCAAGGAAGTTGACGAGGCAGTGAAGTCGGCCGACGTGATCATGATCTTGCTGCCAGACGAAAACATCGCAGCGGTGTACAAAGAGATCGAGCCGAGCCTCAAGCAAGGCGCTTCACTCGCCTTTGCCCACGGCTTCAACGTGCACTACAACCAAGTCGTGCCACGCGCTGACTTGGACGTGTGGATGGTCGCGCCCAAGGCGCCGGGCCACACCGTGCGCAACACCTACACCCAAGGCGGCGGCGTGCCCCACTTGGTGGCGGTACACCAAGACAAGAGCGGCAAGGCGCGTGATTTGGCACTCTCCTACGCCATGGCCAACGGTGGCGGCAAGGCCGGCATCATCGAAACCAACTTCAGGGAAGAGACCGAGACCGATCTGTTCGGCGAGCAGGCCGTGTTGTGCGGCGGCGCGGTCGAGCTGATCAAGATGGGCTACGAGACGCTGGTGGAAGCCGGCTACGCGCCCGAGATGGCTTACTTCGAGTGCTTGCACGAGCTGAAGCTGATCGTCGATCTGATCTACGAAGGCGGCATCGCCAACATGAACTACTCGATCTCCAACAACGCGGAGTACGGCGAGTACGTGACCGGTCCTGAGGTGATCAACGAAGAATCGCGCAAAGCCATGCGCAACGCGTTGAAGCGCATCCAGAACGGCGACTACGCGAAGATGTTCATCCAGGAAGGTCGCCTGAACTACCCGAGCATGACGGCCCGCCGTCGCAACACCGCCGAGCACCAGATCGAGGTGGTGGGCGCCCAGTTGCGCGCCATGATGCCGTGGATCGCCAAGAACAAGCTGGTCGATCAAACGCGCAACTGATCGCGTGACCGGAGCTTGTGTTCCGGTCAGCCTCGATCAAGACAAAGGCCACCTCGGTGGCCTTTGTCTTGGGCGCTCAGCAAGACGCTGCCTTACACTGGCTTCGTTCACAGCGACTGCCCGACATCGCGCAGAGCGCGTGACCCACAGGACCCCCATGCACGACGGAACCGATCCTCAGCACGAATCACACAGCGAGACGCGCAAGCGCGCCAAGGGCATTTACATGGTGCCCAACATGATCACGCTGGCTGCGCTGTTCGGCGGTTTTTACGCGATCGTCATGGCCATGAACGGTCGCTTCGAGCTCGCCACCGTGGCGCTCTTTCTCTCGATGGTGCTCGACAGTCTGGACGGCCGCGTGGCGCGCATGACCAACACCCAAAGTGCGTTCGGCGAGCAGATGGATTCGCTCTCTGACATGGTCTCCTTTGGCGCAGCGCCGGCCCTGGTTGCCTACATCTGGACGCTCAGCACCCTGGGCCGATGGGGCTGGATTGCTGCGTTCGTTTACTTGGCCTGCGCAGCGCTGCGCCTGGCGCGTTTCAACGTCAACACCGCGGTGGTTGACAAGCGGTACTTCCAGGGCCTGCCGTCGCCTGCGGCAGCGGCCTTGGTGGCGGGCTTCATCTGGCTCATGACCGATTTGGAAATCCCGTCTGGCGATGTGACATGGGCCATGTTCGCGCTCACCCTGTTTGCCGGCCTGACCATGGTGACCAATGTGCCGTTCTACAGCTTCAAGGACTTGAGTGTCAAGAAGAGCGTGCCGTTTGCAGCGATTGTCTTGGTGGCCCTTGGCATTGCGGTAATCAACATCCACCCGCCCACCGTGTTGTTCAGTTTGTTCATGATTTACGGTCTGTCGGGCTACGCCATTTATGTCTGGCGAAAGGCCAAAGGCCGTCCCACAAGCGTCATCAGCACCTCCACCGACGAGCCCGAAGAGCGCGGTCTGCACGAATAAGGGCCGCGCCCGAGACCCGTTACACGAAGCCAGCGTTCAAAAGTGTTTGTGATACATTGCTTTCCATGAATCAGGTTTTGTTTTCGCTGCTACTGAATGTCCGCCAAGGGCAAGTACGGTAACGCGCGAGCGATCAACCCCAACGGCCCGTATGCACCCGCAGCGGGCCGTTCCCGTTTCTGGACTGCGGGTTTTTTCAGACCTGGCCCATGAGGTCACCGGAGAATCACATGACCGACAAGCTCATCATTTTTGACACCACCTTGCGCGACGGCGAGCAGTCGCCTGGCGCCTCCATGACCAAAGACGAAAAGCTGCGCATTGCGCGCCAGCTGGAGCGCCTTAAGGTTGATGTGATCGAGGCCGGTTTTGCCGCCAGCTCCAACGGCGACTTCGACTGCGTGCAGGCGATTGCCAATACCATCAAAGACGCCACCGTGTGTTCACTCGCGCGCGCCAACGACCGCGACATTGCGCGCGCTGCAGAGGCGCTCAAAGGCGCCAACCGCGCTCGCATCCACACCTTCATTGCCACCAGCGAACTCCACATGGAGAAAAAGCTGCGCATGACGCGAGACCAGGTGCTGGAGCAGGCGGTGCAGTCGGTGCGTTTCGCGCGCAATCTGGTGGAGGATGTCGAGTTCAGCCCAGAAGACGGCTACCGCAGCGACATGGACTTTCTCTGCCGCGTGCTGGAGGCGGTGATCAAGGAGGGCGCCACCACACTCAACATCCCCGACACCGTGGGCTATGCGATTCCCGAGCTCTACGGCGAGTTCATTCGCACCCTGCGCGAGCGCGTGCCCAACTCGGACAAGGTGATCTGGTCGGTGCATTGTCACAACGACCTGGGTATGGCGGTGGCCAACTCGCTGGCTGGCGTGAAGATCGGCGGCGCCCGTCAGGTGGAGTGCACCATCAACGGTCTGGGTGAGCGCGCCGGCAACTGCGCACTGGAAGAAATCGTGATGGCCGTGCGCACCCGGCGCGACTACTTCCAGCTCGATGTCGGTATCGATGCGACCCAGATCGTGCCGGCCAGCCGCATGGTCAGCCAGACCACCGGCTTTGTGGTGCAGCCCAACAAAGCGGTGGTGGGCGCCAACGCCTTTGCCCACGCCAGCGGCATTCACCAAGATGGCGTGCTCAAAGCACGCGATACCTACGAAATCATGCGGGCTGAAGATGTGGGTTGGGCCGCTAACAAGATTGTGTTGGGCAAGCTCAGTGGCCGCAACGCGTTCAAACAGCGCCTGCAAGATTTGGGTATCGAGATGGGCTCAGAAAGCGAGATCAACACCGCTTTCGCTGCGTTCAAGGAGCTGGCCGATCGCAAAAGCGAGATTTTCGACGAGGACATCTTGGCGCTGTGCAGCGACGAAAGCGTGACCGCCGAGAAAGAGCAATACGGCCTAGTCTCGCTGTCCCAGCACAGCGAAACCGGCGAGAGGCCGCAGGCCGAGGTGGTGTTTACCATCCATGGCAAAGAATTCCGGGGCACCTCTGAGGGCAACGGCCCGGTCGATGCCTCACTGAAGGCGATCGAGCACCATGTGAAGAGCGGCGCGGAACTGGTGCTGTATTCGGTCAACGCCATCACCAGCGGTTCTACCGAGAGCCAGGGCGAGGTGACAGTACGGCTGCAGCACGGTGGCCGAGTGGTCAACGGTGTTGGCGCCGATCCAGACATTGTGGTGGCGTCTGCCAAGGCTTATCTCAGTGCCTTGAACAAGCTGCAGAGCAAGGCCGATCGGGTGGCTGCACAGGGATAAGTTTTTATAAATCAAAGACTTAGCGCGAAACTTTGAGATGGTCGCTGAAATCGGTGCCAAGTTGGCCCGAAGTTTCAGTGATCATCGAACTGTGTCCTACAAGCGATTGATATTGCTAGTTTTTTTTTCGACTCCTATACTCGCCTCTGTTTCAAATTGGTCGGCTGGAGTGGACACATGACTTTCTTCGCACCCCGCTTGCAAAAAGCGACCCAAATGGCTGCTGTGGTCTTGCTGGGTGCCGCTTTGAGTTGGCCCACACTCTCCCAGGCCACCACGAGCGCGAAGCCCGCAGCCAAGACAGCGGTTTCTACCAAAGCGGCCGAGCGGAAAAAGGCCGTGCCAGCGAAGTCGGCCAATGCCAATCGCTCCGTGGCCAGCAAAAATAGCGTCGGGACCCGCCAGCCAGAAAAAGCCGGAACCCGCAAAGTGGTTCGGGCAGATCAAGCTGCTGCGAAGCCTGGCAAGCGCCAGCAGGTAACCTTGTCGGCCAAGGCCCAGCAGCCAGCCTTGAAAAAAGTGTCGAGCAAGCGGGCGGTGTCTGCGCCGATGGTGCGTGTGGCGGTGCCAGCGACCCTGACAGCTGGCGAACGCCTCGGTTTGCGCCATTCCGATGACGCCTTGGATCTGAACTCCAGCGTGGCCTTTGTGGTGGACCAAGATTCGGGCGAGGTTTTGTTCAGCAAGAACGAGTCGGCCGTGCTGCCTATCGCCTCGCTCACCAAGCTCATGACCGGTCTGGTGATTGTCGATGCCAATCTGCCGATGAGCGAGATGATCACCATCACCCAAGACGATGTGGACACCTACAAAGGCAGCCGATCGCGTCTGGCGGTGGGGACGACCTTGAACCGTGGCGAAATGATGCACCTGGCGCTGATGTCCAGCGAGAACCGGGCCGCACACGCCTTGGGGCGTACGTTTCCAGGTGGTATGCAGCAGTTTGTGAAAATCATGAACAGCAAGGCCCAGGAACTCGGGATGAAAGACACCCGCTATGTGGAGCCCACTGGGTTGCTCAGCTGGAATCAGTCGAGTGCGCGCGATCTTGCCACCTTGGTCTCGATCGCCTACCAGCGCCCCTTGCTGCGCGAGCTCTCCACCTCGCCCAGTCACGCGCTCGACGTGGGAGCGCGCACGCTGCAATACAACAACTCCAACCGCCTGATTCGCAATCCGGAGTGGGACATTGGTTTGCAGAAAACCGGCTACATCTCGGAAGCAGGCCGTTGTCTGGTGATGCAGACCAAGATCGCTGGGCGCAAGCTCATCATGGTGTTTCTTGACTCCACGGGCAAGCTCAGCCGTTCCCAGGATGCGGAGCGCGTGCGCCGCTGGGTCGAGGCGCAGACCTACCAGCAGCTGTTTGTGCGACCCCAAGGCTGAAAGACGCGAGTTCCCAACAATAAAGCGGCTGTTTAAGCCGCTTTTTTTGCATGAGGCGCAGCTGGCGGACCTTACCGAACAGCGCCAGCAATTCCCGCTTGAGGGTAGCCCAGCGCAGCGGAGATGCCGGTGGCGGTGGCGCGCAATTTGGGCAACCAAGCGTCTTCCAGCCGATCCGCTGGCGCAGAAATCGAAAGACCCGCCACCAGGCGATTTTGGTCGTCGTAAATGCCGGCGGCCATGCAGCGCACACCCATTTCAAGCTCTTCGTTGTCGCGTGCAACACCCGTCTGGCGGCACTGCGCGAGCTCACGCTCCAGGGCGCTGATCTGGGTCAGGCTGTTGCGGGTGTTGCCTGCCAATCCGGTGCGCGTGGCGTAGGCGCGTACCCGCTGTAGGTCTTCTGCCGCCAAAAACAGCTTGCCGACCGAGGTCAGATGAAGTGGCGCGCGACCCCCAATGGCTCGCACCACCTGCATGCCTGAGCGCTCGCTGAACGCGCGTTCGACATACACAATCTCGTCACCCTGGCGCAGGCTCAGACTCACGGGCTGCTGGGTCAGCTTGTGCAATTCGCGCATCGGTTGCAGTGCCGCGTCACGCACGCTCAGACGTGCCTTGACCAGGTTGCCCAGCTCCAGCAGACGCATGCCCAGCCGGTAGCTGCCGGCCTCGGGACGGTCCACAAAACGGCCAATCGTCAGGTCATTCAGGATCCGGTGTGCGGTTGAGGGATGCAACCCTGTCTCTTCACTGATTTCTTTCAGTGAGATCGATTCTTCGCGTGAAGCCAGCACTTCGAGCAGGTTGAACATGCGTTCGATCACCTGAACGGTGGGCGTGCTGGGTAGGTGGGAGGGGCGTTTGATCATGGCAGCGGTAGGATGCCGCCATTTTACAAGATGAAATTCAAACCATCATTCCAGCGGCGCTCGGCGGCTGATCGCATTCGCTCAGCGCGCGGTTCAGCGCGCGGTGAGCCACTGCCCCTCACGCAGCACCTGATTCGGTTGAAAGCCTGCTTTGTAGTTCATTTTGTTGCTCTCTGCGATCCAGTAGCCAAGGTACACATGGGGCAGTTGCAGCTCCAGTGCTTGCTTGATCTGCCACAAGACGCCGTAGGTACCGTAACTGGCCCCTGCGTCGGGCTCATAGAAGGTGTAGACCGCAGAGAGCCCGTCGCTGAGCACATCGACGATGGACACCATTTTCAAACGCTCCGCAGCGCTGTCTGTTGCGGGCTCGAAGAATTCCACCAGACGTGAGTTCACCCGGCTTTGCAAGAGGAACTGGGTGTACTGATCGATGCTGTCGCGGTCCATGCCGCCGCCAGCATGGCGGCTGTTCTGGTAGCGCAGGTAGAGCTGGTAGTGCTCAGGCACAAAACACAGTTTGAGCACCCGCGTTTGCAAATGGGCGTGTTGCTTGCGGCTGCGGCGCTGGCTGCGGTTGGGCACAAACTGCGCCACCGGCACGCGCAGCGGCACGCAGGCGCTGCAGCCATCGCAGTATGGGCGGTAGGTGAACATGCCACTGCGCCGAAAACCCTGTGTCACCAGGTCCGAATAGGCGTCGTTGTGGATCAGGTGGCTCGGCGTTGCCACTTGCGAACGGGCCTGCCGACCTTGCAGGTAGCTGCAAGGGTAGGGGGCGGTGGCGTAAAACTGGAGCGCCTGAAGCGGGAGTTCTTTGGGGTACGTCATGTGAGAAATTTGCCGTCTGAGACCGCTTCTCCCAGGAGGTGACGCCAGTATAGGGACTCGAATTTCCAATGTGGCGCGGGCTGCTCCAAGACCATCCGCAGGTGGCGGCAAAAGGCTTCGCGCGGCACAGCTTGCGCCCCCATCGATGCCAGGTGGCTGGTCTCCTGCTGGCAGTCGATCCAAGGCATGTCGTGGGCACGGCAGAAAGCAACCAGTGCAGCCAGCGCGATTTTTGATGCGTCGCTCTGGCGGCTGAACATCGACTCCCCAAACACCATGCGCCCCAAGTTGACCGCATACAAGCCGCCAGCCAGTTCGCCATCGATCCAAGTCTCCACGCTGTGCACAGCGCCAGCGCTGGCCAGCCGGGTGTAGGCCTGTGCCATGGCGGGCAGTATCCAGGTGCCCTGCTGGCCATCGCGCGGCGCTTGCGCGCAGGCCTGGATGATGCGGGCGACATCGTGGTCCATTCGAATGTCAAGCCGGTCAGCCTGCAGCAGGGAACGGATGGATTTGCGCAGCGAGCGGTGCAGCCGGAACTGCGCCACTTGCAGCACCATGCGCGGGTGGGTGCTCCACCACAAAATGGGCTGTCCGGCGCTGTACCAAGGGAAGATGCCTTTCGAATAGGCTGCCACCAGCGTGGTCACATCCAGCACACCACCCGCAGCCAGCAGACCCGGCGCCGGATCGCCTTCGCCCCAGGCGGACTCAACGGGCGGAAATGCTTGGCCCGGTGCCAGCCAAGGCAGGACGGAGGAGGGTGGCGCTTGCGACATGGCCTCTATTGTGCGCAGGCGTCTCGGGCTTTGGTGCGTGAGGCTCAGTCCCGACCAGATGACGGGGCGAAGTCACCCTTTGAACACCCCAGGCGCCACACGCTCATCACCACCAGAACGCCTACCGCATCAGCCAGCAGATCCAGCCAGTCACCACGTCGCCAGCCAGAGGCGGCCTGGGCCAGTTCGATGAATCCACCCAACACCAACAGACCCCAGGCAAGCTGCCATTGCAGCTTGGGGTAGGCCACCAAACCCAAGGTGGTGAGCACGGCAAAACCCAGCGCATGCTGGGCCTTGTCCCACCAGTTGAAAGCCTGCGGCAGGAACCCCACCGGGACCAGGCTCAAAAACACCGTGCCCAATACACAAGCCCAGAAAGCGGCTTTCACGAGACGAGGCGGCAGCTTCAACATGGTGTGTGGGGTGCAGCAAGTCGTCGCCAGACTGAGATCATGGCATCCGAGCTGGCTGCATCTGCGCTTCGATGGTCTCACCCAGCTCGATCACTGCCAGCGCGTAATAGCTGCTCCAGTTGTATCGGGTGACCACGTAAAAATTTTCTGTACCCGCCACAAAGGTATGAGGCGCCCCGCCGTTTTCCAGCTCCACCAGCGCGAGCTTACCGATGTGCTGCAGGGCCGCGCCTTCGAGCAGGGCGCCCTTGGCGATGAAGCTGGTCACGCTGAAGGTGGGCAGGATGTCGGGCGCGAGCAGGGCGTCCATGTCGGCTGTGGGGCTGAGGCTCACCGGGTAGCGGGTGGGCTGGCCGGTCTCCCAGCCGAAGACTTTGAAGTAGTTGGCCACCGAGCCGATCACATCGGCCGGGCTGTTGAAGAGGTCGACATGGCCGTTGCCGTCGAAGTCGATTGCGTATTTCACCCAACTGCTGGGCATGAACTGGGGCCAGCCCATGGCGCCGGCGAAGCTGCCGCGAAGGGTCTGCGGGTCGATACCGGTGCGGCGCGTGAGGCTCAGGTATTGCTCCAGCTCGCCGCGGAAGAACTCGGTGCGAATGGCGGCGCGTGGGTGGCTGTCGGGAAAGTTGAAGGCCAGCGTGGTCAGTGCGTCGATGACGCGGAAGTTGCCGGTGTGCTGGCCCCACAGGGTTTCGACCCCGATCACGCCCACGATCAGGCTGGCGGGCACGCCGAACTCGGCCTCGGCGCGCGCCAGCACCGCGCGGTTGTCTTCCCAGAAACGCTGACCTGCGCGCAACCGCACCGGCTCGATGAAGCGCGAGCGGTAAGCGGCCCAGTTCTTGGGCGTGCCGCGCGGTGCGGGCGCCATCAGCCGCGAGACCTGCGGCAGGCGCTGCGCCTGGCCGATCTGATCGCGTACCCAGGCCGGGTCAAGATCCCGGCGGCTGGCGAGGTCGTCGGCGAATGCCATGGCGGCTTCGCTCTGGCTGTAGAAGAACGCGGCCTGGGCAGCGGGGCGCTGCTTCGCTGGCGTTTTGCCGCTGGCCTGCGCGGTGGGGAGCAGCAACGAAAAGGCCAGGAAGCAGGCGGCGGCTCCCAGGTGTGAGCGGGAAAATGCCGGAGGAAGAACAGAGTGAAAGGTCAACGTTGTGGCTCTTTGGGCCAGCCCAATTGCTGGTATTCGTGTTGCAGTGTAGCCAGCGTGAGCGGGCTGCTGCGGGCGTAGCGCTGGGCTTCCAAGCGCAGCAGCCAGTCGCTCAGGCCCTGCACAAATGGGGTGTCGCCCCAGTGCTGCTGCACGCGCTGGGCCAAGCTGCGCGGGGGCAGCTGATCGTGGCCGCTCAGGCCCAGACCGGTCAGCCGCTTGCGGGTGCGCTGCAGCAGGCGCAGCCAGGGGTCGTGCTGCTGGCGTTCCCACAGGGTCCAGGCGGCGCCGGCCAAACTCACCGCCACCACCACCCCGATCAGCACATACGCCAGATCGGTCCAGCTGGGCGCCTTGAAGCCGAGGTTCTTGAGCAGGTCGAGCTGGCGACCCTGGGTGTAATTGAGCACCCACTGGTCCCAGCGGTTGTTGACCGCTTCCCAGACATCGCGCAGCTGCGCGGCCAGCGTGGGATTGAGTGTGCGCACCGCGCCCGCGAACAGGCCCTCGGGCACCCGCAAGCGCTCCAGCGAGCCGATGCGCCCGGGCGCCACAGCAGAGGTGGGATCAAGCCGTACCCAACCTCGGTCTTGCAGCCAGACCTCGGTCCAGGCGTGGGCGTCGCGCTGGCGCACCGTCCAGTAGCCGTCGACGCCGTTGAGCTCGCCGCCCTGGTAGCCGGTGACGATGCGCGCTGGGATGTCGAGCCCGCGCATCAGGATCACGAAGCTGGATGCGATGTGTTCGCAAAAACCCTCGCGCCGGTCGAACCAGAACTCGTCGGCGGTGTTGGCCCCAAACACGCCGGGATCCAGTGTGTAGGTGTAGCCGCCGGTGCGCAGCTTGTTCATGACCGCGTCCACCAGAGCCGGCGCGAACTGCGGGCCGGCGCCGATCTCGCGTCGCAGTTGCTGGGCCAGCATCAGGGTGCGCGGGTTATAGCCGGGTGGCAGTTCGAGGTGGTCTTGCAGGGCCACCGCCTGCTGCAGCGGCCCGTGGCGAAACTGCGGGTAGCTCACCGCGTCGAAGCGCACCCGCTCGGTGATGGGTCTGCTGGTGCGCCACTGCAGGTCGGTGGTCATCAAGGCTTCGACGTTGATGGGAAGCTGGGGCGCCTGTGGCGTGGCTTCCAGTACAAACAGCCAGGGTCGCTGGTTGGGCTCCATCGTCACTTGGTAGCGCAGCGGCTCGCCGGCCACGCTGAGGTTCGCCGGCAGCGCCATGCTTTCAGGGAAGCCGGAGCGGCTGGGGCGCCATTCCACACCGTCGAAATCGCTGAGCACCGGGCCACGGAAATACAGCAAGCCCTGGGGTGGCGGCTGACCTTCGAAGCGCAGCCGCAGCGCCACCCGGTCATCCAGCACCAGCCGGGCGATCTCGCCCACCCTCATGCTGTTGGACAGGCCGCTGCGCCCGGTCATCCCATCGTCGGGCAGGCCCCACAGCGGCGCCATGCGCGGGAACAGCAGGAACAGCACCAGCATGATGGGCGCCCCCAGCGCGGCCATGGTGGCGGCGGTGCGGGCCGACTGCATCAGGGGCGGGCGTCCGACCGGCAAATGGGCATTGACCAGCGCGGTCAGCAGACCCAGCAGCGCGATCAGGATGCCGGCTGCGGTCAGCAGCGACTGGGAGTAAAAGAAATGCGTCAGCAGCGCGAAGAACGCGAGGAAGAAGATCACGAAGGCGTCGCGCCGGGCACGCAGCTCCAGCGTCTTGAGTGCCAGCAAGACCACCACCAGTGTCACGCCGGCGTCTCGCCCGAGCAGGGTTTGGTGTGTGAACGCGGTGGCCGTCAGCGTGAGGGCCAGCAGACCCAGCCGCCAAGGCCAGCCCGGCAGCGGCTGGTTGCGCAACCCCAACCGGCCGCGCCACACCAGCACGCCCGCGGTGAGCGCGCTGCACCACCAGGGAATGTGCGCCACCTGCATGAGCACCACCCAGCCGATGACAGCAAGCAGGAAGAGGGTGTCTCGCGTGTCGCGGGGTAGGCTGTTGATGCGCGTGCTCCACCGCTGCGCACCCGCCAATGCAGGCCTTGACGATGACGGACTCTTGGTCAGCACAGCGATATCACCGGAGAGGGGAAGCCACCCAGGGCAGGTGTGGAAGCGGCTTTGCCGGGCCACAGGCTGCGTCCCCCCTCCCGCAGGAAAGGGGGAAGCCGCGCAGCGGCGCCGGGGGGTGTTCCGAATGAGGGGGCTGTTTCATACTTTCGCCATCGCCTCCAAACAGCGGTTGCGGTGGCTGGCGCCCTGGTCGGGTGGAATCACACGGCCGGGCAGTCGCAGGCCGTAGTCCAGGCCCAGCCGGTCGGCCTGCAGTACCCAGGCCGTCAGCCGCGAGAGCCGCGCTTCCAGGCCCTGCGTGCCGCAGCCGGCGTGGTCCAGCCATAGCTGCTGGCGCTGCGCGGTCTGTGCTTCGCGGCTCACCAGGTTGTCGCGCCCGCTGGCAAACGCCTGCGCGGCTTTTTTCCAGACCACCGCCTTCATCGGATCGCCGCGCCGGTAGGCGCGCACGCCATCAAATTCGCCGGTGCTTTGGGCGCGGGCGCCGCTGGCAGATCCGCCCAGCGGTTCGCCGGGCGGCAGCGGCGGGGCGTTGGCTTCGGGCGCGGGATAGACCAGCACCTGCGCCGCCGGGCGCCACACGGTCCAGACCCGAAAGGTGCCGAGCGGGAACAGCGTTTGAGCGGTGAGCGCGGGCAGGCTCAGCAGGCCGCGCCGAGGCGCTGGCCAGGCCACCTGCAACACGCTGCTGCCCTGTGCCGGCACATCGGTCCAGGCCAGATGCGGCGGCTCCCGGCCCTCGGGCACGACGCCCAGGCCCAGCCCATAACGCGGCCGTTTGCGCTCGCTGGAGAACCGCACCACCAGCGCCACCGCCTGGCCCGCATGCACGGGCGCGGGCGGTTGCAGGTGCAGCGTGACGCCTCGCAGGTTGCCGTGGCACACATGCATACCCACCACCGCACAGCCGGCCAGCAGAAAGGTGAGCAGGTAGCCCAGGTTGAGCTGGTAGTTGATGCTGGCCACCAGCAGGAGTGCCAGCGTGAAGCCCAGCATCCAGCCCGCCCGCGTGGGCAGGATGTAGACGTTGCGCTGGGTGAGCAGCAGCATGTCGGTGGCCGGCAGGCGGTTGTGGAACCAATGGCGCACCCGAGAACGGGCCGCCGCCAGCGGATTGAAGCGGCGCCAGGAAACGGCGGATGCAGCGAATGTGCTCAACGTGCGAATCCTAGATGCTGCACAGACGTGGACATGTGCAATCCCTCCGGCGCGGACTGTCTCGACCCAGAGCACCGCTGATCTGGCTCTGCCAGTCGGCCAGTGCCGCCCCCCCCTCAGGGGAGTGACGGCGAAGCCGGGGCGGGGGGAGCTTCATGGAAGCGGCACCGCTTCCAGCATGGCCCGCACCTGCTCCACCGCGCCCCGCGCCGCATCGGCCACCGGAACCATCCGGTGCGCCGTGGTCTGCGGCAGGATGGCGGCGATGTCGTCGGGCGCCACGTAGTCGCGCCCGCTCAGGAAAGCCTGTGCTTTGGCCGCGCGCACCACAGCCAGCGCGGCGCGGGGCGACAGGCCTTGCGCGAACCAGCGGCCCGATCGGGTGGCAGCCACCAGGTCTTGCAAGTAGTCCAGCACCGGCTCGGCGGTGTGCACGGTGGCTACCTGCTCCTGCAACTGCGCCAGCGACTCGGGCGTGAGCACCGGTACGAGCTGATCCACCATGTGGCGGCGGTCAACGCCCTGCAGCAGCTCGCGCTCGGCCGCGCGATCGGGGTAACCCAGGGAAATCCGCATGTGAAAACGGTCGAGCTGCGATTCGGGCAGGGCGTAAGTACCAAGCTGATCGTGCGGATTTTGGGTGGCGATGACAAAAAACGGATCGGGCAGCGCGCGCGTTTCGCCCTCCACCGTGACCTGTTTTTCTTCCATGGCTTCCAGCAATGCGCTTTGGGTTTTGGGGCTGGCGCGGTTGATCTCATCGGCCAGTAAAACCTGGGCAAACACCGGGCCAGGATGGAACACGAAGCCCTCGCGTCCACGCTCGTACACCGACACGCCGACCAGGTCGCTGGGCATGAGGTCGGCGGTGAATTGCACCCGCGCAAACTCCAGGCCGAAAGAGCGCGATAGGGCGTGTGCCAGGGTGGTTTTGCCCACGCCGGGCACGTCCTCGATCAACAGATGACCGCCCGCCAGCAGGCAGGCAACGCAGTCGCTCACCTGGGGTTTCTTGCCCACAATGACCGTGTTAAGCTGATTCAATAGTCGACGAATGTGGGTGTCTGCGAGCATGCCGCGAACCTTACTGGAATTTGTTTAATGGGCCTGGTCACTGGTTATTTCACCCACCCCGATTGCTGGCGCCATGAGATGGGTGCCGGTCACCCCGAATGTCCACAGCGGCTCGATGCTATCGAAGATCGGCTGTTGGCCACCGGTCTTGGCGCGGTGCTGGAGCGGCGCGAAGCCACACCGGCCGCACTGGCTGACCTGGAACTGGCGCATGGTCGCATGCACCTGGCGGCGTTGCGCGGCCTGTCCGACGGGCTCCGCGATGAGGTGACGGCCGGCGGCCCAAATCATGCCCAGATCGATCCCGACACCAGCATCAACGTCCATTCTTGGAATGCGATCTTGGTCGCCGCCGGCGCAGCAATCGACGCCACCGACGCAGTAATGGCTGGCGAACTCGCCAACGCTTTCTGTGCGGTGCGCCCGCCCGGCCACCATGCGACCCGCAACCAAGCGATGGGTTTTTGCTTTGTCAACAACGTGGCGGTGGCCGCCAAATATGCGCTGGAGCGCCACGGCCTGAAGCGGGTCGCCATCATCGATTTCGACGTGCACCACGGCAATGGCACAGAAGACATCGTGCTGGGTGACGAGCGCATCCTGATGTGCAGCTTCTACCAGCACCCGTTTTACCCCGTCTGGGACCATGCCAGCGCGCCCAATCTGGTCAATCTTCCGGCGCCCGCGTACACCCGTGGCACGGCGGTACGCGAGCTGGTCGATGCGGCTTGGCTGCCCCGGCTGGAGCAGCATCGGCCAGAAATGATCTTCATCAGCGCTGGTTTTGACGCCCACCGCGAGGACGACATGGGCCAGATGGCCCTGGTCGAGCAAGACTACGCCTGGATCACTGAGCGCATCAAGGACGTGGCTCAGCGCCACGCGCAAGGCCGCATCGTGAGTTGTCTGGAGGGTGGCTACGTGCTCGGCGCGTTGGCGCGCAGCGTAGAGGCCCATCTGAGGGTACTGGCCAATGTCTGAAAACACCGAATCTGTTCTGCTGCACGCGAGCGATGCGCGCGGCGTACACACGCTCACGCTGAACACGCCGCGCAGTTTCAACGTGCTGTCGGAAGACATGTTGATGGCGCTGCAAGCTGCGCTGGAGAAGATTGCGGGCGACCCGCAGGCGCGGTTGGTGGTGATCGCGGCCGAGGGTCGGGCCTTTTGCGCCGGTCACGATCTGAAAGAAATGCGCGCGCACCCGGAACTCGCCTACTACCAGGCGCTGTTTGCCCGCTGCTCCAAGCTGATGCTGGCGATCCGCGCGCTGGAAGTACCGGTGATCGCGCGGGTGCACGCGCTGGCCACAGCGGCGGGTTGCCAGCTGGTGGCGCAGTGCGATCTGGCGGTGGCAGCCGAGGGCGCGAGCTTTGGCGTCAACGGCATCGATGTGGGCCTGTTTTGCGCCACACCCGGTGTGGCACTCTCGCGCAACATCCTGCCCAAACAGGCGATGGAAATGCTGCTTACCGGCGACTTCATCACGGCCAACGAGGCGAAAGCCCGTGGTCTGGTGAACCGGGTGGTACCAGTCGACGAGCTGGACGCCGAGGTGGCGGCGCTGGTCGATCGCATCTTGCAAAAACCGCGCGAGGCGATCGCGATGGGCAAGGCGCTGTTCTACCGACAGTTGGAGACGGGTCTCGCAGCCGCGTATCAGATGGCCGGCCAGACCATGGCCTGCAACATGGCGGGCGAGGTGGCGCAGGAAGGTGTGCAGGCCTTCATCGATAAACGCCCACCTGCTTGGCGCGGTTGAACCCCTGAACTTCTGAATTTGTTGGCCAGCTGGCCCGCTATATGACCGCTACCTCAGCTGCCAGTCGGCCGCCACCACCCATTGACGATCTGGGCCTTTGGCTTGACAGCTTCATGCGGCCCACAGTGCCAATCGAGCTTGCTGCCTTGGTGGCCTGCGTTTTGATTGCCTGGGGCCTCTCGGCCCTGTTGCGTCGAGCTCTGGGCATGCGCGACGAACGCCGCTCCGTCCTGTTTGGGCGCCGCCTGTTCGACGGCCTGCTGTTCCCGTTGTTGCTGCTGATGCTGGGTTATCTGGCGCGTGCGCTGCTGATGAACTTTCTGCCGGTGACCACCTTTAAGGTGGTGATTCCGGTGCTGATCGCGCTGGTGGTGATCCGTCTCGGTGTGAAGGTGTTGCAGCTGGCCTTTGCTTCGGCGCCCTGGGTGCGGGTGATGGAGCGCTCGATCTCGTGGCTGGCCTGGATTGCGATGGTGCTGTGGGTCAGCGGTCTGCTGCCCGTGGTGCTGGCCGAGCTCGATCAGATCACCTGGAAGATTGGCGGCTCGCAGATCAGCGTGCGCACCTTGCTGGAAGGTGCGGTGACTGCGGTGGCGGTGTTGATCCTTTCGCTCTGGATTTCGGCAGCGATCGAAACGCGCTTGTTGCGCTCGGCGGTGGGCGGCGACCTCTCCTTGCGCAAGGCAGTCAGCAACGCCACGCGCGCGATGCTGATGTTCGTCGGCCTGATCGTCGCGCTGTCGGCGGTTGGTATCGACCTGACCGCACTCTCGGTGCTCGGCGGCGCAATCGGCGTGGGCATCGGTTTTGGCCTGCAGAAACTGGCGTCGAACTATGTAAGCGGTTTCGTGATCCTGGCCGAGCGAAGCATGCGCATCGGCGACAACGTGCGGGTGGACAATTTTGAGGGTCGCATCACCGACATCAACGCGCGTTACACCGTGATCCGCTCACTGACGGGCCGCGAGTCCATCGTGCCCAATGAGTTGCTCATCATCAACCGGGTGGAAAATTTGTCGCTGGCCGATCCCAAAGTCTGGCAATCCACCGTGGTCTCGGTGGCTTACGAAAGCGATGTGGATCAGGTGATGCAGTTGCTGGAGCAGGCCGCGCTGTCGCAGGCGCGCGTGCTCAAAGAGCCTGGCCCGTCGGTGGCGCTTTCGGCATTTGGCGCTGACGGGCTGGAGTTCACGTTGGGGTACTGGATCGCAGACCCCGAAAACGGTCAGCTCAACATTCGCTCGCTGGTCAACCGGGCCATTCTGCAATCGCTGCGGGACAACAGCATTCAAATCCCGTTCCCGCAGCGGGTCCTGCATCTGAAAGCACCCCTGGCGGCGCCAAGTCCCGACGCTGGTGCCTGAGTTCGAGCATTCAGAGGAAGATGGCAATGCAGGACGGCTCCATGGCATCCAGACGCAAGATGTCTGCTTTCGCGAGCGGGCAGACGCCTGAACAGATTGCGGTCGGTGCAGCGTTGGGCAACAGCGCGTTCCCAGACAGTCGAGCGCAGCGTTGGAGCCAGAGCAGGCGAGCGTCATGGGAAACGCATTTTTCGCACCTTCAGATTCGTTTCGCTCGGCGATACCCCAGCACGACCGAGCGACGGGTTGGCAGAAAGGCCCTGTCTGTCGCTCAACGCCTTGTCACACCTGTGTGTCAGGGCTCTCCCGCATGGTCTGCGCTGTTCGGCATCGCATGACCTATAATTAAAAAAGCACGACCGTTCGATTTAAGTTTTTCGAATTCGAAGCCACCCTTTAGGTTCAGTGCCAGCAAGCTGCCGAGAGGGCAGGCATACAATGTTTGGATTGACGCGCACGTCAACGTGTCAGCCCTTTTTCTGTTTCACAATATCAGGAGCCACCGATCATGAAGGTCCTCGTCCCCGTCAAACGCGTTGTTGATTACAACGTCAAAGTCCGCGTCAAGAGCGACGGCAGCGGTGTGGACATCGCCAACGTCAAAATGAGCATGAACCCGTTTGACGAAATCGCGGTGGAAGAGGCGGTGCGTCTCAAAGAAAAGGGCGTGGTCACCGAGGTGATCGCGGTCTCTTGCGGCGATGCCAAGTGCACCGAGACCCTGCGCACCGCCATGGCAATTGGCGCCGACCGCGCCATCCTGGTGGAAACCAGCGAAGAGCTGCAGCCGCTGGCGGTGGCCAAGCTGCTCAAGGCCTTGTTCGACAGGGAGCAGCCGGGCTTGGTGATTCTGGGCAAGCAGGCGATCGACGACGACTGCAACCAGACCGGCCAGATGCTCGCCGCGCTGGCCGATCTGCCGCAGGCCACATTCGCCAACAAGGTCGAAGTGGCCGATGGCAAGGCGCATGTGACCCGCGAGGTTGATGGCGGCCTTGAAACGCTGGCGATCACATTGCCCGCCGTCATCACCACCGACCTGCGCCTGAATGAGCCGCGTTATGTGACGCTGCCCAACATCATGAAGGCGAAGAAAAAGCCGCTGGAAACGCTCAAGCCCGAAGACCTGGGTGTGGATGTCAAGCCCCGCCTCAAAACCCTCAAGGTCAGTGAGCCGCCCAAGCGCGGCGCCGGCATCATGGTGCCCGATGTCGCTGCACTGATTGACAAACTCAAGAATGAAGCGAAGGTGATTTGATATGACCGCTCTTGTTATTGCCGAACACAACAACGCGTCCATCAAAGGCGCGACCCTCAACACCGTCACCGCTGCTGCCGCTTGCGGTGGTGATGTGCACGTGCTGGTGGCTGGCCACAACGCGGATGAGGCGGCCAAGGCCGCTGCCGCGATTGTCGGTGTGAGCAAGGTGATCCACGCCGATGCGGCTTACTTGGAACACGGTCTGGCCGAAAGCATGGCCGCCCAGGTGCTGGCCATCGCGTCGAACTACAGCCACATCCTGTTTCCTGCTACCGCCAGCGGCAAGAACATTGCGCCGCGCGTGGCCGCCAAGCTCGATGTGGCGCAGATCAGCGACATCACCAAAGTCGAATCGCCCGACACGTTCGAGCGCCCGATCTACGCGGGCAACGCGATGGCCGTGGTGCAGAGCAGCGATGCCACCAAGGTGATCACGGTGCGCACAACCGGCTTCGACCCAGCGGCTGCATCCGGTGGCAGCGCCGCAGTGGAAACCGCAGAAGCAGTGGCCGACAACGGCAAGACCGCCTTCCTGGGCAGCGAGATCGCCAAGAGCGACCGCCCCGAGCTCACCGCCGCCAAGATCATCGTCTCGGGTGGCCGGGCGCTGGGCTCCAGCGAGAAGTTCGACGAAATCATGACGCCGCTGGCCGACAAGCTGGGCGCTGCACTGGGCGCCAGCCGCGCTGCGGTGGACGCGGGCTATGCGCCGAACGACTGGCAGGTGGGTCAGACCGGCAAGATCGTCGCACCCCAGCTCTACATTGCGGCGGGCATCAGCGGCGCCATTCAGCATTTGGCCGGCATGAAGGACTCCAAAGTGATCGTGGCGATCAACAAGGACCGTGAGGCGCCCATCTTTGGCGTGGCCGACTACGGTTTGGAAGCCGATCTGTTCGTGGCTGTGCCCGAGCTGATCAAGGCGCTGTAAACCAGCCACCTCCCCGACAGGGCATCGTTTTCGATGCCCTTTTTTCTATTCTTTTCCTGCCAATCAAGAGACTCCCCCATGAGCTACATCGCACCGCTGAAAGACATGCTGTTCAACATCGAGCACCTGGCACGCATCGACCAGGTGGCTGCGATGCCTGGCTTTGAAGACGCTGGCCTGGAAACGGCGCAGGCGGTGTTGGAGGAATGCGCGAAGCTCAACGAAGATGTGCTGGCGCCGCTGAACTGGGAAGGCGACAAGAACCCGTCGACCTTCAAGGCCGGTGTGGTGACCACCACGCCCGGCTTCAAGGAAGCTTTCAAGCAATACACCGAAGGCGGCTGGCAGGGTTTGCAGCACCCGGTCGAGTTCGGTGGCCAAGGCCTGCCCAAGACGATTGGTGCGGCCTGCGGCGAAATGCTCAACAGCGCCAACATGAGCTTTGCGCTGTGCCCGCTGCTGACCGACGGCGCCATTGAGGCTCTGCTGACCGCCGGCAGCGACGAGCTGAAGGCGACTTACCTGGAAAAGTTGGTGAGCGGCCAGTGGACCGGCACCATGAACCTGACCGAGCCGCAGGCCGGCAGCGATCTGGCCGCCGTGCGCAGCCGCGCCGAGCCGCAGGCCGATGGCACCTATAAGGTGTTCGGCACCAAGATTTACATCACCTACGGTGAGCACGACATGGCCGAGAACATCGTGCATCTGGTGCTGGCGCGCGTGACCGGCGCGCCCGAGGGCGTGAAGGGCATCAGCCTGTTTGTGGTGCCCAAATTCATGGTGAACAAAGACGGTTCGATCGGTGATCGCAACGATGTGCACTGCGTGTCCATCGAGCACAAGATGGGCATCAAGGCCAGCCCGACCGCGGTGCTGCAATACGGCGACCACGGTGGCGCTGCGGGCTACATCGTTGGCGAAGAAAACCGCGGCCTGGAGTACATGTTCATCATGATGAACGCCGCGCGCTATGCGGTGGGCGTGCAAGGCATCGCGATCGCTGAGCGCGCCTACCAGAAGGCGGTCGGCTACGCCAAAGACCGGGTGCAGAGCCGCCCGGTCGACGGGAGCCTGAGCGCGGCCGCGCCCATCATTCACCACCCCGATGTCAAGCGCATGCTCATGACCATGCGCGCCTACACCGAAGGCTGCCGTTCGATGGCGGCGGTGGCCGCAGCGGCGTTTGACGCGGCGCACCACCATCCCGATGCCGCCGTGCGCAAGGAAAACGCAGCCTTCTACGACTTCATGGTGCCTTTGGTCAAAGGTTTCAGCACCGAGATGAGCCTGGATGTCACCTCGCTGGGCGTGCAGGTGCACGGCGGCATGGGATTCATCGAGGAAACGGGCGCGGCGCAGTATTACCGCGATGCCAAGATCCTGACCATTTACGAAGGCACCACCGCGATCCAGGCCAACGACTTGGTGGGCCGCAAAACGGCTCGCGATGGTGGCGCCGGCGCCAAGGCGATCGCGGCGCAGATCGAGAAGACGGAAGCGGAGTTGCTGACGCGCGCCAGCGCACAGTCCCTTGCCGTGGCCAAACGCCTCACCGCAGCGCGTGAAGCGTTTGTGGACGTGGTCGAGTTCATCGCCGCCAACACCCGCAGCAACCCCAACGCCGCGTTCGCCGGCAGCGTGCCTTACCTGATGTTGGCGGGCAACCTGATGGCCGGCTGGCAGATGGGGCGTGCGCTGCTGGTGGCCGAAGACCAGCTGGCTGCGGGCACCGAGGACGCCGCGTTCATGCAAAGCAAGATCACCACCGCGCGTTTTTACGCCGACCACATCCTCAGCCGCACGCCAGGCATGCGCGATGCGATCGTCGAAGGTGCCGAGGCGGTCACCGCTCTGGCGGCCGAGGCCTTCTGATCCCTTCGTGACCCAGCGCCTGCGCTGTCGCCGCATCGACACGGCGGCAGATGCGCTGCGTCCAAAATCCAACGAATACCCCATCTGGAGACACCATGACCGCACCCGCGCGCACCCTGCCGCCCATTCTGAAGAGCATCAAATTCCCCGTCATCGGCTCGCCGCTGTTCATCATCAGCAACCCCGCCTTGGTGATCGCCCAGTGCAAGGCCGGTGTGGTGGGCTCCATGCCGGCGCTCAACGCGCGTCCAGCTGCACAGCTTGACGAGTGGCTGGCCGAGATCACCGAAGCGCTGGCCGCGCACGACAAGGCGAATCCCGACAGCCTGGCGGCGCCGTTTGCCATCAACCAAATCGTGCACAAGAGCAACGACCGGCTGGAGCACGACATGCAGGTGTGCGCCAAGTACAAGGTGCCGATCATCATCACCAGCCTGGGCGCGCGCGAAGACGTGAACAAAGGCGTACAGGCCTGGGGCGGCTTGGTTTTGCACGACGTGATCAACAACGTGTTCGCGCACAAGGCGATCGAGAAGGGCGCCGATGGCCTGATCCCCGTGGCGGCCGGTGCCGGTGGTCACGCCAGCGTGAAGAGCCCGTTTGCCATGGTGCAAGAAATTCGCGAGTGGTTCGGCGGCCCCATCGCCCTGTCGGGATCGATTTCCTCGGGCGGTGCGGTGCTGGCGGCGCAGGCCATGGGCGCCGACTTCGCTTACATCGGATCTGCTTTCATTGCCACCACCGAGGCGCGCGCGGTCGACGGCTACAAACAGATGATCACCGAGAGCAACTCGGACGACATCGTTTACAGCAACTTCTACACCGGCATCCACGGCAACTACCTGAAGGGCAGCATCAAGAACGCCGGCATGGACCCGGACAAGCTGCCCGAGAGCGATCCGAGCAAGATGAACTTCTCCACCGGCGAAGGCGCCAACGCGGCCAAGGCTTGGAAAGACATCTGGGGTTGCGGCCAGGGCATCGGCGCCATCCGCGAGGTGATGTCGGCGGCTGACATGGTGGCGCGCTTCAAGCGCGAATACGCCGAGGCGAAGGCGCGCATCTTCGCAGCCTGATCACGTCTGGGCCCAACGAAAAAGCCGACCAGAGGGCCGGCTTTTTCATGTGCGGGTTAAGAGCGCTCAGGGCTTGAACCATTCCTTGATCGCGTCGATCAGCGTCGATGGGCCGGCGTAGGCGGTGCCTGCGCTGTCCGATATGGCAGCCACAGCGCCGCCGTTCTGCCACTCGCTGTAAAGCCAGTCGTCGTTCTCGCGCACCAGGCCAGCCGGTGGCGCACCCGGCGGCGCCACCGGCACGCCCTTGAGAGCGCTGGCCATGTAGTCGGTCCAGATCGGCAACGCCAGGCGCCCGCCCGACTCGTGATCGCCCAGGCTGCGCGGCTTGTCGTGACCGAGCCAAACAACGGTCGCCAGCGTGGGCTGGTAGCCAGCGAACCAGGCGTCGACCACGTCGTTGGTGGTGCCGGTCTTGCCGTAGATGTCAGTGCGTTTGAGGGTTGCCTGAGCTTGGGCGGCGGTGCCCACACGGGTCACATCGGCCAGCAGGCTGTTCATCACAAAGGCGTTGCGCGCAGGAATGGCGCGGTTGTCTTCGGTGAGCGGTACCGGCGGTGGCGCCTCGAACAAAACCTTGCCTTGCGCGTCGGTGATTTTTTCGATCACCACCGGGTCGACCTTCCAACCGCCATTGGCCAGCGTGCCGTAGGCCTGTGCCATCTGCAGCGGCGTGACCAGGCCGGTGCCAAGTGCCAGGGTGAGGTTGTTGGGCTGGCGCGCTGGGTCCAGACCGAACCGTCCGGTCCAGTCGCGTCCGCTCTGGGTGCCGGTGTGCTGCAGCAGGCGCACGCTCACCAGGTTGCTCGATTTCGCGAGCGCCTGGCGCACGGTGATCGGGCCCAACGCGTTACCGCCGCTGTTACCGGGGTTCCAGCCGTTGGCCGCTGTGAAGGGAAGGTCGTCGACCACGGTGGCGGGCATCACGCGCGCCTCCAGTGCGGCTGACACCAGCAATGGCTTGATGGCCGAGCCGGGCTGGCGCCAGCCCTGGGTAACGTGGTTGAAAGGCTGGCGTGCAAAATCGAAACCGCCGACCAGCGCGCGCACGCGGCCGGTTGACGGGTCGAGCGCGACGAGGGCGGCCTCGGTCTCAGGCCACTGGGTGAGCGCCCAGGTTTTGCCGCTGGCCATCACGCGCACCACCGAGCCGCGCTGGACCTTGAGCGCCGGTTTCGCTTTCGTTGAAAGCCCGCTGGCCGCTGGTCGCAGGCCGGCGGCCTCGATCGTCAGACGTTCGCCATTGGCCAGTTGCACCTGCACCGATTTGGCAGAGGCTGACAGCACCACCGCCACGCGCAGCAGATCGTCTTCCCGCGCGTCCTTCAGGCCGTCGGCGATCGCGCTGTTGAGCGCTGCGTCGTCGCCTTTCGGTAGCTCAATCTGGTCTTCCGGGCCACGCCAGGGGCTGCGCGCCTCCAGCGCCATCACCCCGCGCTGCACCGCCGCCACGGCCGCCCGTTGATCGGCGGCGCGCAGCGAGGTGGTGACGCGGATGCCGCTCGAATAGGCCTCGGTACCGAAGCGCTCGACCACCGCGCGGCGCGCCATTTCAGCCACATGCCCGGCGTCGACACTGCGCTGCCCCGGTTCGCGGATGACCAGCTTCTCAGCCCGGGCCAAAGCCAGTTGCGTCTCGGTGATGGCGCCGACCGCGCGCATGCGTTCGAGCACGAGACGCTGGCGAGCAGTGGCGCGCTCAAAGTTGGTCACCGGGTTGGCGTAATAGGGGTTCTGCGGCAGACCGGCCAGCATGGCCGCCTCGGCAATCGAGAGCTGCTCCATGGGCTTGCCGAAATAGGTCTTGGACGCTGACGCAAAACCGTAGGCGCGCTGGCCCAGAAAAATCTCGTTGAGATAAATCTCCAGAATACGGTCTTTGGACAGCGCCTCTTCCACCTTGAAAGCCAGCAGGATTTCCTTGGTTTTGCGCTCCATCGTGCGCTCGCGGGTGAGCAGCATGGTGCGCACCAGTTGCTGGGTGATGGTGCTGGCGCCCTGGGTGCGGCCACCGGTCAGCATGGCCAGGGCGGCGCGCGCCATGCCTCTGGGATCGATGCCGCTGTGCTCGCGAAAGCGCGCGTCCTCCACAGCCAGCACCGCGTCTTGCAGCCGTTTAGGCGTGCGCGCCAGCGGGACATATTCGCGCCGCTCGCTGCCGAACTGCGCAATCTCCACGCCGTCGGCGGTCAGCACCTGCAGCGGCAGTTTGGGCTGGTAGTTGACGATGCGGTCGATTGGCGGCAGGTCCACCAACGCGGCGCTGGCCGGGAGAGGTGCGATGGCCACGAGGGCGGCGGGTACAAGGGCGAGGGCGAAGATCGCGCGGCGCAAGTTGGGCAAAAGCATGGGTTTGGATTATCCCGGCCCCTTGTGAAGTGGGTGTAGGGGCGCCACCTTCGGATGTGAGCGGATGTTTTGCGACAGGGGGCCATCGCAGCCGAAGGCGGTGGAACCCCTGGTCACGCGAAAGGTCCGACAGACCGGTTTCAACCAAGGAATTCATGATGAAAAAAATACTGGGCATGCTGGCGTTGCTCGCCGCGCCGCTGGTGAGCCAAGCCATCGAAGAGCCGGCGTACACGGTGGAGCGCACCGGGACTGAGATGGAAATCCGCGCCTATGCCCCGTATGTGGTGGCGGAGGTGGTGGTGCAGGGCACAGCCGACGAGGCGTCTTCCCAGGCGTTCTCCATGCTGGCCGGCTACATCTTTGGCAAGAACCGGGGCGAGCGCAAGATGGCCATGACGGCGCCTGTGACGCAGACGGCCGAGCCAGTCAAGATGGCCATGACCGCGCCGGTGACACAAACCGCAGCAGAAGGCGGTGGTTACCGCGTGCAGTTTGTGCTGCCCAAAAGTGTCACGCTGGCCACCGCGCCTGAGCCAACCGATGCCAGGGTTAAGTTGCGGGAGGTGCCCGCGTCGCGGGTCGCGGTGATCCGGTATTCGGGTCTCTGGTCGCAGGCGAACCAGGACGAACATCTTGCGCAACTGGAGGCTGCTCTGAAGGCCGAGGGACAAACCTGGACCGGCGAGCCGATGCTGTCGCGCTACAACCCGCCCTGGACGCCGTGGTTCATGCGGCGCAACGAGATCTGGCTTCGCTTGCCCTGACCCATGAGGATTCCCATGCTTTCACGTCAGCAGACATTGGCGACTTCTTTGCACCGAGCGGCGCCGCTCGCTTTGGCGCTGCTGCTGGGTGCTTGCGCCAGCACCGCGCCCGACGCATCGAGCGCACCGCCGCCGGACACGCTGGCTTGCAGTCTGCCCAGCAACTGCGTCAGCTCGTTGAGCGGTGCAACCCCGCTGCGCTTCGACGGCACGCAGGCCAAGGCACTTGAGCGATTGCGCACAACACTCGCCAGTTTTCCGGAAGCCCGCATCGTTCGCGCCGAGGGGCTGGCGCTGGAAGCGTTATTCACCACGCCTACAGGTTTCCAGGACCGAGTGGATTTTCAGATCAATCCAGCTCAGCAGCGCATCGACTACCGGTCGCGCTCTACCTTCGGCCTCTACGATTTCGGGAAGAACCGCTCGCGCATGCAGCTGTTCGCTGAGCGCTTCGCAGCCACGCCTTGACGCTGAACCCGGAGTGGTTCAGCCGCGCCCCACAAACGGCATGTTGGTGGCCATGACGGTGGTGAACAGGATGTTGGCCGACAGCGGCAGGCGCACCATCGCCATGAAGGTGTCCACCACGGCCTGCATGTCCATGCAGGGCTCCGGCTTCATGCTGCCGTCGGCCTGGGGCACGCCTTTCAGCATGGCGGCTGTCATGTCGGAGGTGACGTTGCCGATGTCGATCTGGCCCACTGCGATGCCAAAGGCCCGGCCGTCGAGCGCGGCGGCTTTGGTCAGACCGCTGATGGCGTGTTTGGTGGCAGCGTAGGCGATGGCACCCGGGCGCGGCACCTGTGACGAGATCGAGCCGTTGTTGATGATGCGGCCGCCTTGCGGGCTCTGCGCCTGCATCAGGCGGAAGGCGTGCGAGAGACAGTAGAAAGCGCCGTTGAGGTTGATGTCGACCATGCGGCGCCAGTCTTCGCCCGAGAGCTCGTGTGGGCGGGCAAAAGGCAGCGACATGCCGGCGTTATTGAACAGCAGGTCGAGCCGGCCAAAGCGCTGCTGCACGGTGTCGAACAGAGCGCGCACCGCGTCTTCCTGCGTGAGATCGGCCGGCATGACGATGGCCCGATCGGCGTTCTCGCCCGCCGCGGTGACAGCCTCCTGCAAGGCCGCTTCGCGCCGCCCCACCAGCACCACCGTCCAGCCGCCCTGCAGCAGCCCCAACGCGCAGGCTTTGCCGATGCCCGAGCTGGCACCGGTGACGATGGCGATCTTGTTGTTGGTGGTGGTCATGCGGTCTCCAGGGTGGGTTGCAGCGTGGTCGGCGCGTCGCCAAACGCGATCTGCACTTTGAGGGATTGGCTTTTGTCGCCCGCCAGCGCAAAGGCTGTGACCGCCTCAGCCAGCGGCAGGATGCGGGTGATCACTGGCTTGCCGTCGATCAATCCCTGGTTGAGGAATTGCACCGCGGTGGCGAACTCGGGGTGGAAGCGGAAGCTGCCGCGCAGCTCGATTTCCTTGGCCACGATCTGGTTCATCGGCAGGGCAATGTCGCCGCCCAGGCCCACGGTCACCAGCGTGCCGCGCGGCGCGATCACGTCCAGGCCGTTGCGCAGTGCCGCCTCGCTGCCCGAAGCCTCGAACACCGCGTCGAACTGCCCTTTGTCTTTTTTGTACGGCTCCAGGCCGTCTGGTTGGTGGCGCAGGTTGATGGTCTCGTCAGCGCCCATGCACCGCGCACAGTCCAGCGCCAGATCGGACAAGTCGACCGCCACGATGCGTGCCGCACCCGCGCGTCTCAGGCCACCGATCAGCAGCGAGCCGATTGGGCCGCACCCCGTCACCAGCACCTGCTTGCCCAGCACGCCACCAGCGCGCTGGATGGCGTGGAGCCCCACCGACAGCGGCTCGGCCAGCGCGGCCTCTGACAGGCTCAGGTGATCGGCCACGCGGTGGGCTTGGCGCTGGTCAATCACCAGCAGCTCGCTGAAGGCGCCCTGGATGTGCGGGAAGGGCATGGCGCTGCCGTAGAAGCGCATGTTCAGGCAGTGGTTGTGCTGGCCGAGCTGGCAATAGCGGCAGGTGCCGCAAGGGCGCGAGGGCGAGATGGCGATGCGCTGGCCAGCTTTCAGGTCTTGCACGCCACTTCCAAGCGCCTCGATCTCGCCCGAGACTTCGTGACCCAAGGCCATCGGCTCCTTGATGCGCACGGTGCCAAAGCCACCGTGTTGCTGGTAGTGCAGGTCGGAGCCGCAGATGCCGCCATAGGCCACGCGAACCAGCACCTCGTGAGGCAACAAGGCGCCGGGTGGCGGGGTGTCTTCGATGCGCAAGTCTTGCGCGGCGTGGCAGATCAGAGTTTGCATGGTGGGTCTTCGTGGCTGTTTCAGTGATCGGGGATTCAGAGGGTGGCGGTGACGCCGCCGTCGACATACAGAATGTGGCCGTTGACGAAACGTGAGGCATCGCTGGCGAGAAACACCGCTGCGCCGCCCAGGTCTTCGACATCGCCCCAGCGTCGGCTTGGCGTGCGGCCCACCAGCCAGGTGGTGAAGGTGGCGTCGTCCACCAGTTTGGCCGTGAGCTCGGTCTTGAAGTAGCCCGGGCCGAGGCCGTTGACGTTGATGCCCAGCGGGCCCCAGTCGATCGCCATGCCTTTGGTGAGCATCTTGATCGCGCCTTTGCTGGCGGTGTAGGGCGCAATGCCCGGGCGGCCCAGCTCGCTTTGCACCGAGCAGATGTTGATGATCTTGCCGCGACCGCGCGCGATCATGTCGGAGGCCACCGCCTTGCTCACATAGAACACGCTGTCGAGGTTGGTGCGCATGAGTCGGTGCCAATCGTCGTCGGCGAATTCGTGCAGCGGGTTGCGGATCTGCATGCCTGCGTTGTTGACCAGGATGTCGATCGGGCCCAGATCGCGCTCGATATCGGCCGCACCGGTCTGCACCGCGTTGGTATCGGTCACGTCAAACGCTGCCACCGCCACGCTCAGGCCTTCGCTTTGCAACTGCTGTTGCGCGGCTCGTAGCTTGGTTGCATCGCGACCGTTGAGCACCACACTGGCGCCCGCCTGGCCCAGCGCCCGCGCCAGTGCGAAGCCGATGCCGCCAGACGAGCCGGTGATGAGTGCGCGCTGGCCGTCCAGGCGAAACGGATCGACGTGAGGGGTGGACGCGGTCATAGCCGCACCTCGGCGTTGGGCGCCCAGGCGCGGGCTACCTGGGTCACTTGCTCAGTCAGCAATTGATCGGCTTGAAGGGTCAACACATCGTCCTCGTTCTTCCCCGGTCTCTCCAAGGTGTTGAGCTGGCTTTCCAGCAGTTGCAGTTGCATGAAATGGCCAGCGCGTTGCGCCATGCGCTGGTGCAGCAGCGCGGCGTCGCCGTCAAGAAACACGAAACGCAGACCCGGCACCCGCTCGCGCAGATGGTCGCGGTAGCTGCAGCGCAGGGCAGAGCAGGCCACCACACAACCTGCGCGAGGATCACTTTTGCTGTTGATTTCACTTTGACCGTGCAGGCTGGCGGCCACCCGCTCCAGCCAGGGCCAGCGGTCGTCGTCGGTGAGTGCAATGCCAGCGCTCATCTTGCGCACGCTCTCAGGCAGGTGCAGGTCATCACCGTCGACTGCGCGCAGCCCGAGCGCCGCAGCCAGCGCCTGGGTCAGCGTCGTTTTACCGCAGCCCGAGACGCCCATCACGACCAGGCGCAGGGAAGTCGGTTGGCTCATCCTTTCACCGCCCCAGCGGTCAGCCCACTGATGATTTGGCGCGCGGCCACAAAGGTAAAGATCAGCGGCGGAATGGCGATCAGGCTGGCGATTGCCATCACCTTGCCCCAGTCCACACCCAGATCGGTGATGAACAGCGAGGCGGCCACCGGCAGGGTGCGGGTCTGGCGGTCGGTCAGCACCAGTGCCAGAATGAACTCGTTCCAGGCGATGCGAAAGGTGAAGATGGAGGCCGCCGCCAAGCCTGGCGCCATCAGCGGCAGCAGCACCTTGGTGAAGATGCGGATCGGGCCGCAACCGTCGATGGCGGCCGCCTCTTCCAGCTCCACCGGCACCTGTAGCACAAAGCCGTAGAGCAACCAGATGGTGAACGGCAAATTCACCGCTACATACAGCAGCACCAGGCCCCACAAGCTGTTGACCAGCTGCCACTGGTTCCAGATCATGAACACCGGAATCGCCATCACCGCCAGCGGCACGGTGCGCAGCAGCAGAGTGGTGTAGGCCACCGCTTGGCGACCGGGAAAGCGAAACCTGGCCAGCCCATAGGCGGCCATGCAACCCAGCACCAGTGTGATCACGGTCGAAACAATGCCCACGAACAGGCTGTTCCACAGGTAGCGGTTGAGATTGTCTTCTTCCAGCACCGCGCGGTAGTTCTCCAGCGTGGGCATGAAGATGAAGTTCAGCGGCTCGGCAAATATCTGCACCTGCTGGCGCAGGCTGGTGGCAAAGATGATGAGGATCGGCAGCACGCACAACACCGCGAGCACGATCAGCATCGTGTAATGGCCGATCACCAGCGGCAGCGGTCGTTTCATGCTCATCGCTCGTCCTTCATTGGGTTGCTCAGGCGCAGTGCGCCCCACGAGAGCAGGGCCACCACCACCAGCAGCAGCACGCTGATGGCCGATGCCACGCCCAGCTGCTGGCCGACGAAGGCGGTCTTGTAGATGTGCAGCGACAGAATCTCGGTGCTGTCACCGGGGCCGCCAAAGGTCAGCACGTACACCACTTCGAGCACCCGGAAGGCGTCGATCAGCCGCATCATCAGCGTGATGGCGATCACGTGCATGATCATCGGCAGCTTGACGCGAAACGTCATCTGCCACCAGCCCGCGCCGTCGATGCGCGAGGCCTCAATCACCGAGCTGTCCACATTGGCCAGAGCGGCGATCATCATGATGAAAACAAACGGCGTCCATTGCCAAATGTCCGCAATCACGATGGCGGCAAACGCCAGCGTCGGGTCGGCCAGCCAGGTCTTGGGTTCCAGGCCAACCATCACGAGCGCCGCGTTGATCGGGCCAAACTGGGCGTCGAACATGTAGCGCCACACCAGGCCCACCGCGATCGGCGCGATCATCATTGGCAGGATGAACAGCGTGCGGAAAAACGCCATGCCGCGCACCTTGTGCTCCAGCGCCAGCGCCAATGCAATCCCCAGCGCCATCTCGGCCGACACGCACACCGCAGCAAAGAGCAGGGTGGTCCACAGCGAAGACCAGACCCGCTCGTTGCCGAAGGCCAGTCTGAAATTGTCCCAGCCGACCCACTGCGCACTCTCCCACGGCGTGCCCATGCTCCACTCGTAGCCCGCCAGCTGAAAGGCGGTGAGCACCGGGTACAGGCAGGCCGCTGCCATCAGCAGAACAGCCGGCCCGACGTAGAAAAAAGGAACCCAGCGGGCGGTGCGCATGGTGGTACTGCTTCAGATTTTGTAGCCGGCCTCGCGCATGATCGACGTGACCTGCGGCACCGCACCGTTGAGCGCGTCTTCTGCGCTTTTCTTGCCAGTCAGCGCTTCGGAGATCGCCACGCCCAGCGCTTGCACGTTGATCTTGTCCCACACCGGGATGATCGGACGCCAGTCGGGGTTGCTGTGCTTGAGCGCTTCCACGAAGGTGATGAACTCGGGGTACTTGCGCACCGCGTCCACATCGCGCAGCGTGGAATTTCGCATGGGCGCGCCGCCCAGCATGGTCACCGCCTTGTCTTGCTGCTTCGAGGTGAGCCACTGCATCAGCAGGAAGCCAGCTTCTGCGTTCTTGGAGTTTTTAGGAATCGTCAGGCCCAGGCCGCCCGACTGTGAGGCGCGCTTCACACCCTTGGGGTGCAGCGCCCAGCTCACCTTTCCCACCACCTGGCTGCGCGCCGGATCTGCCACCACGCTGGCAAACGAGGTGGTGTCGAGGTACATCGCGGCCTTGTTTTGCAGAAAGGCGGTGTTGGCTTCGCCCTGGCCGTAGCCAGCAATACCGGCCGGACCAGTGGCCACCACCTCTTGCAGAAATTTCAGCGCATCGACACCAATCTTGTCGTTGAAGCGCGGGCGCCACTGGTCGTCAAACACGCTGCCGCCCAGTGGGTTCAGGTGCAGCAGCCAGGCAGTGCACGCCTGGCTGCCGCCCAGTGGGTTCAGGTGCAGCAGCCAGGCGTGCACTGCCTGGTGACCAGCCTGGCCACGCGAGGTCAGCGCGCCCATGCCCGAGCGCTCCTTGAGCACCGGCAGCAGGGCACGGAACTCGGTATAGGTCTCTGGTACCTTGAGCTTGAGCTCGTCAAACACATCTTTGCGGTAAGCCAGCACCGAGGTCTCGGCACCGTAGGGCAGGCCGTAGAGCTTGGCGCCTGGGCCCGCCAGATAGCCTTTGGGGCCGCCGACCAGACCCAGGTTTTCCAGGTAGATCGGCACGATGTCCTTCATGTCGTAGGCCGGATCAGCCAGGGCCGCGTTGGCGAAGAAGGGTTCCAGCTGATGGACCAGGTTCTTGGAGACGTATTCGCCCTTCCACATCACGATGTAGCAGGCGAGGTCGTAGTCGCCGCTGGGCTTGGCCATTTCCAGCAGCTGCTTTTCTTTAAGCCGGCTGATGGCGACCTTGTCGACCTCGACCTTGATGCCCGTTTCCTTGGTGAACTCGGGCAGCAGTTTTTGCATCGCGTCGTAGTGCGGGTGCGCCGGAATGTTCATCACCACCGTGCTGCCTGCGTATTTGGCGAAGCGGTTTTGGGCGATGGCGCCGCTGAAGGGAAGGCCGGCACCAAACACGGTGATGGCGGCGGTTTTGATGATGTCTCTGCGTTGCATGGTCAGTCTCCAGGTGGGTAAGTTGGCGGGCTGGGGGCGCTCGGCTGGCGCCTTCGGTGAGGTCTTGGGTGCGTCTCTTCGGTGAGTCTTCAAGGCCGCAGTGCCTTGCCACTGTCGGTGTCAAAAATGTGCAGGTTGTCTGCGTTGACCGTGAGGGCCAGCTTGCTGTGCAGCAGGCCGTGAGCGTCGCCCGGCAGGGTGGCGGTGATGCGCTGGCCACCCGGCACGTCGAGATGGCCGACGACCTGGCTCTCGGTGCCCAGGTACTCCACCACATCGGCGCACAGCGTGAGCGAGGCCGCACTGGTGGTGGTTTGCAGCGCCTGCGGGCGAATGCCCACGGTGAGCACTTGGTCGGCAGAGGTCAGGCGGCTGCGCAGCCAAGCAGGGGCGGGCAGGTCGAAGCCCTCGCCGCGCAGGTGGCCGTGTTCGCCTTCTGCCGCAAAACGCGCCGCCAACAGATTCATGCTGGGCGTGCCGATGAAGGCGGCCACGAACAGCGTGGCGGGCTGGTTGAACACCTCGCTGGGCGTGCCCACCTGCTGGATGCGGCCCTTGTCGAAAATCACGATGCGGTTGGCCAGCGTCATGGCTTCAATCTGGTCGTGCGTCACATAGACCGTGGTCTTGCCCAGGCGCTCGTGCAGCAACGCCAGCTCGGCGCGCATGTGGCCGCGCAGCTTGGCGTCCAGGTTGGACAGCGGCTCGTCAAACAAAAACACCTTGGGCTCGCGCACGATGGCGCGCCCGATCGCCACCCGCTGGCGCTGCCCGCCAGAGAGTTCCTTGGGCTTGCGCTGCAGCAGGTGTTCGATGTTGAGCACCTGCGCTGCCTTCTTTACCTGGGCCTCGATCTCGGCCTTGGGGCGCTTGGCCAGGTCGAGCGCAAAGCTCATGTTCTGCGCCACATTCATGTGGGGATAGAGCGCGTAATTCTGGAACACCATGGCGATGTCGCGCGCCATCGGGGCGGCCTGCGTCACGTCGCGCCCACCGATCAAAATCTGGCCCTCGGTGGCTTCTTCCAGGCCAGCGATCATGCGCAAGGTGGTGCTCTTGCCGCAGCCCGATTCGCCCAGCAGCACCACAAACTCGCCCTCGGCCACGGTGAGGTCAAGCTGGGTGACCACGGTGACATCGCCAAAGCGTTTGACGATGCTGCGCAGCTCCAGGCCGGGGGTGTGAGGGGCTGGGGAGATGGAAGTGGACATCGGTGGTCGGGCGATCAGTTGGAGGGGCCGCGCGTGGGCGAGTCGTTGGGTGGGCGGCGCGCACCCCAGCCTGGTGCTGGCAGCTGGTTGCCGGGGTGGCGGGGATCGGGGCCCCAAATCGCTTGGTAGGTGTCGATGCAGCGGCCCTGGCGCTGCCAGCGCCAAGCCACCGCGCCCAGCAGCAACCACCAGGCGGTGAGCACGCCAGCCATCCAGCGCGGCGCATCGGCAGCGATCAACCCAAGCACCACGGTGAGCACCGAAGAGGTGATTGCCAGCCAGCCCAGCCCTTTGTGCAAGCGCTCGAACCAGCGCCGGTGCGCCGTCATGTCGTAGTGGTCGCCGCGCAGGGTGGGCTCGGTCGGGCCGCCCTTGCTGCCGCGCGCCCAGGCGCTTACCAGCTGGCCCGCGCCCAGGATCACCACCGCCCAGCCAAGCCAGTGGTGCCAAACAGCCGACGCAGTGGCCTGCGCGCCTTGGTTCCAGGTCAGGTACATGCCCACCGCCACCAGCGCCATGCCCAGGTATTGCAGACCCCGGTGGGCGTGCCACCAAGTTCGGTTGTCCACCTCGCGCGGCCAGTCCTGCTGAGGTGTCACCTTGAAATAGCGCGCTGCCAGCACACCCAGCGGCAGCAACACAGCCCATGCAGCAACCATGGTGCGCGCATGCCAGATCATCCAGTCGGGCAGGTGGTGTTCGGCGGCACCGGAGAGCGGCGTCAGCCACCATGCGAGCGACAGGCCGGGTGTCACAGCGCTGACCTCGCTTGAAAACGGCCTGACGCGCTCATGGCCTCTGCAACCCCGCGGTGTTCAATCGGATGCGGTAAAGCGAGGTGCTGGCGGCGATGAAAAGCTGGTCGCGCGCTGGGCCGCCAAAAGTGAGGTTGCCGATCTTCTCGGGCACCGCGATGCGGCCGATGCGGGTGCCGTCCGGGTGATAGACCTGGACGCTGTCTTCGCTGCTGGTGTACACAAAACCGTGCCTGTCAATGCGAAAGCCGTCGGGAAGACCGGGCTCGACCACCGCGAACACGCGCGGGTTGTTTAGGTGCTGCCCATCGACCACATCGAACGCCACGATGTGGTGGTGGCCACTGCCATCGGTGCGCAGCGCGGCCGAGGTATCGCTTACATAGAGCACCGATTCATCCGGTGAAAACGCCAAACCGTTGGGCTCTTCGACAAAGTCGCTCACCTTGCGCAGCTCGCCGGTGGCGGGATCGAAGCGGAACACACAACAATCGCCCAGCTCGCTCTCGGCCTTGTGACCCTCAAAGTCGGACGCGATGCCGTAGGGCGGATCGGTGAACCAGATCGTGCCGTCGGATTTCACGACCACATCGTTAGGCGAATTCAGCCGCTTGCCCTGGTAGCGATCGACCACGATCTCGTCGCGCAGATTCGACAGGCCGGCATCGAAGCGGGTGCGCACAATGGCGCGCAGGCCATGCGAGCAGTGCAGCAAAGAGCCGTCGGCTTCGCGGATGTGGCCGTTGGTGAACTCCACCTGATCGCGCCACACCGCCATGCCGTCGGCCTCGCTCCAGCGCAGCATGCGGTTGTTGGGGATGTCGCTCCACAGCACCGAGTTGTCTTCCTGCATCCACACCGGGCCTTCGCTCCAGGTGGCCCCTGTGCACAGCTTCTCCAGCGCGCCCGCCCCTTGGGCCACGGGGGCAAACCGGGAGTCGAGCACCTCGATCATGCGTTTACTGCGGCTTGCAGCTCAGGCACCATGGTCAGCACCGGCTGCCCCGCCGTGCCGGCTTGCATGTTGGCAAACGCGAGCTCGGCCATGGCCTGGCGTGTTTGCACCGTGGCGCTGGCGATGTGGGGTGTGAGCACCACATTGGGCAGGGTCCACAGGGCTTCGGGCACGTGGGGCTCGTTGGCGAACACGTCAAGCCCGGCGCCAGCGATGCCGCCGCTGGACAGCGCTGCGATCAGCGCGTCTTCGTCGACCACACTGCCGCGCGCGACGTTGATCAGGTAGCCCTGTGGGCCAAGCGCAGCCAGCACCTCGGCATTGATCAGGTGCCGGGTGGCGGCACCGCCGGGCGTGATGACAATCAGGAAGTCGACCTCGGCGGCAAGCGCCTTGGCGCTGGGGAAATACGTGAAGCCCAAGTCTGGCTTTTCGGTGCGGGTGGTGTAAGCGATCGACATGCCAAAGCCCTGGCCGCGCTGCGCGATCGCCTGCCCGATGCGACCCAGGCCCACAATGCCCAGCCGCGCGCCCGAGACCTTGCGGCCCAGCGGCAAACCGCCCTGGGGCCATTGGCCGGCGCGCACATGCTGGTCGGCGCGCGGCAGGCCACGCGCCACCGCCAGCATGAGCAACATGGCGAGATCGGCCACGTCGTCGCTGAGCACGCTGGGGGTGTGGGTCACTGCGATGCCGCGCTCGCGCGCTGCTGCTACATCTACCCCGTCGTAGCCCACGCCAAACACCGACACGACCTTGAGCGCAGGCAGCTGCGCCAACAAGCTGCCTGGCACCTTCGACTCACCCGACGCGGCCAGCCCCACGAGGCGCGGCGCCAGATCGGCGAAGCCAGCCGGGTCTTTTGACATCGGGTCCACATGCACGGTGAAGCTGCTTTCCAGCGCCTTCATGTAGAAAGGGTGCAGGCCAGGAACGGCGTAAATATCAGGCAGGGACACAGAATGCTTTCGAATGTGGGGGGCGGTGCAGAACGATGCTGCTCTGGGCAGCGGGCTCAATTGGATAGCGCTGTCCGAACTACGCCATAAAAGCCAAGTTTGCAGGCCAAAGCCGCTGCGGCTGGCTGGCGATCAAGAATGAAATGGAGCTGGTGTTGTTCATGAGATAGCGCTATCCTAAAAGCATTTCTGCCACGCCATTCTCAGCAAATACCCTAGGATGACCCATTCCCCCCCTGTCCAAAAAAGCCGCCGTGCCACCGGCCGGGTGACGCTGGCCGAGGTGGCGTTGGAGGCCGGGGTAAGCCCGATCACCGTATCGCGCGCCCTGCGTGGCGAGCGCGCGGTTGCTCCCGAGCTGGTGCGCCTGGTCAACGAAGCCGCCGATCGTTTGGGCTATGTGCCCGACCCGGCGGCACGCGCGCTGGCCTCGCAGCGCAGCGACCACGTCGCCATCTTGATTCCCAAGCTGTCCAACGCCTTGTTTGTCGATCTGCTCGACGCTGCGCAGCAGACCCTGCGCGCGGCGGGCTACCAGGCGCTGATCGGCGTGACCCATTACGACACCGCGCAAGAAGAGCAGCTGTTGCGCGAGCAGCTGATGCACCGGCCTGCCGGCGTGCTGCTCACCGGCCTGCACAGCAGCCCCGGCACGGCGGCCCTGATTGCGCGCAGCCAGACGCCGTGCGTGCACCTGATGGACCTGCCGCCCGAAGGCCAAGCCGAGGTGCCGCACTGCGTGGGCTTTCGGCAGATCGACGCGGGCGCCGCCATCACCCGCCACCTGCTGGCGCGCGGGCGCCGCCGCATCGCATTTGGCGGCGCGCAGCTCGACGAACGCGTGATGCAGCGCCTGTATGGCTGGCGCAAGGCGTTGGAGGAGGCCGGGTGTTACGACCCGGCGCTGGAGTGGCTGAATCCCGCTTCGTCATCGCTGGCGCTGGGCAGCGACATGTTTCAGCAGATGCTCGCCGCCCAACCCGATCTCGACGCCATCTTCTTCTGCAACGACGACCTGGCCCAAGGCGCACTCATGGCGGCCCTGCGCCAGGGTGTGGCGGTACCCGGTCGCGTGGCGGTGGCCGGCTTCAACGACCTCACCGGCAGCGACCAGATGCTCCCCACCCTGACCACCGTGCGCACACCCCGCGCCGAGATCGGCCGCACCGCAGCGCGCTTGCTGCTGTCGTTGATTCGCGGCGAACAGGAAGGGCCAAGCCAGATCGACCTGGGGTTTGAGCTGGTGGTGCGCGAGAGCACCTGACGCCAGGAGGCGCGCGTTTGCGTGGACCCTGCCTGTCGTCCTTTTTCCCTTCCTGCGGGCGGTAGTGCCAGCGTTCAGACCAACGACAGCCGGGCCGCCAGAAAGTCGACGAAGGCACGCACGCTGGCTGGCTGTAGCCGCGATGACATCACGGCATGCACGGGCAACGGCGGCAAGGTCCAACCCGGCAACACCTGGACCAGCCGCCCCGCGTTCACCGCATCACGCGCAAGCGCATGCGACAGCACCGCAATGCCCGATCCGCCCTCGGCCAGCAGGCGCATCAGCCCCAAATTGTTGGTGGCAAATCGCCCGCGGACTGTTACCTCGATCGCGGCGCCGTCACGCAGCAGCCGCCATTGAGCTTCCTGGCCTGGCGCCGGAAGGGTGATGCACTCGTGCTCGACCAAATCGGTCGGCTGCTGTGGCTCGCCTTACCGCTCCAGGTAAGTTGTGGCAGCGACCAGCAGCATCTCGACCGTGCCAATGCGGCGCACGATCAGCTGGTCGCCTTTCACGGCGCCGATGCGGATGGCCACATCGGCATGCTCGCCCACCAAATTGCGGTGGCTGGGCGACAGATCGAGCTCGAAGCTGATGCCCGTATGGCGGCGCGTGAACTCAGGCAGCAACGGACTGACAAGGTGAACACCTATGTCGACCGGCATCGACACGCGCAAATGTCCCGTGGGACCCGCAGCAGCGTCATGCAGCGCTTCCTGCGCCAAACGGGCCTTAACGACCAGATCGCCGCAGCGCTCGAAGTAGCGCGGTCTAGCGTCGATCAACTCAACCCGGCGCGTGGTGCGGTCGAACAGCCGCACGCCGAACCGGCGCTCTATGGCGGCAATGCGCCGCGACAACGTGGCCCCTGGCACACCCAGGATGGCGCTGGCCCGGCTGAAGTTGCCTGCGCGCGCCACCTCGACGAACAGCGTCATGCCGTGCAGCACCGAGAGGTCGTTCATGTCGCCGAAGTTGATGCCGTGTGTGGAGAAGTCTTGTCCATTTTTCCACTACCGCACCCCAACAGGATGGGCCAAGCTGTGGCCCTTCACCCAGAACACCTCGAATGAAAGCCATCAGCATCAAACTTGGCGACGAAGTTTTCTTCGACGCCAAGTTCGCGCGCGGCTTTTGTCTTCACGCTGCCATGCGGTGTGGTGTTGGCGCATCTGGCACAGTGAGAGCGGCAAGGCGCGCGTGAAGATGATCCTGCACGTCGCCGCCCCACAGGCTGACAAATGGCAGGCAGTCGCCATAGGACGCTGTGCAGGCCTGAGCAAAATTAGCCACCTGAACAACCCTAACCACCCAGAAAAGCACCATGACTTCAAAAAAATCCGTTCTCTCAGTCGGCCTGCAACCGCAGCTCATCAACTTCGCAGACCCGGCCTATGCCGCATTCCCCGGCATGACGGCGGAGAAAGTTCAAGGCGGACTGGACAAGGACATCGCCGCACTGAACGCCTTGGGTTACGACGCCCAACTGTGCCTGACCGATTTCGGTGACACCGCCGAAGACGTGATCCGAGCAACGCTGCAAAAGAACCGTTACGACTGCGTCGTGATCGGTGCCGGTGTGCGCACCATCAGCACCAACTTTCTCCTGTTCGAGAAAGTGCTCAATGTCGTCCATGAACATGCCCCGCAAGCGCGCATCTGCTTCAACACCGGGCCATTTGACACGGCACAGGCGGTGCAGCGCTGGTGCCCGCTTTCCTGACCAACAACTTCACCGTTGACGCCGCAAATGCGCCTGTGCTGCTCAAGGCCTGGAAAGACGATGCCATCTGAATAAAAAGGACTGAAGTGCAGCGCGTGGCCTGTCTGGGCGAATGGCTGGCGCGCTTTGTTGTGCTGCGCATCTTTCTGCAACAGGTTAAGCCCGGCACCCGCCTAGCCATGGAAGACAGCCTGGTCAACACGGCCTCTGCGCTGGCGCAACTGGCCACGCCCAAAATGGTCGCTGGCACCATTGCCCAGGGTGGTTTCGCGCAAGGCATCGCGGTGTTTGATTCGCACCAGCAAGCGCTGGGGCAAGACCATTCGCGCTGGAATGATGTCATCAAAACGCTGCGCGGCGAATACGGCGCGCGCTCCAGTGCGGTGAACCCCGACGCTGCTGACAACACCGTCATGCACGTGGCCGCGCCCATTCGAGATGGCCCAAACAGCATCGGTGCGCTCACCGACTCGCGCGTCAACCAGAGCCTGGAGCCCTACATCGCGCGCAGCGTGAGCCCTTTCTGACCGGCCAGCGGGTCAAGGGCGATCTGGTGAGCACACGCGACCGCCCGCAGCTGCCTGAGCTTGCGGGCTTCGTTGGCGTCGACTTTTTAGTCGGCCACTCAAGTCGAACCCTCTTCCTTGACCAACCCGCCCAGAGGGGTGTCCTTGTCGACCCGCTGCGATGCCAATAACCCTTCCTTGAGCAACCCCTTCTGACACCGCCCGTCCCTGAAATTCAGCGACTGCCTATAGTTGACTAACTTACTCAAGTATCCATTTATGCTGCTCGGTCTTGACTGCGACCCATCCTAAGCAATCGCTGGTCAGGCACTGGCTGAATGGATTGACCGGAATTTTGTGAGTTGTCAGCTGGCCTCTCCGGTGGGCGTGTTTTCAAGCAAGGAGTTCAACAAATGACCATGACACTGACCGAACGAGCCGCAACCCAAATCAAGCGCCAGCTCGACAAAAAAGGCTCGGGCATCGCGCTGCGCATCGGCATCAAGAAGGTGGGCTGCACGGGCTTGGCCCACACATTCGAACTCGCCGACGAGATTCGGCCTGGCGAACACAGCTTCGAGTCGCACGGTGCGCGCATCTTGGTCGGTCCCGAGAGCCTCGTGGTTCTTGATGGATCGCATATCGATTTCGTCACCGAAGGGCTCTCGCAACGCTTCAAGTTCGACAACCCCAATGTGGACCACGAGTGCGGTTGCGGTGAGAGCTTCAACGTGAAGAAGCCGGGGACCGCCGCAGCTGCAGAGGCGTTAGACCGCCAACCCAAGGAAACGCCATGAGTACCGTGCTTCAGCAACTCGTCAACAAGCCCTACAAGCACGGATTTGTCACCAACATCGAATCCGAGGTTGCGCCCAAGGGCCTGAGCGAAGACACCATTCGCATGATTTCAGCCAAGAAGAACGAGCCCGCGTGGCTGCTCGATTTTCGGCTCAAGGCCTACCAGGCCTGGCTGCTGATGACCGAGCCTGCTTGGCCCAACGTGCATCACCCGAAGATCGACTTCCAAGCCATCAGCTACTACGCTGCACCCAAACTAAAGCCCAAGCTCAGCAGCATGGACGAGGTCGATCCCGAGTTGCTGCGCACCTTCGAGAAACTCGGCGTGCCGCTGCACGAGCGCATGGCGCTGGCCGGCGTGGCGGTCGATGTGATCTTTGACAGCGTGTCGGTGGCCACCACCTACAAGGCCAAGCTGGCCGAGGTCGGCATCATCTTTTGCTCGATGTCCGAAGCCGTTCTGGAGCATCCAGAACTGGTGAAAAAGTACCTCGGCACGGTGATACCCACGGGCGACAACTACTACGCCGCGCTCAACTCGGCGGTGTTCACCGACGGCTCGTTCTGCTTCATCCCCAAGGGCGTGAAGTGCCCAATGGATTTGTCGACCTACTTTCGCATCAACACCAAGGAGTCAGGCCAGTTCGAGCGCACGCTGATCGTGGCCGAAGAGGGTGCAACCGTGTCTTACCTTGAGGGCTGCACAGCGCCTGCGTTCAGCAGCAACCAGTTGCATGCGGCGGTGGTCGAGCTGGTGGCGCTGGACAACGCCGACATCAAGTACTCCACCGTGCAGAACTGGTACGCGGGCGATGAAAATGGCGTGGGCGGCATCTACAACTTCGTCACCAAGCGCGGCCTGGCCAAGGGCGTGAACTCACGCATTTCCTGGACCCAGGTCGAGACCGGCTCGGCCATCACTTGGAAGTACCCGTCGGTGATTCTGCGCGGCGACAACTCGGTCGGCGAGTTCTATTCGGTGGCGGTGACCAACCACCACCAGCAGGCCGACACCGGCACCAAGATGATCCACCTGGGCAAGAACACGCGCAGCACCATCGTCAGCAAGGGTATCTCGGCCGGGCAGTCGAGCAACAGCTACCGCGGCCTGGTTAAGGTGGCGCCCACGGCCACCGGGGCACGCAATTATTCGCAGTGCGACTCGATGCTGATCGGCGACAAGTCCGGCGCGCACACCTTCCCCTACATCCAGGTGCGCAACCCGACCGCCCAAGTCGAGCACGAGGCCTCGACCTCCAAGATCGGCGAAGACCAGCTGTTCTATTTTGCCCAGCGCGGCATCAGCGCCGAAGCCGCCGTGTCCATGATCATCAATGGATTCTGCAAGGATGTTTTTCAACAATTGCCGATGGAGTTCGCGGTCGAGGCGACTCAGCTGCTCGGCTTCAAACTCGAAGGAGCGGTCGGATGATCACCCCCAACAGTCCGGTTTTAATCGACGTGCACGGCCTGTGCGCCAGCATCAACGGTGTTGACATTCTTAAGGACCTGGACTTGACGGTCAGGCGCGGTGAAGTCCACGCCATCATGGGGCCCAACGGCTCGGGCAAGAGCACCCTTGCGAAGGTGCTGGCTGGCCACACGGCCTACGCGGTCACCGCCGGTACGGTGCAGTTTGAAGGCCAGGACCTGCTGGCGATGGCGCCCGAAGCGCGCGCCCTGTCTGGCGTGTTTCTGGGCTTTCAGTACCCGATAGAAATCCCCGGCGTGGCCAACAGCCAGTTTTTGCGCCTGAGCTACAACACGCTGCAAGCACAACGCGGCCATGAAGAGCTGGACCCGCTGGAGTTTGACGACTTCGTGCGCGAGAAGATGAAGATGCTGGAGATGAGCCCCGATTTCCTGGACCGCAGCGTCAACGAGGGCTTTTCAGGCGGCGAGAAAAAGCGCAACGAAATCCTGCAGATGGCGCTGCTGGAGCCGCGCCTGGCAATTCTGGACGAGACCGATTCGGGCCTGGACATCGACGCGCTGCGCATCGTCTCGCGGGGTGTGAACCAGCTGATCACGCCAGACAATGCCGTCATTCTGGTCACCCATTACCAGCGCCTGCTGAACCACATCGTGCCCGACTTCGTTCATGTGATGGAGGCCGGCCGCATCATCAAGACCGGCGGCAAGGAACTCGCCCTGGAACTTGAAAAGCGCGGCTACGACTGGGTCAGCGCCGAGCACGAAGCAGCTGGCAGGGCGAGGACCCAAGAGGTCAGCGCATGAGCAGCGCCACCGCCCTTCGACCGCCCACAGTGGACCACCTGGGAACGCTGTTGGCCGGGCAGCCGCTGCCAGCGCCCAGCCCTTGGCCCGCTGTCAACGCGCTTCGGGAAAGGGCGCAGACCGCGCTGGGCGCGCTCGCCATGCCGACGCTGCGCGATGAAGCGTGGCGCTTTACCGACCTGGCGCCGCTGCATCGGCTGACATTCCAGCCTGTGCTTTCGGCCGGGGGATTGCAGGCCGCCGACATGGCACCGTTTGCCCTTGGCGACGCCGCGATTCGGCTGGTGTTTATCGATGGTGTTTACGCGCCGCAGCTGTCCAGCCTGGCCCACGAAGGCGGGGTGGTCGTGACCGATCTGCCAACAGCCATGGCCACGCACGCGGTCGCGCTTGAAGCCCAACTGGGCAGCCAGCAGACGCTGGGCAACAACGTGTTTGCCGCGCTCAGCACGGCTTTTCTGCAAGATGCGGCGGTTGTGGTGGTGCCACGTGGCGTGGCGCTGGCCGCACCGGTGCATGTGCTGTTCGTGACAACGCAGGCAGGGGCGATCAGCCACCCGCGTTGTCTCGTGCTGGCTGAAGCGGGCAGTCGTGTGACGCTGGTCGAAGACTACGTGGCGCTGCAGGACGCGGCCTACCTGGTCAACCCAGTGACGGAAATCGTGCTGGCCGAGCGGGCGCAGCTCACGCATGTCCGCGTGCAGCGCGACGGCCGGCAGGCGTTTCACATCGCCAACTGCGCGGTGTCGGTGGGGCGCTCGGCGAACTACCAGTCGGTCAGTGTGGCGTTGGGCGCGCAGCTGTCGCGCTACCACCTGAGCGTGGTGCTGGGCGAGGGCGCCGAGTGCGCGGTCGATGGCCTCGCACTGCTGGCTGGCAGCCAACTGGCCGACACCCACAGCTGCATCGACCACGCGCAACCGCACGGCACCAGCCGCCAGTTGCACAAGTGCATTGCCGACGGCAGCGCGGATGCGGTCTTCAACGGCAAGGTGGTGGTGCGCCCCGGTGCGCAGCGCACCGACTCGGCGCAGTCCAGCCGCAATTTGCTGCTGAGCGGCCGGGCTCAGATCGACACCCAGCCGCAGTTGGAGATATTTGCCGACGACGTCAAATGCACGCACGGCGCCACGATTGGCCAGCTCGATGCGGAGGAAGTTTTCTACCTGCAGAGCCGCGGTCTGTCCGACAGCGCCGCGCGCCAGCTGCTGACCTACGCGTTCGGCGCCGAGATCATTGAGCGCATTCCCGTGCCTTCGCTCAAGCGCCAGTTGCAGCAACGCATGCTGGCACAAACAGGAAGTCAGCCATGAACGCCCGCCACCCCGAGATGGCCTCCGTGGCCCTCGCGCCCGTCTTTGAAGTCGAACGCGTGCGCGCCGACTTTCCCATCCTGCAGATCGAGGTCGAAGGCAAGCCGCTGGTCTACCTGGACAACGCGGCCTCAAGCCAGATGCCGCAGCAGGTCATAGACCGCCTGGCGCGCTACCAGACCACGGAGCACGCCAACATCCACCGGGCGGTGCACACCCTGTCTGAGCGGGCGACGGCCGCATACGAGGAGGCGCGCGTCAAGCTGCAGCGCTTCATCAACGCGCCCGACGAGCGCGAAGTGATCTTCACCAGCGGCACCACCGATGCCATCAACCTGGTGATGCACGGCTACGGCCGCAAATTCATCAAGAGCGGTGACGAGATTATTTTGACCACGCTGGAGCACCATTCCAACATCGTGCCGTGGCAGATGCTGGCCGAAGAAACCGGCGCCATCATCCGCGTGCTGCCGATCAACGACGCTGGCGAGCTGTGCCTGGATCAGTTCGAGTCGCTTTTCAACGCGCGCACTAAGCTGGTCGGCGTGAGCCATGTGTCCAACGCGCTGGGCAGCATCAACCCGATCAAGCAGATGATCGCGCTGGCGCACCGCCACGGCGTGCCGGTGCTTGTCGACGGCGCGCAGGCGGCGCCGCACATGCCGGTGGACGTGCAGGACCTGGGCTGCGACTTCTATGCTTTTTCGGGCCACAAGCTGTGCGGCCCGACCGGTATTGGCGTGCTCTACGGCAAGGCCGCGCTGCTGGAAAAAATGCAGCCCTTCAAAGGCGGCGGCGACATGATTTTGTCGGTGTCGTTCGAGAAGACCGTCTACAACACGATTCCCTACAAGTTCGAGGCCGGCACGCCGCCAATCGCCGCTGCCATTGGGTTGGGCGCAGCGGTAGATTACCTGTCGGCCATTGGCATGGACAACATCGCCCGCTACGAGCACACGCTGCTGCAGTACGCCACCGGCCAGCTCAGCGCGCTGCCCGGCCTGCGTCTCATTGGCACAGCCCACAACAAGGCGGCTGTGCTGTCCTTCACGCTGGACGGCATCCACCCGCACGATGTCGGAACGCTGCTGAACCAAGAGGGCATTGCCGTGCGCACCGGCCACCATTGCGCGCAGCCGGTGATGATGCGCTTCAAAGTGTCAGCCACCACGCGTGCCTCGTTTGCCTTCTACAACAGCATGGCGGAAGTCGATGCGCTGGTGGCCGGCATCCGCAGCGTGCAGAAGGTGTTTGCGTAATGGCCGACCACAAAGCGCTCTACCAGGAAGTCATCCTGGACCACAACAAAAAGCCGCGCAACTACGGCACGCTGGAACACCCCACCCACCATGCAGAAGGCCACAACCCACTGTGCGGCGACCACCTGAGCGTGGCGCTGCAGCTGCAGAACGAGACCATCGACAAGATCGCGTTCTGCGGCGATTCTTGCGCTATCTGCAAGGCGTCGGCGTCGATGATGACGGCGGCTGTCAAGGGCAAGACGCGCGCACAGGCCCAGGCTCTGACCCAGGAATTTCTGGCCATGGCGACGGGCAAGCTCGATCAGAGCCAGCCCAACCAGATCGGGCGGCTGGCCGTGTTTGCCGGTGTGCGCGACCTGCCAACCCGCGTCAAGTGTGCGATCTTGCCATGGCACACGCTGCAGGCTGCTTTCAATTCGCAACGCACGGCCAGCACCGAAGTGTGATGTTTTGAATGATTGCTGAACCCCGAAAGGCCCCCATGCTGACTGCCCATGAACTGAAGAACTGCATCGTGAACGGCTTGCCCTGCGAGCACGCAAAGGTGCAGGGCGATGATCAACGGCGAGCTGGTGGGGGGCGCCGACATCGTGCGCGAAATGCACGAGCAGGGCGAACTGCAAGCGCTGGTGAACCCGACAGGCGCGCAATGACCTTGACACGGCGTCCGTGCTGCCGGCACTTGGCGCCTTCTTCTTTCAGGAGGCTTGAATGCCAAAGATCGCTGAGATAGACGACACCCCAAACCCGAATGCGGTCAAGTTCACGCTCCATGAGCCGCTGACCTGGGGTGTTCCGCATTCTTACGAGAATCCAGAGCAGGCCAGTGGTGACGCGCTGGCTTCGGCGCTGTTCGCCATACCGCATGTGAGCAACGTGTTCTACGTGGACCGTTGGCTCACCGTCACGCAGGACGGCGGCGCCGACTGGCCGGCGCTGGTGCGCCTGATTGCCGTGCCGCTGCGCGCTGCACCGGCTGCTGCTGCCCAGTCGGCCGCCGCTGTGTTTGCCGCGCGCGCGACCCTGGACGACTTGAGCGAGGAAGACCAGGCGCGGCTGGATGTGATCAGCGACCTGCTGGACCGGCACATTCGGCCGTCGCTACAGGCCGACGGCGGCGATCTGCATGTGGTGGGCCTGTCCGCCAACCACCTCAGCATCCACTATCAGGGCGCCTGCGGCAGCTGCCCGAGCTCCATCTCCGGCACGCTGGCTGCTATCCAAAACTTGGTGCGCACGGTTGAGGCGGACATCGCCGTGGTGGCGGTGTAGCCAGTTGCCGGGACAAGACAAGACATCAGTCGACGGCACAACATCTCTTCATATCTGAGCACGTTAGCCAAGAAGCACTGTCTCATGCGAACCATTGAACCCTCCGACACGGCCCTTGAGACCATCCGTTTCAGAAACACGGCGCTGGATGTCCTGGGTGCTGTGCCACCGGACGTGTTAAACCACAACATCGAGACCGTGCCCCGTCTGACCCGCGACAAATCGGAAGAGCCCAGCCTGATCGATCTGGGACTTGGGGCTGGCGAGGCGCGGGAGCATTTGAAGCATCTCTTGATGGCCGTTGCTGTTAGGCAAATCGATGATGCGACCCGCAGGCAACAGGCCCACAGTCGGTCACGGCCAGCGCGCGTTTTGACCGCATTTCTCGTCATGAGGTGAGGGGCGGAAAAAGGCGCCTCAGCCTGGCATCGAATGCAGCACCGACAAGTAATCTGCCCCTCTGGCCTCAGCAAAGATGTCCAGCGTCAGCGTGAAAGCCGCCTGCAAGACCAGCCCAACACCGATGCCTGCTGCCAGGTCATGGCGCTGCAGGAAGGCAATCATTCCAACACCAACAACCAGCAACACCATTTCCACCGTCTTGTAGATCGAGAAGTTTTTCATGACCGTCTGCATGCGTGTGGTTTCCTCGGCTTTGAGCACCGCAGGGGCGACCTGCAGCTGGGCGCTCAGGGTGGACAGCTGAGCGTCGGTGCGCAGGTAGATCAAGCCCCCCACCACCAACTGCATCAGAGCAATGGCGACCAGCGGGTAAGCCATGAATTTCAGCCGGTGCCCGTTCATCCAGAGCCAAACGCTGATGCCGATGGCCACCAGGCCGACGGCGATGAAAATCACGCTTTCCTGCTTTTCGGCGGTGAAGTAGCTGCTCATGTTGTGGATCATGGTGCGGGCCTTATACGATGGGTCTTGTCAGGGTTTTGACCACCTTGGTGGCCAGGTTGTGTGGCGTGACGCGCGTGCTTTGGGCCATGGCCCAGTTCACGAAGCCCGGGATGTAGACCCGCTGCCCGCGTTGCATGGCGCGGTAGCCCAAGGCGGCCACTTCTTCAGCAGTCGGCAGTTTCTTGCCCCTGACCAATGCCGAATTGCCCAAGTCGGCCTTGTCCTGAAAGCCCGAGGCTGTCGGGCCGGGGCACAGCGCTGTCACGGTCACGCCGGTGTCTTCCAGCTCGGACGCAATGGCCTCCGAAAAGCTCAGCACAAACGACTTCGTGGCGCAGTACACCGCCATGTAGGGGCCCGGCTGAAAAGCCGCTGTGGAGGCGGTGTTCAAAATTTTGCCGCGCGTCGCCAACAAATCGGGCATGAAGAGCTTGTTTTGCAGCGCATCTGCCAAGGCCTGCATCTTGGCCACGCCACGGGCCGCCAGCACAAGGTGGTAGCCGTCTTGTGCAAAGCGGTGGGCCAGCGCCTTGCCGATGCCTGATGAGGCGCCGGTGATGAGGGCTGTCTTGTGGGGTGCTGTTTGTAGGGTCAAGAGGAATCTCCAGAAGGGTTTTGTCAACCGCGCTATTGAAAACCCGGTACCAAGGTGCCATGTCAAGCGGTTTAAAGACCTCGATCAAAATCACCGAAATGCCTTGACTTGGTACCTTTGTGCCAGGTTTAGGATGAACCCAAACGCCATGAAAAACAATTCAGTTCCCAGCACACCGCACGGCCGCAACAGGGTTCGTCTCAAGGATTTGCTGGTGGTTTGTGCCGCTGTGCTCAGCCTGCCAAGCGCGCGTGCCCAAGAGCCCGAGCAACCGGTGGCGAATTTGGCATTGCCCGCCTCGGAATCGCTGGACGTGGACGCTTCTCTGTTCACCGCACAAAGCTTCGATTGGTTCGACAGCCAGCGCCAGCGTCGGGTGCCCGCGAAGCTGTATCTGCCTGCCGCCAAGGCGGTGGTCGGGTCGGTGCCCCTGGTCGTTTTCTCCCACGGCATCGGAGGTTCCCGGGACGGCTACAGCTACTTGGGTCGGTACTTTGCCGCTCATGGGTATGGCAGTCTGCATGTGCAGCATGTGGGCAGCGACCGCCAGCTTTGGTTTGGCAATCCGTTTGCCCTGCCTGCCCGACTGAGCGATGCTGCGCAAGGTTCGGAGGCGCTCAATCGGGTGCAGGATCTTCGCTACTCGCTTGACAAAATCCTGGCCGCCCCAGAGGGTGCTCTGTTCGACACCCTGCGAATCGCCGCCGCTGGTCACTCCTACGGCGCCAACACCACCATGCTGATCGCAGGCGCGCGGGTCGAGCAGCAAGGGCAAAAGGTGTCGCTGCGGGACCCCAGAATCAGCGCGGCCATCCTCATCTCGGCGCCTCCTTTTTATGGCATGGGCGACCCCAACAAAATACTCGCTGGCATTGACATTCCCACCCTGCACATCACGGCCACCGAAGATGTGATTCAAATCCCGGGCTACGTTTCGGGTCTGCAGGATCGGGTAGCCATTTTCAAAGCCATGGGCCGCGAGCGTGCAGCAGTGCCCAAGGTGCTCGCCGTTTTCAAAGACGGGTCGCACAGCATCTTCACCGACCGCGCGGGCACCGGAGGTGTGAGCCTGAACCCCAGGGTCAAGGTGGCCACACGGCAACTGGCGTTGGCGTTTCTGGACGGCATACAAGCCCGCGACTACCGGGCCATTGATGCATGGCCACTCGACAACGCCCAGCTGGTTGCCAACTTTGAGAAGCAGGTGCCTTAGTTCACATCCTATTTCTGAGCGCCTGCGTTTGCCAACCCGACACCGCCAAACCATGAAAACCGTCATCTCCGTCAAGGCTTCCCGGGCTTTGCAGACGACCAGCGTGCTGTGCAAAGCGGCCAACGTGAGCCGCGGCCAGCTGCGCTTGTACGAGGAAGAAGGGCTGATTGCGCCACAGAGCCGAACCGAGGCTGGTTACCGCCAATACGGCACCGACACGCTGGACCGGCTGCGGGCCATCCTGCACCTGAAGGAACTCGGCTTCACGCTGGCCGACATCGCACTGCTGTTGTCCGATCGCGATCACGGCGAGCTCGACGAGCCCGCCATTCAGCGACTGGCTGGCGAAGTCCTCTCGAAAATCGACGAACGCATGGCCGGCTTGCAGGTCATTCGGGGCTACGTGGCGCCGGTGGCCGTGGGCGATATGAGCGTGCTGCAGGATGAAGACTGCAACTTCGTCGTTGAATTCATGACCGCTTTGTCTGCCGAGAAAACCCGGCGACGCGCCTGAGCCAGCGTGTGACGATGGCGCTGGCAGCCGACACCTTAAATCAGGTTCATCCGCTCAAAAACAGCCTGCCCAAAGCGGTGCCAGCGACCCGGCCGCCACGCTGACACGCGCTTCAGGTTTAGACTTCGCCCCGGAGATCGGCAGACGATGTGCTGTTCCCATCAACCAAAACGAAGATTTTTTAATAGGGCCGGAGGGAAACATGTCAGACGAAGTTCGGGTGGTGGTGGTCGATGACCATGTGGACGGTGCCGAGTCGTTGGCGGAGTTGCTGACATTCAACGGGTACTGCGTCAAGACCGCCCACGATGGCATCGAAGCCTGGGAGTTGATTCAAGCGTTTCAGCCGCTGTGCGTGCTGTTTGACATCAACATGCCGGGGATCGACGGCGCCGAGCTCTCGCGGCGTTTGCGGGCCACCTACGGCAACGAGATGGTGCTGATCGCGATCACGGGTGCGCCCGAAGACGACGAGCAGGTGATGGAAACGTTTGCGCGGGTCGATTACTACCTTCAAAAGCCGATCAACCTGGCCAGGCTTCAGGTCGCTTTGCCACCGCTAAACTGAGCCACGCTCAGCCGGGTTGCCTGCGGGGTTGGGTCATGAGCGCCACCAGCAGCGCGTGGCTGACAGGTTTCACGCAGTGGCTGTCGAATCCGGCTTCGCTGGACATGCGGCGATCGTCCGCCTGGCCCCAACCTGTCATGGCGATCATCACAATGTCTTTGCCCCCGGGTTGCTCGCGGATACGGCGGCAAACGCCGTAACCGTCTAATTTCGGCAAGCCGATGTCGAGCAAGACGACATCGGGCCGAAATGACGCCGCCTTGGCCACTGCGTCCAATCCGTCGTGGGACATCAGGATTTCGTGACCATCGAGCGCGAGCAGCGCTGCCAGGCTCTCGGCGCCGTCTTGGTTGTCATCCACAACCAACACGCGCCTGGAGGCCACGGGCGACGCTGGGCTTGCTGACGAAGGCGCGGGCGCCGAATCGGTGATCTCGTTCATGACGGGCAGTTGCACCACAAACTCGCTTCCCTGGTCCCGGCCTTCACTGAACAGCGTGATGCTGCCGCCGTGCAATTCTGTGATGCGCTTGGCGAGGGCCAGACCGATACCCAGTCCGCCTGCAGAGAGATTGCGCGCCGCGTCTACCTGCGTGAACAGCTCGAACACCCGCGATTGCATGTTGGCCTCAATGCCGACGCCGGTGTCTCGAACGGTCACCACCGCGGTTTCACCATGCCGCTCGGCAACGAGCTCGATACGACCTCCCTTGGGGGTGAATTTCGATGCGTTGTTCAGCAAGTTACCGAGTACCTGCGCCAGACGCGTCGCGTCGGCATGCAGAAAGAGGGGCTCTGGCGGCAGCATCACGCGCAGTTCCTGGGCTTTTCGTTCGCAGTGCGGCTGGCAGGTCTCCACCGCCAGGTTGACCACCAAGGCAAGTTCAATGCGTTCCTTTTTCAAGGTGAGCTGGTCGCGGGTGATGCGGCTTACATCGAGCAAGTCGTCGATCAGGCGCACCATGTGCGCCACCTGGCGCTCCATCGTGATGCGCGCTCGATCAAGGATGGCGACGTTGCCATTCGCGCGCTCCATCAGCGCCAATGAGTTGCTGATCGGCGCCAGCGGGTTGCGCAGTTCGTGCGCCAAGGTCGCCAGAAACTCGTCTTTGCGGCGCGCGGCCACCGTCAGGTCTTCTTGCATCTGCCGCTGCACTGTCACGTCGAGGTTGGTGCCCACCACCCACTGCACCTGCCCGTCGGGATCGGTCCGAACCGTTTCCACAGATCGGATGGTGCGGCTCTGCCCGTCGTCTCGGCGTCGAATGTGAAACTCGCGGCTGCTGGTGCCAGTTTTGTGCAAGCTGCTTTGCAGCAAAGCTTCCTGCTGGGCCAATTCCTCAGGCAGCAAAGCACCACGCCAGTCCTCATAAGACACAAAACCATCTTGCGTTGGTGCAATGCCGTAGATGCGAAACATTTGCGCGCTCCACCGAACTCGACCGCTGGCAAAGTTCCACTCCCAAATGCCGACGCCGGTTGTCTCGGTGGCCAACCGCATGTGGTCTTCGTACTCACGACGCGCCGAAATGTCCGTCGCCGACGGGATCAGGTGGGTGATGTTTCCCGCCGCATCGCGCAGTGGCGCGAGTTGAAAGTCGATCCACATCAGCGCGTCGCCCGCCATGCGCACCGCGATGTCGGCGCGTGCCATCTCGCCCTCGGCTGCGCGCAGGCACCAATCACGCACCTGCGTTTGCAGCGCTGGGGAGTGGCTGAACCAGTGCGCGTCCCAAAATTTCTTGCCAAAAACCTGATCGGACGAAATGGCTGCCGCCTCCAGCGGCGCGCGGTTGGTTTCCAGCAATGTGCCGTCGATGCTCATCACCCCGACAAAAGAAAACAGGTTGTTCAGAACCCGCCGGGTGAACGACTCGCTCAAATGCAGCGGTACCTCGTCGGGCTGGTCTTCTGTGGATGGCGCGAGCAACGCGTGTTTGGTGAAGGCATGCCCCAACAGCGCCCGGCGCGAAGCGCGCCGCAACGAAACCTCTTGGCCCGTGCCATGCAACGCAACAATGGCGCTGTGATCGCCGCGCTCGGCCGCACCACGCGCCTCCATCCAACCGGTGGCGCCATCAGGGCGGACGTATTCCAACTCCACCTCAAAGGGATCGCCGCTGTCGAGCGTTTGTGCAACCGCGCCTTGCAGGATCGACCAGCTCTGCAGCGTGTACAGCTGACCATGCACCGCATACGAAGGGGGCAGGCTCGAAGGATCGCGACCAAAAATACGGTAAAGCTCTTCTGACCAGGTGGTGATGTCTGGGCCAATTTCCCAGCGCCAACTGCCAATCTGCCCCAGACGCTGTGCCTGCCTGAGCGCCGCCTCGCTTTTGCGCAAGAGGTCATTGATGCGCTCGCGCTCGGCCGCTTCGGCATCCAACGCAGCCTTGGTTTCTTTGAGCGATGTGACGTCGGTCACTTGGATCACAAATCCCAGGATTTGGCCGTTCACCAGATCCGGCATGTAGTGCACAAGGCCGTGGCGCTGCACGCCATCTGCACTGGGAAGCTCCATCTCAACGGTCCGCTTCTCTCCGCGCAGGGCGGCATGAATGTGCGGCTCGTTGAGTGCAAACCGGGTCGGCCCGAGCAAATCGGCCATCGAGGTACCCACCAGACCTTGCGCGTCAACCCCAAACCACCGTTCGTAGGCTTGGTTGGCGAACTGGCAACGCAGCTCGCGGTCCCAGTAGCCGAGCATCGACTGCGCACCATCCAGCACCCGGCGCATGGATGGCTCGGGTGCATGCACCGGAATTTTGTCCTGGTCTTGCATTTGATGATCTCCGTGAGCTTGTTGAGCTTGCTCGCTGTGGTCCGTTTTCACCAATGGTCGAGTGCAACCGGGTTGATGGGGATGACTCTATGGTTTTTCCATCGCCTTGGCCATGGTCTTGCCAAGCTCCACGCCCCATTGGTCGAAGGCGTTGACGCGCCAGATGGCGGCCTGGGTGAAAACCTTGTGTTCGTAGAGTGCGATCAAGGCGCCCAGGCTGGCCGGGTCCAGCCGGTCCAGCCAAAGGATGCTGCTGGGAATGTTGCCCGCAAAGCTGCGGTGCTGCGCCATCGCGTCAAGCTGGTCAGCGACTATGCCGTCGTCTTGCAGCAGCGCGCGGGTGGCCTCAACGGTGCGGCCCTCGGCCATGGCCTGGGCCTGGGCGCGCAGGTTGAGGTTGACGACATGGTGGTGCGTGGCGGCCAGGGGCAGCGGCGTGTCCTCACTCAGCACACCGACGAAATCGACTGGCACGGTGTGCATGCCTTGGTGCAGCAGCTGAAAGTAAGCATGCTGGCCATCAATGCCCAGACCGCCCCAGACGATCGGGCCGGTGTCTACCGTGGCGGGCGTGCCGTCGAGGTGGGTGCGTTTGCCGTTGCTCTCCATGTCGAGCTGCTGCACAAACGGCGCAAAACGCACCAGGCGCGAGGGGTAGGGCGCGATGAGCTGGGTGGGCAGTTGCAGGAAGTTGTGGTTCCAGATGCCGTACAGCGCCATGAGCACGGGCAGGTTTTGGGCCAGCGGTGCGGTGCAGAAGTGTTCGTCCATGGCGTGGGCGCCCGCCAGGAACTCGCGGAATGCGGCAGCGCCGATGCCGATCGCCAGCGGAAGGCCGAGCGCCGACCAAACCGAATAGCGGCCACCGACCCAGTCCCAAAACAGAAAGGTGTGGTCGGCGGGGTAGCCGAGCTCAGCCGACTTGGCCGGGCTGGCGGTGATCGCCACCAGATGCTGCCCGATGCGGTCGGCGGGCACGCCGCTGTCGACCAGCCAGCGCTGGCAGCTCGCGGCGTTGGTCAGCGTTTCTTGTGTGGTGAAGGTTTTGCTGGAGACCACCACCAGCGTGCGCGCGGCATCAAGCTGGTGCAGCACGCTGTAGAGCGCCCAGGCATCGGGATTCGACACGTAGTGCACGCGCGGGCCGGTGAGCGTGAGGTGGGCCAGCGCGTCGGCGCACATGCGCGGGCCGAGGTCGGAGCCGCCGATGCCGATGTTGACCACGTCGGTGAACGCCTGGTCGGAATGGCCGGTGATGGCGCCGGAGCGCACGCCGTCGGCGAAGGCGCAAACGCGATCGAGTTCACGCGTCACGTCGGCGCTGATGGCCTCGCCCCAGGGGCCTTGTTTGCCGCTTGGCCCACGCAGGGCCACATGCAGCACCGGGCGGTTTTCGGTGAGGTTGATCGGGTCGCCGCGAAACATCGCGTCGCGCTGGGCGCCCACTTGGGCTTCCTCGGCCAGCGCGATCAATGCGTTGTGGATGCTGGGCGTGAGGCGCTGGCGGCTGGCGTCGAGCGTGATGCCGACGGCGCTGACGCTCATGCGCTGGGCTCGGTCCGCGTCGGAGGTCAGCAGGTCGCGAAGGTGCGGGGTCGGTGTGCCCGCCAGTTGCGTCAGTTGCTGCCAGGCGGGCAGGGCGATGGGGGTGGTGTGCAGCTTGGTCACGGTGGTTTCCCTTCAATCTTGTTCGGTTACCGCAATGCTATGCAATGTCTGAGCGGTGGGGCGGTAGCACCGAAAGGCCAGGATGCCGCGGAACCGGCTTTGCCCGGCCGCCAGCATCGCCCCCTGCGGGGGTGACGCGAAGCGGCGCGGGGGGAGCCTTATCGCGCCAGCGCCGTGGCGTCTTTGGCCAGTTGGGTGATGCGCTTCCAATCGCCCTGAGCCAATGCGTCGGCCGGTGTGAGCCAGGAGCCACCGACCATGGCCACATTGGGCAGCTTCAAAAAGTCTTTCAGATTCTCGGGGCTGACGCCACCCGTGGGGCAGAACATCACGTCGGGCAGCGGCGCGCCCAGTGCTTTCAGAATACCCAAGCCGCCGGCCTGAGCCGCTGGGAACAGCTTCATCAGCGTGAAGCCCTGCTCGCGCCGGTGCATCACCTCACCCGGGGTCATCACACCGGGAATGAAAGGCAGCTTGGCGGCTTTGACCGCGTCGACGAGTGCGTCGGTGCAACCTGGCGACAGCGCGAAGGTGGCGCCAGCGTTGATCACCTGCTGCACCTCGGCCACGCGTGTCACCGTGCCTGCGCCCAGGTGCATCTGCGGTACGGCTTTGGCCACGGCTTCGATGGCCGACAGTGCCGCGTGGGAGCGCAGGGTGATTTCCATCACGTCAATGCCGCCTTCAAGCAGCGCATGGGCCAGCGGCACGGCGTGCGCGGGGTCGGTCAACACAATCACTGGGACCACGCGAGAGGTGAAGGCGGGGCGGGAGAAGCAGGTGGTGGTCATGTTGCTGAGCTCCAGTTCAGGGGCGATCACCAAACAGGGGCGATGCGCCGGATTCGGCGGTGCTGGCATGTGTGCGGAACAGGCCAAACAGTTCGCGACCCGTGCCGTGGGCGTTGTGGCTGAGGTCGGGGTGCGTGATCGTGCGCGCGGCCAGCGTGGCGGCGTCGACCTCCAGCTCCAGAATGCCTCGCTCGCAGTCCAGCGTGATCCAGTCGCCTTCCTGCACCTTGGCAATCGGTCCATCGGCCAGTGCCTCGGGGCTGATGTGGATCGCAGCGGGCACCTTGCCCGAAGCGCCCGACATGCGGCCGTCGGTCACGAGGGCTACCTTGAACCCTTTGTCTTGCAACACCGCCAGCGGCGGCGTGAGCTTGTGCAGCTCGGGCATGCCGTTGGCGCGCGGCCCTTGGTAGCGCACCACCGCGATGAAGTCGCGTTCGAGTTGGCCCGCGTTGAACAGCCCCAGCAGGTCTTGCTGGTCGCTCACCACCACCGCTTGGGCGCGCACCACGCGGTGCTCGGGTTTAACAGCCGAGACCTTGACCACGCTGCGGCCCAGGTTGCCTTGCAGCAGGCGCAGGCCGCCGTCGGCGCTGAAGGGATCAGTGACCGGGCGCAACACGCTGGTGTCTGCGCTTTGTTTGGGCACCGGGCGCCAGGCGAGGGTGTCGCCATCGAGCCAGGGCTCGTTTGTGTAAGCGGCCAACCCGTGGCCCATGACGGTGGTCACATCGCCGTGCAGCAGACCGGCGGACAGCAGTTCCTGCATCAGGTAGCCCATGCCACCGGCCGCGTGGAAGTGGTTCACGTCGGCGCTGCCGTTGGGGTAGACGCGGGCCAGCAGTGGTACCACGCTGGAGAGTTCGGCGAAATCGTCCCAGTCGATCAGCACGCCGGCCGCGCGTGCCATCGCCACCAGGTGAATGGTGTGGTTGGTCGACCCCCCGGTGGCCACCAGGCCGATGATGCCGTTGACGATCGTTTTCTCGCTCACGATGTCGGCCAGGCAGATGGCTTCGCTGCCGGCACGGCCAGTGTTCATGACGGCGCGCCGCACCGCTTCACGCGTGAGCGCATCGCGCAGCGGCGTGCCGGGGTTCACAAAGCTGGCGCCGGGCAGGTGCAGGCCCATGATCTCCATCAGCATCTGGTTGCTGTTGGCGGTGCCGTAAAAGGTGCAGGTGCCGGGGCTGTGGTAGGCCTGCGCTTCGCTTTCCAGCAAGGTTTCGCGGCCCACCAGGCCTTGCGCATACTGCTGGCGCACCTGGGCTTTGGCGTCGTTCGAAAGGCCCGTGGTCATGGGGCCAGCGGGCACAAACGCGCCACTGAGGTGGCCGTATTGCGTGGCGCCCATGAACAGGCCAGGCACGATCTTGTCGCAGATGCCAAGGAACAGCGCGGCGTCGAACACGTTGTGCGACAGGGCCACGGCGGTGGACAGCGCGATCACGTCGCGCGAAAACAGCGAGAGCTCCATGCCCTCGGCGCCCTGGGTGATGCCGTCGCACATCGCTGGCACGCCGCCCGCCACCTGGGCCGTGGCGCCCAGCGAACGCGCGTGTTGGCGGATGAACTCGGGATACACCTCGTAGGGCTGGTGGGCCGAGAGCATGTCGTTGTAGGCGGTGACGATGCCCACATGGGGCGTGCGCTCGGCGTGGATTTTGAGCTTGTCGCTGGCGGGCAGGGCTGCTGTCGTGTGCGCCATGTTGGCGCAGCCCATCCCGGCGCGTTGCGGGCCGCTTTTGCGCTGCTGCGCCACCGTGTGAAGGTAGGCGGCGCGCGGGCCAGCGCTGCGCTCGATGATGCGCTGGGTGACTTTGTCCAGCGTGGGGTGCAGGGGGACGTTCATGTTCGTGACCTTCATGCGATCCAGACCTGCACGGTGCAGGCTGGGTGGTTGAGGAGAAGCGAGATGGGCAGGGCCGGGTTGGCTGCTTTGGCAGCCGCTTCGTAGACCTTGCGTTTGGCATCGCCCGCAATGGACAGATGCAGGTGGCGCGCCGCCAGCAGAACGGGCAGGGTGAGCGTGAGCCGCGCGTGCGGCGCGGAGGTCGGTCGCACCCCGGCCATCGGACCTTCTGAGGTGAGCGCGTGGTCAAGACCCGGCGCGGCCGGAAATAGCGACGCGGTGTGACCGTCTTCACCCATGCCGAGCACCACCACATCGAGCGGGAAGGGGATGGCGCTCAGGCGGTGGTTGGCGGTGGCCACGAGGTCGAGCAAGGCCGTGTCGTTTAAGTCAGTGCAAACGGTATCGAACAAGCTTGCGAACGATGCTGCCGATGCGGGGCCTTGCAGCAAATGCTCGCGCACCAAGGCCGTGTTGCTGTCCGCATGGTCGTGCGGCACGCAGCGCTCATCGACCAGCAACACCGTGACCTGGGACCAGTCCAACACTTGCTGGCGCAGCTGCTCGAACAAGGCGATGGGCGACTTGCCGCCTGACACCGCCAACGTCGCCTGGCCGCGCGCGGCGATGGCGCTTCGCAGTTCCTGCGCAAGCTGTTGGGCGATCTGCTCAGGCGCAGCGCCGGTATGTTCGGTCAGCATCGTCAAGCCTCCTCGATCCAGGACGACTCTTCCCGCGCCATCAGCGCAGAAGAAGCGGCTGGCCCCCAGGAGCCAGCGGTGTAGGCCTTGGGCTTTTCGTTGAGCTGCTTCCAGCCTTCCAGAATCGGGTCAACCCAGGCCCAGGCTGCTTCCAGTTCGTCGCGGCGCATGAAGTGGGTGAGGCGGCCCTTGATCACGTCCATCAGCAAGCGCTCGTAGGCTTCTGCGCGGCGCTCGGTGAAGGCCAGTTCGAGGTCGAGCTTGAGGTTGACCGGACGCAGCCGCATGCCGCTGCCAGGCTCCTTGGCCATCATCTGCAGCTCCACGTGTTCTTCCGGCTGCAGCCGGATCACCAGCCGGTTGACCGACTGGCGTGGCGACTCGGTAAACAGCTGGTAGGGCAGGTCGGCGAACTCGATCACGATTTCCGAGCGGCGCTCGGCCATGCGCTTGCCGGTGCGCAGAAAGATCGGCACATTGGCCCAGCGCCAGTTGCTGATGTGGGCACGCAGGGCGACAAAGGTTTCGGTGTTGCTGTCGGGTGGCACCTTGTCTTCTTTCAGGTAACCGATCGCTGACTCGCCATCCGACGCGCCGGCGCCGTACTGGCCTCGCACCGTGTCGCGCGCCACGTCGGCCACCGTCATCGGTCGCAGCGAGCGCAGCAGCTTGAGCTTTTCATCGCGCACCGCATCGGGATCGAGCGACACCGGCGGCTCCATGGCGACAATGCACAGCAGTTGCAGCAAATGGTTTTGCAGCATGTCGCGCAGCGCGCCGGTGCCGTCGTAAAAACCGGCGCGGCTGCCCACGCCCACGCTCTCGGCCACGGTGATCTGCACGCTCTTGATGGTCGGGCTGCGCCACAGCGGCTCGAAGATGGTGTTGCCAAAGCGCAGCACCATCAGGTTTTGCACCGTCTCCTTGCCCAGGTAGTGGTCGATGCGAAAGGTCTGTGCTTCCGTGAAATAGCGCCCCACCTCGTCGTTGATCTTGCGGGCGGATGCCAGGTCGTGACCCAGCGGTTTTTCCAGCACCACGCGCGAGGCGGCGTCGATCAGGTCACAGGCCGCGAGGTGGCCACAGATGGCGGTGAACAGCGTGGGCGCTGTGGCGAGGTAATACACCCGCTCCGAGCCGGGCTGCAGGGCTTGCGCCAGCGCCAGGTAGTCGGCGCCTTGTGTGGCGTCCACGCAGACGTAATTCAATCGGTCCAGGAAACGCTGCCAAGCATCGTCTTCGCGTGCCTCGGTGGCGATGAAAGCCGTCACCTTCTCTTGCACAAAGACCAGGAAGGCTGCGCGGTCCCAAGGCTGGCGACCCAGTGCGTGGATGCGGGTGGCCTCGGGCAGGTTGTTGTGCAAGTGCGCCATGTAGAGCGCTGGGAGCAGCTTGCGCATCGAGAGGTCGCCGGCGCCGCCGAAGATCACGAGATCGAGGGGAGGGGATGTGGACATGGCGGGGATGGTGCTTTGTCTATCTAATTAAGTTACATGAATAGTGGCATCGTATCGGGATTCGGTTACATGCTCAGAACATTGGGCTCAATGGATACGCCTCGCGCTCTGGTCACCATGCGTTCAGCCCTCGCAGCCATTGGCGGTGAGGTGCAAGACGCGCTGCGCGCGCGCCGCAGCCGCTTCCGAATGCGTCACCAGCACCAGCGATGCGCCGCTCTCAGTTGCCTGGTCTTGCAGCACCTGCATCACCTGAGCAGCGGTGCGCGGGTCGAGGTTGCCGGTGGGCTCGTCGGCCAGCAGCAGGCGTGGGCGGTGCACCAGGGCGCGGGCGATGGCCACCCGTTGCAGCTGCCCGCCCGAGAGCTCGGCCGGCAGGCGCTGGCCCAGGTCGCTCATTCCCACCGCATCAAGCATGGCCTGTACGCGTGCCGCATCGGGGCGCTGTAGCAGCAACAGCGGCAGCCCCACGTTTTGCGCCACGTCCAGGTGTGGCAAGACGTGGAAGGCCTGGAACACGAAGCCCAGGTGCTCGCGTCGCCAGTGCGCGCGCTGCACCTCGGTGAGAGCGCCCAGGTCCACGCCGTCCAGCGTGATGCTGCCGGTCTGCCAGTCGTCCAGTGCAGCCATGCAGTTGAGCAGGCTGGACTTGCCCACGCCCGAGTCGCCCACGATGGCGATGAATTCGCCGGGCGCCACCGTCAGGCTCACGTTGCTGAACACGGGGGTGTCGCCGTAGCGCTTGCCGAGTTTGTCGATCACCAGGCTCATGTTTTCTCTTTCAACTGGCTCAGCTGGCTTAACTGGATGTGGGCCCAGCGCAAAACCTGTTCTCTCGCGTCGGGCGCGTCGCAGGGGACGACCATCCGATCGGGCATGGCGCGCAGCCAGGTGAGCTGGCGTTTGGCGAGCTGGCGGGTGGCGAAGATGCCTCGGTTGCGCAGCTCGGCGAGCTGAGCGGGTGTGGGTGCTGCGTCGCGAGTGACGTCGAGCAGCGCCCAAGTCTGGCGGTAACCGACACAGCGCATGGATGGCAGGTCTGCGTGCAGATCGCCACGCGTGCGCAACCCGCGCACCTCGTCGGCCAGGCCTTGCGCCAGCATGGTGTCGAAGCGCTCGGCGATGCGCTGGTGCAGCCAAGCCCGATCGGTGGGCTCCAGCGAGAGCAGGGCGCCCACAGCGATGGGATTGGCCTGCGACGTGCCGCCGGTTTGCAAGCTGGAGAGTGGCTGGCCCGTGAGCATGTGCACTTCGAGCGCGCGCGCGATCCGTTGGGCATCGTTGGGGAAAAGTCGGGCTGCGGTGATCGGGTCGATGTGCTGCAACTCGGCATGCAACGCGGGCCAGCCCAGGGCCAGCGCCCGGGCGGCGATAACCTCGCGCACCGCCGCATCAGCGCGCGGCATGTCGTCCAGCCCCTGCATCAGCGCCTTGAAATACAGCATGGTGCCGCCCACCAGAAGAGCAGTGCGCCCGCGCGCGTTGATGTCGGCGATGAGGCGCACGGCATCGGCCACAAACTCGGCTGCGCTGTAGGCGTGCAGCGGGTCGCGGATGTCGATCAGGTGGTGCGGCACTGCGGCCAGCTCGGCGGCGCTGGGTTTGGCGGTGCCGATGTCCATGCCACGGTAAACCAGGGCCGAGTCCACGCTCACGATCTCCACCGGCCAGCGCTTGGCAATGGCCAGCGCGGCGGCGGTTTTGCCGCTGGCGGTGGGTCCTGCGATGGCCATGCAATTGAATGCTGCTCGGGCCAGATTCATGGCTTGGATGGCGCCTGACGGCCGATGTTGGCAGCAGGCGTGTCTGCTTCCAGCGCATGCCGTGGAACCGGCTTTGCCGGGTCACTGGCATGGTCCCCTCCAACAGGGGAGGAAGACGCGAAGCGGCGCAGGGGGGGCTCTCTTCTATCGCCATACCGCTGCACCAGCGTCCAGGCCACGCCGCTGATCACCACGCTCCAGAACCAGATGCCGTTCGTCATTGGCAGCACGCTGCCCTGGCCCGCCGCGATGCTGGCCAGGCTCTTGCCCAGCCAGCTGCCCATGAGAAAGGCTGCCACCATCATGAAGAAACCACTGAGCGCCGAGGCAGCGCCGGCGGCGCGCGGGAACGGCCCCACCGCGCCGCTCTGGCCACAGGGCTGGTGCACGCCGTGGCCGATCATGAACAGATAAAACGGCACCATGACGGCCCAGACACTTTGCACCCCGAGCAGCGCCATCACGCCCATGCTGGTGCCGGCGATGAGGGTGCAGGCGCCGGCGATCGCGACCGTGCGGCGCACGCCAAATCGCGGCAGCAGTCGCCGACAGATCACTGTGCCGCCGATGTAGCTGATCGACATAGAAAACATCAGCAGGCCATAGACCGTCTTCGATAGACCAAACACCTGGATGAACACAAACGAGGACGCAGCCAGGAAGGTGAACAGGCCGCCGTACGAGGCGGTGGCCAAGAGTGCATAGGCCCAGAAGGTGGGGTGGCGCAGGATCTCGGCCCAGGTGCGCAGCAGCGTGAGCGGCTGCAAGGCTTGCGGGTTTTTGTGCGCCAGCGATTCCTCGAAACGCCAGGCCAGAACAGCCAGCGCGCAGGCGCCGAACACCGCCAGCGCGGCCAGCGCCGCGCGCCAGTGAAACAGGTCGGTCAGCAGGCCGCCAAGCGGCGCGCTGGCGCAGGCGATCACGCCCAAACCTGTAAGCCCCTTGGACATCACCCGCGCGCCCTCGCTCGGCTCGTACAGGTCGCGCACGATGGCGCGCGCGCACATCACCCCCGCCCCCATCGCCGCGCCTTGGGCGATGCGCCAAGCGATCAGCAGATCCATGGTGGGCGCCAGCGCGCTGCCGATGGCGGCCACCACGTAGACCGCCAGCCCGATCAGCAAAATCGGGCGACGGCCGAAGCGGTCTGACAGCGGGCCCCAGACCAGTTGCGAGGCGCCAAACGCCAACAGCAAGGCGGTGAGCGTGAGCTGGGCCTGCGGCATGGAAGCGCCGAATCCGCTGGTGATGGCGGGCAGCGCCGGCAGGTACAGATCGGTGGTGATTGGCTGCAAACCCAGCAGCAATGAAAGAGCGACCACGATCAGCGTGGGCGACATGGCAGAGGGCGGAGCGGGCATTCGATCGAGGGTAGCAGACCGGCCCGCCGCCCGGCCCTGGTTCGCTTTAAGGCGAGAGGCCGAACAGCTCGGCCAGCGCCACCCGATACTGCGGCTGCCCGATCGAGTTGGTGTTGTGGTGCGAGCCGTTTTCCACCAACACAAACGCCTTCTTGCCGGTGGCGGCCTCATACAGCCGCCGACCAAGCGCCGGGCTGATCAGCTGGTCCTGCGCGCCGTGCACCACCAGCAGTGGCGAGCCGATGTCGGCCACCCGCTTCACCGCCTCGAAGCGCTGGGTGATCAGCGGCGAGACCGGCAACCAGCCCCATTTAAAGGTGCTCACCACATCGGGAATGGAGGTGAAGGTGCCCTCGACCAGCGTACCGGCCTCATCGTTCACCTGCGCCGCCAGCTCAATGGCGATCGCGCCGCCCAGCGAGTGGCCAAAGATGTAGCGCGGTCGGTTCGGGTATTGCTGGGCCAGCCAGTCCCAGGCGGCACGCGCGTCTTCTACCGCCAGGGTCTCGGACGGCAGCGCCGATGTGCTTTTGCCAAAACCCCGGTAGTCGATGGTGAGCACCGAAAAACCGAGCTCGTGCATCCGCCGCGCGCGAAACGCCGAACCCACCACGTTGTAGCGCGCACCATGCAGGTACAGCAGCACAGGTGCGTTGGCTCGGATGTCGAAATCGCTTTGCGCCAACCACAGCCCGTGCAGACGCGCCGACTCGCCAGTCTCCTCGGAGTTGAAGTCGATCCACACGTCGCTCATGCCGACGGAGGCTTCTTCGCCGCGCCACCAGCTGCGGTCGGAAGGCTGGAAGATCCACTCGCGCTGGCGCTGGTCCAGCGTGGCGCAGCCGCTGAGCAGCGCGGCGGTGGCGAGCAGCAGAACAGTGAGGCGGAGCAACCAGGAACGCATGGGCCGCGATGATGCACGCGGTCTGCGCCGAGCGTGGCTGCGAGGCGCTAAAGTCCCTTAAGGCAGGCACAGTCGCCCGCTTCGGGCTCTGGGCTTTCACCTGCAATGCCTTCCACACTTTCACACATCTGTATGTTCAAAAGCACTTTGAACATAAGAGGAAGCCTCTGGGAAAAAAGTGATTTATGTGAGCATTACCAGCAGCAATATGATGATCGCAGTGGTGGTAGCCACCCCCACAAACAGCAATCCGATGTGGCTGACGACCCGCTTTCCTTCCACCAGAAAGCTCAGTGCGCCCGCAGCGCTGTGAACCTTGTACTCATCGGTCGATAGGTGTTCACCGCGCCAATGTCCAAACGTGACAACGGGAACAGCCAGCTTTCCCAGCAACACAAAGAAGAGTTCAAAAAGTCCTTCCACAGCAAGTATCTGTGCGCGGAAAATCTGCGCTGTCAGAGCACGCCCTGCGCCAGCATCGCGTCAGCCACTTTCACGAAGCCTGCGATGTTGGCGCCATCGCTGTAGCTCACCTTGCCGTCTTTGCCTTGGCCGTGCTGCAGACAGGCCGCGTGGATGCCTTGCATGATTTGCAGCAGCTGGGCGTCCACCGCTTCGCGCGTCCACGACAGACGCTGGGCGTTCTGGCTCATCTCCAGACCCGAGGTGGCCACGCCACCGGCGTTGCTGGCTTTGCCTGGCGCGTACAGCACGTTGGCAGCTTCAAACGCCTCAGCGGCTTCGTTGGTCAGGGGCATGTTGGCACCCTCGGCGACGCAGATCACGCCGTTTTTGATGAGGGCGGCGGCATCTTGCTCGTCCATTTCGTTCTGGGTGGCGCAGGGCAGAGCGATGTCCACCGGCACATGCCAGGGGCGCTTGTCAGCTTCGAACTTGGCACCAATCTTGTCTGCAAAGTCGGCCAAGCGGCCATGCTGGCGGTTCTTGAAGTCCATCAGCATCGCGAGCTTCTCGGGCGAGAAGCCGTCTTCAACGACCAAGGTGCCGCCGGAGTCGGACACGGTGACCACCGTGGCGCCCAGCGCCATCGCCTTTTCCACAGCGTACTGCGCCACGTTGCCCGAGCCGGACACCGACACCCGCATGCCCTGCAACGAGAGCTTGCGCGTCTTGAGCATCTCCTCGGTAAAGTAGACCAGACCGTAGCCGGTGGCCTCGGGCCGAATCAGCGAGCCGCCGAAGCTGATGCCTTTGCCGGTGAAGACGCAGTCGGCGCGGTTGGTGAGCTTTTTGGTCATGCCCACCATGTAACCCACCTCGCGTCCGCCCACGCCGATGTCGCCCGCCGGCACATCGGTATCGGCCCCCACATGGCGGAACAGCTCGCTGGCAAACGCCTGGCAAAAGCGCATCACCTCGCCGTTGCTCTTGCCCTTGGGATCGAAATCGGCACCGCCCTTGCCGCCGCCCATGGGCAGCGTGGTCAGCGCGTTCTTGAAGGTCTGCTCGAAGGCCAGAAACTTCAGCACCGAGAGGTTGACCGAGGGGTGAAAACGGATACCGCCCTTAAAGGGGCCGATCGCCATGCTGTGCTGGATGCGGTAGCCGCGGTTCACCTGCACATCGCCCTTGTCATCGACCCACGACACGCGAAACATCACCACCCGCTCGGGCTCGACCAGGCGCTCCAGCAGGCCGTGCCCCGCGTATTTGGGATGCACCGCGATGAACGGCCACAGGCTCTCCATCACCTCGGTGACCGCTTGCAGAAACTCCGGCTGACCTGGGTTGCGGTCGGCGACATAGGCCAGAAATTGGTGAGCCGAGGCGTACTTCATGTTGGGTATGGGGTGGGTAAGAGCAAAAATGGTGCATGGGATTGTGCAAAACCCGCATTTCGCCTGAAGAAATCGCCCTTAATCGGTGCGCGTTGCCTTGTGTTGGCGCGTTGGGTGTGTGATTGGTGTGCAGATACGCACCAGATTGAGTTGCTGTTGACTTGGTCAGCGCCCGCGCAGGAACAGCGCGTCGAGCTCTTTGATGCTCATCTGCCGCCAGGTCGGGCGGCCGTGGTTGCACTGGTCGCTGCGCTCGGTCACCTCCATCTGGCGCAGCAGCGCGTTCATTTCGTCGAGCGTCAGGCGGCGGTTGGCGCGCACCGCGCCGTGGCAGGCCATGGTGGCCAGCAGTTCGTTTTGCGCGCGCTCGATCGCGCGGCTGCCGCCGTGCTGGGCGAGTTCGGCCAGCACGCTGCGCGCGAGCTCGACCGGATCTCCCTGGGCCAGCGTGCTCGGCACCGCGCGCACCGCCAGTGTTTTGGGCGAAAACGGGGTGATTCCCAGCCCAAGCATCGCCAGCACAATGCCTTGATCTTCGGCTGTGGCCACTTCCTGCGGTGTGGCGGCGAAGGTGGCGGGGATCAGCAGTGCCTGGCTGGCGATCTGTTCGCTGTTCATCTGCTGCTTCAGCTGCTCATAGACGATGCGTTCGTGGGCGGCGTGCATGTCGACCACCACCAGACCCTGGGTGTTCTCAGCCAGGATGTAGATGCCTTGCAGCTGCGCAATGGCGCGGCCCAGTGGCCACTCGCCGCTGGGCAGAGATGGTGCGCCGCTGGGGACTGCAACGGAGCCTGTTTTGAGTGGGTCAAACGGCCCAGCACGAATGCCACTGGGCCAAACAGCGGTATCGGCAACAGGGCGGGCAAAACTTTCTGTTCGTGCCGAGCCTGCCGAAGTCCCCGCTGCGCCTTGTCCCCAAAGCGCGCCGATATCGCTCACCCGGTGCCCCACCAAGGGTGTTTCGGACCGCCAGGGCAGGGCGTCCTGCCGCGGCATGGGGCTCAGACCAGCGGATGTCGTGGCGCCCGCTGCCTCAGCAGGCGGCAAGACCAGCGCAGCCTGAGCCGAACGTGGCGCAGCCAGGGCGTTTTCCACCGCGTTGCGCACGCCTTGGTGCACCTCACGCCCGTCGCGAAAGCGCACCTCGATCTTGGTCGGGTGCACGTTCACATCGACCCGCGCCGGATCAAGCGAGACAAACAGCACGTAGACCGGCTGGCGGTGGCCGTGCAGCACGTCCTCGTAAGCGCTGCGCGCGGCGTGGGTGATGGTCTTGTCGCGCACGTAGCGACCGTTCACATAAGCGAACTGCCAGTCGGCGCGCGAGCGCGAAGCGTCTGGGATACCGGCAAAGCCCCAGACGCGCAGGCGCGGTGTGTCATCGGCGATGCTGTTGTTGCCCATTGGCCAGTCCACCGCCACCGCTTGCTCAATGAATTCCTGTCCCAGTACATCGGCCAGCCGCTGGCGCAGTGCTTCGATGTTGGAGCCTGTGCCGCCGACAGCCACCGCACGCCACTGCGCGACCAGCTTGCCCTCGTGCCAGATGGCAAAGCCCACATCGGGCCGGGCCAGCGCATGGCGCCGCACTGCTTCGAGACAGTGGGCGAGTTCGGTGGCGTCGGTCTTCAAGAACTTGCGGCGCGCCGGGGTGGCAAAGAACAGCTCGCGCACCTCGACCGTGGTACCTGTGCTGCGCGCAGCCGGCTGCAACTCACCACTGCGGCCATCGAGCAGCCAGCCGTGAGACTCACCCTCGGTGTCCACCCGCGTCAGCAGCGAGACCTCGGCGATCGAGCAGATGGCGGCCAGCGCCTCGCCGCGGAAGCCCATGGTGTGCACCGATTCGAGATCGGACAGACTGGCGATCTTGCTGGTGGCGTGGCGTTTGAGCGCGCTGGGCAGCTCGGCGCGCAAGATGCCGCTGCCGTCGTCTTCCACGCTGATCAGGCGCACACCGCCAGCCAGCAGGCGCACGGTGATCTGCCTGGCGCCGGCATCCAGCGCGTTGTCCACCAGCTCACGCACCACCGAGGCGGGCCGCTCAACCACCTCGCCAGCCGCGATCTGGCTGATCAGCTCGTCGGGCAGTTCAAGAATGGGGCGGCGTGGGGGGAGGGTGCTCAATGAATTCACCCCGAAATTTTAGGCCTCGCCGACCGCTGGGGCTGTGAAGGGATAATCGCGCCCAGCTCGGCGGATGCGCCTTGGCCAACGAGGTCAGCCCTGAACGAGCGCGTTACCGATGGGGTTGTCTTGAAACTGTTTGAACCGCTGTATGACCGCGTGATCGGCTGGAGCCGTCACCCCAAAGCGCCCTGGTTTCTGGGTGGGCTCAGCTTCGCCGAGTCGTCGTTCTTCCCGATTCCGCCCGACGTGATGCTCATGCCCATGTGCTTGGCACGGCCAAACCGCTGGTGGCAGCTGGCGCTGCTCACCACGATCACGTCGGTGCTCGGGGGCTTGTTGGGGTACCTGGTTGGTGCCTGGGCGCTGGAGGCCATGGTGCCCTGGATCGAGCGCATGGGCTGGACCGCCAAGCTGGCCACAGCAAACAACTGGTTCGACCGCTGGGGCTTTGCCGCGGTTTTCATCGCCGGTTTTTCGCCCATTCCTTACAAGGTTTTCACGCTGGCAGCCGGTGGCATGGGCATGCCGCTGCTGCCGTTTGTGGCTGCCTCGATCGTGGGTAGGGGTGGGCGCTTCTTCTTAGTCGGCTGGCTCATGGCCCGGTTTGGCCCCAGCATCGAGCCGCGCATTCGTCCGTTCATGGAGTGGCTGGGCTGGGGCTCGGTGGCCTTGATGGTCGCGGCCTACCTGATTCTTCGCTGAAACAAAACAGATCCAGGCGAATGGGTCAAGCGGCTCAATTCCGTGCTGTCGGCAGGACGTGATTGGCTCATCCGGGTGCTGGGCTTGACTGCCGCAGGACACTGGTCCGCAAATTTGCTTTGGATGCAGGCCAATCCAAGCAAGCTCACGCACTCCTGACCACTGCTGCGCCCTGCCTGATGGCGATTCTCGGGCTGTGGCGTGCCAGCCATGCTGAGAAAGTGCAGACCGCGCTTTGGATTGTTGACACGACCTTCTATCCCAACAGCAGGGCACAACGCGCTTACAAAACCTCGCTCGCGAAGTCCGCCAGTCGCGAACGCTCGCCGCGCGCCAGCGTGATGTGGCCGCCATGCGGCCAGCCTCTGAAGCGATCCACCGCGAAAGTCAAGCCAGAAGAGCCTTCGGTGAGGTAAGGCGTGTCGATCTGGGCCAGATTGCCCATGCAGATGATTTTGGTGCCAGGCCCGGCGCGGGTGATCAGCGTCTTCATCTGCTTGGGCGTGAGGTTCTGCGCCTCGTCGAGGATCACGTACTTGTTCATGAAGGTGCGCCCGCGCATGAAGTTCATGCTTTTGACCTTGATGCGGCTGCGGATCAGCTCGGTGGTGGCCGCGCGACCCCATTCGCCAGCGTTGCCGCCGTCGCCTTTGGACAGGAACTCCAGATTGTCGTCAAGCGCACCCATCCATGGCCCCATTTTTTCTTCTTCGGTGCCGGGCAGAAAACCGATGTCTTCGCCCACGCTGACCGTGGCGCGGGTCATGATGATTTCGGTGTAACGGCGCTCATCGAGCACCTGGGTCAGGCCAGCGGCCAGCGCCATCAGCGTCTTGCCGGTGCCTGCTGTGCCGGCCAACGTGACGAAATCGATCTCCGGGTCCATCAGCAGGTTGAGTGCGAAATTCTGCTCGCGGTTGCGGCTGCTAACGCCCCACACCGCGTTCTTCAAATGCGTGTAGTCCTTGAGCGTTTTGAGCACCGCTGTCTTGTCGCGAATCTCGGTCACCCGCGCATACAGCGAGGGCTCGCCCGGGGCCTCGAAGTACACAAACTGGTTGATGTGGAAATGCGCCACGGCCGGGCCGCTGACCCGGTAGAACGTGAAGCTGCCGCTCTGCCAGCTCTCGATGGTCTTGCTCTGGCGGGTCCAGAAATCGGCGGGCAGCGCCAGCGAGCCCGCATAAAGCAGCTCGCCGTCATCCAGTGTCTTGTCGTTCTGGTATTCCTCGGCCGCCAGGCCCAGCGCGCGGGCTTTCACCCGCATGTTGATGTCCTTGGACACCAGAATTACCTCGCGTTGCGGGTATTTGTTGCGCAGTGCCTGCACCACGCCCAGAATCTGGTTGTCGGCCTTGCCCTGGGGCAGACTGCTTGGCAACTGGCTGTCCAGTGGTTCGGTCTGGAAGAACAGCAGGCCGCGCGCGGTCTGATGACCGGTGGCTGAGAGCTTCAAGCCCTGAGTCAAATTGCCCCCCTTTTGCGCCACCAGCGCGTCCAGATTGCGGCTGGTCTGGCGACCGTTTCGCGCCACCTCGGTCATGCCCTTTTTGTGCCCGTCCAGTTCTTCCAGCACGATCATGGGCAGGAAGATATCGTGTTCTTCAAAGCGAAACAGGCTGGTCGGGTCGTGCAGCAGAACATTGGTGTCCAGCACGAACAAGCGGGTCGGCCCGCTGCTGGCTTGGCGGCCGCGCGACGGGCGGCGACCACTGGCTGGAGCCGGAGCCGGAGCTTGGACCGGCGCTGGGGCGGTGGCTGGTTTGGCGGCATCTGGCGCGTCGGCCACGGTCACAGCGGTTGGCTTTGGCTTGGCGTCGGACTGACGTTGGTCTCTGGCTGCCGGACGGCCTCTGCCCTCGTTTCGCTGCGCGGTGGCTTGTTTGGCTTCAGGCTGTGGTGCTGCTCGGCTTGCTGGCGGTGCATCGGTAGGCAGCACCACCGGCTCAGGCGAGAAATCCAAGCTGTCTTCAGCGGCTTTCAGGCTGTAAGCCTCATCGGACAACAGAGCGGCGCGTTTGGTGGGAGCAGGTGGCAGTGGCATGGAGGCGTTTGAAGTTCAGCGCAGGGCCAAAAAATAAAAAAGCCGTCGGGTAAACCAGACGGCTTTGAGAAAGTGTGAATTCAGGGAGCAAGCGGTGGACAGATCGACTTTCGCGGTCATGAAAAGATTATGCATGAGGCCAATGACGGCAGTACAAGCCCCTCACCTTGTTCAGTCGATCCGCTTTTATCAGGCCGCCTTTTTCAAGGCCTTCACCGCCTTCAACACATCTTCCACATGGCCCGGCACCTTCAGGCCGCGCCATTCCTGCACGAGCACACCATCGGGACCGATCAAGAAGGTGCTGCGCTCAATACCTTTGACCTTTTTGCCATACATGATCTTGTTTTTGACCACGCCGAACATGTGGCACATCTTTTCTTCGGTGTCGGCCACCAGCTCAAACGGCAACTCCAGCTTGGCCTTGAAGCTGTCGTGGGAGACCATGTTGTCGCGCGACACACCGAACACCTCGGCTCCGGCTTTGACAAAATCTTTGTATTTGTCGCGAAACTGCATGGCCTCCGTGGTGCAGCCGGGGGTGTTGTCTTTCGGGTAAAAATAAAGAATGATCGTCTGACCCAAGTGGGTCTGGTTGCTCACCTTCAGACCACCGGTTGCCATGGATTCAAATTCTGGAATAGGTTTGTTGACAACGACTGCCATGCGCTGGGACCCCTGAGGTAAATTGATGGAATTTCGTTGCCCCCTGCCGCAGTGGTCGAAAGCGACCACGTCAGAATGCGGGCGGATCGATGGGGGAGACAAACGGCAATTTTACCTCGAAAGCGGCGGCTTACCAACCCGCTGTGGTCGCGCGCCGTTTTTGAGCGGCAGGCCTTGTGGGGTCGTCGCGGGAGCCCAAGCAGCCGTTTTCAGACCTCAAGCAACAAAGCTGCCACCACGCGACGGCCTTCGCCTGCCAGGATGTTGTAGGTGCGGCAAGCCGCTGCGGTGTCCATGGTCTCGATGCCAATGCGCCGCTCAATCAGGCTCTTGACCAACGCGGGGCGGGGAAAGCGCAGGCGTGTGCCGCTGCCAAACACCACCAGCTCAGGCGGCTCGGCCGACAGCGCCAAGAGACTCTCGAAATGGTCTGCGGTGAGTTCATCAAAACGGGAGCATTCCCAAGGCACAAGCCGGCCACCGGAGCTGAGTACCAGGCTGATCTGGTGACGCTGGTTGTCCACCGCCACCCAGCCTTCACCATAAGCGGTGATGGTTTGAACGTCGGGTTTGTCTGCGTGCAGTTTCATGGTGAAAGTCGGGTGGCAGCGGGGTGAATGCAAGGCAGCAGCCGGGTGAAACAAATGAACTTGGCCCGGTTTTGTGCCCTGTAGCAGGGGAATCGAACTGTGGTCAAATTGGCGGTTTTTCCCCCGCAATCGAGTGGTAAATGTACCCTTTGAACGCGTGGCTTGGCCGGACTTGCCGGCGAAACCCCTGATGCCCCCGGAGGCAGTTTGAAGACCATCCACAAATCCGCCAAGCTCGCCAACGTCTGCTACGACATCCGCGGTCCGATCATGGACGCGGCGCGGCAGATGGAGGAAGAAGGTCACAAGGTCATCAAGCTCAACATCGGCAACTTGGCGGTGTTCGGTTTCGATGCGCCCGAAGAAATCCAGCAGGACATGATTCGCAACCTGCCGAACTCGGCCGGTTATTCCGACAGCAAGGGCATCTTTGCAGCGCGCAAAGCGGTGATGCACGAGACGCAGACGCAGAACATCGCTGGCGTCACTTTGGACGACATCTACTTGGGCAATGGCGCGAGCGAGTTGATCGTGATGGCCACCAACGCGCTGCTTGACAACGGCGACGAGCTGCTGCTGCCCTCTCCCGACTATCCGCTGTGGACGGCCGCAGCCAGCCTATCGGGTGGCACACCGGTGCACTACCGCTGCGACGAAGCCAATGGCTGGATGCCCAATCTGGACGACATTCGCGCCAAGATCACACCAGCCACCAAGGGCATCGTGGTGATCAATCCGAACAACCCGACCGGAGCGCTTTATTCGGTTGAGCTGCTGAGCGCCATCGTCGACATCGCCCGCGAACACGATCTGGTGATCTTTGCCGACGAGGTGTACGACAAGGTCTTGTACGACGGCGTGAAACACACGGCGCTGGCCAGTCTGAGCGAAGACGTGCTCACGCTCACCTTCAACTCGCTCTCCAAGAGCTACCGCTCCTGCGGCTACCGTGCGGGTTGGATGGTGGTTTCGGGCGACAGGAAGCCGGCCAAGGACTACATCGAGGGCCTGAACATGCTCTCGAACATGCGGCTGTGCGCCAACGTGCCTGGCCAGTGGGCGATCCAGACCGCGCTGGGCGGCTACCAAAGCATCAACGACCTGGTGTGTGAGGGCGGGCGCTTGCGCCGCCAGCGCGATCTGGCCTACGAGCTGATCACCGCGATCCCTGGGGTTAGCTGTGTCAAACCGAGCGCGGCGCTGTACATGTTCCCGAAGCTCGACCCCGCTGTCTACCCGGTGGAAAACGACCAGCAGCTGTTTCTGGAGCTGCTCCAAGAATCACGGGTGATGCTGGTGCAAGGCTCGGGCTTCAACTACCCCGACCACCAGCATTTCCGCATCGTGTTTCTGCCGCACGAAGACGATTTGCGCGAAGCGATTGGCCGCGTGGCCAAATTCCTAGAGGGCTGGCGCAAGCGCCATGGCCACTGATCCCGTTCACCCCATAACTTCCAACGACATGAAACCGATACAAGTAGGCCTCCTGGGCATAGGCACCGTGGGCAGCGGTACGTTTGAGGTGTTGCAGCGCAACCAGGCCGAGATTCAGCGCCGTGCCGGGCGCGGTATTGCCATCACCATGGTGGCCGATCTCGATGTGGCGCGCGCTCAGTCCATCGTGGGCCCAGACGTTCAGGTGGTGAACGACGCCCGCGCCGTGATCGCCAATCCCGAGATCGACATCGTGATCGAGCTCATTGGTGGCTACGGCATCGCCAAGGCGCTGGTGCTGGAGGCGATTGCGGCGGGCAAACATGTAGTCACCGCCAACAAGGCGCTGCTGGCGGTGCACGGCACCGAGATCTTTGCTGCAGCGCATGCCAAGGGCGTGATGGTGGCGTTTGAAGCGGCAGTGGCCGGGGGCATCCCTATCATCAAAGCGCTGCGCGAGGGGCTGACCGCCAACCGCATCGAGTGGGTGGCCGGCATCATCAACGGCACCACCAACTTCATCTTGTCCGAGATGCGCGACAAGGGGCTCGACTTCGATGTGGTTCTCAAAGAGGCGCAGCGCCTGGGTTACGCCGAGGCCGATCCCACTTTCGACATCGGCGGCGTGGATGCAGCCCACAAGGCCACGCTCATGAGCGCCATCGCGTTCGGCATTCCGGTGCAGTTCGACAAGGCCTATGTCGAGGGCATCACCCAGCTCTCTGGCACCGACATTCGCTACGCCGAGCAGCTCGGCTACCGCATCAAGCTGTTGGGCATCACCAAGCGCACCGCGCAGGGCGTGGAGTTGCGGGTTCACCCCTGCCTGATCCCGGCCAAGCGGCTGATCGCGAACGTGGAAGGTGCGATGAACGCGGTGCTGGTCCAGGGCGATGCCGTGGGCTCCACGCTTTACTACGGCAAGGGCGCCGGCAGCGAGCCCACCGCCAGCGCGGTTATCGCCGATCTGATGGACATCACCCGCTTGCACACCGCCGATCCGCTGCACCGGGTGCCGCATCTGGCGTTCCAGCCTGACGCCATGAGCGATCTGCAGGTGTTGCCCATGAGCGAGGTGGTCACCAGTTATTACCTGCGTCTGCGCGTCGCCGACGAGGCCGGTGTGCTGGCGCGGGTAACTGGTTTGCTGGCCGACGCTGGCATCAGCATCGACGCGGTGTTGCAGCGGGAAGCCGACCAGGTGGGCGGCGAAGGCGCAACGTCCACCGACCTGATCATCCTGACCCATTCAACGCGAGAGGGCGAGATGAACGCGGTGCTGCAGCAGATGCAGGCCCTGCCTTCGGTGCTCGCGCCCATCGTGCGCATCCGCAAGGAAGAGTTGAACTGATTCCCTGCATCGCGCTTCTCTGCGGTGGATGGATTGCACCAACGGCTTGGCAGAGCCCATGGCATCGTGAGCGCTGGCTAAAGCCACTCGCCTGTGGGATGCCGCTCCCGATGGATACCTAGGAACACTGACATGCTTTACCTCTCGACCCGTGGCCATCCCGATCGCCGCCGCTTTTGCGAAATTCTGCTGGAAGGTCTGGCACCCGATGGCGGCCTCTACCTGCCCGAACACTATCCGCAGGTTGACGCCACCAACCTGGCGCGCTGGCGCACAGCCTACAACGGCGGTGCGCCGGGCGGCTACTCGTCGCTGGCGTTTGAGGTGCTGTCGCTCTACATCGACGACATTCCCGCGCCCGATTTGCGTGCGCTGTGCGAGAAAACCTACACCGAAGCGGTGTATGGCACGGCTGCCATCGTGCCGCTCAAAAAACTCGAAGACGCTTTCTATCTGGAAGCCTTGTCCAACGGCCCCACGCTGGCCTTCAAGGACATGGCGATGCAGCTGCTGGGCAACCTGTTCGAGTACGAGCTGGCACGCCGCGGTGAGTCGCTCAACATCCTGGGCGCCACCAGTGGCGACACCGGCAGTGCGGCCGAGTACGCGATGCGTGGCAAGCAGGGCGTGCGCGTCTTTATGCTCAGCCCGCACGGGCGCATGAGCCCGTTTCAGCAGGCGCAGATGTTCAGCCTGATGGACGAGAACATCCACAACATCGCGATCGAAGGCGTGTTTGACGACTGCCAAGACATCGTCAAGAACGTGAGCAACGATCTGGCGTTCAAGCGCCAACACAAGATCGGCACGGTGAACTCGATCAACTGGGCGCGGCTGCTGGCCCAGGTGGTGTATTACTTTGCAGGCTATTTCCAGGCCACGGAAGACGATGCGCAGCAGGTCAGCTTTGCCGTGCCCAGCGGCAACTTCGGCAACGTCTGCGCCGGCCATGTGGCGCGCATGATGGGTCTGCCGATTGCGCAGCTGGTGGTGGCGACCAATGAAAACGACGTGCTTGATGAGTTCTTTCGCACCGGCGTCTACCGCGTGCGCGCCAGCGCCGACACCTGCGAAACCTCCAGTCCGTCGATGGACATCTCCAAAGCCAGCAATTTCGAGCGCTTCGTGTTCGATCTGCTGGGCCGCAACGGTGCGCGCGTCAAGGCGCTCTTTGGTGAGCAGTTGAGCCGCGAAGGCCGCTTCGATCTGAGTAACGACCTGGTATTTGAGCAGGCCGCCGAGCGGTACGGATTCGTCAGCGGTCGCAGCACCCATGCCCTTCGGCTGGACACCATTCGCGATGTTTTCGAGCGCTTCGACACCATGATCGACCCCCACACCGCCGATGGCGTGAAGGTCGCTCGCGAGCACCTGCAAAGTGGCGTGCCCATGGTCGTGCTGGAGACAGCGCTGCCGATCAAGTTCGCCGAGACCATCGTTGAGGCGCTGGGCCGCCAGCCGCACCGTCCGCCCCAGTTTGAGGGCATCGAAGCGCTGCCCAAACGCGTGCATTTGATGGCGGCTGAAACCGCTGCGGTGCAGGCCTACGTGGTTCTTCACGCGTCGGACGCCGCGTGAAAGTAGCGGGCTTTGCCGGTTATTCCGGCTCTGGCAAGACTTCGCTGATTGAGCAGCTCATTCCCGCGCTGCGCCTGCGCGGTTTGCGGGTGTCGGTGGTCAAACACGCGCACCACCGTTTCGAGATCGACCAGCCGGGCAAGGACACTTGGCGCCACCGCCAAGCGGGTGCGGTGGAGGTGGTGGCGGTGTCCAGCCAGCGGTTGGTGCTGATGCGGGAGTTTGAGACGCCGGGCGATGTGAAGGTGCACCAGGCCCTGGCCGCGCTGCAAACCCGCGTAGACTGGGTGCTGGTTGAAGGCTTCAAGCACGCCAACCTCGCCAAGCTGGAGGTCTGGCGCCAAGCCACAGGAAAACCTGTGTGTTACCCCGACGATCCTTTTGTGGCCGGCATCATCACCGACAGCCCGGAGCAGCTGCCCGAAGCCACTGCGCGGCCGGTGCTCGATTTGAACCAACCCGACGCTGTGGCTCAGTGGCTGGTCGACAATGGGGACCGTTTCGAATACGACCCTGCGACTTACGCCTGAAGCCGGTCGCCCAAGCCGATGTCACGCTCCCCATCTCTGCCCCTTTCGTCATCGCCCGCCACTGCCCGAGTGCCGTTGCTGTCGCTTGATGACGCGTTGCAGCGCCTGCTCGCCCAAGTCACGCCGCTGGTTGGCGACGAATCGCTGGCCACCTTCGACGCCGATCGCCGCGTGCTCGCCGCCGATTTGGTGTCCGATCTGCAGGTGCCGCCGAACGACAACTCGTCAATGGATGGCTACGCGCTGCGCCGCGCCGATGTCATCGAGGCTGGTGCGGTGCTCCCGGTGTCGCAACGAATCGCCGCCGGCCACCCGGCAGCGCCGCTGCGCCCCGGCACCTGCGCGCGCATCTTCACCGGCGCGCCCATGCCCGAAGGCGCCGACGCGGTGGTGATGCAGGAAGACACCCGCGAGGTCGGTGGCGACTTTCACGCGGTTCATATCGACGCCGTGCCCGCGCCGGGCCAGTGGGTGCGCCGCGCCGGGGAAGATGTGACGCGCGGCGCGGTGGTGTTGCCGCGGGGTCAGCGTCTGTCGCCCGCCAGCCTGGGCCTGGCTGCCAGCCTGGGTTTGGCCCACTTGCCGGTGATGCGGCGGCCGCGCGTGGCGCTGTTTTCGACCGGTGATGAGTTGGTGATGCCGGGCGCAGTGGCCCCAGCCGATATGAAGCCCGGTGCCATCTACAACTCCAACCGGTTCTTCCTGCGCGCGCTGCTGCAGCGCCTGGGCTGCGAGGTGAGCGACTTGGGCATCGTGCCCGACCGCCGCGAGCTGACCCTGGCCGCGCTCAAGACCGCAGCCGATCACCACGACCTCATCCTCACCAGCGGCGGTGTCTCGGTCGGCGAGGAAGACCACATCAAGCCCTCGGTGCAGCAGCTCGGTACGCTGGATCTCTGGCAGATCGCGATGAAGCCGGGCAAGCCGTTTGCATTCGGCTCGGTACGCCGCGATGCGGGCGCCGGTGCGGCCGCCGCCCAGTCCTGCTATTTCATGGGGCTGCCGGGCAATCCGGTGTCGAGCTTTGTCACCTTCCTGCTGCTGGTGCGCCCGTTTCTGCTCCGCCTACAAGGGGTGATGGTGCCGCCTCTGCGACCGGTCATGCTGCCCGCCCATTTCGAACTGCCGCGTGCCGACAAGCGCCGCGAGTTCGTGCGTGTGCGCCGCAACGATTCGGGCGGGCTTGATCTGTTTCCCAACCAGAGCTCCGGCGTGCTCACCTCGGCGGTCTGGGGCGATGGCCTGGTCGACAACCCGGCCGGCCACACGGTGGCGCGCGGTGATCTGGTGCCTTATCTCGCTTTTTCGGACCTGCTCGAATGAAAGTCACGCTGCGCTATTTCGCCTCCGTCCGGGAGACCATCGGCACAGGCAGCGAATCGCTGGACACGCAGGCCAGCACGCTGGGCGCGCTGCGAGATGAACTGATCGCGCGCGGCGGTCCGCATGCCGAGGCGCTGGCGCGCGGCAAGCCGGTGCGCCTGGCGCTCAACCAGACCATGGCCGACGAGTCTGCTGCGCTGACCGAGGGCGCCGAGGTTGGTTTCTTCCCACCGGTGACCGGAGGCTGAATGGACGCGCGTGTTTCGATTCAGACCGAGGACTTCGACCTCTCCACCGAGGTGGCGCAGCTGCGCACCACCGACAAAGGCGTGGGCGCTGTCTGCAGTTTCATCGGCACGGTGCGCGACCGCAACGAGGGCCAATCGGTGTCCACGATGGAACTGGAGCACTACCCCGGCATGACCGAGAAAGCCATTGAGGCCATGATCGACGAGGCGTTCCAACGATTCGACATCCTGGGCGCGCGGGTTGTCCACCGCGTGGGCCTGTTGCAGCCGCTGGACCAGATCGTGCTGGTTGTGGTCAGTTCAGCCCACCGCGGCCAAAGTTTCCAGGCTTGTGAATTTCTGATGGACTACCTCAAGACGCAGGCGCCGTTCTGGAAGAAAGAGCAAACGCCCGAGGGCGCGCGTTGGGTCGACGCCCGGGTGAGTGACGACGCTGCGCTGGCGCGCTGGGGCATCGAAGCGCGCAACGCCTGAGGTTTGATCTGCGTCAAGCGCGGGCGTTTGGCGATAGCGGCCACCTTGAAAAGCGGGCCGACAACGTCACATGACGGGCAACTCAACCTCCAACGGAGTGACCTTTCATGCGCCTCGACAAACTCACCACCAAGTTCCAGGAAGCCCTGAGCGACGCCCAGACCCTGGCCTTGGGCAACGACAACGCCTACATCGAACCAGCGCATTTGCTGCTCGCCATGCTGCGCCAGGCCGATGGCCCGCTGTCGCTGCTGCAGCGTGCGGGCGTGAATGTGCCGGGTCTGAGTAAGGCGGCAGAGGCGGCGGTGAAAAAACTGGCCAGCGTGCAGGGACAGGATCAGGTGACGGTGGGATCGGAATTGGGCAAGTTGTTGCAGGCGACCGAGAAGGAAGCCATCAAGCGCGGCGACCAGTTTCTGGCGGGTGAGTTGTATCTGCTGGCCGTGGCCGACGCCAAAGGCGATTTGGGGCGCGTCGCCAACGAGAACGGCCTGACCCGCAAGAGCTTGGAAGCGGCGATCAACGCGGTGCGCGGCGGTGAGAAAATGGACAGCCCGGAAGCCGAAGGCCAGCGCGAGGCGCTCAAAAAGTACACGATGGATCTGACCGAGCGCGCCCGCATGGGCAAACTCGATCCGGTGATCGGCCGTGACGACGAGATTCGCCGCGCCATTCAGGTGCTGCAGCGCCGCACGAAAAACAACCCAGTGCTGATCGGCGAGCCCGGCGTGGGCAAGACGGCGATTGTCGAAGGCCTGGCGCAGCGCATCGTGGCGGGCGAGGTGCCGGATTCGCTCAAGGGCAAGCGCGTGCTGAGTCTTGACATGGCCGCGCTGCTGGCCGGTGCCAAGTTTCGGGGCGAGTTTGAAGAGCGGCTGAAAACGGTGCTCAAAGAACTCGCCAAAGATGAGGGCCAAACCATCGTTTTTATCGATGAGCTGCACACCATGGTGGGCGCTGGCAAAGCCGAGGGCGCGATGGACGCGGGCAACATGCTCAAACCGGCATTGGCGCGCGGCGAGCTGCACTGCGTGGGCGCAACCACGCTGGACGAGTACCGCAAGTACATCGAGAAAGACGCCGCGCTGGAGCGGCGTTTTCAGAAAATCATCGTCGGCGAGCCCAGCGTTGAGGCCACCATCGCCATCCTGCGTGGGCTGAAAGAGAAGTACGAGTCCCACCACGGCGTCATCATCACCGACCCCGCCATCGTGGCGGCGGCCGAGTTGAGCCACCGTTACATCACCGACCGCTTTTTGCCCGACAAGGCGATCGACCTGATCGACGAAGCCGCCAGCAAAATCGGCATCGAGCGCGACTCCAAGCCCGAGGTGATGGACAAGCTTGATCGGCGCCTGATTCAGTTGCAGATTGAGCGCGAGGCGGTGCGCCGGGAAAAGGACGAGTCTTCGCAAAAGCGCTTTGGCCTGATCGAAGAAGAGATCAGCAAGCTGCAGAAAGAGATTTCGGACATGGACGAGATTTGGCAGGCCGAGAAAGCGCAGGCGCTGGGCTCCAAGGACGTGATGGAAAAGATCAACCAGATCAACACCCAGATCGAGGAGTTCACGCGCAAGGGCGACTTCAACAAGGTGGCCGAGCTGCAATACGGTAAGTTGCCCGAGCTGAAAAAACGCCTGAGTCAAGCCCAAAACAGTGAAGCCACGAAGCAGGCCGACCATGCGCCGCGCCTGCTGCGCACCCAAGTGGGCGCCGAAGAAATCGCCGAAGTCGTGAGCCGTTCAACCGGCATTCCGGTGGCCAAGATGATGCAGGGCGAGAAAGACAAGCTGCTGCAGATGGAAGACAAGCTGCACCAGCGGGTGGTGGGCCAAGACGAGGCCATCTCGGCCGTGGCCAATGCCATCCGCCGCTCGCGCTCAGGCCTGTCCGACCCGAACCGCCCCACCGGCTCGTTCCTGTTTCTCGGCCCTACCGGCGTCGGCAAGACCGAGCTGTGCAAGGCACTGGCGGGGTTTTTGTTTGACAGCGAGGACCACTTGATCCGCGTCGACATGAGCGAGTTCATGGAGAAGCACTCGGTGGCCCGGCTGATTGGCGCGCCACCTGGTTATGTGGGTTACGAGGAGGGCGGCTACCTGACCGAAGCGGTGCGCCGCAAACCGTACAGCGTGCTGCTGCTCGATGAGGTGGAGAAGGCCCACCCCGATGTGTTCAACGTGCTGCTGCAGGTGCTGGACGACGGCCGCCTGACGGACGGCCAGGGCCGCACGGTGGATTTCAAGAACACGGTGATCGTGATGACCAGCAACATCGGCTCGCACATGATCCAGGCCATGGTGGGCCAGCCCTACGAAGACGTGAAAGATGCGGTCTGGGGCGAGCTCAAAGACCATTTCCGCCCCGAGTTTTTGAACCGCATTGACGAGACGGTGGTGTTCCACTCGCTCGATGCGGCGCACATCGAGTCGATCGCCGGCATCCAGCTCAAGGCCTTGCAGGCGAGGCTGCAAAAGATGGATCTGCGCCTGGATGTCTCGCCCGCTGCGGTGGCCGAGTTGGCCAAGGTCGGCTTCGATCCCGTGTTCGGCGCGCGCCCGCTCAAGCGCGCGATCCAGCAGCGCATTGAAAACCCGCTGTCCAAGCTGCTGCTGGAAGGCGCGTACCCGCCGAAGTCGGTGATCCCGGTGGGGGTGGACCCGGTGCACAACCCGGGCGTGTTCGAGTTTGGCAAGGCTGTGTCCAGCGAGTAAGCCGCCGCACCCATTCAAAAAGCCCGGTGCTGTGGAGGTACCGGGCTTTTTGCTGTCTGCGGTGGGCAATTTAAAACAGCAGGCCAGCCTGGGGCCACACATCCCGTGCTTCGCAGGCGGATTCGCCCCGCTGACCTGGGGATCCTGTGTCAATTTCAGATGAGCATCAAACACTTTTTCATTGATGGTGCCCCGAGTCTGCAAGGGAAATATTTTCTGGGGGCACGGTCAATCTGTGATCTGGTCGACATTCGATTTCCACGCAACAACGACGCTTCAAGACCCTCGCGAGCGCAAGCTTGTAAAACCTCACCTCTGACGGTCGGCGAAACAATGGGTCGGTTTGTAACGCGTTGCGATGACTGCGATGGGGTGGGGCTGTATCGGTCGCCCGATTTTGGCTGACGAAAAAAATCTGAAAAATTCAGATTTTTCACTCAGGGAAAGCCCGAGTCTTAGGAGAAATTTCCGATGCCATAATTTTTGCTTATGTGCTGTTTTTAGAGACACAGGCGGTTGAACTTTTTCTCACCACCGTGGTTTCTCTTTTCACTCCTTCCGTTTCTCTTTTCAGCGCCACCTCTGTGGCCTTCACCCTTCCTGATTGCCGATGATTTCCATGACACCGACTCTGAAAGATCTGCTCGCCGCTGGCGCCAATGAGTCGCCGGCGCTGTCGGCCCCCGGTCGCACACCGCTCAGCCACGGCGCATTGCGCGCCCTGATCGAAGAGACGCTGGCCACCCTCAATGGCCTGGGCATTGGGCGCAACGACCGGGTGGCGATCGTGCTGAACAACGGCCCCGAGATGGCGGCCTGTTTCATGGCCTGCGCCAGCGGCGTGACCAGCGCGCCGTTGAATCCCGCCTACCGCGCGGATGAGTTCGAGTTCTACCTGGCCGACTTGAATGCCAAAGCGCTGATCGTTGAGCAGGCCAGCCACTCACCGGCCATCGAGGTGGCCATCAAGCTGGGCGTGCGTTTGATCGACCTGGTGGTGGCCGACGGCGCACCGGCTGGCGCCTTCACGCTGGTGGCGCGCGATGGCCAAGGCGGCTCGCCCGCTGTTCATGCCGGCTTTGCCCAGCCCGACGATGTGTCGATGGTGCTGCACACCTCAGGCACCACCTCGCGCCCGAAGATCGTGCCGCTGTCGCAGCGCAACTTGGCGGCCTCCGCCACCCACATTCGCAACACGCTGCAGTTCACCGCCGCCGACTGTGGCTTGAATATCATGCCGCTGTTCCACATCCACGGCCTGATCGCCGGCGTACTCGCGCCGCTGGCAGCCGGCTCGCAGGTGTTCTGCACACCGGGCTTCAACGCGCTGAAGTTTTTTGGCTGGATGGACGACGCCTGCCCCACCTGGTACACAGCGGTGCCGACCATGCACCAGGCGATTGTTTCGCGGGCGTCGAAAAATACCGAGATCATTGCCCGCCACCCGCTGCGCTTCCTGCGCTCATCGTCCTCGTCGATGCCGCCGCAGGTGATCAAGGAGCTGGAAGAGATTTTCCACGCACCTTTGATTGAAAGCTACGGCATGACCGAAGCCACCCACCAGATGGCCAGCAACCCATTGCCGCCAGCTGTGCGTAAACCCGGTACGGTGGGCGTGGCTGCGGGGCCTGAGATGTCCATCATGGCCGAGGATGGCAGCCTTCTGCCGCGTGGCACGGGCTTGGAGCACACCGGCGAAATCGTCATCCGGGGGCCCAACGTGACCGCCGGTTACGAGAACAACCCAAAAGCCAATGCCGATGGGTTTTTGAATGGCTGGTTTCGCACCGGCGACCAGGGCGTGATCGACGACGACGGCTTTGTGAGCATCACCGGTCGGTTGAAAGAGATCATCAACCGCGGCGGCGAAAAGATCAGCCCGCGCGAGGTCGACGAGATTCTGATGGACCACCCGGCGGTGGCTCAGGTGGTGTGTTTCGGTATGCCGCACCCCAAGCTGGGTGAAGAGGTGGCTGCGGTGGTGGTGCTGCGCGAAGGTCAGCAAGCCAGCGAACGCGAACTGCAGACCTTTGTCGGTACGCGCGCGGCCGACTACAAGGTGCCAAAGAAGGTTCTCTTCATGGACGAGATCCCGAAGGGTGCTACCGGCAAGTTGCAGCGCATCGGCCTGGCACAAAAGTTGGGCCTCGGCGCATCCTGACATTCCGCTTTTCTTCCACCTGTCCCCAAGGAGTTCCCGTGACCCAACCGCGATTCACTCTGTGCAAAACCCTGGCTGTGGCCGCAGTTGTCGGCCTGCTGCCGACGCTGGCCGCAGCCACTTGGGAGCCGACCAAGCCGGTTGAGTTTGTCGTGCCAGCGGGTACGGGTGGTGGCGCTGATCAGATGGCGCGTTTTATTCAGGGTGTGGTCGCCAAAAACAACCTGATGAAGCAGCCGATCATCGTCGTCAACAAGTCGGGCGGTGCTGGCGCTGAGGGCTTTCTCGACGTCAAGGGCGACAAGGGCAATGCCAACAAGATCGTCATCACGCTGTCCAACCTTTTCACCACACCGCTGGCCACCGGTGTGCCTTTCAACTGGCGTGACCTGACGCCGGTGCAGATGCTGGCGCTCGACCAGTTCGTGTTGTGGGTCAATGCCGATTCGCCTTACAAGACAGCCAGGGAATATCTCGAAGCGGTCAAAGCGGCGCCGCCCAACACCATGAAGATGGGCGGTACTGGCTCCAAGCAGGAAGACCAGATCATCACCGTGATGATCGAAAAAGCCGCTGGCAAGAAAATCACCTACATCCCGTTTAAGGGAGGCGGTGACGTGGCGGTGCAGCTGGTGGGCAACCACATCACATCAACCGTCAACAACCCGATTGAGGCCGAGTCGCACTGGCGCGCCGGCAAATTGCGACCGTTGTGTGCGTTCGACAAAGTGGTCATGCCCTACAAAGCCAAGCTGACGGCCACCCAGTCTTGGGCCGATGTGCCCACCTGTGCCAGCGCTGGCGTACCGGTTGACTACCTCATGTTGCGCGGCATCTTCATGCCGCCCGGTGTCACGCCTGAGCAGGTGGCCTTTTACACCGACCTGTTCAAGAAGGTGCGCGCCTTGCCCGAGTGGAAAGAGTTTATGGACAAGGGCGCCTTCAACCAGACCGCGTTGACCGGCCCCGCGTTCTCCGACTGGCTGGGCAAGAACGAGCAACTGCACCGGGAGTTGATGAAAGAAGCTGGCTTCCTGGCGCGGTAGAGCGGACACGCCAGCACCGTAGCGCGCGCTGTTTCGCGCGCTGGTCCGTCGGCCTTCGGGCTGCCCAATCTCAGATCAAATATGCGTTGCCTCCAGCGGCGCCGGTGAGCCGATTTATGAAGATCAAATCGAACAACGCGGGCGCGCCCGTCGCCCATTGGCGAACGCGCTGGCCCGAGCTGCTTGTGGCCGGATTCCTGTTTGCACTGGCGATGCTGGTGATCACCGACAGCCTGCGGGTTGGCTCTGGCTGGGGTGACGACGGTCCCCAGTCAGGCTACTTTCCCTTCTATATTGGTCTGCTGCTTGCGGGCTCAAGCGCCTCGATCATGGTGAGCCAGTTGCGCCGCTGGGCCAGCGACACCAGCGTGTTTGCCGACCACGAGCAACTGCGGCTGGTGATGGCGGTCCTGTGGCCGACGGTGCTTTACGTTGGGCTGATCTTTGTTATCGGCATTTACATCGCCTCGGCACTGCTGATTGCTTACTTCATGATGCGCTACGGCAAGTACCGCTGGATGGTCGCGTGGCCCACGGCCATTGGCGTGCCGCTGTTCTTCTTCCTTGTCTTCGAGCGCTGGTTCCTCGTCATGCTGCCCAAGGGCCCGATCGAGCGCCTGATCGGTCTTTAAACAAGAGCATTCTCTGCCATGCAAGAACTTGCCAACCTCGGTGGCGGCTTTGCCGTTGCGCTGACCGTGCCCAACCTGGGCTTCATGCTGATCGGCATCACGCTGGGCATCCTGATCGGGGTGCTGCCCGGCCTGGGTGGTGCGAACGGCATCGCCATCTTGCTGCCGCTGACCTTCAGCATGAACCCGACCTCGGCGATCATCATGCTGAGTTGCATCTATTGGGGGGCGCTGTTCGGCGGAGCGATCACCTCGATCTTGTTCAATATCCCGGGCGAGCCTTGGTCGGTGGCAACCACCTTCGACGGCTTCCCGATGGCCCAGAAGCAGCGTGCCGCGCAGGCGCTGACGGCGGCCTTCACCAGCTCGTTCGTCGGTGCGATCTTTGCGGTGGCTTTGATCACTTTCTTGGCGCCGCTGCTGGCCAAGTTCGCCCTGAAGTTCGGGCCTGCCGAGTTCTTTGCGGTGCAGCTGCTCACTTTTTGCAGCTTCATCGGCATGAGCAAGGAGCCAGCGGCCAAAACGATCGCGTCGATGATGCTGGGCTTTGCGCTGGCGGCGGTGGGTATGGACATGGTCACTGGTCAGCTTCGCATGACCTACGACGTGCCCGAACTGCTCAAGGGCTTCAACTTCTTGATCGCGGTGATCGGCCTGTTTGGCATCGGGGAAATTTTGCTGACCATGGAAGAAGGTCTGTCGTTCAAGGGCAAGACGGCGAAGATCAGCCCGAAGGTGGTGTGGGAAACCTGGCGTGAAATCTTCAAGTACTGGAAGACCTTTCTGCGCTCCACCGCGATTGGCTGTTGGATGGGCATTACGCCCGGCGGTGCCACGCCGGCCTCGTTCATGAGCTACGGCATGGCGCGGCGTTTTGCGAAAGACCCGAACAGCTTTGGCAAGGGCAACATCGAAGGTGTTATCGCACCGGAAACCGCAGCGCATGCCGCCGGTACCGCCGCGCTGTTGCCGATGCTCACCCTGGGCATTCCAGGTTCACCGACCGCCGCTGTGCTGCTGGGTGGCCTGCTGATCTGGGGCCTACAGCCCGGGCCGATGCTGTTCATCGAGCAGAAAGACTTTGTCTGGGGGCTGATTGCCAGCATGTATTTGGGCAACATCGTCGGCCTGATCGTCGTGCTCACCACCGTGCCATGGTGGGCAGCCATTTTGCGCATCCCGTTTTCGGTGATCGCCCCGGTGATCATCGTCATCTGCGCGATCGGCGCTTACACCGTCAACAACTCAATGTTCGACGTGGTGATGATGCTGGTCTTTGGCGTCATGGGTTATTTGTTCAAGAAGCTGAAGTACCCGCTGGCGCCTTTGGTGCTGGCGCTGGTGCTGGGCGATATGGCGGAAACCAGCTTCCGCCAGTCGATGCTGCTCAGCCAGGGCAGCCTGTCGATCTTCTGGTCCAATCCGTTGGTCGGTACCCTGTTCTTCCTCGCCATCGCGCTGCTGGTCTGGCCGCTGTGGGGCGTGGCCCAGAACTGGGCGCGTGCCAGCGAGGCGAGGGCGGCTTGAACCAGACGCCTCTCGTCCCCCTGATCTTGAAAGTGACACGATGAAAATGGCAGTGGTTGGCGCGGGCGCCATCGGTGGTTATCTGGGCGTCAAGTTGGCGCGGGCCGGTGAAGACGTGACCTTCATCGCCCGCAACCGCAACCTGGAGGCGATACGCGCAAACGGATTTCGGCTCATCTTGGAGGACGGCAGCGAGGAGCACGCACCCAGCGCCAAGGCGGTGCAGAACATGGACGAGGCCGGCCCGCAAGATGTGGTTTTGCTGACCGTCAAGGCCCACCAGGTGGGTGACCTGCTGCCCGAGTTGCGCGAGCTGTTCGGCCCGCAGACGGTGGTTGTCACCATGATCAACGGCATTCCTTGGTGGTACTTCCACAAGCTGCCCGGCGCTCACGAGGGGCTGGGGTTGAAGAGCGTCGATCCCGGCGGGCAATTGGCCGCGCACATCGAGCCCGAACGCATCATCGGCAGTGTGGTCTACCCAGCGGCGGAGCTGGTGGCACCTGGCGTGGTGAAGCTGATTGAAGGCAACCGTTTCACCTTGGGCGAGCTCGACGGCTCGCGCAGCGAACGCGTCACCGCGCTGTCTGCGGTGATGATGCGCGCTGGCTTCAAAGCGCCGGTGGCCAAAGACATCCGCAGCGAGATATGGGTCAAGCTGTGGGGCAACCTGAGCTTCAACCCGATCAGCGCGCTGACCCATGCCACGCTGGAAGACATCTGCCGCTTCCCGGCCACGCGAGCACTGGCCTCGCGCATGATGCTGGAGGGACAGACGGTGGCCGAGGCTTTGGGTGTGCGCTTCAAAATCACGCTCGAGCAGCGCATCGCGGGTGCTGAAGCTGTTGGCGCTCACAAAACTTCCATGTTGCAAGACGTTGAGCACGGCCGGGCGCTGGAGCTTGAGGCGCTGGTGGGTTCGGTGGTCGAGCTTGGACGCATCACCGGCATTCCGACGCCGACCATCGAGGCGGTATATGCTGCCACCAGTTTGCTGGGGCGTTCCTTGGCGGGGCAACATGGGCGGTTGCGGATTGAGGGCGTCTGAGCGAGCTGTTCTGCGTTTTCGATGTGCAGGTGATGTGGATGGCCGTGGGAAATATGTCACTTGGGCTGGGGCTGTCGGGTGCCCGACGCAGCGAATGTCCCCCGCCCGGGCTTGTGCCCGGTCTCCTCCTTCACTTCGCTGCATCGGGCACCCGACAGCTTTGGCCAGCGATCACCTTTGCGCGCTGTTGTTAAGAGCCGGTTTCGGTTTTGAAAAGCGATGGTTGGGGTGGGACGGCAGCCGTCTTACTGCCGGTGAACTTTCGGCCTTTAGCCGTAGGTGTTGACCAGCGTTCCCAGGCCGTCGATGGCCACTTCGACGGTGCTGCCCGGCTTCATCGGCATCACACCCAGCGACGTGCCGCAAAGAATCACGTCGCCGGGTTCCAGCGTCATGTCGTGCGAAATGCGTGAAACCAACTCGGCGGGGCTGAAGAACATGTCGGCGAGCGCGTAGTTTTGCCGCTCGCGGCCACCCACCAGCGTGCGCAACCGGGCGTGTGCGGGGTCGAAGGCGGTGTCGATGACTGGGCCGATGGCGCCGAAACCGTCGAAGCTCTTGGCACGTGTCCACTGCGGGAAAGTGGGGTCGCGATGCAGCAGTTCGAGTGCTGTGACATCGTTGGCGCAGCTGTAGCCGAAGATGTGCGCTGGCGCGTCAGCGACAGACGAGGCGCGGGTTTGGCGGCCGATCACCACCGCCAATTCACCTTCAAAGACCACGCGGCCCTCGTAGGCCGCTGGCACCGGAATGGGCTGCTGATGGCCAATGACGCTGCTGGGCGACTTCAGGAAGTACAGCGGCTCAACCGGTTGTGCCCAACCATTTTTCTCGGCGGCGGCGCGAAAGTTGTTCCACAAGCCGATGACCTTACTTGGCTTGCAGGGCGCCAGCCACTCGACATCGCCCAGCGCCAAGGTTTCGCCGCTGGGCGATGGCGTGCCAAACAGGTCGCCGTGGTGAAGGTGCACGCGGTCACCGTCGAGGGTGCCGAAAACCGCGTTGCCGTGGTGCCTGAAACGAAGCCACTTCATCGATTATTCCTTTGTTCGTTTGGCCTGCCCCGGCATGCCGATGGCTCGATTTTGCATGGCCGTTAATGGAAGCGCGAACCCGGGTCTTGTCCAGCGAAGCGGACCGCCGCGCGTCGGCTTGTTGGCACCGACAGGCCTTGCGCTGTCGCCTCGGCGGAGATGTCTGCGTGTCTTGCCGCTTGGCGCGTTAAGCTCGGTGTTTCGCGACAAACCGAACTGCCTGACCCTGCCGATGACGTCCGAGCGTTTGCCCTTGTTAGACCAATGTACCCTCGAGGTGGAGCGGTGCGCACCCGCGCTGTTGCAGCGTTGTGTTGATGCTGCGGTCGCAGCCATGCAAAGCGCTGAGAATGCGAGCCAAAGTGTTGAACAGCGCCAGCGTCTGGCCCAAGCGGCTTTGAGCCTGACGCAAAACCGCAGCGCGTTGATCCGCACCTATCCCCGTCGCCTGCGTGAAGCGATTGCCCAGGTCGACGAAGACCAGGGCATGACCCGCTTTGTCGGCATGTCGGATTCGTCCATGTTGCAGCTGGTGGATGACTCGGCGGTAACCGAGTCGCTGGAGGCTGTGCGGTTGCTGCAAAACCTGCTGCCCATGGTCGAGCAGGTGCTGCCGGTGCTGGATGCGCGCATGAGCTCGCTGATCGGTTTGAACTCGGTGCAGGTCGAAAAAAATCCGCTGCGGCCATCGATGTTTGTGCGCGAGTTGCGCGATCTGGTGGTTGAACTCGAGCCCGATGCGGCGGTGCGCAGCCTGTGGCTGCAGCACATCGCGCCCGCCCTGGGTCGCGAGTTGGCGCTGCTCTACGAGCAGATTGCGCTGCTGCTGCAGCGTGCCAACGTGCAGGAAGCGAGCTACCGCATTCGGCTGGTGGAAGATGCCGAGCCCGGACGCAGCGCCAATGGCTCCAGCTTCACCCCGATCGAGATGGACCAGATCGGCAGCAGCTGGGGCGCACCAGGATCGAGGTCTGGCACCGGCTCAGGTCGAGGCGCTGGTTCAGAAACCGGACCAGGCGCCCAAATCAGCATGCAGGCGCTGGGGCGGGCGCGCTCGCCGCTGGGCGGCACGGTTTACCAGGCGTTTTTGCACAGCCGCTCCCCCGGGTTCGACGCGCCGCTGGACCCGAGTTTCTATCAGCAGGTCGACCAGGCGCTGGCGCAGGTGGATGCGAGAGCATCTGAGAAAACGCCCGCCGACGAAGATTTGGCGCGTGAACAGACGCGCTATCAAGACCTGCCTGCGGTGGACCGTCCGGCGCGCGAAGTCGGCATCGACTCGCCGTTGCGCGCCGACCGCTGGGGTGCCTACGGTCAGGCCCACGAACGCACCCGGGTGCTGCTGGAGCTCAAGCAGCAGGCACAGCAGGTCGCGCAGGCGGTCGGGCTGGATTTGGTACGCAAGCTGGTCGGCCAGGTCGCGCGCGATCCGCTGTTGCTGGCGCCGGTGCGCGAAGCGGTGGTGGCGCTGGAGCCAGCCTTGCTGCGGCTGGCGTTGGCCGCGCCGCGTTATTTCGGCGAGGCGAACCACCCGGCGCGCCGCCTGGTGGAGCAGGTCGCCCAGCGCAGCTTTCGTTTCAACGACGAATTCGCTGACGATTTCGCTGCCTTTATCGAGCCAGTGCGCGAAGCGGTCAACCAGCTCAACGCCGCCGACACCCCCGATGCCGAGCCATTTGCGCAGGCGCTGGAGGGCTTGTCTGCTCGCTGGCGGGCAGAAGACAGCGCCGAGCAGGCCGCGCACGACGAGCAGCTGCAAGCGCTTCGGTTTGCCCAAGACCGCCAAGAACTGGCCGACCAAGTGGCCTGGGAGATCAGCCTGCGGCCTGATGTGTTCAACGCGCCCGAGGTGGTGCTGGATTTTCTGTATGGCTCGTGGTCGCTGGTGATTGCCTCGGCCCATTTGCGCCAGATCGACAAGACCGATCCCGACCCTGCAGGCTATCGCTCGGCGGTGGGCACGCTGCTGTGGAGCGTGCGGCCTGAAATTCTGCGCCAGCCCAAGCAGGTGTTTGAGGCACTCCCGGGTCTGCTGCGCACGCTGAATGCCGGGCTGGCGATGCTGGGCAAACCGGCTGAAAAGACCCAAAGTTTTTTTGACGCCCTGATTCGGCTGCACCAGCCGCTGCTCAATCTGCGCCGCACCCGCGCCCAAAGCGACGCGGCCCATTCCGGACCGGCCTCGCTGGCACCGACCGATGGCGACTTGGTTGAACCTGTGAAACGGGTGGTGGGCAACGGCACGCGGCCAGTGCCTGCCGAACAACCCTGGTTGACGGCGCAGGAGCTGGCCGGGGCCGGGTTTGACGACACAGTGGCGCTGCCTGAAGAACGGATCGAGGCGCTCGCCGAGTCGTTGGCGGCCGAGGTTCCGCTGCCACAGGCACCGATGCAGGAGAGCGAACTCGCTGGGTCTGCGGTGGCGGCGGTGATCGGGCAGCTGAGCCAGGGTGTCCGGGTCGACCTGTTCTCCAAAGGGGTCTGGATCCGCGCTGAGTTGGTCTGGGCCAGCAACCGCTCCACCCTGTTTATGTTCACCAGCCATGGCGGCCGCGTGCATTCGATGACGCTGCGCAGCTGCGAAAAACTGGTGCACAAGCGCTGGCTGCGCCTGGTGGTCACGCGGGCGGTGGTCGAGGCGGCGCTCAAGGCGGTGGGCGAAGAACTGGCCGATCCAGCGCTGGTGGTCGAGGCCTGATAGGTGCCATGTGAGCGCTTGAAAAAGCGTGTTGATTTGGCGGAGCGCAGGATCGGATGCGCTGGGTCTTTTGTTTGTGCGCCGGTCTGTCTATCATGCCCACCATGACCCAACTGCCCCCCGACCTTCCCATGCGCGCCTTGTTCGACGCTCAGTTTCACGCCAGCCGCCAGCAAATCGAGGTGCCGCTGTTGTTGCGCCGTGATCGCATGCAGCGCATGCGCCAGCTGATTGACCAGCACAGCGCGGCGCTGGCCGAGGCGGTGCAGGCCGACTTCGGCGTGCGCTCGCCGCAGCTCACCGAGGTGGCCGATTTTCTGGTGCTGCGCGCCCTGATCAGCGATCTGGAAAAACACCTGGTCGCCTGGACCAAACCGCGCCGCGTGCCGACACCGCTGTACCTGCAGCCGGCCAGCGCCCACATCCAGCGCCAGCCGCTCGGCGTGATCGGCGTCATTGGGCCTTGGAACTACCCGCTGCAGCTCACGCTGGGCCCAGCCGTGACCGCTTTGGCGGCGGGCAACCGGGTGATGATCAAGCCCAGCGAGCTCACGCCGCACAGCTCGGCCTTGCTGGCCCAATTGCTGCACCAAGCGTTTGCCGCTGATGAGCTGTGTGTGGTGCAGGGCGGTGCCGATGTGGCGCACGAATTCGCCAGCCTGCCGTTTGACCATCTGTTGTTCACCGGCTCCACCGCGGTGGGGCGCAAGGTGGCGGCCGCTGCTGCGGCCAACCTCACGCCGACCACGCTGGAGCTGGGCGGCAAATCGCCGTGCATCCTTGATGCTTCGGTCAACCTGGCGGATGCGGCGATCAAGATCGCGCACGGCAAACTGCTCAACGCGGGCCAGACCTGCATCGCCCCCGATTACGTGATGCTGCCGCGCGGCATGGAAGCGGCTTTCGAGCAGGCCTACGGCGCTGCCGTTGCGCGCCTGTTCCCCACCATCGCCGGCAACCCCGATTACGCCGCCATCCTCACCGATCGCCACCTGTCGCGGCTGCAGTCTCTGGTGAGCGAGGCGCAGTCGCAGGGCGCGCGCGTGGTCACGCTGGGGCAGGGTGGAGACGCGGGCAACACCGCGTCACTCAACCGCCAGATGGCGCCGTCGCTTGTCTTCGATGCGCCAGCCGACTCGCGACTGATGTCCGAGGAAATCTTCGGCCCGGTGCTGCCGGTGCTCAGCTTCGAGACGCCCGACGACGCAGTGGCTTACATCAACGAGCGACCTCGGCCGCTGGCGCTGTACTGGTTTGGCAGCAACACCGCTGCGCGAGACCGCGTGTTGCAACGCACGGTGAGCGGCGGGGTGACGGTGAACGACACGCTGATGCACATCGCCCACGAGAACCTGCCGTTTGGTGGCGTGGGTGAGAGCGGCTGGGGCGCCTACCACGGTGAGGCGGGGTTCTTGCGTTTCACCCAGCAAAAGCCAGTGTTGGTGCAGTCGCGATTTGCGATGGGCGATCTGTTTTACCCACCGTACGGCGCCAAGTTCGACCGGGTGATGGGCCTGCTCAAACGCTGGCTCTGAGCTCAGTCGGCTGGGGAGTGACAGACGGGTGGATGTTCCAATTTTCACGCGCGTCCTCCCACCCATCATCAAACAGGTTTTGCGCTGCGGGCTGCAAATAGCCTTGCAACCACAGGTCGTGCACCAAGTTTGAGACATCGGTGCCCAGCAGCATGGACAGTTCTTGCTCGCTGCGCTGGCCGTTGGTCAGCAACAGCACGGCGCGGACCGAGCGCTTGATGGGCGTGGGCTGGGCGAGCATGGTCCAGGCTTTGGCCGTTTTGCACAATCGGGTGGGTCTTGAGGTCATGGGGCGGTCTCCAGGTTTGCGCGGTTGTCGCTGGTGGCGGTAGTCGGCTCAGATGCTTTGCAAGATGCAGGCCAGCGTATCGACTGGGTATGACAGGCCCTTGACAGCCCAAATCCGGCGGTTTCCAGCGTTTTCGTGCGCCAAGCTGGCGCACGCTCCCTGTGGCGGTGCAGTGGCAGCTGGCCAGATGCGCCGCTCTTGTGCGTGTCCCGCGATGAATGGGAGCGCCGCGCCTGGCGGCGTAACATGCTGCCCCTATGACAACCGCCACGCTACAAGCCGTTCCCGCCGCCAACCCGGTGCCGCTCAAGCAAGACGCTGCCGTGATCGGCTTGGTCGGTTTGGCGCATGGCACCTCGCATTTCTCGCACCTGCTGCTGGCACCGCTGTTTCCCATCTTCATCCGCGACTTCGGCCTGAGCTACTCCGACGTGGGGCTGCTCATGACACTGTTCTTCGCCATCTCGGGCATCGGCCAGGCGCTCTCAGGCTTTGTGGTCGACCGGCTGGGTGCGCGCCCAGTGCTCTTTGCGGCCATCGGCTGCTTTCTGCTGGCCTCGCTGGTGGCGTCGCAGGCCACCGGTTACAGCAGCCTGCTGCTGGTCGCCGCCATTGCCGGCCTGGGCAACGCGCCTTTTCACCCGGCCGATTTCACCATCCTGAACCAGCGCGTGTCAGCGCCGCGCCTGGGCCACGCTTTCAGCGCTCACGGCCTCACGGGCAATCTGGGCTGGGCGCTGGCGCCGGCGTTTCTGGTTGGCATCACAGCCCTGGCCGATTGGCGCACCGCCTACCTCGCGGCAGCAGCGATGTATGTGATGGTGCTGGGCGTGCTGTTCTGGCAGCGCGACAAGCTGCGCACCGAGGTGGTGGTGCGTGAGGCCGACGCGCCCAAGAGCGCCGAGCTGGCGTATTTGAAGCTGCCGGTGATCTGGTGGTGTTTTGCGTTCTTCCTGCTCTCCACCATGACGCTGGCCGTGGTGCAAAGCTTTGCACCTTCGATCCTCAACAACCTGCACGGGGTCAGCATGGAGGTCGCCACATTGACCATCAGCGCCTACATGCTGTGTGGCGCGCTCGGCATGCTGGTGGGCGGGTTTGTGGCTGCTTACGGTCCGCAGCATCGCATCTCCAGCGACCGCGTGGTGGCTTACGCCATGACGGCTGGCGCGCTGTTGCTGCTGGTCTGCGCCACCGGCTGGCTGGGCGCGAGCGGCACCCTGGTGGCGCTGGCCGCCACCGGCTTTGCGGTCGGTATCGGCGGGCCGAGCCGCGACATGATGATCAAGAAGGCCACGCCCAAAGGCGCAACCGGCCGCGTTTACGGCACGGTGTACTCGGGCCTTGATGTCGGCTTTGCGCTGTCGCCGATCGTGTTTGGCCAGTTCATGGACCGTGGCTGGTACGCGCTCACCCTGGCTGGAGCGGCGTTGGTGCTGCTGGTGTCGGTGGTCGCGGCGGTGGGTGTGGGTCGGCGCATCCCACCTGCGGTGTGAAAGCCATCATCTGCTGACCAAGCGATGTGGCCAGCCACCGAGCGGTCTTCAGCCCTTGCGTTCAAAAAACCGGAACTGCGTCACAAATTGAGCGGCACTCAGATACGTTTTGCCACACAAGTAACGTTCTACATTGGGTTCAATCAACATCAATGAAAGAGTCGGCCATGTGGCAAGTCAACGAATCCGGGCAGGGCACCATCGCTCAGGCCACACAGCAGCACTTTAAAACGATGGACACGGGGCTCGCTCAGCTGCTGCGCGTGATCGACGAAATCGATTATGGGATCCTGGTCATCAACGCCCAGGGCGAGATCGTGCAGGCCAACCATTTGGCGTGCCACGAACTGCGCACCGGTCATTTGGTGGCTTCGGTGAACAACCGGCTTACTGGCCGAAGCACCGTGCTGTGCGAGCAGATCGAGCAAGGTCTGGAGCACGCCTGCCGGGGCCAGCGCAAGCTGGTGTTTCTGGATGGTGGCCGAGGTGACATGCCGGTGGTCTTCATTCCGCTGATTCACCCCGTGGAGACCGACTCGCCCACCGTGTTGGTTCTGCTGACGCGGCAAAGCGCCTGTGACAACCTCGCCGTGCGCATGTACGCACGCGCCCAGCGCCTGAGCCCCAGCGAAGAGTCGGTGATGATCGGGCTGTGCCGTGGGCTGGAGGTATCGGACATCGCTCGCGAAAACGGTGTAGCGCAGTCCACTGTGCGCAGTCAAGTGAAGTCGCTGCGCGAGAAGACCGGCTGCTCAAGCATCCGCCGACTGATCCACCGCATCCACAGCCTGCCACCCGTGATGCCCGCTTTGCGGATCGTTGCGCCAATGCGCCACAATGTGGCGGATTTTGCACACCTCTGATCCCGCATGCACCCAGCCGCTCGCTCCGATACCGCTCATCCCCACCACCACATCGAGGCATTGGCGACGCTGGGTATCCAGCGCCGCTACAGGCGAGGCACGCTGCTGATCCAGGAAGGTGAGACCGGCGACACGCTCTACATCGTGCTGCAAGGCAGGTTGCGCGCCTATCTGGCTGACCACAGCGGCAAAGAGCTGACGCTGGGTGTCTACGGTCCGCTGGAATACGTGGGCGAGATGTCGCTCGATGGCGGTCCGCGCTCGGCCCATGTGGAGGCGATGGAAGCCAGCCTGTGCTCGGTGGTCACACGCGAAACGCTGCTGGCCTACATCGCCAGCAACCCCGAATTTGCGCTGGAGCTCATGGGCCGGCTGATTCGCCGCGCCCGACTCGCCACCGAGAGCGCACGCAGTGTGGCGATGATCGATGTCTATGGTCGGCTGGTGCTGTTGCTCAACCAGCTGGCCTGCGAGCCCGATCCCGAGGGCTTGCGCGCGCTGCGCGAGCGCATCACCCACCAGGCGATGGCGCAACACCTGGCCTGTTCGCGCGAAATGGTCAGCCGCCTTATGCGCGATCTGGGAACCGGCGGCTATGTCGCCGTGCGCGAGCGCTGCATCTGGCTGCTCAAGCCCTTGCCGGCGCGCTGGTAGGTGTGCGGCAGGCAACGCCAGCAAAGTTGGGCTGCGCGCCGTGCAGATGTGCCTGAGCCAATCTGGTCAACGCGGGATCAAACGGCGTTGATCCGGCGCCTTGCTTCATGTGGAGCGGCCAAACTCGTGCCGGCCAGCCGCGCCACGCTGCCACTCAAAGTACCCGCGCCGAGCACCCCCCAGAGCACCGCGTTGTCGTCGCTGGGCTGCAGCGCATCAGGCAGCTTTTTCACGCTGGGGCGTTGCGCTCGTCCAGCGTCCGGGTCGGGCCGTTGCGGTGAGTAGCGCGCGAAATGGCTCAGGCTGCCCAGCGCCGGGTCGAAGACCCGCCGTGTGCCGCCCACGCTGAGAGTGCGCTGCCCGGTCGAGAGGCTGTTGAAGGTGCCGCTGCGGCGGATGGGTGTGGGGTTGGCCGGGTCGTCGACAAAGCTGCCAAGGTTGCCGCTGGTGTCATAGCGCGGGTCTTCAAAATAAGACTGGCGCGCGCCGGTGTGCTGGCCCAGGGCCACGTCGTCGCGTTCGATGTAGGCGTCAAATGTCACTGCTTCCGTGCCGGTGTTGGTCAGGCGCACCTGCCAGACGCCGCATGGCGCGGTGGCGGTGCTGGCGGCCCAGCCCACCGTGGGCGCCAGGGCGAGCAGTGCGCAGGTGCCTTGCGTGCCGAGTGCGGTGCGTTCGGGGTAGATCAGCGCGCACAGGGTCTTGGCTTTGGCGCTGCTGGCGTCCCCGCCGGTCCACAGGCCCGATTGGCCAGGCCGCATTGCGGGCAGCGGCTGGCTTTGGCCGGGTGGGGTGACGGCGATCTGCACCCCATCGGCCCCTTCGGGCAGCCAGATTTCCAGAAAGCTCTGGGTGTGGTCGTCGGGCTGGATGCGCCAGTGCAAGGATTCTTCAGCGCCCGGCGCCAGGGTGGCGTTGGCATGGGTGCGGCTCTGGTAGGCGTTGCCTGCTGGCACGGTGATTTGCAGCCGGCCGCCCAGCAGGTCGATAAGCTGGTCCATTGCCGCCTCTAATACCGAGCTGCCGTTGTGCGGGCCGGCCAGCGTGCCCCAGCTGATGTTGACCACCACTGGCGCCGCCTCGTGGCAACGTGCCAGGATGTGCATCAGCCCATCGAGCACGCTCACGTTGAGTGAACCACCGCTGGTGTCGCGAATGGATGAATGGTCCAGTTGCACCGCCACCAGATCGCAGTGGCTGGCGGGGTCGTCGTGTGGCCGCAGCAGGCTGCCGCGTCCCGAGGCCAGGCCCATCACGTGGGTGCCGTGGTTCACCGGGCGCGCCAGGTCCCAGAGCTGCAGGTGGCGGTAGAGCGCCTCTTCGTTGAGCGAGCCGCCGGCGGGGGTGAACCGATGCATGGCCCCGGCGATGGCAGCAGCATTGAGCTCGTGGCCATAGCCCAGATCACCCGGTGTGTGGCCGGCGCGCGCCGGGTCGAGTGGCACATGGCCATCGCCGTGGTGGTTCTGCGCCGGCCAGGGGCCGCCGTAGCAGCTGTCCTGGCGCCAGAAATGCCGGACGCGCGGGGCGCCCTGGGTATCGAGAAAGGCGGTGTTGGCCAGCGCCAGCCCGCCGTCGATCAGCCCGAGCACCGGGCCACGCAGGCCGGCCGAGGAGGGCGTTTGCGGACCGGAATGATCGAGGTGGTGGTGTTCACAGGGGTCGTGCAGCGCGTGGGTGTGCTGGCCCACTGGCATGCCCAGCTCGAAGCGCGCGATCAGCGCGCGCAGCGCTGGCCGCTGGCGCAGTTGCTTGAAAAACGCGGGGCTGACCCGGGCGCTGCAGTAGCGCAGGCCGGGCAGGCTCAGGTACACGCGCGAAATCTGCAGCCAGCGGGTGCGGCTGGCGGCCACCAGCGCTGCCACATCGGCACCGGGCGCCAGCTCGATGGCGATCGGGAGCCATTTCATCGCAGGGCTGGCATGGCCGGGGTGGCGCCGGGCGTAGCCGGCAAAGCCATCGGCCTCGGCCCAGGCCAGGTAAGGGTCTTGCCGGTTGATGGCGCCCGGGGCCGACCAGTCGGTGCCGGTGAAGCCGCCCCGGGGGAGCGGCTGCCAGGTTTTGCCCCCCGTCGGGCCCATCTTCTTGCCCACGGTTAAGCCCATTCCTTGACCGATTCGCTCCACAGCCAGGCCACCAGCGGCGCGCTGCCGACCGCTGCGCCACGGGTGGCCCTTGAGTAGCCGTGGCCATGGTCGAGCGGCTGGTGCAGGCTGAAATCGAGCGCGGCGCCATTGGCCTGCTCGTAGTCGTGGCCGTCAAAACCGCGCTCGTGTGTTTCGCCGCCGGTGGCGCGCGCCACCAGGAACTCGGTGAGCGCGGTGCCGAGCAGGCGCCCCACGGCGCTGTCGACCGGGAAATGCACCCCGGCCACCACGCGGTTGGTGGCGATGCGCGCGGCCAGGCGCTGCAATTGCTCGCGCGCTGCGCCGCCGTTACCGGGTGTGGCGGCGTCGAGCAGCGCCTCGATCAGGGTGGCGGCGAGGAAGGCTTCGGTGGCGTGGCCGCTGGGCCAACTGCCGTGGCCGGGCGACGGAATCATGGGCTGGATCTGCGGCGAAAACACCTCGGGTCGCGGTGTGGCGAAGATCTGCTTGAAGCGCATCTGCACATGCACCGCCAGGCTATAGGCCAAATCGAGCAGTTGCAGGGTTTTTTTGTGGCGGTGTTCGTGCAAGCCGATCACCGAGGCCCAGAACGGCACGGGAAAGCCCACTTGCGCCACGATTTCCGCTGCCCGGTCGGGCCGCAGATCGGCGTAGGCGGCGACCAGTTCGGCCTGCTTCTTGAACTGTGCCTTGCGCGGCGCGCGCAATGTGACAAGGCGCTTGCTCTGCAGCCGGCCGCCGCGCAGGCTGGCATGGGCGAGCGTGGCCTGCTTGCGGCCGGCGTCGGTATCAAACAGCAGGCCCTCGACCAGCTCGGTGAAACAGGCGGTGATGCGCGGGCCGTCGGCCCACAGCGCGAGGTTGCCCGGCTTGTCGAAAGGCGGCTCCTTGGTTTGGAGCGTGGCGCCGGCGTAGGGGCCGACGATGGCGGCGCGGCTGAGCACCAATGACTCCGGGACCAATGCTGCCATGCCGCTCATGCCGCTCATGCCACTCATGCCACTCATGCCACTCATTGCTATCTCCTAGGTTCAGTTATTGGGGAGGCCCAGGCTGCTCATGGCCTTGGCGCCGCGCTGGCGCAGCGGACTGGAGCTTCCGTAGGTGAGGAATTTCGACACAGTCAGATCAGGCTGCAGTTTGGTCAGTATCGCGAGCGTTTCCCTGGCCGCTGCTATGTCGCCAAGCTCAAACTGAGCAGTCAGCAAAGCGCGCAAGGTTGACAGGTGGTAGCGGTTGGTACGAAGCGACTTCTGGCACATGGTCACCGCTATGTCGAGCTGCCCGTCCGCCAGGTAGCTGTTGGCGGCGAGCATTTGAAGGTAGTACTGGTGAGGGTCGAGCGGGGAGAGGTTTAAGGCCCGCTCGGATTCGGTGACAGCGTCGGCGGATGCGCCCCACATGGTTGACCAGAACCCTGCATATAGCCATGCCATAGGGTCGTTGGGGTTGCTCTCCGTGGCCAAAACCAGCAGTTGACGTGATGTGTCGATATCGGTGCCCAAGTGGCACAAGGCATGACCTTTGATGGCCAGCGCCAATGCACTCGTTGGCTCTCTGTCAAGCGCCCGGTCGGCGATGCTGATGGCGCGTCGAAATTCGTTCACCGGGTCGGCGGACATGCCTTGCACCACCTGCATGACATGCCACTTGGCCAGCCAAGCCCAGGGCGCGGCCACCCGCTTGTGGCGCTCGGCCACCGCTTCGAGCAGCTGCTGGCTGCGCTGCAGATCGCGCGGGGTGGAGCGGTGCATGAGGGTGATGCCGCCGAGCATGAGGGCGTTGCTGTCAAGCTGTGGCAACGGCAGTACCAAGCTGCGCTGCACCTCGGCGTTGAGCAGGGCGTGGGCGCAGGCGGTGGCGAGGCGGTGGATGAGCTCGCTTTGCACCTGCATCAGGTCCATCGTGTCGCCGCCGATGCGCTCGGCCCACACCACCTCGCCGCGCCGGGTGTCGGCCAGCTCGGCGGTGATCAGCACCTGCTGGCCCACCACGGCGTAGCCCCCGCAGAGCACAAAGGTGGCGTCCAGCCGGGCGTCGATCTCGCCGGGGGTGGCGCCCCGGCCTCGGAAGGCGGTGGTGGACAGGCGGGCGATCACGCGGATGTCTTGGCTGCGCGCGAGCTGGGCGATCACGCCGTCGGCAATCAGCTCGCCAATCACGAAATGCTCCGGTGAGGGCGTGCGCGCGTCAAACGGAATAATGGCGATCGAGGGCCGGAAATCGGAGGTCGGCGCTTCTCGCTTTTCAGGCCGCCAGCTGGGGGAGGCGCTGGGCGCCGGATGCACGCGCCATGTGCGCACGGGTTCGGGCCAGTGCTTGAGGTAGCTCTCGCCCATGTCCTCAATCTCGCCGTCCACCCCGTCGACGATGCCATCGCGCACTGGCGCGGTCACCACGATCTCGCCCGCTTCGCCCAGGGTGGCCACGCGTGCCGCCAAGTTGACGCCGTGGCCGTACACGTCGTGCTCGCCCACATAGAGGTGGCTGGCGTTGATGCCCGCGCGCAGGTGCATCTGCTGGTCGGCCGGCAGCGGGCGGTTGATGGGGATGAAAAAAGCCTGTAACGCCAGCGCGGTTTTCACCGCGTCCACTGGCTGGTCGAACTCGGCCAACAAGCCGTCGCCCAAGCTTTTGACCAGACGGCCCTGGTGTTGCGGCAAGACGCGCTGGGTGGCGTCGTTCATAAAAGCGCTCCAGCGAGCCACGACCGCAGCCTCATGGCCAGCCATCAGCCGCACAGACTCCACCAGATCGACCACGAGCACCACCTTGTAGGCTTCAAAGGGCAGACTGGGGAGCGAAGTTGCCGGGTTGTTGGTCGCAAGAGGCTGCATGGTGTGTCCCAAAGCGCGGCGTCGTCCCTCAGATGGGGGACAAATCGCGCGCAGTTTGGCACACATTGGGAAGCTTTCCGCTCACGAAAACGTCCGCTTGCGGCGAGTGGTGGCGACTTGGTGACACCGCGGTGGCGCTGGCTGTGCGGCGTTTTGCGGTCGGTTTGAAGTGCGCCGTGCGCAAGCGCTTGAAGCGGCGCCGAGCGCTCGCGTTGAGCATCGCGGCATCCGCTCTCGGGGGGAGGCGTCTTGGCCGCTAACGGGGCAGTTGTGTGGCTTCTGCCACAGCGGGCACGCGCCTGGCGCCATTGAAGCGGGTTTCCCAGTAGGACTTGCGCATGTCCTCCATCCTCACTGTTGAGCCCGCGCGCGGTGAATGGATGAATTTGCCGTCGCCCACATAGATGCCCACATGGCTAAAGGCGCGGCGCATGGTGTTAAAGAACACCAAATCGCCTGGCTTGAGCTCGGTGCGCTCAATGGGTTGTGTGGCTGCGGCTTGCTCATCGGCACGCCGGGGCAGCACCTTGCCCACCGACTCTTCGAACACCGCTCGCACAAAACCGCTGCAATCAAAGCCGGTTTCCGCGCTGTTGCCGCCGAATTTGTAGGGAACCCCCAGAAAGCCCATGGCGTTGAGCACCAGCTCGGACGCCGCGCTCCCCACCACACTGCCAGCCTGCTGAATCTGGCTGCCCAGCCGCTGCACCAAACCTTTTTCTGCCAGCAAAGCATCCATGTCGTCAAACGGCGCTTGACCCGGCGAGGCGTGTGCCGAAAGCGACACACTCAAAAAAATAAGGGCAGTCCAGCGTTTCATGGTGCGCGACCTTATCGACGATGGGCGGTAACGTCAAGCGAGAAAACGCATGCAGGCGCTTGGATTTCACAAGCGTTTGCGCCTTTTGCCTACTGCTCTGGCTCCCCGCAGACCAAGCGCGGCATTGGACGACAATGCCGCAGGGGCAACGGCGAGCGCGCCAGCTGCCGCCCGTTTTCTGTGTGCACTCATGAAAGGCCCCGGTATGTTGCTCGACGTCAGCGATTCGCAATTGATCTTGGTGGACTATCAGGCCCGGCTGATGCCAGCCCTGTGGGAAGGGCCGCAGGTGATGGCCAATGCGCTGCGATTGGCTCAAGCAGCGACCCGCTTGCAGGTGCCCGTGTGGGGCACCGAGCAAAACCCAGAAAAATTGGGCGCGAACGACCCCGCGCTGCGCGCGCTGTGCCGCCGCACCCTGCCCAAAATGCACTTCAGCGCGGTGGCCGACGGTTTGATCGACTGCCTGCGTCCACCAGCGAGGCCGGTGGGTGGTAACGCGCGCAGCCTCCCCAAGCACTTGCAAAAGTCGGCTGAGGCGCCAGCGCCCGAGCGCGCCACGCTCGTGGTGGCTGGTTGTGAGGCCCATGTGTGTCTGATGCAGACAGCGCTTGAACTGATGGAGCAGGAGCTGGATGTGTGGGTGGTCACCGATGCCTGCACCTCGCGCACCGAGCGCAACCGCGACGCGGCGTTTGACCGCTTGGCCAGTGCAGGCGCCGAGCTGCTCACCACCGAAATGGTGATTTTTGAGTGGCTGCGCAGTGCGGAGCATCCGGCTTTTCGCGAGGTTCACGCGCTGATCAAGTAAAACCGCTCCGGTGAAGCGATGCCTGCTCGGCTAACGCTTGGGCTTGCGTCAGTCTCTCGAAAGCCATCTGTCCATAATTATGAATTCAGTTTGGGCGCGCTGACCAGTTTCGCCCGATGCCGCGGCGAGTGGCCGCACCACGTAGGAGACATTCATGAGTCAGCCTCAGAGCTATGCCGATTTCTACCGTCGCTCCATCGAGGACCGCGATGCGTTTTGGACCGAAGAGGCGCAACTCATCGACTGGAAGCAGCAGTTCCAGCGGGTTTGCAACGATGACAACCCGCCATTTGCTCGCTGGTTCGAAGGCGGTCTGACCAACCTGTGCCACAACGCGGTGGACCGCCACCTGAATGAGCGCGGCGACCAGAACGCACTGATTTTTGTTTCCACCGAGACCGATACCGAGAAAACTTACAGCTTCACCGAGTTGCACGCCGAGGTGCAGCGCATGGCCGCCATTCTGCAGGCGCAGGGGGTGAAGAAGGGCGATCGGGTGCTGGTCTACATGCCCATGATTCCCGAGGCGGCGTTTGCCATGCTGGCCTGTGTGCGCATCGGCGCCATCCACTCGGTGGTGTTCGGTGGCTTCGCCAGCCACGCGCTCGCCAGCCGCATCGAAGACGCCTCGCCGGTGGTCATTGTCAGTGCCGACGCCGGCTCGCGGGCTGGCAAGGTGGTGCCTTACAAGCCGCTGCTGGATGAGGCGATTCGCCTGTCCAGCCACAAGCCTGCGCATGTGGTCATGGTCGACCGTGGCTTGGCGCCGTTTCAGCGGGTGGAAGGGCGCGACGTGGATTACACGGCGGCGCGTACCGAAATGATGGACGTGGTGGTGCCCTGCGAATGGGTGGATTCCACCCACCCCAGCTACACGCTTTACACCAGCGGCACCACGGGCAAGCCCAAAGGGGTGCAGCGCGACACCGGTGGCTACGCGGTGGCGCTGGCGTCGAGCATGGACCGCATCTTCATGGGCAAGCCGGGCGAGACCTATTTTTCCACCAGCGACATCGGCTGGGTGGTGGGCCACAGTTACATCGTCTACGGCCCGCTGATCGCCGGCATGGCGACCCTCATGTACGAGGGCCTGCCGATCCGGCCCGATGCGGGCATCTGGTGGCAATTGGTGGAGAAGTACAAGGTGTCGGTGATGTTCAGCGCGCCGACCGCGGTGCGGGTGCTGAAGAAATACGACCCGGCTTTCCTCAAGCAATACGACCTCTCCAGCCTCAAAGCTTTGTTCCTTGCTGGCGAGCCGCTGGACGAGCCGACCGCAAAATGGATCGCCGACGAGCTGGGCAAGCCCATCATCGACAACTACTGGCAGACCGAGACCGGCTGGCCGATCCTGTCGCTGTGCAACGGTGTTGAAAAAACGCCAAGCAAATTTGGCTCGCCGGGCAAGGCGGTGTATGGCTACAACGTGAAGCTGCTCGACGACCAGACCGGCGAGGAGCTTACTGGCGCCAACCAAAAGGGCGTGGTGGCCATTGAGGGGCCGCTGCCGCCGGGCTGCCTGCAAACCATCTGGGGCGATGACGACCGGTTTGTAAAAACCTACTGGTCCAGTGTGCCCGGCCGCATGGTCTACAGCACCTTCGACTGGGGCATCCGCGATGAGGACGGCTACTTCTTCATCCTCGGGCGCACCGACGATGTGATCAACGTCGCCGGGCATCGCCTGGGCACTCGCGAAATCGAGGAGAGCATTGCCAACCACCCGCAGATCGCCGAGGTGGCGGTGGTGGGTGTGGCCGATCAGCTCAAGGGGCAGGTGGCGATGGCGTTTGCGGTGGTGAAAGACGCCTCGCTGCTGCACGACGAGGCCTCGCGACTCAAGCTGGAGGGCGAGGTGATGAAGCTGGTGGACGCGCAGCTCGGCGCCGTGGCCCGGCCCTCGCGGGTGCGTTTTGTGACCGTCTTGCCCAAAACGCGCAGTGGCAAGCTGCTGCGCCGTGTCATCCAGGCGGTGTGCGAAGGCCGCGACACGGGTGACTTGACCACCATGGACGACCCGGCGGCGCTGCAGCAGATCAAGGACTTGCTCGGCTGACACAAGCGGCTCGAAGCCAGCGGCAGGTCGATTGCAGGGCTTGGACGGACCGATGGTTGTTTTCTCGCCTCGGGCTGGGCTGGGCCGACTGAGGGTTGGTTGGCCTGTCCCCCTTGGGCAATTTGGCCCGCTTGCGTGGCGTGCGTTTGATCGTATGATTCATGCTTATATTGTCAAATGTGTGGGCGGACATGGAGCAATTGATCGGATCTGATGGCACCGTTGAGAAGGCGCGCGTCTTCGAGATGGCAGCCGAGCTGTTCGGCGTGCTGGCCACGCCCATGCGTCTGCGCATTCTCAGCGCACTGTGCGACCGCGAAAAATCGGTCTCCCAGATGCTGCAAGAGATTAAGACCACCCAGCCCAACCTGTCGCAGCACCTCAACCTGCTGTATCGCGCTGGCGTGTTGGCCAAGCGCAAGGAAGGCACCCAGGTGATTTACCGGGTTCAAAGCGAGAAGGCGGTGATGCTTTGTCGCACGGTCTGCACCCAGATCGCGATCGAGTTGGACGAACCCAGTGCGGTGCCAGCTGCCGAGCGCTTGTCTCCGCGGCCGATTGCCTGATGTGCGTGCAAGTTCTTCGAACGATGAATCTCTTTAAGTTGCTCGCCTGCGGCCTAGTGATCTCAGTCATGTTCACGGCACTTGCCGGATGCGCGTCCGGCGGCGTCAACCTGGGCTTTTCTTTGCCGATCGGTCGCAGCACTGGCGTGGGTGTGAGCGTGGGCAGCGACGGGCGCATCGGCACCAGCGTGGGTGTCGGGGTGGGCGGTGGATCGGTCAGTGTGGGCACCTCCGGACAATTGCCCGCGCCGTCCAGCCCCAAAAACGACAGGTAAACCGAAGCCCGACAGCGCACAGGGACGGCGCGCGTTGACCAGTCGCCTGTGCCCTGACACAGAGCTTGCGATCGGTTTTCACGCCACACTGCGGCATTTTTGACGCCCTTTTCGGGTGCAAACAGGCCTCTCAGCGTTGCCCATCTGGCAGGGGATGTCACAATCAACTCTTGCAGCCAGGTCCTTCCAAAGCCACTGTCGCATCCGCCAACCGGTCAAGCCGTGTCGCGGAAGGTTTGTTTCAACCAACTTAGTTTCCCACAGGGAAACGGAGGCCAGCGAATTCATGAGCGATTCCGCATCCGGCAACGTCTATGTTGCTTATAAGGGCAACTCGTACCTCTTCGGCGGCAACGCGCCGTACGTGGAGGAGATGTATGAGAACTACCTAGCCAACCCAGGCAGTGTGTCCGAGTCCTGGCGTTCCTATTTCGATGCGCTGCAGCATGTGTCGGCCGTTGATGGCAGCGATGCCCGTGACGTTCCCCACCTCCCCGTCATCAATGCATTTGCCGATCGTGCCAAGCAGGGCGGTACCCGTGTGGTCATTGCTGCCGGCGCCGACTCGGATCTGGGCCGCAAGCGCGTCGCGGTCCAGCAGTTGATCGCTGCCTACCGCAACGTGGGCTCGCGCTGGGCCGATCTCGACCCGCTCAAGCGCACCGACCGCGAGCACATTCCCGAGCTCGACCCGTCTTTTTACGGCTTTGCCGACGCTGACTTCGAGACGGTGTTCAACACCAGCAACACCTTTTTCGGCAAAGAGGTGATGTCGCTGCGCGATCTGCTCAACGCGCTGCGCGAAACCTACTGCGGCAGCATCGGCGCCGAGTACATGTACATCAGCGACCAGTCGCAAAAGCGCTGGTGGCAGGAAAAACTGGAATCGATTCGCAGCAAAGCGGTTTTCACCGCAGACAAGAAAAAACACATTCTGGACCGCATCACAGCGGCTGAAGGCTTGGAGCGTTTCCTGCATACCAAGTACGTGGGCCAGAAGCGGTTCTCGCTGGAAGGCGGCGAGAGCTTCATCGCTGCGATAGACGAAGTGATCCAGCAGGCCGGCGCGCAAGGTGTGCAAGAGATCGTCATCGGCATGGCGCACCGCGGTCGCCTCAACGTGTTGGTCAACACCCTGGGCAAGATGCCCAAGGACCTGTTTGCCGAGTTTGACCACACCGCACCGGAAGACTTGCCCTCAGGCGATGTCAAATACCACCAGGGCTTCAGCTCTGACGTTTCCACGCCTGGTGGTCCGGTGCATCTGTCGCTGGCGTTCAACCCTTCTCACTTGGAGATTGTCAACCCGGTGGTGGAGGGCTCGGTGCGCGCCCGCATGGACCGCCGTGGCGACTCGCAGGGCAAGCAGGTGCTGCCGGTGCTGGTGCACGGCGATGCCGCCTTTTCTGGCCAGGGTGTGAACCAGGAAACCTTGGCGCTGGCCGCCACCCGGGGTTACACCACCGGCGGCACGGTGCACATCATCATCAACAACCAGATCGGTTTCACCACCTCCGATCCGCGCGATCTGCGCTCCACGCTGTACTGCACCGACATCGTCAAAGGTGTCGAGTCACCGGTGTTGCACGTCAATGGTGACGACCCCGAAGCGGTGGTGTTGTGTGCCCAGCTCGCGCTGGAATACCGCATGACGTTCCGCAAAGACGTGGTGGTCGACATCGTCTGCTTCCGCAAGCTCGGCCACAACGAACAAGACACGCCCAGCATCACGCAACCGCTGATGTACAAAAAGATCGCCAAGCACCCGGGTACGCGTCAGTTGTATGCCGATCGCCTTGCAGCCCAGGGGCTGGGCGACACGCTGGGCGACGATATGTTCAAGGCCTTCCGGGCCGCGCTGGATGCAGGTCGCCACACGGTGGACCCGGTTCTGACCAACTTCAAGAGCAAGTACGCGGTCGACTGGTCGCCCTTCCTCGGCAAGAAATGGACCGACGCAGGCGATACCGCGATTCCAGCGGTGGAGTGGAAGCGCCTGGCTGAGAGCCTGACCACGATTCCCGACTCCGTGACGCCGCACCAGTTGGTGAAGAAGGTGTATGCCGACCGCGCCGCCATGGGCCGTGGCGAGATTCCGGTCGATTGGGGCATGGGCGAGCACATGGCGTTTGCCTCGCTGGTGGCCAGCGGTTTCCCGATTCGCCTTTCAGGCGAAGACTCGGGCCGCGGCACCTTCTCGCACCGCCATGCTGTGATCCACGACCAGAACCGTGAGAAGTACAACGAAGGCAGCTTTGTTCCGTTGGAAAACGTGGTCGAGAACCAGGCGCCGTTTGTGGTGATCGACTCGATCCTGTCGGAAGAAGCGGTGTTGGCGTTTGAGTACGGCTACGCGTCCAACGACCCCAACACGCTGGTGATCTGGGAAGCCCAGTTTGGCGATTTCGCCAACGGCGCTCAGGTGGTGATCGACCAGTTCATCGCATCGGGCGAGGTGAAGTGGGGCCGGGTGAACGGTATCACGCTCATGCTGCCGCACGGCTACGAGGGCCAAGGTCCAGAGCACAGCTCCGCGCGCCTGGAGCGCTTCATGCAACTGGCGGCCGACACCAACATGCAAATCGTGCAGCCCACCACGGCCGGCCAGATCTTCCATGTGCTGCGTCGCCAGATGGTGCGCAACCTGCGCAAGCCCCTCATTATCTTCACGCCCAAGAGCCTTCTGCGAAACAAAGACGCGACCTCGCCGCTGTCGGAGTTCACCAAAGGGCATTTCCAGACCGTGATCCCGGAGCAAAACGCTGAGGTGGTGAAGTTGGCCGATAAGGTCAAACGCATCATCTGTTGCTCGGGCAAGGTCTATTACGACCTGGTGAAGAAGCGAGAAGAGGGCGCGCGCGACGACGTGGCCATCATCCGGGTTGAGCAGCTCTACCCTTTCCCCCACAAGGTGTTCAGTGCCGAGGTGCGGAAATACCCGAACGCCACCGACCTCGTGTGGTGCCAGGACGAGCCGCAAAATCAGGGCGCCTGGTTCTTTGTGCAGCACTACATCCACGAGAACATGCTCGAAGGCCAGAAGCTGGGCTATGCGGGCCGTGCGGCATCTGCGTCCCCGGCGGTGGGTTATGCCCACCTGCACCAGGAGCAGCAGAAGACCTTGCTCGAAGCAGCATTCAGCAAGCTCAAGGGCTTCATCCTCACCAAGTAGCAATGTGGTGGGGCATTCGGTATTCGGCATTGAGCATGTTGTTGCTCTTGCCGGACCCGCTCAATGTCCCGCCCTGAATACCCAACTGGAAGTTTCAAATGGCAATCGTAGAAGTCAAAGTTCCGCAGCTCTCTGAATCCGTGGCCGAGGCCACGCTGCTGCAGTGGAAGAAAAAAGTGGGCCAGGCGGTCGCGGTCGACGAGATCCTGATCGACATCGAAACCGACAAGGTGGTGATGGAAGTGCCAGCGCCATCGGCGGGTGTGCTGGTTGAGCTGCTCCAAGGCGACGGCGCCACCGTGGCCGCCGAGCAGGTGATCGCCCGCATCGACACCGATGCCACCGTCGGCGCGAGCCCGGCCCCAGCGGCAGCACCCGCAGGTATTGCAGCCCCTGTCAACGCGCCACCCGCCGCCGCCCCAGCGCCTGCTGCACCAGCCAAGGCCGGTGTGGCCATGCCGGCCGCTGCCAAGCTCATGGCCGACAACAAGCTGGCTGCCGGCTCGGTGGCTGGCACCGGCAAAGACGGCCGCGTGACCAAGGGCGATGTGCTGTCGGCCGTGTCTCGCGCGCCGAGCTCGCCTCCAGTGGCCGCTCCCGTGGCCATCCCCACGGGCGCGCCGACCAAGGTTCTGCCGCAGGTGGCCATGGTGGCGCCCGATCTCGGCGACCGTCCTGAAGAGCGCGTGGCCATGACCCGACTGCGCGCCCGCATCGCCGAGCGCCTGCTGCAGTCGCAGTCCACCAACGCCATCCTGACCACCTTCAACGAGGTCAACATGGCGCCGCTGATGGAAATGCGCAAGCGGTTCCAGGAGAAGTTCGAGAAAGAGCACGGCGTGAAGCTGGGCTTCATGAGCTTCTTCGTGAAAGCGGCGGTGCATGCGCTGAAGAAGTTCCCGGTCATCAACGCCAGCGTGGATGGTGGCGACATCGTCTACCACGGCTATTTCGATATCGGCATTGCGGTGGGTTCCCCGCGCGGTTTGGTGGTGCCTATCCTGCGCAACGCCGATCAGATGAGCTTTGCGGACATCGAGAAGAAGATTGCCGAGTTCGGTCAGAAGGCGAAAGAGGGCAAGCTCGGTCTGGACGACATCACCGGCGGCACCTTCTCCATTTCCAATGGTGGCACCTTCGGCTCCATGCTGTCCACGCCCATCATTAACCCGCCGCAGTCGGCCATTTTGGGTGTGCACGCCACCAAGGACCGCGCGGTGGTGGAAAACGGTCAGATCGTCATCCGGCCGATGAACTACCTGGCGATGTCCTACGACCACCGCATCATCGACGGCCGCGAAGCCGTGCTGGGTCTGGTGGCGATGAAGGAAGCGCTGGAAGACCCGTCGCGCTTGCTGTTCGATATCTGATCACCAGGGCTGCTGATGATTGCGCTGGTGTTTGTCAGCTGCCTGGGCGTTGCGATCTGAGCCCTGCTGTGGATTTTTGTGCCGGCCGACTGAGCCTGGCGCCCAACTGAGAATTGAACATGTCCGAATCTTTTGACGTCATCGTGATCGGTGGCGGCCCCGGTGGCTACATCGCTGCCATCCGTGCAGCGCAACTGGGTTTCCAGGTGGCTTGCGTTGACGAATGGAAGAACGACAAAGGCGGCCCAGCGCTCGGTGGCACTTGCACCAACGTGGGTTGCATTCCGTCCAAGGCGCTGCTGCAGTCGTCCGAGCATTTCGACCAAGCCAACCACCACTTTGCCGACCACGGTATCCAGGTGAAAGACGTGAAGATCGATGTGACCAAGATGCTGGGTCGCAAGGACACGGTGGTCAAACAGAACAACGACGGCATCCTGTATCTGTTCAAAAAGAACAAGGTGACGTTCTTCCATGGTCGTGGTTCGTTCGTCAAAGCAGTCGACGCCGGCTACGAGATCCAAATCAACGGTGCCAAGGAAGAGACCATCACCGGTCGTCAGATCATTGTGGCCACCGGATCGAGTGCCCGTGCTTTGCCCGGTGCATCGTTCGACGAGGAAATGATCCTCTCCAACGACGGCGCGCTGCGCATTGGCGCGGTGCCCAAAAAACTGATCGTAATCGGCGCGGGCGTGATTGGGCTTGAAATGGGCTCGGTCTGGCGCCGCCTGGGTGCCGATGTCACCATTTTGGAAGGCCTGCCGACGTTCCTTGGGTTGGTCGACCAGCAGATTGCCAAGGAAGCCAAGAAGGCGTTTGACAAACAGGGTCTGAAGATCGAGCTGGGCGCGAAGGTGGGCGATATCAAGGTGACCAAGAAGGGCGTGAGTGTGGCTTACACCAACGCCAAGGGGGAGGCGCAGAAGCTCGATGCGGACAAGCTCATCGTCTCCATCGGCCGCGTGCCCAATACCGCTGGCCTCAACGCCGAAGCAGTGGGGCTGGCGCTCGACGAGCGCGGCGCGATCGTGGTCGACGCTGAATGCCGCACCAGCCTCAAGGGCGTGTGGGCGGTGGGCGATGTGGTGCGTGGCCCGATGCTGGCGCACAAGGCGGAAGAAGAGGGCGTGGCGGTGGCTGAGCGCATCGCCGGCCAGCATGGCCACGTGAACTTCAACACCGTGCCTTGGGTGATCTACACCAGCCCCGAAATCGCCTGGGTCGGTGAGAGCGAGCAAGAGCTCAAGGCGAGAGGCGCCGAGTACAAGGCGGGCACCTTCCCGTTCCTCGCCAACGGCCGCGCGCGGGCGCTGGGCGACACCACCGGTATGGTGAAATTCCTGGCAGATGCCAAGACCGACGAGATCCTGGGCGTGCACATCGTGGGCCCCATGGCCTCCGAGCTGATTGCAGAAGCCGTGGTGGCGATGGAGTTCAAGGCCAGCGCCGAGGACATCGCCCGTATCTGCCACGCCCACCCGTCGCTGTCCGAGGCGATGAAAGAAGCGGCGTTGGCGGTCGACAAGCGCACGCTGAATTTCTAAAATTTCCGACCCACTCCCGCGCCGCGCTGGCGCGCGTCACCCCTCCTTGGGGCCATCCCTGTGACCTGGCGAAGCGGGTTCCACGAGATGCCTGCAACGGGTGCGCGCGTGTCAAGCGGTGGTCCAACCGATGTCTGTCAGATCCACCTATGAAGCCGCGCTCCAAGAGCGGGGCTACACCACCGATCCTGCCCAGCAACGCGCCATTGCCGCGCTGGAACGTTGCGCGCAGGAGTGGACGCAATACAAGCGTCGGCGCTCCAATGTGTTGAAGAAGGTGTTCGTCAAGCCCCAGATTCCACGCGGTGTTTACATGTATGGTGGGGTGGGGCGGGGCAAGAGTTTTTTGATGGACTGCTTCTACAACGCGGTCCCGATCCAGCGCAAGACGCGGCTGCATTTTCATGAGTTCATGCGCGAGGTGCACCGCGAACTGCGCGAGTTGCAGGGCACGCAGAACCCGTTGGACGCGCTGGGTGTGCGCATGGCCAAGCGCTACAAGCTGATCTGCTTCGACGAGTTTCATGTGGCCGACGTGACCGATGCCATGATCCTGCATCGCCTGCTCGATGCTTTGTTCAAGGCTGGAGTGGGGTTCGTTACCACCTCCAACTTCCACCCCGACGGTCTGTACCCCGACGGCCTTCACCGCGACCGCATCTTGCCCGCGATTGAGCTGCTGAAAAACCGGTTGGAGGTGATCAATGTGGATGACGGTACCGACTATCGGCAGCATTCACTGGCTGTGGCCGACCTCTATCGCATGCCCCTCGGACCCGAGACCGAGGTTGCCATTGAGGCCACTTTTGAGCGCCTGGCCGAAACTGCTGATCAGGACCCGGTGCTCATGATCGAGGCACGCCAGATTCGCGCTGTGCGCAGAGCCGGTGGGGTGATTTGGTTCGACTTTCGCACGCTGTGCGGTGGCCCGCGCTCGCAAAACGATTACTTGGAAATCGCCAGCCAGTTCCACACCGTGCTCCTGTCCAACGTGCCGCAGATGGCGGTACGCCAAGCCTCCGAGGCACGGCGCTTCACCTGGCTGGTGGACGTGCTTTACGACCGGCGGGTGAATTTGGTGATCTCGGCCGCCGTGCGGCCTGAGCAGCTGTACACCGAGGGCCCGATGTCGCACGAATTTCCACGCACCGTTTCGCGCTTGGTTGAGATGCAATCGGCCGAGTTTCTGGCGCTGGAACGCCGAACGGTGGACACCGGGTTGACCTGAACACAAGCGCCCTGCAAAGGGGCGGAGCGTGGGAGTCTACGGGCCCGTCGCCAGGCCGCCACATGGCAGGCGCAGCCCCCTCGGGGGCAGTGACTCGTGCAGCGGGAGAGCCGAGCGCCAGCGCCGCAGGCGATGGAGTGCAAGGGAGCAATACCTTCAGACCAGCGGTTCGAGCTTGACGATGGTGATCGACAGGTTGTCGCCTCGGCCTTTGGCCCGCGAGCGCGCTTTTTGGATCAAGAATTCGCAGGCTTCGCGCGGGGAAAGCATGGTAACGGTACTGGCCAGTTCTTCTGGGGTGAAGTAGTGCCAGACCCCGTCGCTGCACGACATCAGAGCGTCGCCAGCGGTCAGCCGCGGCACCATATGAATGTCCATGGGCGGGTCGTTTTCGGTGCCCAGGCAGCCCATCAAAATGTTCGAGTGAGGATGGTCCATCGCCTCCTCTGCGCTGATCTCGCCCTGGTTGACCAGGGTTTGCACATACGAATGGTCTGTCGTACGGAACACGATCTTGCCGTGGCGAAAGTGGTAAATACGCGAATCACCTGCGTGCACCCAGTGGCTGTCGCCGCCTGGGTTGACGATGAATGCGGCAATGGTGCTGTGCGGTTCCTGCTCTGCCGATACAGCGGTGAGCTTGATCACCAGATGCGACTCTTCCACCACCTGGCACAGAAAAGAAGTGGCGTCGTCGGTGTCGGGGTCGTAGCGCTCGAACAGCTGGCGCGCGGTGAGCATCACCTGATCGGAGGCCTTGCGCCCGCCACTGCGCCCGCCCATCCCGTCGGCCACCACCGCCATCAGACAGCCGGTGTGCCGCTGGTGCTGCAGCATGCAGACCTGATCTTGCTGGTAGTCGCGGTCGCCCCGGTGAATGCCAGTGGAAGCCTGGATGCGATAGCCTATGGACATGGCGGGCAGTTGGCCGCACAGGCGGTCAAAAAGGTGCGTGGGATCTTAGCCAGTTCTGATGCGCAAGCCGACATTGAGCGTAGGTCCTGACGTCGTTTACCAGAGCTTCCACCAGGGACCGTCGTTTTGTTTGAAGCCTTTGGCCGTGTAGCTGCTTTGCGGGTAGCTGGCCTGCATCACACGCTGCGCATCGTCGCGCAGCTGGGTCATGCCCAGCGCGTCATAAGAGCGGACGACGATGTACAGGGCCTCTTCCAGCGCGGGCGCATCCACATAGCTGGTCAACGCGGTCTGGGCCCTGTTGATGGCCGCCACATAAGCGCCTCGGGTGTAGTAGTACCGCGCCACGTTCACCTCAGATTTCGCCAGTGAATTCACGATGTAGGTGAGGCGTGCGCGGCTGTCGGGGGAGTAGCGTGAGTCCGGGAAGCGCGTCACCAGTTCCTTGAAGGCCTCAAACGATTCCTTCGCAGCCTTCTGGTCGCGCTCGGAGAGGTCTTGCTGCGCCAGTGAGCCAAACAGGCCGAGGTTGTCGTTGAACGAACTCAGACCTTTCAGGTAAAGCGCGTAATCCAGTGCCGGGCTGCTCGGGTGCAACCGCATGAAGCGGTCGATGGCCGCGCGGGCTTGTGCGGGCTCACCTGCTTTGTAGTGGGTAAACGCTTTGTCGAGCTGGGCCTGCTGGGCCAGCGGTGTGCCAGCCGCCCGACCTTCGAGCTTTTCATAGAGCGTGACGGCCTTCTCAAAGTTGCCGGCCTCGCGCTCGTCACGCGCTTCGCTATAGAGCTTGTTCGGGCTCCAGCCGGCGGTGTTGTCCACCGGGGTGCTGCTGCACCCGACCAAGACGAGGGCCGCTGCGAGCGCCATCCATGGGCCAGCCGATAATCTGTTGGAACGCATCAAGCACACACCTTTTGAAACGGAACCACCCCGCTTTGGCAGAAGAAATTATATCGACCGAGGTTTCCGAAGACGACGAGTCCGCAGAGGATGCCGCGCAGGCCGCAGAACGGCGTTTTTTTGAATTGCCTGCCGAGATGCACGGCTGGCGAGCCGACCGCGCCATCGCAGGCCTGATCCCCGAATTCTCTCGCTCATACTTACAGCAGCTGATGGCCGATGGCGCGGTCGAGTTGCGTGGCGCACCCTTGCACAAGCAGGCCAGCCGTTTGCAGGCGGGCGATCGGCTCGCGGTGGAGCTGCGGCCCACGCCGCAAACCCAGGCCTTCGTGGCTCAGGTGATGCCTTTGGTCGTCGTGTTTGAAGACGCCGACCTGCTGGTGATCGACAAACCGGCCGGCCTGGTGGTGCACCCTGCCGCCGGCCACTGGAGCGGCACCTTGCTCAATGGTTTGCTGGCACACCACGCGTGCGCCGCGCAGTTGCCGCGCGCGGGCATCGTGCACCGGCTCGACAAGGACACCTCGGGCCTGATGCTGGTGGGCAAAAGCCGCCAAGCGGTGGAGGCGCTGGTGCGCGCCATCGCCGCGCGGGAGGTGCAGCGCGAGTACCTTGCGCTGGCACAAGGCGCCTGGCGCGGCCCGTCGGTGCAGGAAGTGGATCAGACCATCGGCCGCGATTCGCACAATCGATTGCGCATGGCGGTGCTGCGGCCGGACGCCACCAGCGGCAAGACAGCGCGCACCACGGTCACGCTGCTGGCCACGCAGCCTGGGGTGAGTCTGGTCCGCTGCAAACTGCACACCGGCCGCACGCACCAGATCCGCGTCCACATGGCCTGGCTGGGCCACCCGCTGGTTGGTGACAGCCTGTATGGCGGCCGCCCGCTCTGGGGTTTGGCGCGTCAGGCGTTGCATGCGCAACGGTTGCGGTTGGCGCATCCGATCAGCGGCGCGCCATTGGACTTCTCCCGGCTGCCACCCGCCGACCTCCTGTCGGCGCTGGCCCAAAGTGGGCTCCCTTACAATGCGGAGCTTGTGGATTGACGCTTTGATGGGCGTCACCACCTTGGCTCAGCGGTCCCTGTGGGATTGCCCACACGGGTCACGCTCGACACCACTTTGCGTATTTCCCGATCGGCGCGCCGCCAAGGCAACCAATCACCCGGTCTCGGTCCGCCTGCTGCCAAACCGCACGGCGCCCGTCCCGTATATCGGCCCAGTGCCGGTTGACCTCAGACACCCCCGATGAACACCTCGGATGCCCGCCGCGTGCTGGAAACAGCTTTGATCTGCGCCACCCAACCGCTCGCCTTGCGCGAGCTGGGTGTGCTATTCGATGGCGAGCTTTCGCCCGACACGATCAAGCAGCTGCTGGCCGACCTGGCGCTGGAGTGGACACCGCGCGGCGTCGAGCTGGTGCAGGTGGCCAGCGGCTGGCGCTTTCAGAGTCGGCCGGCGCTGCGTCTCTACCTGGATCGGCTGCATCCCGAAAAACCGCCGCGTTACACCCGGGCCACCCTGGAAACCCTGGCCATCATTGCCTACCGCCAGCCGGTGACCCGGGGTGACATGGAAGACATCCGTGGCGTGACCATCAACTCCTTGCTGCTCAAGCAGCTGGAGGAGCGCGGCTGGGTCGAGGTGATCGGCCACCGCGAAACCGTGGGCCGACCGGCGCTGTTTGCCACCACCCGCCAGTTTCTGGACGACCTGGGCCTGGCGTCTTTGGATCGGCTGCCACCGCTGGATGGCAACGACATACAAGAGTCGGCGCTGGACCGGCTCGACTTCGAGTCGCTGTCGGCCAGCTTGCCCGATCAGCCTGACGCAGAAGCAATGGATGTGGCTGCTGTGCCCGCCAGCGAAGTCGCAGGTCAACCTATCGCGACAGCTGCGACAGCGGCACCTGCCCCCATGGCCACGGACCCGCTCACCAATTCTCCCGCTCCCGCAGACGACATGAAACAGGAATCCCATGAACCAGGCACCACCCCCCATCGATCCGCCTGAGCCCGACGCCGAGGCATCCGCGCGCGGCGCGGTGGCACCCTTGCCCGCTGACAAGCCGATCACCCAACCTGCGGGCCGGTCCGCATGCGACCTGCGCGCACCCGAACCCGAACCCGAGTCGTTGGCCTTCGATGACGTGGTCAGCGGGGCTTTCGACGCCGAGCAGGCGCAAGAGCTGGCGCTGCCCACCAAGCGCGTGCTCCAACCCGAGGCACAGTCGCCCAAGCTGCACAAAGTGCTGGCGCAGGCCGGTATGGGCTCGCGGCTGGAGATGGAAAAGCTTATTTTGCAAGGGCGCATCTCAGTCAACGGCGAGCCGGCCCACGTGGGCCAACGCATTCAGTTTGGTGACGTGATCAAGGTCAACGGCACGCCAGTGCGCGTGAGCCTGACGCCGCCGCCGCCGCGCGTTCTGGCCTACCACAAGCCCGCTGGTGAGGTGGTGTCGCACGACGACCCGCAAAACCGACCCACCGTGTTTCGGCGCCTGCCGCGCCTGTATCAGGGCAAGTGGCAGTCAGTTGGACGGCTCGACATCAACACCGAAGGTTTGTTGCTGCTGACCAGCTCGGGCGAGCTGGCCAACCGTTTGATGCACCCGCGTTTTGGCTTGCAGCGCGAATACGCGGTGCGGGTGCTGGGCGCCTTGTCGAACGAAGAAAAGCAGCGCTTGCTGGACGGCGTGAAGCTCGACGATGGCATGGCGCAGTTCGCCAGCATTGAGGCCGGCGGCGGCGAAGGCGCCAACTGCTGGTACCGCGTGACGATTGGCGAGGGGCGCAACCGCGAGGTGCGGCGCATGTTCGAGGCGGTCGGTCACGCGGTGAGCCGTCTGATCCGTATCCGATACGGCGCGGTGATGCTGCCACGCGGTCTCAAGCGTGGCGTCTGGGTGGAGCTGGATGAAGGTGACATTCAACGCCTGAGCGCTGCCGCCGGGCTGCCGGTTCCCGACGCTGCGCCCGATCGCGCTCGCCGGGCGCCAGTGCATCGCTCTGGCGCGCCGGGCAAGGGGCCACAAGGTGGACGCAACTTTGGCAATCCGGCGGGCAGCCGCGGCGAAGCGCCGGCCGTGCGGCGCACCAGCATGTTTGCGCCGCCGCCTGGCGCTTCAACCGGCAAGACCGGTGGCCGAGGTGCCGGTGGCGCATCCAGCCAGCCCGACCCGTTGAAAACCTCGCAGGGTTACATCGGCCAAGATGCCTTGCAGCGCAAGCGCGCGCAGGATGCCGAGCGCGGCGGGCCACCCAAACGCAAACCTGGCGGGCGCTGAGCCACCAGCGCATGCCTCGAAGGGGGCGGAAGATGCTCTGCGTTGTAGAATCAAAAGCTTTGCGGCAGGTCGCAAAATCAACAAGTTACCTCACAAATCTCCAGCAATCTCAGGAAAAAACATGGCCATCGAACGCACCCTCTCCATCATCAAGCCCGACGCCGTTGCCAAAAACGTCATCGGCCAGATCTATGCCCGATTCGAAGGCGCTGGCCTGAAAGTGATCGCCGCTCGCATGGCGCATCTGTCGCGCAGCGAAGCCGAGGCCTTCTACGCGGTGCACAAGGCCCGTCCTTTCTTCAAAGACCTGGTGGACTTCATGATCTCCGGCCCGGTGATGATCCAGGCGCTGGAAGGCGAGGGCGCCATCGCCAAGAACCGCGACCTGATGGGCGCCACCGATCCGAAGAAAGCCGACGCCGGCACCATTCGCGCTGACTTCGCTGACAGCATCGACGCCAACGCGGTGCACGGCTCTGACGCGCCCGAGACTGCCGCGGTGGAAATCGGTTTCTTCTTCGCCGGTATGAACGTCTACTCGCGCTGAGGCGATCGAAGAGATTGATGGGTTTGATGCTGCACCACCCCAACCGGTCCCAGCGCAGGGGTCGGGTCGGCGGTGCGCGCTGCGGCATTGAGGTGGCGCCATGACGACAATCAACCTGCTCAATCTCGATCTCGAAGGCTTGGCTGTCTTTTGTGAGCAGCTGGGTGAAAAGCGCTTTCGCGCGGTGCAGCTGTTTCGCTGGATCCACCAACGCGGCGCTCGCGATTTCTCCGCCATGACCGATCTCGCGCGCAGCCTGCGCGTGAAGTTGCCGGCACACGCTCGCATTGAAGGTTTGAAGTTGCTGTCGCGCCAAGATTCGGCCGACGGAACGATCAAATGGCTGTTTGACGTGGGCGACGGCAACGCGATCGAAACGGTGTTCATCCCTGAAGATGATCGCGGCACGCTGTGTATTTCGTCCCAGGCCGGCTGCGCGGTGGGTTGCCGTTTTTGCTCCACTGGGCACCAAGGCTTTTCGCGCAACCTCACCACGGGCGAGATCGTGGCGCAGCTTTGGCAAGCAGAGTTTTTCTTGCGTCAGCACCTGAAGACCACCGATCGCGTGATCAGCAACGTGGTCATGATGGGCATGGGCGAGCCGCTGCAGAATTACAACGCGTTGGTGCCCGCACTGCGGGTGATGCTTGACGATCACGGCTATGGCCTTTCGCGCCGCCGCGTGACGGTGTCTACCTCTGGCGTGGTGCCCATGATGGATCGCTTGGGGCAAGATTGCGCGGTGGCGCTCGCGGTGTCTTTGCACGCACCCAACGATGCTTTGCGCGATCACCTCGTGCCGCTCAACCTCAAGTACCCACTGGCCGAGTTGCTCGATGCCTGTCTGCGCTACCTGCCAGCCGCGCCGCGCGATTTCGTCACCTTTGAATACTGCATGCTTGATGGGGTGAACGACCAGCCCGAGCACGCTCGTGAATTGCTTGATCTGTTGCGCCGCCATGGCGAACGCGGTGTGCCTTGCAAGATCAACCTGATCCCGTTCAATCCCTTCCCCGACTCCGGATTGCTCTGCTCGCCGCGCGCTGTGGTGCAGCAGTTTGCGCGGCTCTTGATGGACGGCGGCCTGGTCACCACGGTGCGCAAGACGCGCGGTGACGACATTGACGCCGCCTGTGGTCAGCTCGCTGGCGATGTGCTGGACCGCACCCGCGCCGCCGAGCGGCTCGCGCAACGCCGGGTCACCACCGAGCACCCGATCCGATTTGTGGCCGCCACTGGAGACAAGCCGACATGACCGATCCTTCTCTTTCGGTGTCTGCTTCCCGTTCGACGCCTTTGCCGAGTCCGTCCGCCGGGCTGGCTCGCCCCATCTGGTGGTTGGCGTTGCTGCTGCCGTTGATGTGGCTGCAGCTCTCGCTGAGCGGTTGCGCTGCCACCGGAGCGGGCTCCACCGCGATGCAAGCCGAACCGCTCACCGAGTTCGATGAGCCAGACACCCGCAAACGGGCCCGCATCCGCCTCACGCTGGCCTCGAACTACTTTGAACAAGGCCAAACCGCGGTGGCGCTCGATGAAATCAAGCAATCGCTGGCAGCCGACCCCAGCTACATCCCCGCCTATGTGTTGCGGGGGCTTGTCTACATGCGCCTGAACAACAGCGTGCTGGCCGAAGACAGCTTCCAGCGCGCCCTGCAGATCAATCCGCGAGATGGCGACACATTGCACAACTACGGCTGGTTCATTTGCGAGTCCGGTCGCCACGCCCAAGCCATCGCGCTGTTCGATCGGGCCTTGGACAGTCCCACCTACAGTGGGCGGGTCACAACCTATCTGGCCAAGGGCATTTGCCAGACGCGCGCAGGCCAGCTGACCCAAGCCGAGGCCAGTTTCACCAAATCCTACGAGCTCGACGCCTCCAACCCGATCACCGGCTATAACCTCGCGGCTTTGCTGCACCGGCGTGGTGACGACAACCGCGCGCAGTTCACCATCCGGCGCATCAACAACGGCGAGTTCGCCAATGCTGAAACTTTGTGGCTGGGCATTCGAGTCGAACGCCGGCTGGGCAACGCCACCGTGGTCGAGCAGCTGGCGCAGCAACTCGGGCGGCGCTACCCACAGTCCCCGCAATGGACGCTCTATCAGCGGGGTGCTTTTAATGAATGAGTTTGAGACACCTGCGGCGCCAAGAGCCGATGGTTCGCTCGGCACACCGTCGCGCCTGCGTCAGGCTCGCGAGGCTGCGGGCCTGCACATTGCCGCCTTGGCGGCCTCGCTCAAGGTGCCAGTCAAAAAACTCGAAGCGCTTGAAGCGGGCCGCTACGAGGAACTGCCCGACATGACCTTTGCGCGCGCGCTCGCTGCCAGCGCCTGCCGCCAGCTCAAGATCGAACCAGCCTTTGTGCTCGAACAGATTCCGGGCGCGGTGCGTCCGCCTCTGGGTGGTGCCACACCACCCATCAATGCGCCTTTCAAGTCGGGTGGCGGGAGTTCGAGCGGTGGTGCGATGGCTGGGCTGTCGCGGTCGGTGGTCTGGGGTGTCGGCCTGCTGTTGCTGGCGGCGATCGCAGTGGCTGTGTTGCCGCAGGGCTGGGTCAGCCGCTTTCAGACGGGCAGTGCGCCAGAGACTGAACTGCTGATGACAACACCAGGCAGCGTGATCGGGTCGGTTGCCCCGAGCCTCCCTGACAATGCGCCGCAGGCAGATCCGCAACCTGTTGCTGCCAGCGAAGAGGCTGGCGCCGCCACGATCCCCGGCGCGGTGGTTGAAACGCCTGTGGTGCCGACGCCCACTGGGGCAGAACCGACACTGGCGGCCAGTGGCAGCGGGCTGCTGAGCATTCGCGCTGTCGACGAGTCGTGGATCGAGGTCATCAACGGTTCTGGTGTGCAGGTCGTGCAGCGCGTGCTCAAGCCTGGTGAAACACTCGACTTTCCCACCGCTGCGCCCTATTCGGTGGTGGTCGGCCGGGCCGATGCGGTGCAGGTCACCGTGCGCGGTCAGCCGTTCGATGTCATGCCCTACGCCCGCAACGGCGTGGCGCGTTTTGAGGTGAAGTGATGATGCAAGCCGCCAGCGTTCTCACCGGTGCCGTCGCTTGCGAGGCGCTTGATGCCCTGCCGATTCCGCTGGCTTCGGCGGGCAAACGCCGCACCCGCCAGGGTGCGGTGTCCTGGGGCGATCACCAGGTGACGGTGGGCGGTGATGCGCCGGTGCGGGTGCAGTCCATGACCAACACCGACACCGCCGACGCGATCGGTACCGCGATCCAGGTGAAAGAGCTCGCGCTGGCTGGTTCCGAGATGGTGCGCATCACCGTCAACAACGACGAGTCGGCCAAAGCCGTGCCCTACATTCGTGAGCAGCTCGATCGCATGGGTGTGATGGTGCCGCTGATTGGCGACTTCCACTACAACGGCCACCGCCTGCTGACCGACCACCCTGCCTGTGCCGAGGCCTTGTCCAAGTACCGCATCAACCCGGGCAATGTGGGCCGGGGTGACAAGGGCGACCGCCAGTTTGCGCAGATGGTCGAGATCGCAGCGCGTCATAACAAGCACATCCGCATTGGTGTGAACTGGGGCAGCCTGGACCAAGACTTGCTGGCGCGGCTGATGGACCAGAACGCACAACGCGTTGAGCCCTGGGATGCGCGCCACGTGATGTACGAGGCACTGATCACCTCGGCGCTCGACTCCGCGCGCCGCGCCGAGGAAATTGGCCTTAACGGCAACCATATCGTGCTGTCCTGCAAGGTCAGTGGCGTGCAAGATCTGATAGCGGTCTACCAAGAGCTGGCCAAGCGCTGCGACTACCCGCTGCACCTGGGGCTGACCGAAGCTGGCATGGGTACCAAGGGCACGGTGGCCTCCACTGCGGCGCTGGCCGTGCTGCTGCAGCAAGGCATTGGCGACACCATCCGCGTCTCGCTCACGCCGCAGCCGGGCGAGTCGCGCACCCAGGAAGTGGTGATCGCCTCCGAAATTTTGCAGGCGTTGGGCATTCGCGCCTTTGTGCCGAGTGTGATTGCCTGCCCTGGTTGCGGCCGCACCACCAGCAGCACCTTCCAAGAATTGGCCAAGCAGATCGACGACTACCTGCGCTCGTCCATGCCCCTGTGGCGAGAGCGCTACCCTGGGGTGGAAAACCTCAAGGTCGCGGTGATGGGCTGCATCGTCAACGGACCGGGCGAGAGCAAACACGCGGATCTCGGCATCAGCCTGCCGGGCACTGGCGAGGCGCCGGCAGCCCCGGTCTTTATCGATGGCCAGAAGGCCATGACACTGCGCGGCGAAGGCATTGCTCAGGAATTCCAGCAGATTGTTGAAAACTACATTGAAAAGCGCTTCGGCGCTGCTGCCTGAGCGCTGAGCAGCCGCCGCTGCTGCGGCCGTACCACGCGTCAGGTTGGAAACCAAATTCCCCTCCCATGGCTGAAAAAATCACCGCCGTCAAAGGCATGAACGACATCGCGCCACCCCAGTCTGCGCACTGGGAGTGGCTGGAAGACCGACTTCGTGCGCTGATGCGCCGCTACGGCTACCGCAACCTGCGCACGCCGATCGTGGAGCCAACCGCGCTGTTTGTGCGCGGGCTTGGCGAGGTGACCGACATCGTCGAGAAGGAGATGTACTCCTTCGAAGATCGGCTGAACGGCGAGCAGCTCACGCTGCGCCCAGAGAACACAGCCGGTGTGGTGCGCGCGGTGCTGGAGAGCAACCTGCTCTACGACGGCGGCAAGCGGCTGTATTACATGGGGCCCATGTTTCGCCATGAGCGGCCCCAACGCGGGCGCTACCGGCAGTTTCACCAGTTTGGCGCTGAAGCCCTGGGTTTCGCGGGCCCCGATGTCGATGCTGAGCTCATTGTGCTGGCCTGCGACCTGTGGGCCGAACTGGGGTTAACTGGTATCGAACTGGAGATCAACAGCCTAGGCCAAAGCGATGAGCGCCAGGCGCACCGCCAAGCACTGATCGCCCATTTCGAGGCGCATGCCGACCAGCTCGACGAAGACGCGAAGCGCCGCCTGCACAGCAACCCGCTGCGCATTCTGGACACCAAGAACCCTGCGATGCAGGCGCTGGTGAATGCCGCTCCGCGGCTGATGGACCATCTGGGTGCTGAGTCGCTCGATCACTTCAACCGGCTGCGTGCGCTGCTTGATGCCCACGGCATCACCTACCGAGTCAACCCGCGCCTGGTGCGTGGAATGGACTACTACAACCTCTCGGTGTTCGAGTTCATCACCACCCAACTCGGTTCGCAGGGCACGGTGTGCGCCGGTGGTCGCTACGACGGCCTGTTCGAGCAGATCGGTGGCAAGCCCGCGCCTGCCGTGGGTTGGGCGCTGGGCATGGAGCGCATTTTGGAACTGCTCAAGGAGCAAGGCCGCTTGCCCGAGCCCCCGATGCCCGATGCATATGCGGTCGTGCCAGACGCCGCGAGCGTGCTGCAGGTAATGCCGGTGCTGCGCGCGCTGCGAGCCCAGGGCGTGCAGGTGCAGATGCATGCTGTAGGTGCCGAGGGCATGGGCAGCATGAAGTCGCAGTTCAAGAAAGCCGACGCCAGCGGTGCCCGCTTTGCGCTGATTTTTGGTGCCGACGAGCTGGCTCAGGGCATGGTGTCGGTCAAGCCGCTGCGGGGCGAGCGAGGCGCAGAACCGATGGCTCAAACCAGCCGACCGCTCGCCAATGCAGCGGCTTGGGCCGGCGATCTTCGCGCCGTCTGATCCGGTCTGGAGTGCCCCAATGGCAGCCCCCTACAATCCAACGACCCCTTCACCGCAACACCATGGCCAAACACCTCGACCTTGAAGAGCAGGAACAGCTCGACCAAATCAAACACTTCTGGGCGCAATACGGCAACCTCATCACCTGGGTGCTGATCGCGGTGTTTGGATCGGTCGCGGCCTTCAATGGCTGGAATTATTGGCAACGCACCCAGGCCATCAAGGCCGCCGCGCTGTTTGAGGAAATCGATCGCGCCGCCCTGGCGAGCGACGCAGAGCGCATCGAACGTGCGCTGGCTGAAATGAAGAGCGGTTTTGGCGGCACCACCTTTGCTGCGCAAGGCGCGCTGCTGGCCGCCAAGACCTTGCACGACACCGGCAAAACAGACGCTGCGCGCAACGCATTGGCCTGGGTAGCCGATTCGTCTTCGGATAAGGCATACCAAGCGGTGGCGCGTCTTCGACTCGCTGCGCTCGATGTCGAAGCCAAGGCATTGGATCAAGCATTAAAAACCCTAGAGGCATCGGTGCCCACCGCTTTCGAGCCGCTGGTGGCCGACCGTCGGGGCGATGTGTTCATGCAGCAAGGCAAGCCTGAGGAGGCGAAAGCCCAGTATCTGGTGGCTTGGCGCGGTTTGGGTGAACAGGTTGAATACCGCCGTTTGGTGGAGATCAAGCTGGCTTCGCTGGGTGTGGATGTGATGGCGCAGTCCGCAGCGGCGGAGGCGGTCAAGTGAGCCGCGCGCGCGCAACGTTTTCGGCTCGCGCCGCTGCCCTCGGCCTGACGGTTCTGCTGGTCTCAGCCTGTTCGTTCTCATCCAAGAAACCCGAGCCAGCGCCGTTGCCAGCAATGGTTGCGTTGATGGGTACCCAGCTCGCCTGGACGGCCCAGGTTGGACCCGGTCCCGCCCACGCGGCGCCGCAGGTGGTGGATTCGCGCGTCTACTTGGCTGGCGCTGGCGGCATGGTGGTTGCCATCGATACCGAGACGGGCCGCGATCTCTGGCGTACCAGCTTGGGCACTGCGTTGGCCACCGGGGTGGGTGCCGACGGCGAAACCGCAGCGGTCGTGACCCGAGACAACGCGTTGATCGCGCTGTCCAGTGGTCAGCAGCGCTGGCGCGTGCAGCTGCCCGCGAAGGTTTTCACCACCCCCCTGGTGGCGGGTGGGCGGGTTTTTGTGGTCACCGCAGACCGCACGGTGTTGGCCTTTGACGCCAGCAACGGCGCCCGTCTCTGGGGCCAGCCGCGACCGGGCGAGCCGCTGGTGCTGAGCCAAGCTGGTGTGCTGTTGGCGGTGGGCGACACGCTGGTGGCTGGCCTCTCAGGCCGGCTGACCGGGCTCAATCCGCAGAATGGCAGTGTTCGCTGGGAAGCACCGATTGCGATCCCGCGCGGTACCAATGAGGTCGAGCGCTTGGTGGACCTGGTTGGACCGGTCAGCCGGCTCGGCGATTCGGTCTGCGCGCGAGCCTATTCGGCGGCGGTGGGCTGTGTGGACGCGTCGCGTGGCAGCGTGGTATGGACGCAAGCTGCGCAGGGCAGCGTCGGCTTGGCGGGTGATGACCGACTTGTGTTTGGTACCGAGTCCGATGGTCGGGTGCGAGCTTGGCAGCGCGCCAGTGGCGAAGCGGCTTGGTCGATGGATCGCCTGAAGTACCGCAGCCTGAGCGCGCCGTTGGCAGTGGGTCGCGTGGTGGCGGTGGGCGAGGCCACTGGCACGGTGCATCTGCTGTCGCGCGAAGATGGGAGCGAGTTGACCCGCTTGGCTACCGACGGCTCGGCGATTGTCGGTGGGCCCGTGCTGGCTGGACAGGTGCTGCTGGTACAAACGCGCAACGGCGGCGTGTTTGCCTGGCGCCCGCAGTAAGCTGCATCGCCTACAACAGGCGCAGCGTTCGCTCTGCGCCTTCGGCCTGCTTCCCGCAGGCCTGTGAACAATAAAAGGAAGTTGCAAGTGAAACCCGTCATCGCCCTGGTGGGGCGGCCCAATGTGGGCAAGTCCACCCTGTTCAATCGGCTGACGAGCACGCGCGATGCCATCGTGGCCGACTTCGCAGGCCTCACCCGCGACCGTCATTACGGCAACGGTCATGTCGGCGCTCGCGAGTACATCGTGATCGACACAGGCGGCTTCGAGCCGGACGCTGTCGATGGCATCTACAAGGAAATGGCCAAGCAGACCCGCCAGGCGGTCGCGGAATCCGACGTGGTGGTCTTTGTGGTGGACGCGCGCGCGGGCATTAACGCGCAAGACCACGAGATCGCGCACTACCTGCGGCGTCTGGGCAAGCCCACCGTGCTGGTGGCCAACAAGGCCGAGGGAATGACGCAAGGCCTGCAGCTGGTGGAGTTCTTTGAGCTGGGCTTGGGTGAGGTGATGCCGGTGTCCAGCGCACACGGCCAGGGCGTTCGCTCAATGATCGAGGTGGCGCTGGACACCATTCCCGGTGTGCCCGAGGAAGACACAGAAGCCGATGAGCTCGACACCGGTGTGATCAGGCTCGCGGTGGCCGGGCGGCCCAATGTGGGCAAGTCCACGCTGATCAATGTCTGGCTGGGCGAAGAGCGTCTGGTGGCCTTCGATCTGCCTGGCACTACCCGCGATGCGATTTCGGTGCCATTTGAGCGCGACGGCAAGAAGTTTGAGCTGATCGACACCGCCGGTCTGCGTCGCAAGGGCAAGGTGTTCGAGGCGATCGAAAAATTCTCGGTGGTCAAGACTTTGCAGGCGATCGAGAGCGCACACGTCGTGCTTCTGCTGCTCGACGCCACCCAAGGCGTCACCGACCAAGACGCCCACATCGCTGGCTTCATCTTGGAGAGTGGCCGCGCGGTGGTGCTGGCGATCAACAAATGGGACGCGGTGGACGCTTACCAGCGCGAACAGATTGATCGCCAGATCGAAACCCGGCTGGCCTTCCTCAAGTTCGCCTCAATCCATCTGATTTCGGCCAAAAAACGCCAAGGACTGGCGCCGGTGTGGAAGTCCATCATTCAGGCGCAGGCTTCCGCCATGCGCAAGATGACCACGCCGGTGCTGACCCGGTTGCTGCAGGAGGCGGTGGCGTTCCAGGCGCCGCAGCGCAGTGGCATGTTCCGCCCCAAAATGCGCTATGCCCACCAAGGTGGTATGAACCCGCCGGTGATCGTGATCCACGGCAATTCATTGGAGCGTGTGCCAGACGCCTACAAGCGATTCCTAGAGGGACGTTTTCGCAAGGCCTTCGATTTGGTGGGAACGCCACTGCGCATCGAGTTCAAGATCTCGGACAACCCCTTCAAGGAATAGGGCGCAGGACACGGCCCGCCATGAGGCGCCAAAGGCGGTGTGGTAAGGTCTGCGCCCCATCCACTTTTTCTTCAAACACGGAGCATATCGTGAGCAACAACAAAGGCCAACTCTTGCAAGATCCCTTTCTGAACCAGCTTCGCCGGGAGCATGTTCCCGTCTCGATCTACCTGGTCAATGGCATCAAATTGCAAGGCCAGATCGAGTCGTTTGACCAATATGTGGTTTTGCTTCGGAACACCGTGACCCAGATGGTTTACAAGCACGCCATTTCCACCATCGTGCCTGGTCGTCCGGTGCAGTTCACTGCAGCGACCACTGCGGACGAACCCGCTGCATCTTGATCCCGTCCCGCGTCTATTTGAAGTTCATTTTGGGACTTCAGTGGTCCAAGAAGGCTAATCCGTTTTGAGCCATCACGCCACTTCAGCTGTGGGGCTGCCTCTTGTCATCTTGGTTGGTGTCGACCTAGGCAGCGATCATTTCGACGGCGATCTTGAAGAACTCGGTTTGCTGGCCCAGACGGCCGGCTATGAAGTTGCCGAGCGCGTGACCTGCAAACGCCGCGCACCTGACCCTGCGCTGTTTGTGGGCTCGGGTAAAGCGGAAGAAATCCGCTTGCTGGCGCAATCGACCGGTGCCAGCGAAATCCTGTTCGACCAGTCGCTTAGTCCGGCTCAGCAACGCAACTTGGAGCGCCTGCTTGGCATGCCGGTTAACGACCGAACATTGCTGATACTGGAAATTTTTGCGCAACGCGCGCGCAGCCATGAGGGCAAGCTGCAGGTTGAGCTGGCCCGCTTGCAGTACTTGTCCACCCGACTGGTGCGGCGCTGGTCGCACCTGGAACGCCAAAGCGGTGGCATCGGCATGCGCGGTGGTCCTGGCGAGACGCAGATCGAGCTCGACCGCCGAATGATCGGCGAGTCCATCAAGCGCACCAAGGAGCGCTTGATCAAGCTGAAAAAACAACGGGCTACCCAGCGCCGGCGCCGCGAGCGCCAAGACGCTTTCACCATTTCGCTGGTGGGCTACACCAACGCGGGGAAGTCCTCCCTGTTCAACGCTCTGGTTAAGGCGCGCGCCTACGCCGCTGACCAGCTGTTTGCCACGCTGGACACCACCACCCGCCAGCTGTATCTGGGCGACGCGGGTCGCACGGTCTCGCTATCAGACACGGTAGGGTTTATCCGAAACCTGCCGCACGGTCTGGTCGACGCCTTCGCTGCGACCTTGCAAGAAGCCACTGAGGCCGATCTGCTGTTGCATGTGGTGGATGCGTCGAATCCGGCGCATCTGGAGCAAATCGCCTCGGTGCTGTCGGTGTTGCGCGAGATTGGGGCCGACCAGGTCCCACAGGTGCTGGTCTTTAACAAACTTGACGCGATGGACCCGGCCACGGTGCCCCGCACACTGGTGGACGTGATGGAGCTGGAGGGCCGAAGCATGCCCCGACTCTTTGCCAGCGCCCATGTCGGTACAGGACTGCCCGCTTTGCGCGCTTTGCTGGCCGAACGTGTGCTGGCACGTGGTGTGCCAGGTGAGCCCGATGTCTCAAGCGAGAGCCCCGGCATCGAAGATGTCTTGCCCTGATTGGGCACAATACAGGCTTAACGCTCTCTCAATGTCCCGATTTTTTTGACCGAACTGGCCATCCATGGATCTGAACTTTCCCCACCCCGATCGTGACCCCCGCCGCTTTGCTCGCGCGCCAATTCATCGAGACTGGCGCAATTTGTGGGGCGCATTCAACCTCAACGATCCTCGTTGGGGCCGTGGTGATGATGTCGATCGCGAGGACAAAAACGCGGGCGATGAAGGGGGCAATCGCCCAGACGACGAGAACACCCGACCCAACCGCGACCAGCGCCCTTCGCGCGGTCAAGTGCCCAACCAAGGCCCGCCTGACCTTGACGAACTCTGGCGCGACTTCAACCGCAAACTGGGAGGTCTGTTTGGCGGTAAAGGCGGCGGTTCTGGTGGACGTGGCGGCTCTGGCGGTGGTGGCATGCCCAACTTCAATCCGAGTCCCAAGACCACGGGCATCGGCGCCGGGCTGATCGCTGGTGTGGCTGCGCTGATCTGGCTGGGATCGGGATTCTTCATCGTGCAAGAAGGCCAGCAAGCGGTGATCACCCAGTTCGGCAAATACAACAGCACCGTGGGCGCTGGCTTCAACTGGCGTTTGCCGTTCCCGATCCAGCGTCACGAAACGGTCTTTGTGACCCAGATTCGATCGGTCGATGTGGGTCGCGACAACATCGTGCCCGCCACGGGTTTGCGCGAGTCGGGCATGTTGACCGAAGACGAAAACATCGTCGAGATCAAGTTCGCTGTGCAGTACCGTCTGAATGACGCGCGCGCCTTCTTGTTCGAGAGCCGGGACCCTGATGCGTCGGTGATCAAGGTGGCGGAGACCGCTGTGCGTGAAGTGGTTGGCAAGATGAAGATGGACGCGGCGCTCGCCGAAGAGCGCGACCAGATTGGCCCCCGTGTGCGTGTTCTGATGCAAACCATTTTGGATCGCTACAAAGTGGGTGTGGAAATTGTTGGTATCAACCTTCAGCAGGGCGGTGTGCGTCCGCCGGAGCAGGTGCAAGCGGCATTCGACGATGTGCTCAAGGCTGGCCAAGAACGGGAGCGGGCCAAGAACGAAGCACAGGCTTATGCCAACGACGTGGTGCCCCGAGCCCGCGGTGCAGCGTCCCGCCTGACCGAAGAGGCCGAAGGTTACCGGGCCCGCATCGTGGCGCAGGCTGAGGGTGATTCTCAGCGCTTCAAGTCGGTGTTGGCCGAGTACCAGAAAGCCCCGCAAGTCACACGCGAGCGCCTGTACATTGACGCCATGCAGGAGGTCTACAGCAATACCACCAAGGTGCTGATCGACGCCAAATCGGGCTCCAACCTGCTGTACCTGCCGCTGGACAAGCTGATGCAAGCAACGGGTCAACCTGGCGCAGCAGCGCCTACTTCAAGCCCGGCGCCTGCGTCGCAACCCACTTCGACGCCTGCCAGCCGCAGCCTCGACGCCGCGGCTCGCTCGCGCGAGCGCGACAGCCGCTGAAGCACCACACCCGATCAAAGAGTTAAGCACATGAACAAATTGGGTCTCATCCTCACATCTCTCGTGGTGGCGCTGGCCATCGCCAGCTCCATGCTGTTCGTGGTTGACCAGCGCCAGTTCGGCGTGGTTTTCCAGCTCGGGCAGATCCAGAAAGTGGTTACCGAGCCGGGCCTGAACTTCAAGCTGCCGCCGCCGTTCCAAAACGTCTCTTACATCGACAAGCGCCTGCTCACGCTGGAGAGCACCGACACCGAGCCGATGCTCACTGCTGAGAAGCAACGTGTGGTGATCGACTGGTATGTGCGCTGGCGCATCAGCGAGCCGCAGGCTTACATCCGAAACGTGGGCATCAACGAGCGCGCAGGCGCCTTGCAACTCAACCGGGTGGTACGTAACTCGTTTCAACAGGAAGTGAACCGCCGTACGGTCAACGAGCTGCTCTCCAGCCGTCGCGAGCAGCTGATGGCCGATGTGCAAAAGCAGGTGCTGGCTGCCGTGAACGGCGCTGAAAAGCCGTGGGGCATGGATGTGGTGGATGTGCGCATCACCCGGGTGGACTACGCCGAGAGCATCACCGGTGAGGTGTATCGCCGCATGGAGGCCGAGCGCAAGCGGGTGGCCAACGAGCTGCGGTCGACCGGTTTTGCTGAAGGCGAGAAGATCCGGGCCGACGCCGATCGCCAGCGCGAGGTGATCGTGTCTGAGGCCTATCGCGACGCTCAAAAAATCAAAGGTGAGGGCGACGCCACGGCCGCAGCTGCCTTCTCGGACGCGTTTGGACGCGATCCGGCGTTTGCTCAGTTCTACCGCAGCCTTGACGCTTATCGAGCCAGCTTCTCTGGCAAGTCGGATGTGCTGGTGATTGATCCCTCCTCGGAATTCTTCGACGCTTTGCGCGGCAGCAACATCAACAAGTAGGCCTGTCCGCTCTCGCAGCCGAGCTGCTGAGGTCGGCCTGGGTTTGAGGGTTTGCTGCCCTTTTTAGCATCCGCTCTTTAACAGCGGTTGTTTGCCGAGATGAGCCTGTTGCAGGACGACCAAACGCCCAGGCACGGGTTGCGGCCCATCTTGCCTGCTCGTCAGCTTGCTGCCATGCGGCCGTGACCTGAAGGCTCCTGCTGCTGCAACCCACTGCCCCTTCTCTGCGGTGGTTCTGAGCCGAAGCTCTAGGCTGGGAAGCTGGGCCAATGCGCCCGGTAAAATCAGCGTTTTATCAGCCTCCCCCCTCATGCCCATGTCTGCCTGGGTCCTGCCGGACCACATTGCCGATGTCCTGCCCTCCGAGGCGCGGCACATCGAAGAACTGCGTCGGAGCCTGCTGGACACTGCGCGTGGTTATGGCTATGAGCTGGTCATGCCGCCGCTGGTCGAGCACCTCGATTCTCTGCTCACCGGCACCGGTGAAGCGTTGGATTTGTTGACTTTCAAGCTGGTGGATCAGCTCTCGGGTCGCACGCTCGGCTTGCGCGCCGACAGCACGCCCCAAGTGGCCCGTATCGACGCCCATTTGCTCAACCGCCGCGGTGTGGCACGCCTGAGCTACTGTGGGTCGGTGGTGCACACGCGTATCGATCGGCCACTGGCCAGTCGCGAGCCGCTGCAGTTCGGCGCCGAGATCTATGGCCATGCTGGCCTAGAGGCCGATTTGGAGGTGCTGGAGTTGGCGCAGGCTTGTCTGTGTGCGGCGGGTGTACGTGGTATGCAGATTGATCTGGCCGATGTGCGGGTGATCGACGCGGTGCTCGCGCCTGCTGCCTTGGACACCGCGCGAACCCAGCGCATCCACGCTGCGCTGGCCATCAAAGACGCTGCCATGCTCGAGGTGCTCTCAAGTGATCTGCCCGCGCGGATGCGGCAAGATCTGCTTGCCTTGCCTCGCCTGTTCGGCGGCATCGACGTGTTGAAAGAAGCGCGAGCCCAATTGCAGTCTTCGCGGCTGCTGCACACCGCGCTGGACAGCCTGAGTTGGCTGGTGGCCCAGTTGGGAGCGGTACCGGTGTCCATCGATTTGGCCGATTTGCGCGGCTACGCTTATTACACCGGCATGCGGTTTGCCGTGTTTGCGCCAGGTCGTGGGGGCGAACCCGAGGAGCTGGCGCGTGGTGGCCGTTACGACGAGGTAGGTGCGGTGTTTGGTCGCAAGCGCCCGGCGGTGGGTTTCAGCCTGGATCTCAAGGAACTGGTGGGCGCGGTGAAACCACCGTCCCTTCGGGGCGCTGTTCGAGCGCCTTGGGGCGTGGACGCGCCCTTGCGAGAGGCCATCGCTTCGCTGCGCACCCAGGGCCACACGGTCGTCTGTGCTTTGCCAGGTCACGAACAGGAAATCGACGAATTCTGCTGCGATCGCGTGCTGGAGCAAGACTCAAGCGGTGCGTGGACAGTGAAGCCTCTTTGAACGGAAAAGCAACTCATGAACTCAAGCAAAAGCGCGGTGATTCCCGGGCGCAATGTGGTGGTGGTCGGCACGCAATGGGGTGACGAGGGCAAGGGCAAGCTGGTTGACTGGCTGACCGAGACAGCGCGCGGTGTGGTGCGCTTCCAGGGCGGCCACAACGCCGGTCACACGCTCGTGATCAACGGCGTAAAAACAGCGCTGCACCTGATCCCCAGTGGCATCATGCGCGCCGGTGTGAAGTGCTACATCGGCAACGGCGTGGTGCTGTCGGTGAGCAAATTGTTTGAAGAGATTGCCGGACTGGAGAAGGCCGGGGTTGAGGTGCGTTCGCGCCTTCGCGTGTCCGAAGCCTGCCCGTTGATCCTGCCGTTTCACGCAGCGATCGACATCGCGCGGGAAGCTGCCAAGGTGAAGGCGGGCACCGAAAAGATCGGCACCACCGGCCGTGGGATTGGCCCAGCCTACGAAGACAAAATTGCGCGCCGCGCGTTGCGCGTGCAAGACCTGAAATACCCCGATCGCTTTGCCGCCAAGCTGCGCGAGTTGCTCGATCTTCACAACCACCTGCTCACCACCTACCTGCATTCTGCCGACATGGTCTGGGAAGACAAGCTTGCGTCTTACATGGTCGACGGCGCGATCCAGTTCGAGCCGGTCTATGCCGAGGCCATGACGCAGGCCGAGCTGCTCAAACCCATGATTGCCGACGTTTCGCGCGAGCTGAACGAAGCGCACCAGGCGGGTGTCAACCTGCTGTTTGAAGGCGCGCAAGGCACCCTGCTCGACATCGACCACGGCACCTATCCGTTTGTGACCTCCAGCAACTGCGTGGCCGGCAACGCCGCAGCGGGCGCGGGCGTTGGCCCCGGCTTGCTCCATTACGTGCTGGGCATAACCAAGGCCTATTGCACCCGCGTTGGCGGCGGACCGTTTCCAACCGAGCTGGAGTGGGAAAAGGAAGGCACACCGGGCTGGCACATGGCTACCGTGGGCGCAGAAAAGGGCGTGACCACCGGGCGCAGCCGGCGTTGTGGCTGGTTCGATGCCGCGCTGCTCAAGCGCTCGGCCCAGGTCAACGGCCTGAGTGGTTTGTGCATCACCAAACTGGACGTGCTCGACGGCCTGACCGAGCTCAAGCTGTGCGTCGGTTACCAGCTCGATGGCGAGACCATCGACATCTTGCCCATGGGCGCCGAGGACATTTCACGCTGCGAGCCCATTTACGAGACGCTGCCGGGCTGGAGCGAGAACTCGGTTGGCGTGACACAGTTTGACCAGCTTCCAGAAAATGCGCGCCGCTATCTCAAGCGCATCGAAGAGACCACCGGCGTGCCTGTGCATGTGGTGTCGACCAGCCCCGACCGCGATCACACCATTTTGGTGCGCCATCCCTACCATGCCTGATCGATTCCCCCTACCGACGGAGACCCCATGCTGACCGAAGACGGCAAACACCTGTACGTGTCTTACGACGAGTACCACAACCTGATCGAGAAACTCGCGCTTAAGGTGCATCAATCGGGTTGGGAATTCGACACCATCCTGTGTTTGGCGCGCGGCGGCATGCGACCCGGTGACGTGCTTTCGCGCATTTTTAATGTGCCGCTGGCCATCATGTCCACCAGCTCCTACCGCGCCAACGCTGGCACCGAGCAGGGCAATCTGGACATCGCACACTACATCACCACGCCCAAGGGCGAGATCGCGGGCAGGGTGCTGCTGGTGGACGACCTGGCGGACTCTGGCCACACGCTGCAGGCCGTGATCGACCTGCTCAGGAACAAATACAAGGCCATCACCGAGATGCGCAGCGCGGTCATCTGGACCAAGCAGCTTTCTACTTTCACACCCGATTACTCGGTCGAATTCTTGCCCACCAACCCCTGGATTCACCAGCCATTTGAGGGCTACGACAGCCTGCGGCCGGCTCAGCTGCTGGAGAAGTGGCAGCTTTGAAGAAGCTCTCCACCCAACTCATCCACCACCCCTACAAGCCCCCAGAGGGCTTTGAGGCCTTGCCGCCGGCAGTTCACAAAGCGTCCACCGTCATCTTCCCCAATGTGCAGGCGCTGCGCACGCAAGAGTGGAAAGACAAGAGCGGCTACACCTACGGCCTGCACGGCACGCCCACCACCTTCACGCTGGAAGAGCGCATTGCCACCATCGAAGGTGGGCGTTTTTGTGTGCTTGCGCCCAGCGGGCTTTCGGCGGTGGCGCTGGTGGACATGGCGTTTTTGCGCCAAGGCGACGAGGTGCTGCTGCCCGACAACGCCTACGTCCCCGGCAAAGCGTTTGCTGCGGGTGAACTTGCAGGCTGGGGCATCACCCACCGCTATTACGACGCGCAAAACCCAGCCGATCTCTCGGCCAAGATCACCCCTGCCACCCGGCTGGTGTGGCTGGAGGCTGCGGGTTCGATCACGCTCGAATACCCCGACATCCCGGCGTTGGTGGCAGTGGTGAAGGCTGCGAACGAAGCGAATGTGGCCGCAGCGCAAGGTGCCCGCCCCATCGTCACCGCCCTCGACAACACCTGGGGCGCTGGCATCGCATTCAACGCCTTCACGCTGGGTGTCGATGTCTCCATGCAGGCGCTCACCAAATACCCCAGCGGCGGCGCCGATGTGTTGATGGGCTCGGTGGTCACGAACGACGAAGCGCTGCACCAGCAGGTCCTCGCTTGCCACATGCGTCTTGGCTTGGGTGTCGGTGCCAACGATGTGGAGCTGGTGTTGCGCGGCCTGCCCAGCATGGTGCTGCGCTACCACGCACAAGATGCCACCACCCGCACCCTCGCCGAATGGATGGAGCAGCAGCCTGGCGTGGCGCAGGTGTTTCACCCAGCACTTGCAAACTCGCCCGGCCACGAATTGTGGCAGCGCGATGCCACGGCGGCGGCCTGTCTGTTCAGCGTCGCGTTCCATGAGAACATCGCACAGCCGCAGGTTGACGCGTTCTGTGATCGGCTCAAGCTGTTCCGGCTTGGCTGGAGCTGGGCAGGGCCGATCAGTCTGTGTGCACCGTACAACGTGTCGGCCATCCGCACCGCACCCTGGCCGCATCGTGGTGGTCTTGTGCGCTTTGCGGTTGGTTTGGAAGCGGTCGAAGACCTGCAAGCCGACCTCGCCCAAGCGTTGGCTGCCATCGACCTGCCCAAATACTGACCTGTTTCCAACCCTTTGACTGAAAGATTGTTTTGGCCACTCCCAATTACGGATACGAGAAACGCCAGCGAGAGCTGGCCAAGAAAAAGAAAAAAGAAGAGAAGGCTCGAGCGAAAGCCGCTGGAAAGCCTTACGACGAGGGCCAGGAAGAGCCCATTGAGAACCCGATGGCGCCGCCTCCAGAGGCGCCCCCCGCTGAGCCCACCTGAGGGCTTTCGGTGAACAAATCGATTCAGATCGGCTGCACTCTTTCGCACATGTGCGAGCGCGTCTCGCGGTGCTGATGACCAGCAACACGTCAAATGTCGCTGCGTGTGGTCGACTCAGGTTGGAGAATTGGGTGGTGGTGCACCGAGCAGTTCACGGGCGGCGTCGCCCATTGCAGCATGGGAACGGCTAGCCAGTGAGTAAAGCTGTGCCTGCCCATACAGTTTGAAATTGCGCTTGATTGAGGCGGCGTACATCGGGTCGTAATGCTGCGTGAGGAGTTCCAGCACGACTTCGGACATTTGTCCAAGAGCGACTTTGTCGATCCAGCCATCCACCACGTCCTTGCCACGCAACGCCGTCAACGCTTGCAGGCGGTCGCAGAAATGCACAGGGTCTTTCACGAAGAAGTCGTAATCTTCCAGCAGCAGCGCCACGCGTTCTGGGTTTCTCAGCTGCAAGTCGATGCAGGGACTGGCGCGCATGGCGTCGATCAGCGCGTCGGGCACGCGAACGTTGCCCACCTTTTTGCTTTCTGCTTCCACGTAGACCACATGCGCTGCATCGAATTGGCGCAGCGCCTCCCAAATCAGGCTGTCAAAGCGTTTCTGGCTCGGCTGCGGTAGGCCAGGAATGTGGCCCAGCACCGAGCTCCGGTGGTTCGCCAGGGCTTCCAGATCGAGCACCTGGGCGCCTTGCGCGGCCATCGCCTGTAGCAGGCGCGTTTTGCCGCTGCCTGTGGGACCGCAGACGACGCGGTACTGCAAGCGCTGGGCCAGGCGCGGCAAATCGTCCACCAGAGCCGCGCGCGAAGCTTTGTAGCCGCCCTCAACCAGCGTCACATGAAAACCAATCGCCCCCAAGATGGTGGCCAGTGAGCCGCTGCGGTTGCCGCCGCGCCAGCAATACACCAGCGGCTTCCAATCGCGCGTTTTGTCGATGACCTCGCGCTCGATGTGGATCGCGATGTTGCGTGCCGCAATCGCCGCACCCCGCTTCTTGGCCTCGAAGGCGTTGACCTGCTTGTACATCGTGCCGATGGCAATGCGTTCGGCGTTGTCCAGCGTGGGCCAGTTGATGGCGCCGCTTAGGTGATCCAGGGCGTACTCGTCTTCGGATCGTGCATCGATCACGGTGTCGAACGTGTCGAGTTGTAGGAGCGCCTCAGCGGCGGGTAGGGTGTGAACAGGCATGCCCAATTATCCTGCGTGGGTCCCATGAACCCACGCACAGGCGCTCAGGCCAGCGTTGACGTGGTCAGAGCAGCTTCTTGAGCTCCGGCCACACATTGCCCAGCAAAATAGGCTGCGCCTCTTCGTTGGGGTGGATGCGATCGGGTAGGAACAGCCGGGTTGGGTCGGCCAGATCGCCCACGTTTTTCAAAAAGAAAGGCAGCAAAGCCACTTTTTCAGAACGGGCCACGTTGGTGTAAATCTCGCGAAAATCTTGGCCGAACTTGGCGCCGTAATTGGGTGGCATCTCCATGCCCAGCAGCAACACCCGCGCGCCATCTTGGCGCGACTGTTTGGCCATGGCGGCGAGGTTATCGCGTGTCATGCCCATTGGCAGCCCGCGCAGCGCATCGTTGCCGCCCAGCTCAATCACCACCACCGCCGGCTTGTGCAGCTTGAGCTGAGCAGGCAGGCGCGAACGACCGCCAGACGTGGTGTCGCCGCTGATGCTGGCGTTGACCACACGGTACCGCGCTTTCTCAGCTTGCAGCCGCTCTTGCAGCAAAGCCACCCAGCCGGTGCCGCGCCGCAGGCCGTATTCGGCGCTGAGCGAATCGCCCACGATGAGGATGACGGGCAGCGCGCTGGCGGTTTTGGCGATGGGGTTGGGCTCAGCAGCCCAAGCAGAAAGCCCCAACGGGGCCGCCAGCAGGGTGAGCGCGGTAAAGTGGCGTCGTTTCAACAGAGAGTCCTTTCATGTCCGATGTGATGATTGCCGTTCAGCAGGTATTCAAGACCGTAACCGACTCCACCGGGACACTCACGATTTTGCGTGATATCAATTTCAGCCTGAACAAAGGCGAAACCGCTGCCATCGTTGGCGCGTCCGGATCTGGCAAAAGCACCTTGCTGTCCATCATCGCCGGGTTGGATACCCCCAGCAGTGGAACGGTTCGCATTGACGGTGTCGATCTTTTCGCAATGAACGAAGACCAGCGTGCCGCCTTGCGGGCGCAAAAGGTCGGGTTCGTGTTCCAGAGTTTCCAGCTGCTCGGCAACCTGACCGCGCTGGAAAACGTGATGCTGCCGCTGGAGCTGGCTGGCCGACGCGACGCCCGCACCGCTGCTACCCAGATGCTCAAGCGGGTGGGCTTGGGCGAGCGGCTGGGCAGCTACCCGAAGGTGCTCTCGGGTGGTGAGCAGCAACGGGTGGCTTTGGCGCGTGCCTTTGTGGTGGAGCCAGCTGTGCTGCTGGCCGACGAGCCCACGGGAAGCCTCGATTTCGCTACTGGCAGCACCATCATGGAACTGATGTTCGACCTCAACCGCGAGCAGCAGACCACGCTGGTGATGGTCACCCACGACCGCGCGATCGCCGCGCGCTGCGAGCACCGCATCACCATCGAAGCCGGGCAGGTGGTCGACGATGCTGCGGCAGCGGCAGCGGCTTTAGCGCCCTGAGGAAGCTGCCCGCACGCAGAGACAAAATTGCCAAAGCGTAGGGCAAAAAACAAGCGGCGGCTCCACGCGCAGCGCGCACCCGCAGCCGCCTCACCAGCCCGAGCTGCCCGGCTCGCCTTTGAACGGCCCTACCAGCTCGGGCGTGACCCAGCCGCCGTAGAAGCCACCCGGTTGCGGCGTGACCGGCATGCCGCCCACGGTGCAGTCCAGGCCTTGGGCATAAAAGGCCACGCAGTCGGAGATGGCTTCTGCGCCCGCCAGCGGTTCGGGGTAACTCCAGCCGATGCGCTCCAGGCGCTCTGTGCCGCGCACCAGCGACCAGTAGCGCGCCGGGCCCTTCCACTCGCAAAACGAGCCGCCGCCGGCAGGCTGCAACAGCGAGCGGTCCACATCGGACCAGGGCAGGTAGAAAGAGGGTGGGTGTGAAGTCTCAAGAAGGCGGATGGCGCTGCGGCTGCGCGCCACCTCCACGCCGCCCCAGCGCAGCACCACCTCGCGCTCGTCTCGCAGTAGCGCTGGGGGGCGCGGAAAGTCCCACACCGATTCCTGCCCCGGCTCCGGCTGCACCGCGAAGCGTGGTCTGCCTTGGCCGCGCCAAGTCCATTGGCTGCGGGCGTGGGCGATGTCGTCGTCTGAAGGGTTCATGGCATTTTTCCGTGGAAAGCAACGGGTTGTCAGCAAGGCAAGTCTGGGAACAAGCCCCTATGGTGCACACGGCCGCCCACCTGGTTTTTCGCGAAGGCCTTATGTCCAACTGCGCTGCTCGGTTGTGCTGACCGTCCGAGCCCGTGTACCAGCCAGCATGGGGCAGGTCTCTCTGAGTCTCTGGCGGCGCCGATAATCCCCCCATGTCTTCTCCCAAAGTTTTGTTCGGCTTCCACGCCGTGGGCGTGCGCCTGAAAACCGCGCCAGCCTCCATCGTCGAAATCTACTTCGAGCCGTCTCGTCGCGACGCGCGCATGCGCCAGTTTCTGGAGCGTGCCAAAGAGGCCAATGTGCGATTGATTGAGGCCGACGGGCTGCGCCTGGCCAAGCTGTCGGGCAGCCACGGGCACCAAGGCGTGGCGGCGCGGGTGCAAGAGATTGCGCAAATTCACTCGCTTGACGAGCTGCTGGAAGGGCTGGAGGCAGCGGGCACCGTACCGCTGCTGCTGGTGCTCGACGGCATCACCGACCCGCACAACCTGGGCGCCTGTCTGCGTGTGGCCGATGGTGCAGGTGCCCACGCGGTGATCGCGCCCAAGGACCACGCGGCCGGCATCAACGCCACCGTGGCCAAGGTGGCCAGCGGCGCAGCCGAAACCATGCCGTATTTCATGGTGACCAACCTGGCGCGCACCCTGGGCGAGCTCAAGGAACGCAGCATCTGGATCACCGGTACCAGCGACGACGCCCCCAAAACGATCTATCAAGCGGATCTGCGCGGCCCGACCGCGCTGGTGCTGGGTGCCGAAGGCGAGGGCATGCGCCAGCTCACCCGCAAGACCTGCGACCAGCTGGTGGGCATTCCCATGCGCGGCGCCGTCGAAAGCCTGAACGTGTCGGTGGCCAGCGGGGTGTGTCTCTACGAGGCACTGCGCCAGCGCGGTTGATGGACAGCCTGCCCGAGGCGGTACGCGCCTGGATTGCTGAGGCGCAGCACGTCGCTGTGCTGACCGGCGCGGGCATGAGCGCCGAGTCGGGCGTGCCGACTTTTCGTGATGCGCAAACCGGTTTGTGGGCGCAGTTCGACCCGCAAGACCTGGCGACCGAAGCTGCGTTTCGCGCCCACCCTCAGCGGGTCTGGGACTGGTATGCGCATCGTCGTGAGGCGCTCAAGGCTGTCTCGCCCAATGCGGGACACATCGCGCTGGCCGCGTTTGCGCAGCGCCATCCGGGCCGACTCACCGTGATCACGCAAAACGTGGATGGCTTGCACCAGCGCGCTGGCAGCGGGGAGGCGATTGCGCTGCACGGCAACATCACCGAACAGCGTTGGCTCGACGTGCCACGCGGCTGCTGCGATGCCAACCGCATTGAGCTGGGCCACCCGCCGCGCTGCGGCGTTTGTGGCAACCTGCGCCGCCCGGCGGTCGTCTGGTTTGGCGAGAGCTTGCCGCAGGATGCACTTGAAAGCGCTGAGGCCGCTGCCCGTATCTGCGATCTGATGCTGGTGGTGGGCACCTCAGGCGTGGTTTACCCGGCCGCAGGACTCGCACTGACCGCTCACCAGTTGGGCGCACGCGTGGTCATCGTCAATCCTGAATGCACCGACATTGACCCGATTGCCGACGTGCTGCTGCGAGAACCCGCCGCACAATGTCTGCCTTTCCTCCTGATGGATCCGCCATGAACCGACCCACGCGTTTTCTTGCCCCCCTGGTTGTTGCTGCCTTGCTGAGCGCTTGTACTCAGGAGCAGCAAAATCAGATCAACCGCGACATCCAAAACTGGACCGGCACCAACGGTGTACTGGAAATCTACGCCGGTGAGAAGGTGGCACGCCGCTTTCTCAAGATCGACAAGATGAGCACCGCGTTGGGCACAAACGATAAAACGCCGCGCGCTTATCGGTATGGCTATGGCGTGTTGGACGAAAACCTCAACATGCAGGTCGATCCCGGTGAGAAGAAGGTGTATTTCGAGATCAGCGACTACACCAATGCGGTGTTTTTTGAAAATCCACGCTGAGCGCAATGGGCTCATATCGCCTGTGGGCAATGTCGCAGCACGCAGACATCACCCCCATGGGTGCGGTTGTTTGGCACGGCTGAAGGCATGAGCTGCTTTAATGTCCGCAGAATGTGCTGCTATGTCCAAGCCCAAGGAAACCTGGTCCGCAATCAAGGGTTTGGACCACCGCGATCCAGGCCATCATCGCCCAGGAAATAACCACCCTCCGGCTCGTCTTGTGTGTATCGAAAGTGCGACGCACAGCGAAGCTGCTGGGTCGACAATGGAGACCGTTTGTGGCGAGCGCCAGAAAAATGGTGAGCAAATGCCCACGCGATGCCAACCGCCGAACGCGGTCCACTCCCTACCCAGAGGCACTCATGATCCCATCGACACCGTCGATCCCTTCGACCGCGCTGCAACTGCGCTCGCTCGCACAGCCTGACGGCACCTTGCAGATCAGCCTGGAGCCAACGCCGGTTCCTGTTCCAGGTCCGGACGAGGTGCTGATCCAGATGCAGGCAACGCCGATCAACCCGTCGGACATCGGCTTGCTGTTCGGGCCGGCTGATCTGTCCTCTGTGAAAGTGACTGGCAGCGCCGATCGGCCAGTGGTCACCGCCCGCATTCCCGAGCGTGCGATGCCTGGCTTGGCCGCGCGCTTGGGACAAAGCATGCCCGTGGGCAACGAGGGCGCTGGACTCGTGGTGGCTGCCGGTACCTCGCCCGCCGCCCAGGCCTTGCTTGGCCGCACGGTGGGCTTGATCGGTGGTGCTATGTACGCGCAGTACAGGGCTATGCCTGCGGCGCAGTGCCTGCCGCTGCCAGCCGGTACCACAGCGGCCGAGGGCGCATCGTGCTTCGTCAATCCGCTGACCGCGCTCGGCATGATTGAGACCATGAAACGCGAAGGCCATACGGCTCTGGTGCACACCGCAGCAGCGAGCAACCTGGGTCAGATGCTCAACAAGATCTGCCTGAAAGACGGCATTGGCTTGGTCAATATCGTTCGCAGGCCCGAGCAGGCGGCGCTGCTGCGTGGGATCGGCGCCAAACATGTGTGTGACAGCAGTTCGCCAGAGTTCATGGGTGAGCTGACCGACGCCATGGCCAGCACGGGTGCCACGATCGCCTTCGACGCCACGGGCGGCGGCACGCTGGCCGGGCAGATCTTGCAATGCATGGAAAGTGCCATCAACCGCAACGCCAAGGAATTCAGCCGCTACGGCTCGGAGGTGCACAAGCAGGTTTACCTGTACGGCCACCTGGACACCCGCCCGACCGAGATCCAGCGCACCTTCGGCATGGCCTGGGGCGTGGGTGGCTGGCTGCTGTTCCCCTTCTTGCACAAGATCGGACCCGTGGCAGCGCAGGCCCTGCGCGAACGCGTGGCCGCCGAGCTGAAGACCACCTTTGCCAGTCACTACGCGCGCACGGTGTCGCTGCCCGACGCGCTGAGCGCCGACGCCATCGCCTTCTATGGCCCGCGCAACACCGGCGCCAAGGTGCTGATTGATCCGTCCATGTGATCGATTGACGACAATCTGCCAGCGTTGGTAGCAGGTGCTCTCGATGCCCCAAAAAACTTTCACTTAGCCACGCAGCGCAGCAGCCCCCAAGCTAATCGCCAGAATTTTCAAAAAAATCTCATGTTGGCCGAGCAGTTCACTGCCAAAAGAGCAGCTGCCATGTTTTTCCAACACTTGGACAGACCCCACTGAACTGGCGGTGCTCATGCGGATGCGTAGACCCGGCGCAAGAGGCCGCCCAGTGGAGATGCTGGTGGACGGCATCACTCAAGCCGAGGCAGCCCAGCGCACGGGCCAAAGCCTGTGGGTTGCAAGCCAAGGCGGTGCGGCGCGCTCGCAAGGCGGTGATGCTGGCACAGATCGCGAGCGGCTGACCGCCCAAGGCACTGGATATTGGAAAACATCCAATAAACCATCCAACAGGCAAGAAAAAAGCACCTAGGCCGCTAGACCTAAGTGCTTGATTGTGTTGGTGTTTTTTGGCTCCCCGACCTGGACTCGAACCAGGGACCTGCGGATTAACAGTCAGTGTAAATGGGATTTCATGGGACCCTACGGGACGTCTTGGGAAAGAGAAAAACCATTAAAAATCAATAGGTTACAAGATTTTGTTGTTTCGTGTGGTCCCGCACGGTAGCATTCGAGCTCATGATTTTTCGGACACCAGTCGGACACGAAACACACAAATGCCGCTCCTTACTGTCAGGGCGATCGAAACCCACAAAGCCAAAACGCAGCCGTACAAGCTCACGCTTGACCGAGGCCTGCAGTTACGCATCGCGCCGGATGGCGTGCGCACGCTGCTGGTCCGTTACACCGTCAAGGGCTCGGATGTCGAACGTCAGCATCGATTGCCGCAGGAATATGGCGAGGGGCCAGGGCTGATGAAACTGGCCACAGCCTGTGCTGAGGCCGCACGCATCCGCGCGCTGGCACGCGATGGTGTGCACTGGCCCGCCCGAGAGGAGGCTCGCCTTCGGGCAGAAGTGGCCGCGCGCGAGCAACTGGACCGGCAAGAGGGCATGACCCTGGCCAAGGCGCTTCGAGAGTACGTCGACAAGAAGCGACGGGCGAAAGATGGTCTACCGCTGAAAGCCCGCACGAAGTCAGACTATCTGGCCATGGTCGAACCGGGAGATACAACCAAGAATGGCAAAAAATTGGCCGACGGGTTGCTTCACCGGCTCGCTGACAAGCTGCTGGGGAAGCTCACTTCCGACGACATTCGGGACCAGTATTCATCCCTGGTCAAGCGGTCAAAGCGACAAGCCGACTACGCGATGCAGGTGCTGCGCGCGGTGATGCGCTGGCATGGTGTTGTGGTGCCAGGCAATCCGCTGGGTCGTGAAACGGCGGGGCGGGATCGTATTGTTCTCGCTCCAGCGAAAGGTAACCCCGCTCCCATCCCCCCGGAACGACTCGGCGCCTGGTGGCGGGTGAGCGGCAAAGCCCCCTCACGGGTCGCAGCGGACTACTACCGTTTTCAGTTGCTGACCGGTTGTCGCGGCGGTGAAATTCATGGCGACAAGCGATACAACTACCCGCCGATCAGGGTGGGTGACGTCGACTGTGACGCTGGAAAGGTTGTTCTGCGGGATACCAAGAACCGAAGCGACCACAAGCTGCTGCTGGCCCGACAGGCGCTGGAAATCGCGGCCAAGCATTGCGCGGGCAGGAAGCCTGGCGATGTGTTGTTTCCCATCACCGATGCGCGAAAAACGCTCAAGTGGATCAACGCGCAGGCAAAAACCAATGTGCAGGGACATGGCCTGCGCGACACCTTTGCCAGCATCGCTGAAGAGTTGGTGTCAGGTGGTTTACTGAAGCGAATGCTGAACCACTCGGTAGCAGGGGACGTGACCTTGGGTCACTATGTTGGCAAGAGCGAAGCGCAGCTGCGCGCTGGATGGCAGACGGTGGCTGACTTTATTGAGGCGGCAGCTCTGGTGCCAGCTTCCAAAGATGCGTAGGTCGACGCTGGCTCCCCATTCGAGAGAGAGGGTGGATTCAAGTTTGGCACGCCACACCTTGGGCTGGGAGGCAGCGCTGCATCTGACACCCCGCTTCGCTATGTTGACAGGTACGAGACGGACTCGTCCCTTACTTCAGGCGACCCAGGCAATGTCTTGCTCTCGAGCAGCCACGGTTTCGACAGAAGAAAAGTGAGGGCGATGCCCTGGACTGCGACTGTTTCCTGGCAAAGCACGGCGTTGGGTTGTCTTCGATCCTGCGCCGGCGGCTGCGTGTTTGGTATCGCCATCAAGCGAGGAGATCGTTTGAGCCAGATTGGTTGGCTGGATCGGTGATCTGGCAGATGGACGGGCGATCCCTGCTGCAGCCGTGGCCTGCGCCTCGTCCATAGGCCATGCATTTATTTGATATTTGAGTGATAATATTTCACGAGAAACCTAGTTCTCTGTAGGAGAAATCAAATGGAACAACCCGTCGTTAAACCTGATGCCAGCATGGTGCTGGCCAAAGCCACCACGCGCGCCAGCAAAATGCTGGGTCTATCGGGTGCCTCCCTGGCGCGCACGCTCGGCCTAAGTGAACCCACGATCTCGCGCCTCGTTCATGGGGAGAAACCATTGGCCCCCGACAGCAAAGAGGGCGAATTGGCACTCTTGCTCGTGCGCGTTTTTCGGTCGCTGGACGCTTTGGTGGGCACAGATGACCAGAAGCGTCTGGCTTGGATGGCGACGCACAACAAGGCTTTGGGTGGGGTTCCGCAACGCCTCGTGGAGACTGCCGCCGGCTTGGTCGCCACACTGAACTATCTCGACGGCATGCGCGCACCAGCATGAGTGGGTGGGATGCGGCTTGGTTTGATAACTCGATTCAGGCCCGGCAACTGGTCGTCTGGCGAGGCGTCGAGGCTCAGCATGTGGTCTCCACCATGCGATTGGTCGACACGCCAGATGAGCAGGATCTACTCGAAACGCTTCTTGAAGGCAGCAAACCAGCGATGCCTCCGACGAAACAGCCAAAGCACTACCTGCTGGCAACCCCGTTTCGGTACAGCCCGGCTCACGCCAGCCGCTTCAGGCCCGCTCACGCAAAAGGCCAGTGGTACGGGTCCAAGGATCTGGAGGCGGCTTGCGCCGAAGTGGCGTACTGGCGCCATCGATTCATTCTGGACAGCGCCGGCCTTGCCAAAGTAGATCTGCTGACCGAGCACACTTTCTTCCAGGGCGCCATCAGCGGACTCGCTATCGACCTGATGACGCCACCTTGGGACGCGTCCCGCACGGTGTGGACGAACGGCGCCGACTATTCGGCTACTCATGCCGTCGCGGCCGAGGCCCAACATCGGGGCGTACAGTGGATCGCGTATGAATCCGTCCGCTCGCCTGGCCATCGGTGTGCGGTGGTGTTCGACCCAGATTGCCTGTCAGAGCCTGCAGCGGGCCTGGAGACTACCAAGCAGACCTGGCACTGCAAGGCAAATCTCTCAAGCGTCATGTTCACGCGCGGGCAGCGTCGATTGAGCTGGGAATTCTGATGCAAGGTGCGCGGACCAGGCTCAATGACTTCATAGCTGGCAGTCGCTAAGGCAGCTCGGTTCCGCTGCAGAGTATCAATCACATCACTGGCTGGAGGTTCGACGGCATCACAGCTTTCTCTGATGTGAAGTTTGAGGTGTCCCCATGCCTTTCAGACTTGCCTTCGAAGCTTCGCATGCCAATAAAAATACCAACATTCTTGACGGCCCGTCAGACTGTTGCTCTAACGGGGGGGAGGTCTCAGCTGTTGTGCCTGCTTGCCTGCCCTTAGCCTTTGCACCCTGTTGAAGGTATCTGTTCACCCCCCCCCCCAGCAAAGCGACCCACCGCCCGGCCTCAGGCGTAGGTGTGGTGGAGGTGGATGTGTTCTGGCACCAAGCTGGGAGGTCG